>Ga0075019_10002601_pt1 | contig 10292 bp, 9 predicted proteins | sample ColStrG_CSR_2013_FD_71473 | JGI IMG/M metagenome (GOLD analysis project Ga0075019, IMG submission 71473) | Freshwater sediment microbial communities in response to fracking from Pennsylvania, USA - Cold Stream Run_MetaG_CSR_2013 | ecosystem: Environmental > Aquatic > Freshwater > Creek >...
GATTTAATCGCTGACTACATTGAGCGTCACACATTGAGCGAAAGCGAGAAAAGCTTCAATCAGGTGGTGATGTATGGCAAGGACACGCCGGTCGCCACCATGCTCACCCACGCCCGCCGGTTCCCCATGATGGCCGAGCGCCAGGTGGTGATCGTTCGGGAGGCGCAGGACATCCCCGACCTGAATAAAGAAGGCGGAGCTAAAATGCTGCTGGATTATTTGACAAAGCCATCGCCCACCACATTGCTGGTGCTGTGCCACAAACACAAAGCGCTTGACAAGCGGCGGGAACTGGGCAAAAAGGCCGAACAGCTTGCCGTGTCGGCTACCTTTAAAAAGCCCTACGACAACCAATTGGCAGAGTTTGTGTTGGATTATGTGTCACAAAATAAATTCTCCATTGCGCCTGACGCTGCACGCCTGCTGGCAGAATATGTTGGCAATGATTTGAACAGACTGGCCAACGAAGTCGACAAAGTATTGATTGACCACCCGGCTGCTGAAACCATCACCTTGGCCACAGTGATGACCAACGTAGGGATCAGCAGAGAGTATAATATTTTTGAATTGCAGAAGGCGTTGATTGCAAAAGACTGGCTGCAGGCAGCCAAGATCACCAGCTATTTCGAGGCCAATCCAAAGAAAAACCCAGCCATTCCAATGGTAGCTTTTTTATATTCTTTTTTCAGCAAAGTGCTGGCGGCCCATCAGGTGGGCGACCGGTCCCCACAGGGCTTGACTGCAGCGCTGAAGATCAATCCCTATGCTGCCAAGGACTATGTGTCGGCGCTGTCCCGCTATCCCCAGCAAAAGACACTTGAAATTATCACGTTGATCCGCCATGCAGACTTAAAATTGAAAGGCGTAAACGCCGGCAGCGAAGGAGAGGGGCAAATTCTGAAAGAGTTGGTATTTCGCGTACTCGCCTAGCGGCTTGTCAGGCAGACACTTTTGCCTGTTCGATCGGATAATCAAATAAGCCGTGTTCCTTGATGGCTTCTTCCACCTTGTGCGGAACAAACTTTTCCCAACCGGGCTCCCCTTTGCGAATCATCGCCAACACATGATCTGAAATGATGTTGAGATTGCTGATGTTGGCGTCGTCAATGTCTTCCATCTTGTTGTTGTCCATCAGGTAGCGGAACAAACTTTTCAGGTGCATCGGCAAATCGCTCTCAAAGTCATTGAGCCGATAAAGTGTATTGTCTTTCCGGAGTGCGGGATAGATGTATAATTTGACATTGCTGCCAAAGAGTGACGAAAAACACTCCAGGATTCCGCCCCGCAGGTTTTCGTAGGTTTTTTCATCAAATATTTTTTGCAGCGCGTAAATGCCCATCACGACGCCAGTCTTTTTTCCTTTCGTAATTTTTGAGAGGTAATCGACCAGGCGGTAATACTCGAAATAATTGGACACCAGCACATTTTGCCCCAGCGAACAAATGATGTCGGCTCGATACAAAAAGTCTTTTTCGTCGATGGTGCCATCGGAGCTAAGGTCATTGAGCGTAAGCTCGGTGAGCATCACGATCTTACTTTTTTCCACGTCTTTTTCCTGCCTGAAATGCCGTCGCGACGTGAGCAACATATCAACGCTGACGTGCGTGACCGGGCGAAAGCGCCCCCGCAAAACCAAGACGTTTTTTTTGTAGAGATATTCCGACGGTTGCATCACGCTGCCATCGGGGCCAAACATGGCTGCTTTGGTGAGGCCGTTCTTCACCAGCTTCAGCGCCATCAGGCGGTTATCGACATGCCGAAAGTCTGGTCCGCTGATTCGAAACATGTCAATTTCCGCACGTCGGGTGGTGAGTCCGTCGAGAAGCGAAAGCATGATCTCCTCTGTGTTATCGAGAAACATGCACGCGTAGATCAGGTTGACGCCCAAGATGCCAAGCGAAACCTGTTGCTGCAGTGGGTCATTGTCGTGCAACTTTACGTGGATGACGCAGTCGTTGTACGGGCCTTTGGGTGCCAATTGAAATCGAATGCCCATCCATCCTTGCCCCTGGTTGGTGCGCTCAAAATTTAGCGTTTCCACGGTGTCGGCGAAGGCAAAAAAGCGTGTCGCCTCAATGCGGTGCGGCAGCCGCTCGGGCAGCAGTTGATACTCATGGGTGATCATGCTGATGAGGCGGCTTTCGCTCACATATCGGTCGCAGGCGCCATAAATCGCGTCGCTGAACTTCATGTCGTAGGCGGACATGGTTTTGGCAATGGTGCCGCTGGCGCCGCCTACTTTGAAAAAATTGGCTGCCGTTTCCTGCCCACCGCCCACCTCAGCAAAGGAGCCGTAAATCGCCTTTGTGAGGTTGATTCGGAGGGCTTTTTCCTGAGTAGTAAGTTTCTTGACGTCTTCCATTTGTTGATCGGCAAATTTCGCCTTTTTTTTATTCTATTAAGCGCTTTGCAACGTGTTTTCGAAAGAGTAAACGGGCTAAAATCAACTTTAGTTGACCGAAAAAACAAAAAAGCGGACGAAGTGGCCCGCTTTGTTGTTCACGCGAAGGATTTCTTACTACTTGGCAAACCTTTTTTTGGCCTCGATTTTCAATTCATCCCATTCGTCCGGCGGCGGCGGTGTGCCCTTTTCAAACACCTCGTGCAGCAGCCATTTGACAATGTCCTTTTTTATCCCGAATTTTTTTACCAGGCTTTCGCAAAAATCAATTTCCTTTTGCTCCACCACGCCGTCGGCCCAGACCATTAGCATCAAGTCGTAAAGCACGTTCATCTGATCGTGGAAATTGTCAGGAACGTTGATGGCGAATTTTTCGTCGCTGGTCATCAACTCCTGCACCTGGCGTTCTTTAAGTCCGTACCGACTGCCGATTTTAAAAAGCATCTTTTGCTCTTTTTCGTGCACGAACCCATCGGCTTTGGCCAACGCCAATAGATTCTTAATGTGGTTCTTCTTGTACGACAGGTACTGGTGTTCAAAAAAGCCGTTCATAAGGATCAGAATTGGTAGTTAAATCAATATATAGGGGATCTTAGGATTTTATTTTTACCCATTTCTTGCTCGACTGTGCAGATTTCACCACTGTCTCGACGAAAATCATGCCGCGCACCCCGTGGTGCACGTCGGGGAAATCGTATTTGGCTGCATTGATTTTTTTGCCGGGCTTGTAGTCGTGCAGCGCGTTGGTGAACGACCGGTAGATATTGGCAAACGCCTCCAGATAGCCTTCGGGGTGGCCGGCAGGTGTTCGGATGTATCCTTTGGCCTCGTCCGAGAGGTATTTCCAGCCGGCGCGCAGGATTTCCTTTGGTTTGTCGAGCCACTTGAGCACCAGCGTATTGGGTTCTTCTTGGCGCCATTCCAAGCCGCCCTTTTCGCCGTAAATTCTAATGTTGAGGTTGTTCTCCTCACCGGCAGCCACCTGAGTGGCCAACAATACGCCGGTTGCTCCATTGTCAAATTTTACCAGCATAGAGGTATCATCATCCAGCATCCGCCCTTCCACTACTGCGTTCAGCATGCTGCACACCTCGGTAATGTTTGCGCCGGTGATGTACTCGGCCAGGTTGGCTGCATGGGTGCCAATGTCGCCGATGGCACCGCCGCGCCCGGATTGCTTCGGGTCGGTGCGCCAGGAGGCCTGCAGGTTGCCCGTTTTTTCGAGCGGGCCGGAGAGCCACCCTTGCGGATATTCCACATACACTTTTCTGACCTTTCCGATTTTCCCTGATTTCACCAGCTGACGGGCTTCCTTGACCATGGGATAGCCGGTATAGGTATGTGCCAACGCCAGCACCAGGCCGGTTTTTTCAACAAGTTTTTGAAGGGATTTTGCTTCTTCCAACGAAAAGGCAATCGGTTTTTCAACGACGACGTGAAAGCCGCACTCGAGGGCCATTTTCGTCGGCCCATAGTGCACATGATTGGGGGTGACCACGCTGACAAAATCAATGCGTTGATCGGCGGGCATATTTTTTTCTTTTTCAAACATTTCGGCATAGGTGTTGTACACCCTGTCCGGATTGAGATAAAGGGACTTTCCGGTTTCCCGGGATTCTACCGGATCAATACTGAAGGCGCCACAGACCAATTCAATTTGACCGTCTATCGCCAGCGCCTTGCGGTGCACCGGTCCGATAAAGGAGGTAAGCCCGCCGCCCACCATCCCCATTCTTAATTTTCTTTTCACGCGTTTGTCTAGGGGTTATTTTTTCTTTTTATCCTTTTTTTCTTTTTCCGGTTGCTCGTCTTCGCCCATCAGGACCAGCTTGGCTTTTTGCAGCTCCTGTTTCTGCGACGGACCGACCACCGGATAACTGAGTTCCAATTTATTAAATTGTTCGGTAATTACGGATGCAATTGCCAAACGAGCAAACCATTTGTCATCGGCGGGAATGACGAACCAGGGAGCGTGCTTGGTAGACGTTTCGCTGAGTGCTTCCTCGTACGCGCGTTGGTAGTCGTCCCAAAAGGCCCGTTCCTTCAAGTCAGAAAGTGAAAATTTCCAGTTTTTGCCCGGATCTTCGATTCGTTCCAAGAACCGTTTTTTCTGCTCCTTTTTTGAGACGTTCAAAAAGAATTTCATGATGATCATGCCATTGTCGGCCAGGTTTTTTTCAAATCGGCGTATTTGTTTGTACCGGCTGGCCCAAAATGCATCGTCGATTTTGTCAACCGTCTCCACGTGCGGGATGTTTTCATTTAAGATCCATTGGGGATGCACCTTGGTGGCGAGCACGTTTTCGTAGTGCGACCGGTTGTGGATGGCAATTTCGCCGCGGGCGGGGAGCGCGAGTTGATGACGCCAAAAATAGTCGTGATCCAATTCCTGCGCGTTTGGGGCTTTGAAGCTGTATACTTTCACACCCAGCGGATTGAATCCCGACATGATGTGTTTCACAGCTCCGTCTTTGCCGGCGGCGTCCATCGCCTGAAAAATAATCAACACGCTATACCGGTTGTGGGCATAGAGTTTGTCCTGCACTTCGGCCAGATATTTTCGGCTGGCCTCCAGCATTTTCTCAGACTCTTGCTTGTTCAATTCTTTGCCGTGATAGCCAGTATCGTAATCTTTGAGCTTCATTTTTTTATCCGGCGGTACCATCATCTTTTTGATGGGCACTAATTTCTCGTTTGGTTTCATGGATTTGGGTTTATTGTGTCACACAAGCTACCGCAATGAGATGGATCACGCAAATGATTAATTTCATCGGGGGCGGTGACAAAAGTCACCTAAACCTTCAATTTCCCTGGTTTTCTTGCTATATTTCCATACACTTCTTTAAATGCTGATTTTATGAAAACCGATATAAAAATTTTAGCACTGATCGTGCTATTCAGCGCCCAGTCAATGGTGGCTTTGGCGCAGCCTGCCGACATCTCGGCCATCAAGGCCGTCATTGCCAAGGAGACGCAGTCCTTCTTTTCGGTAGACCGAAAAAATTGGGAGGAATGCTGGCTCAAAGTTCCGTATGCCTATTGGTCGTATGCCGACTCGACGGCCGCGAGTTTTTTGGAAGGATGGGAGACGTTGAATAAGACATTTGACAGTTACTTCAAAACGGCAAAGCCCTCCAACGCAGAGATTACAAATGACTGGACCGAGGTGAAAATCTTTGGCAATGGCGCGTATGTACGGTTTGTGCAGAAGGTCAAGGCAGAAATCGAGCACGACGATACGTCGCAGGTGCGCGTGCTGGAGAAGAAAGACGGAAAATGGAAGATCATTTGCGTTGGCGCTATTGCCAAGTACCCGCAGGCAAAGTAAGTTCGTCTAAAATTGATGCGAGCGAAGCATCACCAGTGTACATCCTTGCACCACGTCGATGCCCTGCTCTTCCAGTGCTTCCTCCAATTCTGCATTTTCTGTTCCAGGATTAAAGATGACGCGCTTAGGGTGAAGCTGAAAAAAATAGTCATACCATTCCCGCTGGTTTTTAGGGTTGATGTACAGGGTGATGGTATGGACATGTTCAATCGTGGGCCGATCGGCGAGTGCACAAATTGGGCGGCCCAGCACAGCCCCCGGTCTGATTCCGACTGGCACAAAATCAACCCCATACTCGTCCAGCATGACAGCGGCCTTGTACGCGTATCGCGACTGATTTTCTGACGCGCCCACAATAACAGTCTTTTTATTCATCATGATCTTTTTGCATACAACCTTACGGCGGCGTCGGCGCATTGCTCGCCGTCCATCGCTGCCGACACAATACCACCAGCATAACCGGCGCCTTCCGCACACGGAAACAACCGCCGAATCTGAATGTGCTCCAGGGTAGCTTTGTCGCGTGGTATCCTCACCGGCGAGGAGGTGCGACTTTCTACCCCCACTACCTGCGCCTCATTGCTGGTATAACCTTTCATACGGGTGCCGAAGTTCCTGAAACCCTGTTTTAAACTTTGAAAAATAAAATCCGGCAACACCGACCGCATGTCGACTGCATGCAACCCCGGCTGATAAGAGGTAGGCAGCAATGATGACGAGACTTGGCCCGCCATTAAATCGCCCAGCCGTTGCGCAGGCGCGGTTTGGCTGCCGCCACCGGCACGACAAGCCAGCTGCTCGATCTCCTTTTGAAAATGCATGCCCGCGAGCGGGCCAAATTGGCGGAAGGCTTGAAAGTCAGTTTCGTCTACAGCCACGACGACGCCGGAGTTGGCGAATTTGGAGTCGCGCCGGGACGGACTCATACCGTTTACCACCACCTCGCCCGGCGCCGTGGCCGCGGGCACAATGAATCCACCCGGACACATGCAGAACGAAAAGACACCCCGCACTTTCCCATCAACGCTTGCTTGGTGTACGAGCGCGTAGGACGAGGCGGGAAGAAAATGATTGCGTTCCCCGCTGCAATGGTATTGGATGCGGTCGATCAAATTTTGCGGATGTTCCACCCGGATGCCCAAAGCGAACGGCTTTACTTCCACGAAAATACCCCGGTCGTGCAGCAATTGAAAAATGTCGCGTGCTGAATGACCGGTGGCGAGTATGACAGCCAGCGCCTCGTGGCGGCTTCCATCGGCTGTTTGCACGCCTTTGATTTCAGTCGACGATACCATTAGGTCGGTGACACGGGTTTCGAAATGGATTTCGCCGCCTGCCTGCAAAATCGTTTCGCGCAACGCGCTCACAATGCCTGGCAGCTTGTTGGTGCCAATGTGTGGATGGGCATCGAATAAAATGGAATCGGGTGCACCGTGAGCTATGAATGTTTCTAAAATCCGCGCCACGTCACCGCGCTTGTTCGAGCGAGTGTAAAGTTTTCCGTCGGAATACGTGCCGGCCCCGCCCTCGCCAAAGCAATAATTGGATTCCGGGTTTACCACGTGAGCCTTGTTGATGGCGGCAATGTCGCGGCGACGGGCCTTTACATCTTTTCCTCTTTCAAAAATCACGGGCTTGATCCCGTGTTCAATCAGGCGCAGCGCTGCAAACAATCCGGCCGGCCCGGCACCCACCACAATTACACGGTCGCTCTGGCGCACATCTTGATACGAGCGTACACGGGATGCGGGCCGCATTTCATCTGCCGGCACGACGTCCACCTGCACGTTTACCCATGTGGTTTTTCCCCGGGCATCAATGGAACGCCGCACGGGCCTGACAAAAAATTCGTCGGGACGCAGCTTCAATTTTTCGTATAGACAAGATTGGAATCGACTTTCGTCGAAAGCTTCTTCGGGCAATAAGCGAACTTCTGTTTTCTGGCTCATGGGAAAGGTATTTATCCCTTCAATTGCCGGTAAAGGTAATAATTACAAAAGTTTTGACTTCTGTTTTATATTTGCGGTTTCATTTTGACCATGAAGGAAAATTTTGTTGAGGAATTGCGATGGCGCGGCATGCTGCACGATATGATGCCCGGTACCGAAGCGCAATTGATGAAGGAAAGAACGGCGGGCTATATCGGTTTTGATCCGACGGCCGATTCACTCCACATCGGCAACCTGGTTCAAATCATGACGTTGGTGCATTTCCAGCAGGCAGGCCACAAACCCGTTGCCTTGGTAGGCGGCGCCACCGGCATGGTGGGCGATCCGTCTGGCAAGTCTGCTGAGCGCAACTTGTTGTCGGAAGACATTCTTCGCCACAATCAGGATTGCGTGAAGCGGCAGCTTGAGAAATTTATTGATTTTTCGGCGTCGCCCAATAGTGCAGAGATGGTGAACAACTATGACTGGTTCAAAACCATTGGTTTCCTCGAATTCATCCGCGATGTAGGAAAACATCTTACGGTCAATTACATGATGGCAAAAGATTCGGTACAAAAGCGACTAGAGACTGGGCTGTCGTTTACCGAGTTTAGCTATCAGATCGTACAAGGTTACGATTTTTACTGGCTGCATAAACATAAGAACTGCAAGTTGCAGATGGGTGGCTCAGACCAATGGGGCAACATCGTGACGGGCACGGAATTGATTCGGAGAAAGGACGGTGGCGAAGCCTTTGCGCTGACGACTCCGTTGATCAAGAAAGCTGACGGCACTAAATTCGGAAAGTCGGAACAAGGCAACGTGTGGTTGGATCCGCTCAAAACTTCACCTTACCAATTTTATCAGTATTGGTTGAATGCGTCGGATGAAGACGCCGTGAATTTTATCAAAATTTTCACGCGAAAAGATCAGCTGACCATTGAGGCACTGGTTGCTGAGCACGCGGCGGCACCGCATCTGCGCCTATTGCAAACTGCCTTGGCGAAAGACATTACGACGCGCGTTCACTCGGCCGACGAGGTGACCCGCGCCATTAAAGCTTCTACGATTTTGTTTGGCAACTCGGTAGCCGAAGACCTGATTGCACTGGACAGTCGGACATTTGCTGCGGTGTTTGAAGGGGTGCCGCAAATTACGGTGGCCCGTTCGGCATTTGACAATTGCGGCGCCGTCACGGATTTGCTTTCGGAACTTACGCAGGGAAAAATCTTTGTGTCCAAGGGGGAGGCGCGGAAGATGATCGCCGGCGGTGGGGTGAGCATCAATAAACAAAAAGTAGAGGATGGAACTAAAAAGCCCGAATACGCATTGTTGCAGAATCGTTTTTTGCTTGCGCAAAAAGGAAAGAAAAATTACTACCTCATCGAAATAACAGATTGATGATTCTGACGGATTGGAAAGTAGCCTTTGCAAATAAAAAATTCCGGTTTCATTTTTTTTTGGCGTTAATGGGGTTGGCAGCGTTTGCCGCGGTGCTGCCGTTTTTTTTTAATGCCATCCTGTTGCCCAAGCCGGGTGTGCAATTGAATGACCCGATTTTATCCTGGTTTCAGCCGCGGGACTGGTCGAACGAAATCTTTTTGCTCCTGTATGGTTGCACGCTCGTCTTCATCGCCACCAACATCATGCGCCCCGGTGTGGTCCTCATCTCACTGCAGACGTATGTTGTGGTCAATTTCCTTCGTTTGACTACGCTTTATTTTTTTACGCTTGAGCCACCCCAGGGCATTATTCCACTGACCGATCATTTCCTGGCATCACTTGCCTATGGCCAACCGGTGTACAACAAGGACTTATTTTTTTCGGGACATGTGTCCACACTTTTCGTATTGGTATTCGCCGAACTTCGCCCCGTAGTGAAATGGATCTATCTGACTGTCACCGTGATCGTAGCGACGTTGTTGGCCTGGCAGCGTGTGCACTATGCACTGGACATGGCGGGGGCGCTGGTTTTTACTACCCTGATTTTTTGGTTTTTTCGCAGGTTTAATCAGCGCATGGTCGCCGCAAACTAGCCTGCGACCGAATGTTTGGATTTATTTGTAACTTAGTGAGTAACCGGATTGCCATGCGGCGAAAAGGATTTGACAAAAAACGTCTATTATTGCGCTCAAAATCGATGGTATTTAAAATTGTATTAATTTTGAGTTAACTTTCTATTAACCTTATGCCCGATATACCAACACATGGATCAATGGTGAATTTCGCAGACGTGAATGGAATGGGCCATTATGAAAATGGGCATGAAAAACCCAACGGCCATGGACATTCAAAAAGCCAGTTTCACAACGATTACCCGGTTTTTCAGATAGGAGAGAAGTTGACAGCAGAGCAAAAGCATTTCTTTGAGACAAACGGGTTTCTTCATTTCAAGAATTTCATTTCCAAAGAAAAAGTAGCCGAACTACTCCGCGAAGCAGAAGCCATCCAGCACAACTGGGTGACCAACGGATATAAAATGATCAATGGCGTGCCGATCAAGTATGGCACGGACGTCGATGGCAAGCGCATCGTTCAGCGCTTTGCTTTTATCAACCAGCATAGTGAAAAATTTGCTACGCTGTTGCATGACTCGCGGCTGAAGGGCCTTTTTGACTTGATCGGGTGCCAGGAC
>Ga0075019_10002606_pt1 | contig 10278 bp, 8 predicted proteins | sample ColStrG_CSR_2013_FD_71473 | JGI IMG/M metagenome (GOLD analysis project Ga0075019, IMG submission 71473) | Freshwater sediment microbial communities in response to fracking from Pennsylvania, USA - Cold Stream Run_MetaG_CSR_2013 | ecosystem: Environmental > Aquatic > Freshwater > Creek >...
CCCACCCCGGAGCCCAGCCCCGCCGCCGTCACTGTAAAGCCGAAATCCCCGCATCTCGCTGCTGATCTGGCGCTCGCCACTGCAACAGCTGCGGTCGTCGCAAAGGCCAAGGGCAAGCGATTGAGCGATATTTTTAAGGACGGTGTCGGAACAAAGCCCAGCCAAAGCACGACTAAGATACCGAAAGCCGCTACGATTGACGCTAAAGCAATCGCCAGCATCAGCGAGGCGATCAAGCGACAGGTTCAGCCTTGTGCCGACCGCCAGCTCAACCCAGGGCCGGGTGCCAATGCGATCAAAACCAAACTCGCGTTGCGGTTCAACCGTGACGGCAGTTTTTCCGCCGCACCAGCGATGGTGTCGCAGAGCGGGATTGATGACGACAACCGTCGTTACGCCCAGCGCGTCAAGGAACTCGCCGTCGCCGCCTACACGCAATGCGCGCCCTACCATCTCCCGCCTGAATTATACGCCGATTCAGCGAATCGCGGCTGGAACAATATTTCGGCAACATTTACGCTCCGCCTAGAGGGACAATAATGACTCAATACCCGATGATTCGTACTGTTGCGGCGGCCTCATTGGCGCTTCTGTCAACGCCGATTTGTGCCCAACTACAGCCAACGCCTGCACCGCTGCCGCCCGCAGAGGCGCAACCGTCCGCCCCCATCGAGGTAGATGTCGTTGGCGGCATGTCTGCGCCAACACCTATCGCGATACCGATCATGCCCACGCCCGCCGCCACCGGGACTGCGGCCGGAAACACCGCCTTGCTCGGTCGTCAGGTGACCGAAGTCATCACGGCGGATTTGCGCAACTCAGGCCTGTTCACGCCACTGTCCGCCGACAAATTGGCGGCGGTTGCGATGGACCAAGTCACCACCCCCGATTTCAACACTTGGTCGAGCACGGGAGCCTCGGCGCTCGTCGAGGGGTTCGTGCGCGCCAACAGCGACGGCAGCCTGACGATTGGCTGTTATCTCTATGATGTCGTGACCAAGGCCGAGTTGACGCGGCAGGGGTTCAACGTCGCTCCGGCGGACTGGCGGCGCGCGGCGCATAAGTGCGCGGACACCGCTTATGCCCGATTGACCGGTGAAGGCCCGTATTTCGACAGCCGCATTGTCTATATCTCGGAGTCCGGCCCCAAAGCCCACCGGGTCAAGCGCCTTGCGATTATGGATCAGGATGGTGCCAACCATCATTTTCTGACGAACGGACAAAGCATTGCGCTGACGCCACGCTTTGCACCGAACCACCAAGCGTTGGTCTATATGAGCTATGCTGGCGAACGCGGCCGGATTTACGTGTTCGACATGCGATCTGGCCAACAGCGTCTGGTGGTAAACAGCCCCAATCTGACCTTTGCGCCCCGCGTTTCGCCGGACAACCGCTATGTCCTGTTCAGCATGTCAATCGCCGGCAATGCAAACATCTACCGCGTTCCGATCAGCGGCGGCGAACCCGAGCGGCTCACCGCAGCACCGGGGATTAGCACGGGGGGAAGCTATTCGCCCGATGGCAGCAAGATCGTTTTCGAGAGCGATCGTTCGGGCAGCCAGCAGCTTTATGTGATGAACGCTGACGGCAGCGACCAGCATCGCATCAGCTTCGGCGAGGGTCGCTATGCGACTCCGGCTTGGAGTCCGCGCGGCGACAGCATCGCCTTTACCAAAATCGCGGGAGGCAGTTTTCGTGTCGGTATTATGTCGCCGAGCGGCAGCAACGAAAAACTTCTCACAAGCGCATGGCAAGATGAAGGCCCGAGTTGGTCGCCAAATGGTCGCGTTGTTTCATTTTTTCGGCTTGAACGCGGTTCAGGCCGTTCCGAAATCTGGTCAGTTGATTTAACAGGTGCCAATGCGCGTCATATTGCAACACCACTCGACGGATCCGATCCATCATGGGGGCCGCTGCTGCCATGATACTCAAAAAGGAGATTGATATGAAGAAATCCATTGCCTTCATGCTGATGACGTCCACGCTCGTCCTCGCGGGGTGTGAGAAGAAGCCGCCTGCGCAGTTGCCGCCAGCCCCAATTGATGCGACCGCAACGCCTGCGCCCACTCAACCGCAGCAACCCGTTGGCGGCGCGACACTTCCGGGGCCCGTGCCCGGCAGTCAGGCTGATTTCGTTAATAAGGTGAGCGCTGATCGGGTCTTTTTCGACACCGATCAATCAGACCTCGACGCAACGGCGCGCGCGACATTGGACAGCCAAGCCAAATGGCTGGCGCAATATCCCAATACCCGGATCACGATTGAGGGTCACTGCGACGAACGCGGCACGCGTGAATACAACCTTGCCTTGGGTGATCGTCGCGCCAATGCCGCGAAAAACTATCTCGCTGCTGCGGGCGTTGCGGTGAGCCGCATCAACACCATCAGCTATGGTAAGGAACACCCCGATGCTCTCGGATCGGACGAAGCCTCATGGGCTAAGAACCGCCGTGCGGTGACCATCACGGTGCAGTAAAATTCAGATCATTCGCGCAAGCACCGTCAGACAGTCATGTGCGAGGTGCTTGCAGCGGACTGGCGACCACCCATGCAGTCGGTCTGGGTTGGTCGCATGATCTTTGAATGGCATCTCCAATGTCATCGCCACCGCGCCAAAACGGTTGGCGAGCTGGTTCGTTGACATTTTGAGGTTGGCCCGACCTAGGCCCGATTTGGGATACCCAAGGTGCGTCTGGAAATCGGGTGTCTGCGCCGCAAGCGCCTCGCGATAGGCATAAAAGCGTGCGCCGTGCGCGTCGCTCCAATTGGGAATCCCCTCAAATCCGGCGATGAAATTGGCCGGAATGCTCTCGTCGCCATGGACATCGAACGACCAATCGACCCCTGATTTGTCCATGGCGTCACGAACACACAAAACCTCAGGCGAGCGCTCAAGCGTTGGTTCCGCCCATTCGCGGTTCAGGTTTGCCCCTGCCGCATTGGTGCGCAGGTGACCACGAGCGGAACCATCGGGATTCATGTTGGGGATGATGTGCAGAGTGGCACTCTGCCGCAGCGCTTGTGCCGCAGCATTTTCGGCGTCGGTCAGCCAGTCGAGCGCGCCTTCCATCCACCATTCCGCCATCGTTTCGCCGGGATGCTGGCGCGCATAGAGCCAGATTTGCTTCGAACCCGTCCCCAAAGTGAGGCAATCGATCGGCTGCCCATCAAGGCTGTATCCGAGCACATCGTGCTTCACACCGGGGAGAACCGCCATCCGCGCGATGAGCGCATCGTGTTGCGCCATCGAATATGGAGCGAAATAGGCGAAGTGAACTAAGTCCTGTGCCGGCGTATGCCTGATCGTGAGCACACCAGCCTCATAGGTCGTCGTGGCACAGCGCCATTCCCCCGCTGGCGCGCTGTAACGCGCTTGATAGTCGGGCCAGCCCCCCGGATAGGCACTGCCCGCACAATTGGTGATATGCAGCGTCACCGCCCGTCCCTTGGCGCCATGAACGGCGAAGTGAAACCATTGGTAGAAATCCGCCTTCTCGTCCTTGCGAATCTCCAGATAGGCGACATCGCCGAGGATCTGCTGAACGATAATGTTTCCCCCATCAAAATCGGCGGTAATCGTGAGACGTGTGTCGCTTGGCGGGGCAGATCGTTCGGTCATATTCGCTCCAATTGGCTTGACTTGCCCGCACTTCAACGTTAGGCGCGCAGCTTCATTTTCAAGATTATATTCGATTTAGGCAAGCCCCCATGAAGATTCGCAACTCACTCAAGTCGCTCAAAGGCCGTCATCGTGACAACCGCGTCATCCGTCGTCGCGGTCGGACCTATGTCATCAACAAGACCAATCGTCGGTTCAAAGCGCGCCAAGGCTAAGCCGGGCGGTGGTGCGCGCCGTCGTTTTTGACGTCGGCAACGTGCTGTATCATTGGTCGCCGTCGGCGCTCTATTCGAAACTGATCCCAGATGCTCAGGAGCGCGACTGGTTTTTGAGCCATGTCGTGACGCCTGCTTGGCATTTCCAGCACGACGCGGGGCGACCATTTAGCGAAACATCTGCCGAACTGATCGCGCAATTTCCCGCGTATCGCGCCTTGATCGAAGCTTGGGGCCCCCGGTTTGACGAGACAATCACCGGCCCCGTTGAGGGGATGATCGCGCTGGTTGAGCTGTTGGACGCTGCTCATGTGCCCTTATTTGCCATCACCAATTTCAGTGCTGAATTCTGGGTCGATTTTCGTGCCCGGCGCGCCGATGTTTTTGATCGGTTTACTGACATTATCGTATCCGGCACTGAGCGGATGATGAAGCCGGAGCCAGCGATATACCAGCTCGCGCGCGAGCGATTCGCACTGAATGCGAACGAAGCACTGTTCGTCGATGACCGGATCGAGAACGTTGCGACCGCGCAGGCGCAGGGCTTTATCGGCCATCACTTCATCAATCATGCGGGCCTTGCACCTGTGCTCGCTGCGCACCACCTGCCGACGGGCTAGAGCGTCGATTTCGCCTACGCGAACCGCATTAGAGCAATTTGAAGTCAGTCGGAATCGACTGACGACTCGCAAATTGCGGCCACAAAAGATGAGAGCGGGTTTGATTAAACTCAAATCGCTCTAGTCGTCAAAACCCTTCAATTCATCGCCTGTCAGCCGCACGACATGAAGCACATTGGTTGATCCCGGTGTTCCGAACGGCACACCGGCCATCACCACCACGCGGTCTCCTGCTTTGGCAAGGCCATGCCGCAGCGCCATGCGCTTGGCCTTGGCCACCATCTCTTCGAACGATGTCACGTCGCGCGTATTCACAGCATGAACGCCCCAAGTGAGACCAAGACGTCGGGCAGTTTCAATCCTGTCGGACATCACGAGCAGCGGAACCGAAGGCCGCTCGCGCGCAATCCGTCGCGCAGTCGAGCCAGACGACGTAAAGCAGAGGATCGCCTTGGCCGAAACGGTTTTAGCAATATTTCCTGCCGCCTCGGCGAGCGCATCGGCGGTAGTCGGGTCAGGGCGCGTTTGCGTAAAATGAAGCCGCGCCGCATAGCCCGGATCATTCTCCACCGCGATGGCAATGCTGTTCATCATCGCGACCGATTCCTCGGGCCAATCGCCTGCCGCCGATTCGGCGGACAACATGATAGCATCGGCACCATCGTAGATCGCGGTCGCAACATCTGAAACCTCTGCGCGAGTCGGGGTCGGCGCTTTGATCATAGATTCGAGCATTTGCGTCGCAACGACCACAGCCTTGCCGAGGCGGCGTGCGCTCTCAACAATGCGCTTTTGGGCGGGCGGCACGTCTTGCGGCGGCAGTTCAACACCAAGATCGCCGCGCGCCACCATCACCGCATCGGCCATTTCGAGAATGGCATCGAGCCGATCCATCGCCGCTGGCTTTTCGATCTTGGCGAGCAACGCCGCCCGCCCCTGAATGAGCTTGCGCGCCTCAGCCAAATCCTCAGGCCGCTGAACGAAGGAGAGCGCCACCCAATCGACACCCTCATCGAGCGCAAAGCCTAGGTCGCTAATGTCTTTTTGGGTCAAGGCCGCCATCGGGATGACGACGTCAGGAACATTCAGACCCTTGTTGTTTGACAAGCGCCCGCCGACTTCGACTCGCGTCAGGATATGATCATCAGCGATCTCAGTCACCCTGAGCACCATTTTGCCATCATCGAGCAGCAGCCGCGCGCCCGGTTCGAGCGCCGCCATAATTTCAGGATGCGGCAGGCAGACGCGATGCTCGTCGCCAAGCGTCGGCGACTCATCGAGCCGGAAGGTCGCGCCCGTCGCGAGTTGCACTCCATCGCCCACAAAGCGCCCAACGCGTAGCTTTGGCCCTTGCAAATCAGCGAGGATTGTCGTCGGCCGTCCCAAACGCGCCTCAAGCGCGCGGATATGCGCGATAGCCTTGCGGTGGTCGTCGTGTGTCCCATGGCTCATATTGACACGGAAGGCATCAGCGCCCGCACGGAACAGCTTCTCGATCATCTCCGGGCTGCGGCTGGCTGGCCCCAGGGTCGCTAACACTCTAACCTTACGTGCCCGTGGTGGAAAAAAACTGCTCACTGTCGAAGCCCCTCAAAAATTGTCATTCCGGTCTTTAGCCGCTAATTTGATAACAGGAAATCAGGAGCGAAAATATGTCTGACTCAAATTTATCTGATGCCGTTGCGGCGGCAGCCTTTCGTCGGCTGGTCGCGCACTTGCGCCACCGCAGCGATGCGCAAAACGTCGATCTCATGGGGCTTGCCGGCTTTTGTCGCAACTGTCTCGGTGACTGGGTGGCGGAAGCCGGCGGGATGACCAAGGACCAAGGCCGCGCCCTCATCTACGGCATACCCTATGCCGAATGGAAGAAGCGGCATCAGACCGAGGCCACGCCCGACCAATTGGCGCGAATGGCCGAGAGCGTCAAACGCAACGCCTAGTTTATCGACACCATGACATCGCCCATTTGCGGATGATCGGCGATGATCCGTGGCGCGGCCTTACCCCTGCCACCATGAACATAGAGCGCGACAGTCGACCAGAACGCCGGAAAACTACCCTCACGCTGATCGAAATGGACGGTCAGTCTGTCGCCATCGGTCGTGCAACGAAATTGCTGCCGCAGATACACGCCCTTTTGATACGCCATGCTATGGCCATCGTCGGTGTAGAGCGTTCCCTGGCAGTCGGGGCCGGGGTAGATGTGAAGTTCGAGCGGACCCTTCGGCGTTTCGCCATCATGCTGGATCAGCGCCTGACGCGGAATGATTGACCCGGCGCGAACAAAAACGGGGAGTTGATCAATGCGCGGCGCGAGCTTGATCTCGTGCGTCTTCACGGCGCGTCCCGTCCAATAATCATACCATTCGCCTGCGGGGAGATTGAAGCCATAGCGGTATTCATTTGCGCTGCCTCCGAATTGCGGAGTCGCGATGAGCAGCGCCGACCCCAGCATGAAGCTACTGGCATCGTCAGACGGCTTACCGAAGCTGCGCCCCATCCGCTCGGGGAACTCAAGAAAAACGGGACGCGCGAGCGGAATGCCGGTGCGCGAAGCCTCTTCGGCGAGCGTATAGATATAGGGCATCAGCCGATAGCGCTCTTCAATAAAGTGTTTCCGGATCGCCTCATGGATGGGGCCTTGCGCCCAAGGCTCCTTGTCGGGCATCCCCGATTCGGAGTGTGCGCGAAACAGCGGCATAAAGGCGTGAATGGCAATCCAGCGCGACATCAGCTCAGGGCTTGGCATCCCCGCATAGCCGCCGACATCAACGCCCGAAAAAACAAACCCGCTCATCCCAAGGTTGAGCAATTGCGGCGTCGCCAACCGCAGATGGTCCCACGTCGCGCTGTTGTCGCCGGTCCAAGTATACGCATAGCGCTGGCCGCCCGCGAAGCTGGCGCGGGTGAGGACGAAGGCGCGTTCATCGGGATTGAGCGTGCGCAGCCCGTCATACGTTGCGCGCGTGTTTTGCATCCCGAAGATGTTGTGGATTTCAGCCTGAGTCGCCGTGCGCTTCACAAATCCCGGCTCGTCGATGCGGCTGACCACATCAAGCGGCATGGTTTTGTCGAGCCGCTCGAAAATCGCTGGCTCGTTCATATCGTTCCAGATGCCCGAGACACCCGCTTTGGCAAAGTCCGTATAGAGTGCGCCATACCAAGCCCGCGTCGCGGCGCGTGTGAAATCGGGAAACACGCTGTCGCCCGGCCACACTTTGCCCACATAAACCGACCCGTCGGGATTATGGACAAAATGATCGCCCGCGCGTCCACTGTCATAGGGCAGATAATTCTGACCGGGTGCCGCCGCCACGTGAAGATCGACGATCGTGACAATGTGGAACCCCTGCGCTTTCATCTCGCCCATCAAGCTCTTGATGTTGGGGAAGGTTTTTGGATTGGTGGTGAATGGTCGATTGCGATCCTGATAATCAATATCCATGTAGATCACATCGGCAGGAATTTTTCGGCGGCGGAAATTGGTGGCAATTTCGCGCACACGCGCCGCCGTCATATAGCTGTAGCGCGACTGCTGAAAGCCGAGCGCCCAGCGCGGAGGCAACGGCTGCGTCCCGGTGAGCAGCGCATACCCCTCCAGCACCTGTTTGGGATGCGGGCCGTAGATAATATAATAATCAATCGGGCCGCTTTCGGCACCGAAGCGCAAGACGTCGCGCTCGCTTTTGCCAAAATCGAAACTGCTGCGGAAGCTGTTGTCGAGCAGGAGTCCGTAGCTCGACTGCGCATCGCCACCGGCAAGGAAAAACGGAATCGATTTGTATAGCGGGTCACTGCCATCGCCGAACGCGTAAGCATCGGTGTTCCACAGCGTGAATGCGTGATCACGACGATCAAGCCCACCGGTTTTGTCTCCCAGACCGAAGAACCGCTCATGCTCGCCCATCACTTTGCGCAAGCTGAAGCCCGTGCTGTTGAGTTGCAGCGCTTCTCCCGGCGCATCGGCGCTCACCACACGCCCCACCTTGTCGCGCACCACCAGCCGGAGCGTCGCGCGATCTATGCGCACATCAAGCGCGTCTGTCGAAAAACCAATCGACTGCGCATCGCTCGCGGGGTGGACGCGCACTCCGGTCGATCGCACCTGCGACGGCACCGCCCACGACGCGTCTTCGGGGAGCTTTCCATCGCGCCCGATGCGAACGCGCACGATGGATTGGCGCACGGCGGTGACTCGCATCACGATATTGTCGATGTGAACCTCTGCGCCATTGTCAAAACCAGCGGTCACGGTGACACGCGATTGCGGCGGAAGGGGTGCTTGTGCGGGTGTTTGGGTGCGCGCGGTTGAAGCCCAAGCGGCACAAGCTAGGCCAACCATCACCGGAACTATTGTCCGTCGCATCATCCCACGCATCGCCTTCTCCTCTGCTTCTGGTCGGCACGACTGACAGACGCGCGCGCAGACCGCAACCGATTACATCACCCGCAGTGTGAAGCCTCCCGCGCGGGCGTGGCCAACGGCATCGCCGCAAGGGCTGCGGCCAATGCCTCACCCTGCTCGGGTGAGAAACATAACCCCAATTTGCTCCGCCGCCAGAGAATATCCTCCGATGTTTGCGCCCATTCATGCTCAACGAGATAGTCGACCTCGCGAGCGCTGAGTCCCCAGCCAAAGTCTGTGCCAAGATCAGCCGACGATCGCGCGTCGCCGAGGATCAGCGCAATGCGCGTGCCATATGCGTGTGCCATCCGCTGCGATGTCTCGGCATCAAGAAACGGCCAGCGCGCACGCACCGACGCCAGAAAGGCATCGAAATCCGTGAAATCCCCACCCGGCAGAGCACGCGCGCGCGTATCGCCACCCTTGATGCCGAGCCGTGCGAGCGCGACTTCGGCCAGATGGCGCGCTGTAGTTATCTTTCCACCAAACACGCTGAGCAACGGGGCTGCGGTCGCTTCAAGCGCCAAATGATAATCGCGACTAACCGCTTTGGCATCGCCCGCACCGTCGTCAAACAGCGGACGAATGCCCGAATAGGCACCGACAATATCGTCCGCAGACAAGCGCGTATTGAGATAGAGATTGGCAGCGGCAAGCAGATAGTCGCGCTCGTCGAGCGATATCTGCGCTTCTTCGGCGCTGCCAACGGGCACATCGGTGGTGCCGATGAGCGTGAAAGCGTCAAGATAGGGAATGGCGAACACCACACGGCCGTCGGGCTGTTGGAGCAACCAAGCGTGATCGCCAGCCAGACACCGGTTCACGATAATATGGCTGCCGCGCACCAGCCGCGAATGCGCAGCGTCGTTTTGCCCCAGTCCCTCGCGCAACACGCGATCAACCCACGGCCCAGCCGCGTTGATCAGGATATGTGCGCTCACTTCGTTTTCGCCCGTCGCACCGGCAAGGCGCACCTGCCAGCGGTCCGCACTCCGCTGCGCCGAAACAAAGCGTGTGCGTGTGGCAATCGTCGCGCCGCAGTCCGCCGCATCGCGCGCATTCAACGTCACGAGCCGCGCATCATCAACCCAGCCATCATAATAACTGAAGCCACGTTTTGCTTCGGTCCTCAGGTTGGGATCGTCGAGCATCATCGCGCGTGAACGCGGCAATCCGCCGCCCAGCGCAAAAAAATCATAAAGCAGCAGCCCCGCACGCACCATCCACCACGGGCGCACCGCCTTGTGATGCGGCAGCCTGAACTCAAGCGGGCGCACAACATGCGGCGCGGTACGCAGCATCACCGAACGCTCCTTCAAAGCCTCCCGCACCAACTTGAATTCGTAATATTCCAGGTAGCGCAACCCCCCGTGCATCAATTTGGTTGATGCCGATGACGTCGCTTGCGCCAGATCGTCC
>Ga0075019_10002607_pt1 | contig 10278 bp, 5 predicted proteins | sample ColStrG_CSR_2013_FD_71473 | JGI IMG/M metagenome (GOLD analysis project Ga0075019, IMG submission 71473) | Freshwater sediment microbial communities in response to fracking from Pennsylvania, USA - Cold Stream Run_MetaG_CSR_2013 | ecosystem: Environmental > Aquatic > Freshwater > Creek >...
CAAACGAACCTGCTGGCACTCAACGCGGCCGTCGAAGCAGCGCGGGCCGGTGAGCAGGGCCGCGGCTTCGCGGTCGTTGCCTCGGAGGTTCGCGTGCTGGCTTCCCGTAGCGCCGGTGCTGCGAAGGAAATCAAAGCATTGATCCAGGACAGTGTAAATAGGGTTGCCCAGGGTTCGAAGCTCGTCGACCAGTCCGGGCAGACCCTCGCCGAGATCGTCGCCTCGGTCAAGAAAGTGACCGACATCGTGTCCGAGATCGCCGCCGCAAGTCACGAGCAGGCGACGGGCATTGACGAGGTCAACAAGGCCGTCACGTCCATGGACGAAGTCACCCAGCAGAACGCGGCGCTCGTCGAGGAAGCGGCCGCGGCGGCCGAATCGCTGCTCGAGCAGGCTCAAGAGCTGGATCAGATGATGCAGAAGTACAAGGTGGCCGACGAGGAGGCATCAGCGTGGAACGGCCAGACGGAACGTCGGCGCAGCGACGCCTGGCGGAAAGACGGCGCCGCAGCAACGGCGGTCTCCAAGCCCGCCGCCGACCGTCGCGGACCAGGCCGTCCGTTTGCCCGTCCGGGACTCGCTAAATCCCGACCGGCGAGAGTCCCGGCGAAATCGGCGGCTGTTGCATCCCGAAGCGGCACGAGCGGGGATGCGCCGTCGGAATGGAATGAGTTTTGATTGCAGGTATTTCATCTGGCGTTTCGGAGCGAACCATGAATGCTGCCGTCGATGATCAGTCCGGTCGCGCACCGATCTCCGAAGCGGACCTTGTCGAGCAGTTTCTGACGTTCGAGCTGGCCGACGGCCTGTATGCAATCCCGATTCTCGCAGTCCAGGAGATCAGAGGCTGGGAGCGTGTGACTCAGATTCCGCAGGCGTCGGCGCACATTCTGGGGGTCATCAACTTGCGTGGCACGGTGGTACCGGTGCTCGACGTGCGGGCTCGCCTCGGGCTCGAAACTCGTGGGGTAACTGCGACGACGGTCGTCATCGTCGTTCGAGTCGAGGTGTCGGCTGGCCGGACGAGGACGGTCGGTTGCGTCGTCGATGCGGTATCGGATGTCACGACGATCGTCTCTGACGAAATTTCACCACCACCGGATACCTGCAGTTCGATGCAGGCGCAGGTCGTGCGTGGCGTCGCGACCGTGGAGAAGCAACTCGCGCTGGTTCTGGACGTTCGGAGGTTGATAGATCCTACGGTCACGGCGCAGGTGAGCGAACGTCAGGGTCAGGAGACGGACTTTGCGGCCATGTCCGCGGGCATGTCTGATGGATCCGGAATCGTGGCGGCGCATGCCTGACGGCGCCGCCTCAGTCAGAGCGCCGGTCACCCGTTTACAGGTGAGGCCGGCAAAGCGTTGACATGGGTCAACCACGCCTGCGAATTGGCACCGGCGCGCGCTGAACCAGTCAGCCGTGGGACCGCAGCTCCAAAGCTATTTTCGGCTTCCCAGCAAAAAGCGCAGGGGCGTTTCGAGCCGTTCGTTCCACGCCTTTTCGCTGTGGTCGGCGCCCTCGAAGACTAGACTCTCGAAACGACCGCCCACACCCCATCCTCGCGCCGTCATCAGACGTTCGAAGGAATGGCTGTACGGGCGATAGGCCGCGTCCAGGGTCTCGGTACCCTGATCAATGTAGATACGGTGCTGTCCTGGCGACAGCGCGCTCGCGGTTAGATACGTGTTGAATGCTGCAGTTACCTGATCAAGATAGTCCGGCGGCTGTGACAGGTTCGCCGGCGAACCGAGCAGCCAGTGCATGGACAGCGATGCCGAACCGCCAAAGACAGTCGGGTACTCGGATTGCGCATAGAAGGAAACGAGGCCACCCATGCTGGATCCCATCACGAACGTGTCTGACGGTCCCGGACTCGTATGGAAGTGTTGGTCGACGAAGGGCTTCAGTTCACGGACGATGAACCTGAGATAATCGTCAGAGAGTGGCTCCCCGCCCCAGCTCGCCGCGACAGCGTCGCGTGTAGCGGGCGGCAGTGCCCCGAAGATCCGCATAGGCAGGTACTCCCGGCCGCGCAGTTTAGTGCTGGCAATTCCGACGACGATCACGGGTCGGATCTGGCGATCCCTGATCAGGCGCGAAACCGTTACGTCCACCCCCCAGTTGGCGCCACTCAGGGAATGGCTCGATTCGTATAGATTCTCACCGTCGTGCATGTAGAGCACGGGCAAGGCTTGTCCCTTTGGGTCGTAGCTGTCCGGCAGCCAAACAGTCACGTCCCGCGATGCCACATAGGCGGACTTGAAAGCCGGATAGCGGATCAATCCGCCGCCCGCCGCCGAAACCTGACCGGCTGACAGCGTCAGGCCGAGCGTCGCCGCCCCAACTGAAGCCATCCATCGCCTGACAGGCGTCCTGCTGGAGTCATTCACAGCGATGCTCCGTTTCGATGTGGGTCGCGCAGCGATGCATGTCGCTCGGAATTCTTGCAATGACCAGCGCGTTAACCGTCGCGGCATTCAGTCGGCCTGCCGAGCCCCCCGGATGAGAATAGCTGCCGTTGGCGGCCAGGTAGCTCATATTGAAGAAGTCGTCGACCTTGAGGGTGTAGCCACCGGCTCGCAGGGCCGTCCGCAACGCGGTCGACTGCCTGAACGGGTGAGACTCCCCAATGGGGCGGATGTGGGGCATCTGGATCATGCCGGTGGCGATGGCATGGCCAGTGGAATCCAGCACGGTCACGATCTTTACTGCGTTCGTAATACCAGTGTTCAGGGCGTATGCGTGGTTGTCGTAGGTCAGTGAAATCTCGAATCGTCCATCGGTCACAATCAGGAAGGGAATGAAGTCCGGGCCGCCACCGGCTGTTAGTACGTCGACCGACTGGCTCGCGCTGGAACCGACGCAGACCGCCATTGAGGGATGCGAAGCATTGCCACCGTCCCGGTATCGCGCGGTGACGCGATAGCAGTGTCTGACGTCCGGCGTCAGAGCCTGAGGATCCTGCCAGCGCGGCTCCGTCAGTCGTGATGCGAGGACGACGCCGTCGCGCGCCACGTCGAACTCTATGGGCGCATCGGGTCCGGGCGGCTGCGTGATGGTCAGCTGCGTGTGCCCTTCAACGACGGTGGCAAGAACGGACGGGACTTCGGGCGCGAACACCCGCGGATCATCGTGGGACGCCGGTGCGACCGGGGGGATTTGGGTGAGCCGGGTATCTCCGGCGGTTGGGGGATCGAAGAAGACGTCAACGACGTTGCGTGCTCGAAGGCTCGTGTCGCTGAGCGTGTCACGGCTGCGCTTCCCGTTCAGCATGATGCGCGAGACCGGAAAGAAGCCACCCCCAAGGGCCGAAGGCAGGTGAAGGCGGATATCGAGACGCTTCCCGTGGTAACGGACTCCGGCGAGCGTCGCCTCGTGCCCGCCGATGACGTCGCGCATGTGCGTGGTCAGAAATGGTCGAATCGTGACGCCGCGGTCCGTGGCCGCGTAGCCAAACAGCGTCCTTGCGACCATCGAAACGTAGCCGGCGACGGACCATATCTGGCGCGGAGAATTGATGACCGGGCCGTCGTCAAAGGCAGAAGCTCCGCTAAGCCATTCCAGGTTCTCGGTGTTCGTCAGGTGGATGGCCGCCGCCCTGAGCAACGAGTCGAAGGCGTTATCTGCCGCGGCGGTGTTGCCCACGAGCGCGGCGGCTTCGAGCGAGTACGCCGTGACGAACGGCCAGATCGCGCGGTTGTGATAGACCGGGATACCCGGCTGCTCGGGAAAGTAGACCGGCGCGCCAAAGGGAGCGTGCGGGTAGTGAGCCATCACTTCGCGGGCGCGGTCGGGATCAGCGATGCCTGACAGCACCGCGAGTGCCTCGCCGAGCAGGTCGAAGCGCTCGACCGGCACCGCCCGATCGTCTGGCGTCGTGATGCTCGCGTACAGGCCTCGCTCGGGAAGCCAGAACCGCGTATTGATGGCGGATCGGAGGTCGTCTGCCCAGTGTGTGTACCGTGTGGCTAGGTCACTTTCGCCCGCATTCGTCGCAAGGCTTGCGCCAATCCGAAGCGCCCGGTAATGGGCGACATTCGTAGACAGGGCCTTCGACTGCGCGATCTGGGTGAGGTCATCTACAACGTACGGTGCATACGTCTGCTCCCGCCAGTCGAGAAACGACTGTTCCCCGGCATACAGACCGTCGGTCGGATCATATGCGGCAAGCCGGTCTGCTTCGAGCGTGCCACGAAGCGATTGCCACGCCGTTGCCGCGAACGCCCGCCGCGCCTCGCCCTCGAGATTGGAAAGGACTGCCTCGGCGCCCATGGCCCAGACGACCCGATCACTGCTGACCGGCCAGCTGCCTCCCGATCCCGTGTCCTGAACGATTTGCCAGGATCCGGACGGGAGCGAAGCTGGCAGCGGAGCTCCCACGCGGAAGCCGCTGGTCTTGAAGCTCAGTGAAGTCGCCGTCCGGGTTGGGTCGAGAATTGCGAGGGCCAGGTCGCTCGAGTAGCTGAGGTCCCGCGTCCAGACGTAGCGCCACTTTTCGCCCGTTTGAAAGCATTCGCATCCGATGGGCTTGCCGTCGTTGTAGGCGTCATCACGAATGGAGGCGACGCTGTCGAGCCGGGCGTCATCGATAGCTTGTGCAAACAGGGCATCGAACAGGACATTCGAGCTGCGCAGGTAAGGGTCCCCTGCGTGTTCGTCAAAGGTGCGGCTCTGAGGTGCAGCTTCTCGCTGCGGTGCGGTCGAGAACAGTGAATAGTGTCGGGGCGCCTTCGGGTCGCCAGAGACGACCGCGGTTACGACGACGGGACTGGTCTTCGCGAGTCCTGGATAGGCGGGGAATTCCGTGATTAGCGATGCGTCAGCGCCCTTCGCCGCGGTCCATGCGAAGGCGATCAGTGCGCAAATCAACGTCTGACATTTCATCGGCGGATCCCGGAGACCGAATCAGGCCGAGGCCGGGTACCTTGAAGGGACTCCGGCCACAGGTAGTCCGGAAAAGCGTACCCCGGCGGCCGTTCCGCCGCCGGGGTAATTCATCGTCGATCTACGTCCGCTCAGTGCTTGTAGTTGAATCCGAACAGGAACTGCTTGCCGTACGTCTGGTAGTCCATCACCCGCGCTTCGGACTGCTGGTACGAGACATACGGTTCGTTCGTCAGATTGTTGATCTGGAACAGGACCGTGAAGCCCTTCATGCGGCCTTCCTGCCACTCGTAGCTCGTCTGGAAGTCCGTAATCTGGTTGCCCTTGACGTACTGGAAGGTGCGATCGTTTGAGAAGTTCGTGATCTCGCCGATGTACTTCGAACGAGCGTTCGTCGCGATACGCGCGGCGAAGCCATTATTTTCGTAGAAGAACGTCGCGTTCCAGACTGTCTTCGACAGGCCCGGCAGCGGAATGATGCCGAGGCCGTTGGTCGAGATGAGTGAATTGCTGCCCGACGGCGGGTCATTCACCTGGATGTTGCTCGACGTTGACGAGATGCTGAACAGCGCTCCGAAGCCGCTGAGGTTTTCGCTGAGCAGCTCGCCCGGCAGCGAGACCGACAGCTCGATACCCTTCAGCTTGCCACCGCTGCCGTTTTCAGGCTGCTGCAGTGAACCGATGCTGCTGATGGTCTTGCACGTCGCGGCGTACTGACCGCTTGCGTCCGGGCAGCCTGCGCCGAAGTAGTTCGCCGGAAGATTTCCGATCAGCGGCGAGAAGTTGTAGCTCGCGTTGGTCGTATCGTAAATGTACGACTTCAGGTTCTTGTAGAACACCGCCGCCGAGAAGTAACCCTTGTTGTTGGCGAAGTACTTTTCGTAGCTGAGATCGAAGGCATCCGCGCGCCACGGATTGAGGAACGGGTTACCCGCGCTTCCACCTGGGTTGTATGCACCCGACTTGTCGATGCCCTCGTCGTACGCATCCTTCAGCTGGTCCATTCGCGGCCGCGCCATTTCGCGGGCGATGCCGAGGCGCGCCACCTGATCATTCGGCAGCAGCAGGGCGAAGTTGAACTGCGGCAGGACATCGGTGTACTTCTTGCCGGCCGACACCGGCGTCACCGCGCCACCGCGCGTCTCGTCGATGGAATAGCCGCTCGAACGCTGGTTCGTGCCGATGATCTGCAGGCCGATGTTGCCCTTCAGCGTGACATCGCTTGAAATCGCGTGGTCGAGAGATCCGCGCAGGGAGGCGGTGGTGACCTTCTCCTCGACACCCCACGCCTTGCCGACGAGGTATGAGTAACCCGGGTCGGTCGCCGTGTGATACGTGATCGGCTGGTAGTACGCGGCCAGGACACCGGGTACCGACCAGGCAAGAGCATTGCCGAGGCCGCCGTAGTTCAGATTCGTCGGATTGAGGAGGTACTGGGACCCGATGGACACGGCACCCGGGGCGAGCGTGTTCAGCGAGTTTTCCGGCGACGTCTTGTTCTTGGTGCGTTCGGAGTAGTTGACGCCAGCCGTGAACTCGTTGAACCAGCCGATACCCCCGTGCGCGACGTCAATACGCGCCGACTTAAGCTCGTCCTCAACATGCGGCTTCTTCACGTAGCCCGCACCGTAGATCGTCGGTCCGAACGCAATCTGACTCGGATCGGCGTAGTTCTTGACGAAGGTTGCCACCGGCATCTGCTGCGCGGACAGGCTGAACTGCCCCGTGTCATAGCAGCTGTAGTCGGTGGGAACGGGGGGGGTGCCAGTCGGGTTGCCGTTGCCTGCGCAAGTGCCGTACTGGGCGTTCGTTTCGGGCTGGAACTGGTCGCGGGTCGCCTTCGACCAGCTCAGGTCTCCGATCAGTGTCCAGTCGCCGGTCTTGAACTTGTTGTTCCAGCCCAGCGCCTGGATCTTGTCATTGGTGATGAACTGGAAGTTGCGCACCAGCGGGCGGACGTTCGCCACAGACGCGCCGATGAGCGAATTGTCACGAATCGTCTCGTTCGAATAGAGGACCTGAGTCGGGTAGTTGCCGAGGTTCCATTCGAGGGAGCGCGCGTCGTCGGTCGTGTCGGACTTCGTGTAGTACGCATCGAGCGTGCTCGTGAATGACTCGTTCGGCCGCCATTCAAGGGTGGCCATCGCGCCGTCACGCACTTCGTCGCCCATGTCAGCACGAACCTTCATGCCGTTGGTGACGTACACGTCCGTCGGGACGTCCGGATGGAAATTGTAACCGTCGACCTTCGGGTCATTCAGGTGCCACGGACCATACGCACCGACGCCCTGCGTCGCCTGCGGCGTCTTGAGTCGGGCGTAACCGATGGTGAGGCCGAGCGTGTTGTCGGCGTACTGGTCGATATAAGAGAAGCTGACCCGGTAACCGGTGTCGATCGAATTGGCGCCGAGGTCGGCGTTCGAATTGCGCTCCTCGCGCGCGTTGAACGCGATCGCCTGCTTGCCGTATTCGAGGGGTCGGGTCGTCTGCAGGTTGATGGTGCCGGCGAGGCCCTGACCGATCAGGGAAGCGTCAGGGGTCTTGTGCACGACCGCGCCGGAAAAGAGCTCCGACGGATACTGGTCAAATTCGATGTCCCGGTTGTCACCGGTGCTTACCTGCTCGCGGCCGTTGAGGAGCGCGTTCGTGAAGGCGGGGTCGGTGCCGCGGACGCTGATCGCCGATGCGCGTCCGGCGGCGCGCTGCGCCGTGAGGCCGGGCAGACGCGAAAGCGAATCCGCAATGCTGATATCCGGAAGCTTGCCGATGTCTTCAGCCGAAATTGCCTCGACGATGCTATCGGTATCACGCTTGACTTCGACCGCCTGCTGAACCGCATGGCGTATGCCCGTGACGATGACTTCCTGCAAGTCGCCGGACGAGGCCGGTGCGGTCTGAGCCTGAGCGGGCCCACTGAGGGCCAGCAGCATCAGGGGCAGGCCGGCGCCTGCGAGGCGTTCGGCGCGCGCGGTGCGCAGCGTCTGTGAGACCAGAGAACGGATATTCGTCGACATGTGAATTACCTCCCTCGCAACTCGTACGAACACGACTCGGTCAACGTCCCGGTCGCACTGTTTTCGTCTGCGGGGAGCCGACGGTCTGCGCGCGATCTGACGCTTCGCGCGACCCCCCCAAATCCGTCATTCGTTTTCGTCGTCGATCGCTAGTGGCTGTTGCCCGATGGGCGCGGCCTGCTGCGAATCGATCCGTCACGCAAAAGTCTGAGAATACTTGCGCAAATTTGCAAGCCCAGAAAAAGCGCGAGTTGCGCAATTGTCGTCGTGAACTGGACGAAAATAAAAAACTTAGTAAATACAGATCTTTAAGTGGATCTCGGAGCAAGTCGAGTGAGGTGTTTTTTTGCGACGCGGGATAAGGGAGCGATGAAAAAAAATGCAAAAACAGAAAACGGGTCATTGCCCGGGAGGGTCTGGCGGGTCAGCCGCCGCAACTTTCTCGAACGACCAGGTCGGTCGGCAGCCGCTCTGAGGTGAGCTCGCCGCCCTGCTCGGCGTTGAGCAGTTTCGATACCAGCAGACGGCCCGCAAGTGCGGTGTCCTGACGGACCGTGGTGAGGGCCGGGCGCGTGTACCGCGCGAATTGCAGATCGTCATAGCCGACGACCGACACGTCGCCGGGCACGGTCAGGCCCGCGCGCAGCAGCGAGCGGATCGCGCCGAGTGCGATCAGGTCGCTCGCCGCGACGATTCCATCGAACTTCACGCGCCGACCGATGAGCGCATCGACAGAGGCCTCTGCTGCTTCCACTTCGAAATGCGCGGGAACGGTGAGTTTCGAGTCGTTAGGAAGCCCCGCCTGCTGAAGGCCCGCCAGGTAGCCCTGATGTCGCTGCATGGACTCGGGTGCCTCGGTGTCACCGAGGAAGACGATTCTGCGCCGGCCCAGCCGTGCAAGGTGCATCGTTGCACGCTTGCTGCCGTGCGGGTTGTCGCTACCGATCGAGCAGTAGGACTGCTTCGGCAATTGCGCGCCCCAGACGGCGAAGCGGGATTCGGTCTGGGCAAGCCGATTGAATGCCGCATGCAGGGAGCTCTGGCCCAGAAAGATCACGCCGCTCGCCCGAATCGTCTGCATCAGCGCCGTGAGATCCTCAAGACCCACCGGCGTCAGGTGCGACACCACGAAGTCGCAGCCGCGGGCACGGGCCGCCTCGCCGATGCCGGCTACGAGTTCAAGGACGAACGGATCGGAAATCTTCGACTCCCTGCCCTGCGGACGGGGAATCACGATCATGATCGTGGCGGCGGCGGCGGTGGGTCCCGCGGGCATGTAGCCGCGAAAGGGATAGTCGTGCTCGCGGGCGAGCTTCCAGATGGCGTTTTTTGTGTGCGGATTGACTGCGGCGCTGTCGTTGAGCGCCCGCGACACGGTCGTAATCGATACGCCCGCCAGTCGCGCCAGATCCTCGAGTCGTGTCGTGCGTCGCGGCGTCATGTGATGTCCGTCAGGGGGCCCGTCGCGATTCTAGTGCGGGTACTCGTCCGAGTACACGTGAGCGCTGAATCGCACCGCCCGCCTCCGGTCCGTCCCGCTGTCGGAAGGCTGGACCCTGATGGACACGGACGCCGGACTCACCGATAGTCGCGCTGGTGCCCGCAGAGGCGCCGCGGTGATCCTGGGATCACAACGCAAACGCCGGGAGGGGGTTAATGCTGACGATGCAGCGGGAGATGTCCCGCCCGTTCCTGGTGCTGCTCACTCTGCCCGCGACCGCGATGGGATTTGCGCTGTCCGTGCAGATTTCGGTGCTGAGTTGGATCCTGTCGACTCGCTATGGCCTGCATATCCATGAAATCGGGCTCGTGTGGGCCGCTGGCCCGCTGGCAGGCATTCTGGGCCAGGTCGCCGTCGGCCTCATCAGCGACCAAGTTTGGCTCTGGAAGGGTCGGCGCAGGCCGTTCATCCTTGTCGGCGGCATGCTGTCTGCTCTGATGATTCTGGCGCTGCCCCGGATCGGCGCGATTTCGCATGCGCTGGGCTTCGAGTCGGTACTCGGCGTCGCCATTGCCGTGGCGCTCGCTCTCGACCTGTCGATCAATGTCGGCTTCAATCCGACGCGCGCCATCATTGCCGATGTCACAACCGAAGGCCCGATGCGCACGCGCGGGTACACCTGGATGCAGACGGTTTCCGGACTCTTCGGCGTGTTGTCGTACGGTATTGGCGCGGTGCTCGGCAACTATGTGCTGATGTCCATCGCCGCCGTTGTCGTTCTCGGCTTCTCGATCATTCCGGCGCTTCTGATCGAAGAACCGCGCCATCTGAGCTCGGCGCCGAACAGAAAGGTTGCTACCGGCATCGGCTTCCCGCGCCTCATGCGCGCGTTATTCCCGCTCTGGGGCTTTCTCGTTTACGACGTCGTGGCGATGGGCC
>Ga0075019_10002608_pt1 | contig 10278 bp, 8 predicted proteins | sample ColStrG_CSR_2013_FD_71473 | JGI IMG/M metagenome (GOLD analysis project Ga0075019, IMG submission 71473) | Freshwater sediment microbial communities in response to fracking from Pennsylvania, USA - Cold Stream Run_MetaG_CSR_2013 | ecosystem: Environmental > Aquatic > Freshwater > Creek >...
CGTCACCATCTCACCCAAAAACTCATAGCCCGGCAGCTCGGTTTTCAGGTAATCGTAATAGGCCAGTTCGGCTTTTTCGCGCACGCCGTGCACGATGATGACTTTCTCAAACCGCGCATAGGTTTCGGGGTCGCGCACGATGCTTAAAAACGGTGCAATACCGGTGCCGCTTCCCAGCAGATACAGGTTTTTACCGGGCAGCAGGTAGTCGATCAGCAAGGTTCCGGTAGGCTTGCGACCGACCACAATTTTGTCGCCCGCCTGAATGTGCTGAAGCCGCGACGTCAGCGGACCATCCTGGACCTTGATGCTCAGAAATTCCAGATGCTCTTCGTAGTTGGCGCTGACGATACTGTAAGCACGCAAGAGGTTTTTGCCAGTCTCCAGTTTGAGACCGATCATGGTGAAGTGGCCGTTGGAGAAGCGCAGTGCCGGGTCTCGGGTGGTGGTGAAGCTGAACAATCGATCCGTCCAGTGGTGAACGCTCAGTACGGTTTCTTCCAGAAATGCACTCATGGGGGCCTTGTAGTGGGTCTTGCCAAAGGTTTGGCAAACCTCGCATTTTAAAACGCCCATCGCACAAAAATAGGTATATGGATATTCCGTTTTGCACCACCGTTTTTGAAATTGGATTTCTGGGATGATTGATCCCATGTCTGCCGATCCGAATTCCCACCCAAATTCCGCCGCTGCTGATACTCAAAGTCCAAAGAGTCTGTTGATTGCATGTCTTTGCGCGCAGTGGTGCGGGACCTGCACCGACTACGCACCGCTCTTCAAACAACTCGCGCATGATTTTCCCCATGCCACCTTTGCCTGGATTGACATCGAGGATGAAGCCGATCTGGTGGACCCGATCGAAGTGGAAAACTTCCCGACCATCCTGATTGCTTCATCAGGGGTCGCGCGATTTTTCGGCACCGTCATGCCGCACATTGACACGTTGCGCCGGCTGATTCAATCCCATCAGGATGTGTCGGCAGGTGCAAAAACCGCCCCCGAAATTCAGGGGCTTGTTCAGAAGTTGCTCAAACGGTCTATAGCTTCGCGCTGACCCAGCCCAGGACACTGTCCATCGCCGCCGTCAGCTTTTCGGGCTCTGTGCCGCCGGCCATTGCCATATCAGGCTTGCCGCCGCCTTTGCCGCCGACCTGGCTGGCAACGTAGTTGGCCAATTCACCAGCCTTCACACGGTCTATCGTGTCGGGCGTCACGCCCACCGCGATTTGCACTTTGGCGCCCTCCACCGCGCCGAGCACGATGACTGCCGTTTTCAGCTTGTCCTTAAGCTTGTCCATGGTGTCGCGCAGTGTTTTGGTATCGGCACCGTCGAGTCGGGCTGAAAGCACACGCACGCCCTTGACCAATGCGGCACTGTTGATGAGTTCGTCGCCCTTAGCGGACGCGAGTTTGCCTTTGACGGCCGCCAGTTCTTTCTCCAGTTCGCGCAATTGGGCCACCATGTTTTCGACCCGCGTTGGCAGCTCGCCGGTGGTCACGCGCAAGGTGCCGGCAACGCCGCCGAGCGTCGCCTCCATGCCTTGCACATACTGCAAAGCCACCATGCCGGTCACCGCTTCGACACGGCGCACTCCCGCGGCCACGCCACCTTCCGCAGTGATTGTGAAAAAGCCGATATCGCCCGTGCGCTGTACGTGCGTGCCGCCGCACAACTCGGTCGTGCTGCCAATATCGAGCACCCGCACGACTTCGCCATACTTCTCGCCAAACAGCATCATGGCGCCGGTTTGCTTAGCGGCTTCGATGTCCATCAGCCGAGACTGTGTGGGAACGTTGGCGAGAATTTCGGCATTCACCATACCCTCGATTTCGCGAATCTGCGCGGCGGTGATTGGCGCGTTGTGGGCAAAGTCAAAGCGGGTTTTTTCAGCGTCCACCAGACTTCCTTTTTGCTGCACGTGGTCACCCAGCACGGCCCGCAGGGCTTTGTGCATCAGGTGGGTTACCGAGTGGTTGCGCATGGTTGCCGCGCGCAGGCTGGCATCGACGTGCGCGGTAACGGCATCGCCCACGCGCAGCGCTCCGGTTTTAAGGGTGCCGTGATGGCCAAACACGTCAGACTTGATTTTTTGGGTGTCATTCACTTCAAACCAGGTGCCATCGCAAAAAACCGCACCCTGGTCACCAACCTGACCACCGCTTTCGGCATAAAAAGGCGTAGTTTCCAGCACCACGATGCCACTTTGACCCGCGGCCAGTTCAGAGACCGGTGTGCCGTCCACATACAGGGCGAGCACCCGGGTGCTTTGCGTCAGATGCTCGTAACCGACAAACGTATTGCCAGCGCCGGTGTATTCAAGCGCCCGGTCCATCTTGAATTTGCCGGCTGCTCGGCCCTTGGCTTTTTGCGCTTCCATGGCGGCGGCAAAACCGGCTTCGTCCACTTCAACGCCGGCTTCACGGCAAACGTCTGCCGACAAATCGAGCGGAAAACCGTAGGTGTCATGCAACTTGAAGGCCACGTCACCGGGCAGAACCTTTTTGCCACCGGCAAGCGCATCTTCCAAAATTTCCATGCCCGTGGCCAGCGTTTCAAAGAAACGCTCCTCTTCCACTTGGAGCACCTCGGTAATGCGCTTCTCATCGGCGCGCAGCTTGGGATAAGCCTCGCCCATCAGTTGCACCAGATCGGCGACCAGTTTGTGGAAAAACGGCGTCTTTTTACCCAGTTTGTAACCATGCCGGATTGCGCGGCGCACGATGCGGCGTTGTACATAGCCCCGGCCTTCGTTGCTGGGGATCACCCCGTCGCTCACCAGAAAGGCGGTTGCACGAATATGGTCGGCAATGACGCGCAGGCTTTTGTTGGAGAGGTCTTTCTCGCTGGTTTCGCGCGAGGCGGCTTGGATCAACTGGTTGAACAGGTCGATCTCGTAATTGCTGTGCACGTGTTGCATGATGGCGGCAAGGCGCTCCAGTCCCATGCCGGTGTCTACGCAAGGCGCGGGCAAGGGTTTGACGGAACCGTCAGGTTGCATGTCGAATTGCATGAACACGTTGTTCCAGATTTCGATGTAGCGGTCGCCATCGGCATCAGGACTTCCGGGCGGGCCACCAGCGACTTCGGGGCCGTGGTCGTAAAAGATTTCAGAGCAAGGGCCGCAAGGGCCGGTGTCGGCCATCATCCAGAAGTTGTCCGACTGGTATTTGCCGCCTTTGTTGTCCCCAATGCGCACCACGCGCTCGGGCGGCAGGCCAATGTCTTTGGTCCAGATGTTGTAGGCCTCGTCGTCGTCAATGTAGACGGTGGCCCAGAGCTTGTCAGCGGGCAGTTTGTACACGGTCGTGAGCAGCTCCCACGCCCACATGAGGGACTCGCGCTTGAAGTAATCCCCAAAACTCCAGTTGCCCAGCATTTCAAAAAAGGTGTGGTGGCGCGCGGTGTAGCCCACGTTTTCCAGGTCGTTGTGTTTGCCACCGGCGCGCAAGCAGGCTTGCACGGAGGCGGCGCGCACGTAGGAGCGCTTGTCGGTGCCTAAAAACACGTCCTTGAACTGCACCATGCCGGAGTTGGTGAACATGAGCGTGGGGTCGTTGCCCGGAACGAGCGGGCTGCTGGCTACAACGGTGTGGCCCTTGGAGGCAAAAAAATCCAGAAAAGTCTTGCGAATTTCTGCGACGCTCATGGCGCTGGGCGATGTGCCGGTGTTGGCAGTCTGGGTCATGGTTCGTTGGGTCTTAGGTACGTTGGGCCGGGCTTGACAATAAACACCAGCGGTGCAACCCCGCATTATCGCGCGGCAAGTGGCTCCGTTTGCCCGGCACCATGCGGCGCCACTGCAGCGTCAGTGCGGCGGTATGCTCTGGACATCCCGATTAGTTCACAATCCGCGATTCGACGCGCCAAACAGGAGCCCCACCATGGACATGAAAACCTCGCCGCTCTCCTTGCTCAAAGACCCCACCATTTTCAAGACCGACGCACTGATCAACGGCCAATGGGTTGCGGGCAGTTCCCGCTTTGATGTGCTCGATCCGTCCAACGGGCGCAAGTTGGCCGACGTCGCCAACCTCGGCCCTGCAGAGACCGAAGCCGCGATCGCCGCAGCCAACGCAGCCTGGCCGGCATGGAAGGCCAAAACTGCCAAAGAGCGCAGCATCATTTTGCGCAAATGGTTCGATTTGTTGATGGCCAACCAGGAAGACCTGGGACGCATCATGACCGCCGAGCAAGGCAAACCCTTTGGCGAAGCCAAAGGCGAAGTGGCTTATGGCGCCAGCTTCGTCGAGTGGTTTGCCGAGGAAGCCAAACGCGTCAACGGCGAAACCCTGCCGCAGTTTGACAACAACCGCCGTCTGATGGTCATCAAGCAGCCCATCGGCGTATGCGCGGCCATCACACCCTGGAACTTCCCGTTGGCCATGATTACGCGCAAAGTTGCGCCTGCTTTGGCCGCTGGTTGCCCGGTCATCATCAAGCCTGCCGAGCTGACGCCCCTGACCGCACTGGCTGCAGCTGAACTTGCCATCCGCGCCGGCATTCCAGCCGGTGTGATCAACATGATCACCGCTGACGCTGATCAGTCCATTGCGGTTGGCAAAGTGATTTGTGCCAGCGACGTGGTGCGCCACCTGAGCTTCACCGGTTCCACAGAAGTGGGTCGCATTCTGATGTCGCAGTGCGCGCCCACTGTGAAAAAACTCTCGCTGGAGCTCGGCGGCAACGCACCATTCATCGTGTTCGATGACGCCGATATTGACTCCGCCGTCGAAGGCGCCTTGGCCAGCAAATACCGCAACGCCGGCCAGACCTGTGTCTGCGCCAATCGCTTTTACGTGCAGGAAAAGGTGTACGAGCAGTTCGTTGCCAAGTTCACCGCCAAGGTCAAGACGATGAAAGTCGGTAATGGCTTCGAGGACGGTGTGGCGCAAGGCCCGCTGATCGAAGAGGCGGCCCTTGTCAAAGTCAAGCGCCACGTAGCCGATGCCATCGCCAAGGGCGGCAAGGTGGAAACCGGAGGCAATGCCCTGACCGGCCAGTTTTTCGAGCCCACGGTCGTCTCCGGTGCGACCGCCGACATGCTGTGCGCCCGCGAAGAGACCTTTGGCCCGTTTGCACCGGTTTTCAGGTTCAAAACCGAGCAGGAAGCGATCGACGCGGCCAACAACACCGAATTCGGTCTGGCAAGCTACTTTTACAGCCGCGATATCGGCCGCATTTACCGTGTCAGCGAAGCGCTGGAATATGGCATGGTCGGTATCAATGTGGGCATTCTGGCCACCGAACACGTCCCATTCGGCGGTGTCAAGCAGTCCGGCCTGGGCCGCGAGGGTTCGCACTTCGGCATGGACGACTACGTTGAGATCAAATACCTTTGCATGGGCGATATCCTGAAGTAACGCGATCACGATCGTGGACCTCAAACAGCTTGAATATTTCGTTCGCGTCGCGGAGATGGGCAGCTTCACCCGCGCCTCGATCGCGCTCGATGTTGCGCAACCGGCACTGAGCCGCCAGATTCGCCTGCTCGAAGTCGAGCTTCGTCAAAACCTCTTAACCCGCAACGGGCGCGGAGCAGTTCCCACCGAGGCCGGCAAGTTGCTGCTGGAACATGGCCGGGGTATCTTGCACCAGGTGGCGCTGACCCGTGAAGAAATGGGTGCGGCACGCGGTGCGCTGACCGGAAAAGTCTCCATCGGCCTGCCGCCGAGCTTGTCCAAACTGATCACGGTACCCCTGGCCAAAGCTTTCGCCGAACATTTGCCCAAGGCGCAACTCAGTCTGACCGAGGGTTTTTCGGTGCTGATGCACGAAGGCCTGCGCATGGGCAATCTGGACATGGCGGTGTTGTACAACCCCGAGCAGTCCTCTGACCTGGAAACAGCCACACTGCACCAGGACACTTTGTCGCTGATTTCTCCCGCCACCTGCCCCACCCTGAAGGCAAGGAAATCCGCAAAACCAGGGTCTTCGGTGGCATTGAGTGACGTGGCTGCGCTGCCGCTGATTCTGCCGAGCCGCCCCAACGCTTTTCGCATTCTGATCGAAGGTGAAATGATGGTCATTGGCAAACGCCCCAACGTACTGCTGGAGGTGGATGGCCTCAATGCCATTTTGAATCTGGTCAAGGAAGGCATGGGACATGCTGTACTGCCGGCCTATACCTTGAGCAACTTTGACAGTGCCAGCCCATTCGTCGTCCGATCAATCCACTCGCCGGCGATCAAAAGCCAACTCATGCTGGTGTGGTCATCGCGGCGGCCCACGACCCAAACGCAAAAAAAAGCGATGGAACTGGTATCTGCGGTATTGCGCAAAGCCATCCAGTAGCGGCATGGGAATTGCTTATGTGTGCAATGACAAAAACTTCCAACAATCCTGATACCCCTTTGGAGCCCAAAATGCACTTCTCCTTCTCGACCCGATGCACCGCCCTGCTGGCACTGGCCGCAATGACTTTGGCAGGTGCCTCAACAGCGCGGGCGCAAACAGCCCTGGACGACATCCTGAAAGCCAAAGTTCTCAAAGTAGCCATCCAAACCGACTCGGCGCCCTATGGCTTCGTAGGCACCGACCTCAAGCCCATCGGTCTGGATATCGACATGGCCAATTACATTGGCAAAAAACTTGGTGTGGCGGTGGAGTTGGTGCCGGTGGTGAGTGCCAGTCGCATCCCGGCTTTGCAAACCAAAAAGGCCGATCTGGTCATTGCCACGCTCGGCAAGAACCCTGAACGCGAGAAAGTGATCGACTTCTCTTCCTCCTACGCGCCGTTTTTTCAGGCGGTGTTCGGTCCTAAAAGCCTGACGGTGAAAAGCTTCGCGGACCTGGCCGGCAAAACCGTGGGCGTTACCCGCGGCGCCATGGAAGACCAGGAACTCAGCAAATTGGCACCGCCCAGCACCGACACCAAACGATTTGAAGACAACAACGCCACCATTGCCGCATTTGCCGCGGGCCAGGTGCAACTGGTTGCTCTCGGTGTTTCAGTCGCGAGCAACATGATGACCAAGAACCCGCAGCTGGTCAGCGAATACAAGTTGCTCATCAAGGAAAGCCCCAACTTCATTGGCATCAGCAAGGGTGAAGACAAGCTCAAAGCCAAAGTCAACGAGATTCTCGCCGAGGCCAAACGCTCCGGTGAGCTCGACACCCTGTCCAAAAAATGGCTGGGCCGCCCGGCTGGCGATTTGCCACTCTGAGCCATGCGCATTGAACTCGACTTCGCCGCTGTGCTGGCCGAGTGGCCTCTGCTGTTAACCGGAGTTGGCTGGACGCTGGTGTTGACCACCTCGTCAGTGATGGTAGGCATGGTGGTGGGAATAGCGTGCGCCTGGGTGCGCGGCAGAGGCTTTGGCGCAGGGATTGCACCTGCGTGGCTGCAGCGACTCGTTGGCGCGTATGTCGAACTGATCCGCAACACACCTTTTATTGTTCAGCTGTTCTTCATTTTCTTCGGCTTACCGGCGATGGGCGTCAAGGTCAGCGCGGAATGGGCGTCTGTCATTGCGATGGTGATCAACTTGGGCGCTTACGCCGCCGAGATCATTCGGGCCGGTCTGGAAGCGACCCCGAAGGGCCAAATGGAAGCGGCCCAGAGCCTGGCTCTTACCCAACGGCAGGTCTTTGTTTGGGTGGTGCTGCCACCAGCGCTTAAAAAGGTCTGGCCCAGTCTGGTCAGCCAGATCGTGATCGTGATGCTGGGCTCGTCGGTCTGCGGGCAAATATCCACGCAGGAGTTGAGCTACGCAGCCGATCTCATTCAAAGCCGCAATTTCCGATCGTTCGAGTCCTTTATCGTGGTCGGCGCGATCTACCTGGTGCTTGCCGTTGCCACGCGCCAGCTTTTGAACTGGGCGGGGGCACGCTTCGTGTTCGGGCGGAGATGAGACATGGTTGAATTTTCGCTGTGGGACATTCTTCGCAACCTGCTGAATGCCGCGCAATGGACGATCGGCCTGTCGCTGATGGCCTTCGTGGGTGGCTCTTCGGTCGCCCTTGTGTTGCTGGTTGCGCGTTTGAGCAATGTGGCAGGTGTAGGCTGGGCGGTAGCGACCTATACCCAGATATTCCAGGGCATCCCGCTGCTGGTGCAACTGTTTTTGGCCTATTACGGGCTCGGGCTGTTTGGCATCAACACCTCGCCGTGGGTTGCCGCTGGCATGGGCCTGACGCTTTACGCCAGCGCATTTCTGGCCGAAATCTGGCGCGGCTGCGTGGCCTCCATTCCAAGCGGCCAATGGGAGGCATCTTCGAGCCTGGCGTTGAATTTTCGTGAGCAGTTGCGCTACATCATCCTGCCACAGGCAATCAAGATCGCAGTGCCGCCCACCGTTGGCTTTCTGGTGCAGGTGATCAAAGGCACCGCCCTGGCCTCGGTCATCGGCTTCATGGAGCTCACCAAGGTGGGTAAAACCATTGCCAACGCCACGTTCAGCCCGTTTCTGGTGTTTGGCTGCGTTGCAGTGATGTACTTTTTATTGTGCTATCCGGTGAGCCTGTACGCCAAACACCTGGAAAGAAAAATCCATGCCCATCGTTGAAATTTCCGGTCTGCGCAAGTCATTTGGGGACAACGAGGTGCTCAAAGGCATAGACCTGAATGTGGAGCCAGGTGAGGTGATCGCCATCATCGGCAAGAGTGGCTCTGGCAAGAGCACGCTGCTGCGCTGCATCAACGGGCTCGAAGTATTCCAGAGCGGCACCCTCACCGTCGATGGGAAACCATTGCTGCACAACAATGCTGGCGCCATGCGCGAGTTGCGCCAGCATGTGGGCATGGTGTTTCAGAGTTTCAATTTATTCCCCCATCTGACAGTCGGCAAAAACATCATGCTGGCACCCGGCCTGGTCAAAAAGAAAGACGCTGCGGCCAATGAGGCGCACGCCAGAAAGCTATTGGGGCGGGTCGGTCTGGCGGAGAAATTTGACGCCTTTGGCGACCAGTTGTCGGGCGGCCAGCAGCAGCGCGTTGCAATTGCCCGTGCGCTGGCGATGGAACCCGCCGTGCTGCTATGCGATGAAATCACCAGTGCGCTGGATCCGGAACTGGTGGGGGAAGTGCTGCGCGTGGTGGAGGGTCTGGCCAACGACGGCATGACCTTGCTGATGGTGACGCACGAAATGAACTTTGCCCGCAAAGTGGCCGACCGCGTTATCTTTATGCACCAGGGCCGGGTGCATGAAATGGGCGCACCGGAGGCGCTTTTTTCCACTCCGCAAACGCCAGAGCTGCAACAGTTCCTGAACGCATTGCGGGATTAGATTCACGCACTGGCATTCCATCGATTTCGGGAATAGCTGATAGCGCAAGATCGCGCTTGCTGATAATGTGGCGCTTCCAGACACTTGCTCTGGCTAAAAAGACCACTACAGGAGACATCGTGACTAATTCCCTCGCTTTCAAATCATTGCTGGCTGGCGTCGCGCTCAGCGCAGCTGCCCTGGCCACCGCGCAACAAGCGGTGCCCATTTTTGGCTTGGTAGAACTCAGCGGCACAGGTGCCACTTCAGGCAGCAACTTTGACAACGGTGTCAAACTGGCTGTGAAAGAAATCAATGCGGCGGGCGGAATCCTGGGGCGCAAGATCAACTACCAGTCGCTCGACACGCAAAGCAACCCCGGAATTGCCAAAGCGCTGGCACAAAAGGCAGTGGATCAGGAGGCGTACGTGGTCATGGGCCCTGTATTTTCAGGCTCGATCATGGTCAGCATGGCTGAAACCCGGCGGGCTGAAATTCCGAATTTCACCGGTGGCGAAGCTGCGGCCATTACGCAGCAGGGCAACCCCTATATTTTCCGAACCTCGTTCACCCAGTCCACGGCGATGCCCAAGATTGCCAACTACATTCGCGACAGCGTGAAGGCGAAAAATGTGGACGTCATTTATGTCAATAATGATTTCGGCAAGGGCGGCCTCGAATTGATTCGCAAGGAGCTTGAATCGCGTGGCATCAAAGTGCCCAACGCAGTCTCTACCGACCCCGGACAGATCGACTTCAGTGCCGCCGTGCAGAAGGTCAAGCAGTCCGGCAGTGACGCCGTATTCGTTTACAGCAACGAAGAGGAATCTGCCCGCGCACTGCGCGAGTTGCGCAAGCAGGGCTACACCAAACCCATCATTGGCGAGACGGTTCTGACCAGCCAGAAGGTGATTGAACTGGCGGGCGAAGCTGCCAATGGCGCGATTGCCCACGTCGGGCTGACGGCTGACGCACCGCAACCGCTGATCAAAAAATTCAGCGAAGCATTCCAGGCCGAATACAAAGTCAAATCCGATCACAACGGGCTCAAGGGTTACAGCGGCATGTACATC
>Ga0075019_10002611_pt1 | contig 10274 bp, 9 predicted proteins | sample ColStrG_CSR_2013_FD_71473 | JGI IMG/M metagenome (GOLD analysis project Ga0075019, IMG submission 71473) | Freshwater sediment microbial communities in response to fracking from Pennsylvania, USA - Cold Stream Run_MetaG_CSR_2013 | ecosystem: Environmental > Aquatic > Freshwater > Creek >...
CGCCTCGATCCCGACCTGCCGCTGCCCGGCTACGCCCACGAGGGCGACGCCGGCGCCGACCTGGTGGCCCGGATCGAGGTGCTGCTGGAGCCCGGCGGCGGGCGGGCCATGGTGCCCACCGGCATCGCCCTGGCCCTGCCCGACGGCTACGCCGGCTTCGTGCAGCCCCGAAGCGGCCTGGCCCTGCGCCACGGCGTGACCTGCCTCAACACCCCGGGACTGATCGACTCGGGCTACCGGGACGAGCTGTCGGTCCTGCTGGTGAACACCGATCCCGAGGTCCCCTACCGGGTCCAGCGGGGCGACCGCATCGCCCAGCTGGTCGTCCAGCGTGTCGAGGCGGCCCGCTTCGTCGAGGTGGAGTCCCTGTCCGACACCGAGCGCGGGCTCGGTGGGTTCGGGTCGACGGGCCGCTAGGCGTGGGCCCGCTGACCGGACTCGACGGGGCGTTCCTGGCGCTCGAGTCGCCCACCACCCACCTGCACATCATGGGGACCATGGTGTTCGACCCGTCGGCGGTCCCCGGCGGGCTCGGGTTCCGCCGCGTCCGGGCGCTGATCGGCGAGCGGGTGGCGCTGGTCCCGCCGTTCCGGATGCGGATGCTCGAGGTCCCCTTCGGGCTCCAGCACCCGACGTTGGTGGAGGACCCCGACGTCGACCTCGACTACCACGTGCGCCGGGTCAGCCTGCCGGCCCCCGGCGGCACGGACGAGCTGACCGAGCTGGTCGCCGACCTGGCGGCCCGCCCACTCGACCGGTCGCGGCCGCTGTGGGAGTTCCACGTGGTCGAGGGCCTGTCCGGCGGTCGGATCGGCCTGGTGTCCAAGGTGCACCACGCCATCATCGACGGGGTGTCCGGCGCCGAGGTCCTGGCTGCCTTCGTCGATCTGTCGCCCGATCCCACCCCCCGCCCGCTGTTCGGCGACGTCGGTGCGGACCGCCGTCGACCCGGTGCGCCCGACGTGGCGGAGGTCCAGGGGGAGCACGGGTCGGCCGATACCGATGCCGATGCCGATGCCGATGCCGGCGGCGACGGCTGGGCGCCGGACGGCCTCCCCGGGGACCTCGACCGGCTGCGGGCCACGCTCGGGGCGCTCCCTGGCCAGGTCGACGCGGTCGCCCGCACCATCGCCCGGACCGTCCAGGCGGCGCGGACGCTGACCGCCCGCCACCGGGAGATCGAGGGGACGCTGCCCCCGGCACCGTTCCAGGCGCCCCAGACCTCGATCAACGGCGCCATCTCGTCCCACCGCCGGGTGGCGTTCGCCGACCTGGCCATGGCCGACATCACCCGGGTGGCCGGCGTCCTCGGGGGCACCACCAACGACATCGTGCTGGCCGCCACGGCCGGAGCACTGCGGACGTACTTCGCCGGCCGGGGCGAGGAGCCCGAGACCTCGCTGGTGGCCCTCGTGCCGGTGTCGGTCCGCACCGAGGCCGAGCAGGGGGCACTCGGCAACCGGGTGTCGGCCATGCTGGTCTCGCTGGCGACCGGGGTGGCCGACCCGGTCGCCCGGTTGGGCCGCATCCGCGAGGGCATGGCCGCGGCCAAGGAGCAGAGCCGTGCCGTCGGCCCGGACGTGTACTCGGCGTGGGCCGAGGCCGCGTTCCCGGCGGTGGCCACCCGGCTGTCGCGGCTGGTGACCAACCTGCGGGTGTTCGACCACGTGGCACCGCCGTTCAACCTGGTGGTCTCCAACGTCCCCGGGCCCGGTGTCCCGCTCTACCTGGCCGGCGCCCGGATGACGTCGCTCCACCCGCTCGGCCCGATCATGGAGGGGGTGGGGGTCAACGTCACCGTGTTCTCCTACCTGGGGTCGGTGCACGTGGGGATCCAGGCGTGCTGGGACCTGGTGCCCGATGTGGCGGTGCTCGGTCGGGCCATGGAAGCGGCACTGGCGGAGCTGGTGGCCGAGGCCGAACGCAGGGACCGGCCCGTCCCCTGGTGGCACGCCGAGCTGCCCGCCTGAGGCGGCGCCCGGGCGGCCCCGGCCCACGCCGCGCTTTCGGATCCCGGTGCGCCAACTGCTAGGGTAGGAGCCTTACGCGGACGTGGCTCAGCTGGTAGAGCACAACCTTGCCAAGGTTGGGGTCGCGGGTTCGAATCCCGTCGTCCGCTCCAGATGCAGTGCCGACGAGAGCGCCCCCGAGGGGGCGCTCTCGTACTGTCCGGGCACGGTGCCGGGCGGACCGGCCGATCCGGTGGCGGGCCTCGTCGCCTACGGCGCCAGAGTGAAGGCGGCGGTGACGCTGGCCCAGGCCGCCGGGGCCGTCTGGGTGTAGCTCCAGCCGAGCGGGGCGGTGCCCGGGTCGACCTGGAAGGCCCCGAACCCGAGGAACGGGGTGGTCTGGTTCAGTGCCAGGAAGGGGTCGATCTGGGTGGCCAGGGTGCCGGCGGTCGCCCGGTTGACGAAGGTGCTCGAGACGACCAGCTCACCGGCGGCGGAGGGGGTGACGGTGTGCGGGGTGACGGTGGCCCCGGTGCCGGCGTCCGGTGCGCTGGCCCCCGGTGCGCTGTCCACCCCGGTGACCCCGGCGTACTCGGTCACGTTGAGGAAGGGGACGGTGCCCGCGGCGGCCAGGTGCACCGTCACCGTGGTGGCGCCCGTGGCCGACCCGGTGTCGACCAATGCCCACAGTTCGGCGTCGCCGGTGGTGTCCAGCGCACACCCGGTGCTCGCCACCGAGGCGAAGGACCGGCTGTTCCAGTTGGCGTCGAGCACCCCGGACAGCACCGGCGTGCCGGCGTCGGTGCACGGCTGGGCGAGGGAGAGCACCAGGGTGTCCCCGGCGCCGACCGTCTGCAGCGTGACCGTGAAGGTGTCGTGGCTGCCGGAGGCCCGAGGGATCGTCACCTGTCGTACGAACACCGGGTCCACGGTGATGGTCAGGGTCGTGGCGTCGGTGACGCCGTTGGGGTCGCTGACGGTCACCATGAAGGTACTGGTGACTGCGGCGAGACTTACGTTCCCGGAGATCACCCCGGTACTGGTGTCCAGGGTGAGCCCGTCAGGCAGGATGCCGGACGTGGACCACGACAGGTCGGGGGCCCCGCCGGTGGCGACCAGGGTCTGGCTGTACCCGGCCTCACCCGTCTTCGCCGTGGCCAGGGACGTGGTGGTGATGTGGGGGGCGGCGTCCACGGTGAGCGTGTACGTCGCCTGTGCCTGGGCGCCGAACCGGTCGACGGCCCGCACGGTCACGGTGGCGGTGTCGGCCAGCGCGCCGACGTCGCCGTCGATGCGGCCGGTGGCCGCGCCGAGGGTCAGGCCGGCCGGCAGGGTGCCGACGCTCACCGACCAGGTGAACGGCGTGCTGCCGCCGGCCACCGTGAGCGCCTGCAGGTAGCCGGTCTGGGTGCGGGTAGCGCCCGGGAGCGACGGGGTGGTGATGGTCGGGGTGGTCACCACCAGCAGTCCGGTGGCGGCGGTGCCCGAGGATCCCGACAGGTCGGTGTCTCCTCCGTAGGTCGTGGTGACCGGGTAACGGGTGCCGCTGACGGCGAGGTCCGAGGCTCCGATGCTGCACGAGCCGGAACCCCCGCCGGCGACGGGCACCAGGGTGGTCGCGCACGACGCCGAGCCGACGCCGATGGTGATCGCGTCGGCCGACGGCAGCGTCTCACCGTTGCCGGTGGCCACGGCGGCGGTCAGGACGACCGAGTGCTCGTAGCCGACGGTGACGGTGCCGGGAAGGGCGGTCACCGTGGTCGTGGTCGAGTCCGGCGCGACGGTCAGGTCCTGGGGGTCGGAGGACGACCCGGTGTGCTCCGGATCCCCGCTGTAGGCGGCCACGACGCCCTGGGGGGTCACGGACGCGTCGAGCGAGGTGGCGCCGGCCGGACAGGTGGCGGCCGGGAGGGTGATGGTGCACAGGGTGTGCCCGCCGCTCGACACGGTCACCGTGCCGGTCGCCACGATGCCGGCGCCGGTGCTGACGTGTGCGGTGGCGACCACCAGCTGCTCGGCTCCGTAGGTGGCGGTGGGCGAGGAGAGGGCCAGCGTGGTGACGCTGGCCTGCCGGGCGACGGTCACCGGGTCGCTGGCGGCGCTCGTCGCCGTCCACGTGTGGAACACGGCGGTGACCGTGTAGGTGTAGGTGCCGGCGTGGACCGCGGAGTCGGTGCACGAGGTGGGTGCCGGGCCGAGCGGCGATCCGGGGGATCCGCACACGTCGGTGGGGGCGCCCGAGGGCGACGGCGTGCGGGACACGTAGTAGCCGACGGCGCCGGGGGCGGCCCCCGCGGTCCAGCTGACGGCCACGTCGGTTCCGGACGGCACGCCGGCGACGGCGGTGGGGGCCCCGAACGGGGCCACGGGAGCGCTGCCGGTGCCGGTCCCGGTCGAGATGAAGTAGGCCCAGGCCACCGAGGCCACCAGCACGGTGGGCACGATGGCGAGTACGGCGGCGACTGTCAGGCGGTGCTTCATCCGATCGCCTCCCCGGCATAGTGCAGCGTCAGCGTGACGTTCGTGCATGCGTCCTGGTTCGTCCCGGTCTCGACCATCCCGACGGTCGGCCAGCTGCCGGGTGGGACGCCCAGCTGGGACAGCGTCACCGACGCACCGGCCGGCACGGTGACCGGCAGATGGAGCTCGTGGACCATGGTGAAGTTCGAGTGGGCGCAGGCCCCCCTGGAGGTGGTGATGGTGGTCGAGCTCGAGACGAGGGTGATCGACACCACGTTCGGATTGGTGATCCGGAGGTCGATGGCCGATGACGTACCGGGGAGCAGGGCACCGGGCGCGTTGCCGGAGATGGTGTAGTCCTGCGGGTTCACGGCCGGCCCCGACGATCGTGCCATGCCGACGATGGCCCCCTCGAGGGAGGTGGTGTTGGCCGAGCCGAAGAACACGGCGTCGCCGAACGCGAACACCGCGCCGTTCGAGTCGGTCATCCAGTAGCCGGCACCGTCCGGTGTCGGGGCGAGCTCCACCACCGATCCGGACCCGGCCAGACCGACCGCCGACCCGTGGAATCCGGCGGAGCCGAAACTGAAGACACCGCCGTCCGAGGCGGCCATCCAGTAGCCCTGGCCACTGGGGGCGCCGCTGATCGAACCGACGGGACCGGCCAGCGCGATGTTGCCGGTGGAACCGGCGAACGATCCGTCGCCGAAGCGGAAGACCCCGCCGTCCGAGGCGGCCAGCCAGTAGCCGTGGCCGCTCGGCGTGGCCGACATGCCGACGATCGGCTCGTTGAGCACGATGGCACCCGTCGAGCCGTAGAAGCCGGCGTCGCCGAAGGCGAAGATGCCGCCGTCGGAGGCGACCGCCCAGTAGCCCTTCGAGTCGGGGGTGGCCGCCATGCCGACGATGGGCCGGTTGAGCACGAGGTTGCCGGTGGAGCCGTAGAAGTCGGCGCCGCCGTAGGAGAAGATCCCGCCGTCGGAGCCGACGAGCCAGTAGCCGTCGGGAGCGGGTGCGGACAGGAGGTGAGCGGTCGTGCCCCGGGGCGAGGAGGCCCCGAGGGTGCCGGTGGCGGCCAGGGCGGCGCTGCCGCCAGCCAGGAGGAGCACGACGACGCACAGGATGGCGGCGACCGTGCGGTGGGAGGTGGTCCGGTGGGTGGATCCCGTGCAGGAGGAGTCGGGACCGGGATCCGTGTCGGAATCGTGGGGGCTTGTCATGGCGACCGTCCGGGGTTCGGAGCGTGTGGGGCGTGCTGCAGGTGCCGACGCCGGTCGCCCGGACGGACCGCGGAACGGTCCACCCGGGCCCGGGTCAGCTGGTGGCTGGGCTCAGTTGGGGGTCCCGAACTGGATCCCGACCGAGTGGCCGGCGCATGCGGTGTGGTCGGTGCCGGACTCGTCGAGCGAGATCGTCGGCTCGCTGGTGGACAGGGTGTACGAGGCTCCGGCGGCCACCGTCTGGTTCATGGTCGCCGAGGAGGAGATCGCAAACCAGCTCGACAGGCATCCGTCGATGGCCACGCCCAGGTGGTCGGTCACGACCTGGCCCACTCCGGTCCCCGAGACCATCAGCGACACCGGGACGATGCCCACGTGTTCGGGAACGAGACCGTTGTTGGTGGCGGTGACGTTGAAGGACTGGGGGCCGGCGCCCGGGTAGAGCGTGTCGGGTCCGGCAGTGGTGAAGATGAAGTCGTTGGACGGAGTGCCCACCGACGCGGTGCCGGTGCCGGTCCCGGTCGAGTTGAAGTAGGCGAAGGCGACGCCGCCGCCGCCCAGGACGAGGCCGGTGGTCAATGCGACCGCCACCATCTTCTTGTCGAGGAATCGCATCATCGGTGTCTCCTTGGGTCGGGTGCTGCTGTGGACGCTGCGTGTGGTGCTGGTGCTGGTGCTGTCGCGACGGTCCGCCGTGGCGACTGGAGGGACGGGCCACTTGGGCCCGGGCGCAGTATCCGGTGCATCACCCCGACATGCCCTCCCGAAGGAGGGCGGTCATGGATCGGTGCGCTCCCGGTTGCCCGGTGCACGCCGGCCGGAGTGTCGCACGAGGTCGGGCTGTGCCGATCTTCGCAACTGCCGGTCGTATCCACGGAGGTGCTGTCGGAGGTGCGCCCGAGGAACTTGACGCATCTGCGACCACTTGGGTCGTTCGGCCCTGAGGATTCCGGGAATCGCCTGCCGGACGCGGTCTGCACCAGCAGGTTCGGTCACCCTGCGTGACGTTCGACGGATCGTCAGGTCGCCGGTCGTTGCCCTGGAACCCGTGGTGCACCCGGCCCGCACCGCGGCGTGCCCGAGGTTGGCTACCCTCGGGCAACACAGGTCGTCGACCGACGTCCCCGTCCGCCCCCGTCACGGGTCGGGCCGGTCCGGCGCCCGACCCTGTCCGACCGACACGAGGAGTGAGCGATGAGTTTCGAGCCGAGCCCGAGGGGCGTGGACCTCCGTCAGCGTGTGACCGACTTTGTCGACAGCGTGGTGATCCCGGCCGAGCCGGTCTACGAGGAGCAGATGGCGGCGTCCGGCGATCCCCACGGGCACCCGCACGTCATCGAGGACCTGAAGGCGGAGGCCAAGGAGCGGGGCCTGTGGAACCTGTTCATGCCCCACGTGACGCCGTGGACGCCGGATCCGGTGCCCAACCTGGACTACGCCTACCTGGCCGAGCTGGCCGGCCGGAGTCACCTGGCCTCCGAGGCCATGAACTGCTCGGCACCGGACACGGGGAACATGGAGGTCCTGGCCCTCTTCGGCAGCGACCAGCAGAAGGACGAGTGGCTGGTCCCCCTGCTCGAGGGATCCATCCGCTCGGCGTTCGCCATGACCGAGCCCGACGTCGCCTCCTCGGACGCCACCAACATCCAGCTGTCGATCGTCCGCGACGGCGACGACTACGTGCTGAACGGCCGCAAGTGGTGGATCTCGGGTGCGGCGTCCGAGCGCTGTGCGGTCTTCATCGTGATGGGCAAGACCGATCCGTCGGCCGCCCGCCACCAGCAGCAGTCGATGATCCTGGTGCCGAGGGGGACGCCGGGCCTGACCATCGTGCGCAACCTGCCCGTGTTCGGGTACACCGACCGCGAGGGCCACTGCGAGCTGCGCTTCGAGGACGTGCGGGTGCCGGCCACCAACCTCATCGCCGAAGAGGGGATGGGCTTCGCCATCGCCCAGGCCCGCCTCGGCCCGGGGCGCATCCACCACTGCATGCGCTGCATCGGCATGGCCGAGCGGGCGCTCGAGCTGATGTGCCGGCGTGTGCTCGGCCGCCAGGCGTTCGGCAAGGCCCTGGCCGAGCAGGGGGTCATCCGCGAGTGGATCGCCGACTCGCGGATCGAGATCGAGCAGGCACGCCTATTGACGTTGAAGGCGGCCTACCTGATGGACACGGTGGGTCACAAGGGTGCCGCCACCGAGATCTCGGCCATCAAGGTGGTGGCGCCGAACATGGCCCTGCGCGTGGTGGACCGGGCCATCCAGGCCCACGGAGGCGGTGGCGTGTCCGACGACTTCCCGTTGGCCCGCATGTACGCCGGGCTCCGGACGCTCCGCTTCGCCGACGGTCCCGACGAGGTGCACCGTCGCCAGCTGGCCCGGGCCGAACTGGGCAAGTACGCCTCCTGACCGGGTCCGGCGGGGTCCGAGCCCGGACTGCGCCGGCGTACCCGCCGGTCGGACCTGGGGTCAGAGCTTGCTGATGCCGACGATCAGGAGGTAGATGCCGACCACGCCGGCCAGGGCGGTGACGACCACCCGCTGGTGCGAGCTGACCCAGGCGTAGAGTTCCTCGATGCGCTTCCGAGTGGCGTCGGGCGCGATCAGGAAGCTCACGATCGGGATCTCCGCCTGGGCGAAGGCGATGACGTTGAAGACGATGAGTGCGGTGACCTGCAGGCCGACCGAGGACCCGGACTTGAGGATCGCGGCGATCGCGGCCAGGTAGTAGGCGGTCGGCATGCCGACGGCCAGGCCGGCGACCCAGGCCACCCACGGTGACTCCTTCGAGAGGGCGGCCTTGACCCGGCCGGGCAGCTTGTCGAATCCGGGCATGGACTCGATTCCGGGCGGCCCGTCCCGCGACGCCGACGTGTCCAGATTGGGCAGCTTGACGTCCGGATGACGCTCCTGCGCCCTGTCCCGCAGGATCGCCGAGATGCCGGTGCCGACGAGGATGGCCACGAGCAGTGCCAGCGCGCCCACGGCGATCTCGAGTGCCGGGGGGACCGTGCTGGTCTTGGCGAACTTGAGGTCCTTCAGCACGAACACCACCACGCCGCCGATGATCAGACTGAGCCCGAACCCGCCCACGAAGTAGCCGAGCAGCAGACGCATCGGCTTCGTCCGGGTGAGCATGAAGGCGACCGCGCCGATCCTCACCGGATCAGCCCCGGCCACCACCGCCATCAACAGCACCGTTCCCCACATCGGGCAGATGGTAGCGGTAGTCAGCCCATCCGGCGCCGGGGCGCCCGTCGGAGTGGCGCCGCCGGTGGCACCCGACACGCTGATCGTGCAAGAGGTGGCGAAGGACTCTAGGCGGGCTCGCGGTCCGCGAGCACGATGGTCGTGACCCCCGGCGACACCGGAGGACGACAAGGAGGACGACATGGCGACGACACCGGTGCGGCCCGGCGAGGACAGCGCGGATCGGATCATCAACTCGTTGGCCGAGGCCGAGCGGACCGCCCTCGACGCGGTCCGGCGGTTCCTGGACACGGTCAACGGCGCGTTCCCCGACGTGGGTCCCGACGGTGGAGCGCGGCAGCGCATCATCGACTCGGCGTTCCGGATGACCGACGAGCTGGTCGGGTCGTCGAACGAGTTCGCCCACCGGCTGGTCAAGGTGGGGGCCGACGCGGCCAAGCGGGCACCGGCGACGAAGGCGGCCGCCCGGAAGGCGCAGGCCACGAAGGCGGCTGCCGGCAAGTCAGCCGCCCGCAAGGCTCCGGCCACGAAGGCGCCGGCCAAGAAGTCAGCCGCCCGCAAGGCTCCGGCCACGAAGGCCACGAAGGCCACGAAGGCCTAGGCGCGGCAGGTCCCGTCCGGGTGCTACCGGACGGAGACCGCCGGCTCGGCGTGCCTGCGTGTCAGTCGGCCAGCGCGGCGAAGGGCGTACCCCAGTAGGTGGACGGCCAGAACTGGGCGCCTTCGCCCAGCTTGCCGGTGTCGCCGAACGCGTCCATCGACACGAAGGTGCAGGTCTGGAGCATCTCGGGCCCGACCTCGGTGAACACCGCCCCGCGGGCATGGGCCAGGACGGCGTCCACCGACTCGTAGGCCTCGACCAGGCGGGCCGCTCCGCTCATCTCGTCGAGGAACCAGTCGTAGTGGAGGGTGCCCGGCTCGGCCCGGCTGATGGCGACGGCCCGGTCGACGGTCTGCTTGAACGCCTCGATGTCGTGGACCTGGATCTGCACGACGAAGCGGATGGCGGGGGACGGCTGCATGTGGCTCCTCGGTGGGTCGGTGCTGTCGGGTGGGTCGGTGGAGTGGGGCGTGTCAATCGGACGATGCGCCGGGAGGTCAGTCCCGGAGCGACTCGGACAGGCGGTCGATCACGGGTCGGAGCAGCACGGTGTACGTGTCGGCGATCGCCGGCTCCCGGTGGTCGGCCTGGGCGGCGATGCGGGCCGGGTCGAAGGCGACCGCCTCGAACGCCGCCCGCGACGGAAACGTGTGGAACCGCACCTCGTCCCACGGCCGGCCGTCGCCCACGACGGTCCCCTCGACGTCGAGCCAGGCGTTGATCCGGACGCCGTGGGGCAGGGCGATCCGACCGGCCGTATCCTGGTAGACGTCCATCTCCTCGGACCGGCGCCCTTCGTGGTAGCGGAGGACGTGGAGCACGACGACCGGCCCGTCG
>Ga0075019_10002612_pt1 | contig 10273 bp, 8 predicted proteins | sample ColStrG_CSR_2013_FD_71473 | JGI IMG/M metagenome (GOLD analysis project Ga0075019, IMG submission 71473) | Freshwater sediment microbial communities in response to fracking from Pennsylvania, USA - Cold Stream Run_MetaG_CSR_2013 | ecosystem: Environmental > Aquatic > Freshwater > Creek >...
GAATATAAGCGTTTAATGCCTTTTCAGTTTCCATCCGATCCTTTGGCTTGCTTAGATTATGGATTCCCAATTGGCTTGATTTTAAAGTTTTCTCTAAATCATCGGTAAAAATTCTCAAGCTGATTTCAATGGTCTTTTTGGGTAGGTTTTCCTTGACTTCCGTAACCGAAACATAGAATGGATGAAGAAATAACCAAAAATTCAGGAAAATAGTTAAAAACATTTTTTCAATTTAGGAGATTAAAGGTAAAAATTTCCCTTGAGCGAATTCTTCTTTTATTATCCATTAGGCATAACCCATATATTATCTTGGGCAGGGTATGATCATATGCTCTTTATCTTGGTATTATGCTCCTCCTTTTCCTTAAAAGAATGGAGACGGATCTTAGGAGTGGTGACTGCTTTTACCTTAGGACATTCTATTACATTGGCCTTATCGGTCTTGAATTGGATTCATTTACCGGGGCCTTGGGTCGAGTTTTTAATTCCGATAACCATTGCCATTACGGCTTTACAAAATTTAATCCCTAGGCGCTCGAATAATGGAAGTAATTCCAATGCCTTTACCATGGCTTTATTTTTTGGATTTATCCATGGAATGGGATTTGCTTCCGGACTTCGAAGTCTATTAGGCAAAGAGGCCTCCATTTTTATGCCTCTCTTAGGATTTAACCTGGGTTTGGAGACTGGACAATTAGTCGTAGTGAGCCTGTTTTTTTTCCTTAGCTCCTTATTGATTCGAATCCCCAATTTTTCTCAGAAATTACTGAATCAGGTTTTATCCATCTTGGTTTTTTTAATTGCTCTTTTTTTGGCGTATATTCGATTTCCAAGCACAAACATTTTATATTCTTCATGAAGACAAAAATCCAAGGATTCCTATCCCTTGCCCTTCTATTGGGCCCATGCTTTGCCTTTTCTCAAAACCTACAATCCAATCCAGGTTCCAATCATGGGAATCGATTTGAACAATTAGGACCTATGCTTCGTAGTCCGAATTCTTATCGGACCGCTTCAGGAGCTCCGGGTTCAGAATATTGGCAACAAAGAGCCGATTATTCTATTAAAGCTCAATTAGACGATGCTCATCAAATCCTATCCGGGAATGAAACGATTACCTATTTCAACCAATCCCCGGACGTCTTAACTTATTTATGGATTCAATTAGACGAAAATGAACACGATCCAAAGAGTGATAATCATTTCTTTGATGGAAGTAAAATGAGTTCCATTATTTCGGATCAAACCATTACCAATCTTAAAGGAACTCGATTTGAAGGATTAGGCGATAAAATTGAAAAAGTAAAAGATGCTTTAGGAAAACCTTTGAAATATACCATCAACCAAACCATGATGCGGATTGAATTACCCACTCCTTTAAAAAAGGGTGAAAAATTCGTATTTCAAATTGCCTGGCATTATCAAATCTCGAATCGTTCAACCGTAGGAGGAAGAGGTGGATACGAATTTTTCCCTGAAGACGGAAACTATCTATATACCATTACACAATGGTATCCCCGGATGGCGGTGTATTCTGATTTCCAAGGATGGCAAAACAAGCAATTCACCGGCACCGGGGAATTTGCCCTCACCTTTGGAAATTTCGATGTACAAATGACCGTGCCTTCGGATCATATCATTGGGGCCACTGGACAATGCTTAAATTATAAGGATGTTTTAAGCCCTGCCCAATTTTTACGTTGGGGAAAAGCCCAAGCCTCCAAGGAACCTGTCGAAATTGTAACCTTGGATGAAGCCAAAAAATCAGAACAAAATCCTGCCAAAGGAACCAAGGTCTGGCATTTTCATGCCGATAATGTCCGGGACTTTGCTTGGGTATCCTCCAGAAAATTAATTTGGGATGGGATGCCCACCTATGTTGGGGGTAAAAAGATCATGTGTATGTCCTATTATGGAAAAGAAGCCTATGGACTTTATCGCAAATATTCCACCAAGGTGGTGGCTCATACAATTCGGTCCTATTCCAAGCATACCATAAATTATCCTTATCCAGTAGCACAATCCGTGGAGGCTACCAACGGAATGGAATACCCCATGATATGCTTTAATTATGGCCGCCCAGAAAAAGATGGAACCTATTCCGAGGCGACCAAGAATGGTATGATCTCCGTCATTATTCATGAGGTGGGTCATAATTTCTTCCCCATGATCGTCAATAGTGATGAACGTCAATGGACCTGGATGGATGAAGGTTTAAATACTTTCTGTCAGTATATGGCCGAACAAGAATTTGATAATAATTATCCTTCCTCCAGAGGACCCGCTTATAAGATTACGGATTATATGAAATTGCCAAAGGATCAATTGGAGCCCATTATGACCAATTCCGAAAATATTATCATGTTTGGTCCAAATGCCTATTCCAAGACTGCGACTGCGCTGAATGTACTTCGGGAAACGATCATGGGAAGGGAATTATTTGATTATTCCTTTAAAGAATATGCACGCCGATGGGAATTTAAACATCCCACCCCGGAAGATTTCTTTAGAACTATGGAAGATGCCTCAGCAGTGGACTTAGATTGGTATTGGAGAGGCTGGTTTTATAGCACTGAACCGGTCGATATTTCCTTAGATTCAGTCAAAGCCTATCTACCCAGCTTGAATACCCAACCCAAAACCAAGGAAATCAGTCGGACCATTCAGCATATTAAGCCCTTTGATGATATCTCCAAGATCCGAAATCGTGATGAAGGCATTAAATTCTTAGTGGATCAGGATACCAGTTTGCGCGATTTTTATACCAATTACCATGCCTATGAGGTCATGCCTACGGAAACTATCACCAATACCCTTTATACCGATACCTTAAGCAGCCAAGAAAAGGCCAACCTAGTAGGCTCCGATTTTATCTATGAACTTAATTTCACCAATAAGGGGGGTTTAGTGATGCCGATTATTATTGAATGGACCTTTCAGGATGGAACCAAGGAAATCGATCGATTGCCGGCTTATATCTGGAGAAAAAATGAAAACCATGTCACCAAGGTTTTCTTGAAGTCCAAAGAAGTAAAGGAAATCCATTTGGATCCATTCCGAGAAACCGCTGACATTGATGAAACGAATAATCAATGGCCGATCAAGGATAGTCCTTCCCATTTTGACCTATATAAGGCGAAAGCTGCAGCCCGGGGACAATCGAGCGGATTGAATCCAATGCAAAGAGCTTTAAAGAAATAGAATGGATTCACCGTCGTCCAAGCAGGAATTTAAACCCTATATTCCTGCGAATAAAATTATCGATGAGTTCACCTTTAAGGCGCTCTTTTTTGGGAGTATTTGTGGGATCATTTTTGGAGCTTCCACAGTTTATCTGGCCTTAAAGGCCGGGTTAACGGTATCCGCTTCCATCCCTATTTCCGTGATCGCCATCTTTATCGGAAAGAAATTATTTAAGACGACTATCCTAGAAAATAATATCATTCAAACCACTGGATCTGCAGGGGAAACGATTGCGGGAGGGGTGGTCTTTACCCTTCCCGGATTTCTATTTTTATCGGCAGGTTTAGGAGGAACTAGTATTGGAACTCCTTATTTTACCTATATAACCATATTCATTCTTTCGGTTTTAGGGGGCACATTAGGCACCCTATTTATGATTCCCTTAAGAAAATCCTTAATTGTAGGGGAGCATGAAACCCTACCCTATCCAGAAGGTACCGCCTGTGCCTCAGTCTTGATTGCTGGGGAAAAAGGAGGAGATATTGCCAAAACCGCCTTTGCAGGCGTGTTTTTTGCGATGATCTATGCTTTTATTCAACAAGTACTCCATATTATCGCCTTGACACCGACTTGGGTCTCGGAGAAAACGAATCGGTTTTTGCCAAGTGCTACGATTAATGCCGATATCACTCCGGAATATATGGGATTAGGTTATATCATTGGTCCACGTATTTCAGGTATTCTTTGCGCTGGAGGCGTATTGGCTTGGATGGGAATCATCCCCTTAATCTCCACCCTGGTACCGGAAAGTACCATAGCCCTTCAATTGGTAAAACTAGGCTATTTAAAAAGCCTCCATATCGCGGGAGGAACTGCCGGATGGAATCCCGCGGTGGGTCATTTTCAAGATTTACCCAAGGCTATTTATCAAGCCTATATTCGTCAGATTGGGGCCGGAACAGTGGCTGCAGGAGGATTTATTTCCCTGATCAAGACCATGCCTACCCTGGTCAGTTCTTTAAAAGAGAGCATTGGATCTTTAAAGAAAGTGGCCGTTGAAAAAACCGTTTTGAGAACTGATCAGGACCTATCCTTCAAAACGGTCATTATTGGATCCATTTTATTAATCGTATTAATGGTAATCCTCCCTCAAATTCCTTCCCATGGAGGGATCCTGGGAAAAATCTTATTAGGCATCCTGGTTATTGTATTTGGATTCCTTTTTGTCACGGTTTCGAGTCGTATTGTAGGGATTATTGGAACCAGTTCCAATCCCATCTCGGGTATGACCATTGCGACCGTAATGGGAACCTGTTTGATTTTTATTGCCCTAGGAATGGTTGGAAAACTATATGAACCCATGGTTCTAGTCGTGGGGGGAATGATCTGCATTGCCGCAGCCAATGCAGGGGGCACCTCTCAGGATTTGAAAACAGGTTATCTAGTAGGGGCCACCCCTAAATACCAACAATTAGCCTTATTTATCGGAGCGATTGTTAGTTCCCTTGTCATCGGACTGACCCTACAAATTCTGGATCATCCTACCCGAGCCATGCTGCAAAAAGGAATCTTACATGGAATTGGGAGTGAAACCTATCCAGCTCCTCAAGGCACTTTAATGGCCACCTTGATCAAGGGATTTTTATCCTTTAATCTGGACTGGCAATATGTTTTAGTCGGGGTTATCCTGGCCATTACGATGGAGCTTTGTGCTATCAATGCCTTAAATTTTGCGATTGGAGTTTATTTACCCCTATCCACTACCCTACCCATTTTTGGAGGGGGATTAATTAAAGCTTTTGCAGAGAGAAAAAATCCCCAAAAAGAAAAAAAGATGGAGAATGATGATTTAAGTAGCGGAAGTCTATATGCTACGGGATTAATCGCGGGTGGGGCCTTAGCAGGGGTTATCATCGCCTTTTTAATGGCAAATGATTCTATTAATGACATCTTGGAAAGGATAAGCTTTAAAGCCTTTTTAACCCAGCATCTAGGATTGCCTATTTATTCCCTAATCGGCTTAATCAGCTTTATTGGAATGGGAATTATCCTATATATACAGGCTCGGAAAAAAATTGAAATTTAAGATTCCCAATTCCGTCTTCGAACCAATTTCACATAATTACGAAAATCGAGTACAAAGGCCGCAAAGAAATAGATAATTAAGGGAAAACCGACGGATAAAAAGGATAGGTAAATAAAGAATAATCGCAGTTTCTGAATAGAAATTTGGAATCGTTCACCCATGAAAGTACAAACCCCAAACGATTGCCTTTCAAAATAACTCAGTATTCGTTGAACTAACTTTTCCATTCTGTCTAAGTTAAGTATTTTGAAGAGGACTTGGAACTTTTCCTACAGGGTTTTTACGTGAAGATTTTTCCAATGTTTCTACTATTTCGATTAAATATACATTCGCAGGTATTGAGCCATCTCTTTTTGGATCAATAAGGCAGCATCTCGGGCTTTAATATCGAAATTATCTCGGCTTGAAGCATAGAGAATCGACCGGGAGGCATTAATGATAAGTCCACCCTTGGAATTCATTCCCGCTTTGGAAATCTTTCCTAAATCCCCTCCTTGCGCCCCGATTCCCGGAACTAATAAAAAGTATTCAGGGACCAAAGCCCGAATCGAACTTAAGGCATCAGGTTGGGTGGCACCGACTACAAACATCATTTGATCCGGACCTGCCCAAGTTTTTGCTTTTAAAAGCACCTCTTCAAATAAGTATCTACCATTTTCCAATTTTAATTTTTGAAAATCCTGGGAGCCCGGATTGGAAGTCAATGCCAATAGGATGGTCCATTTGCTCGGATATTTTAAAAAGGGACGAATGGAATCTTCTCCCATATAGGGATTAATGGTCATTGCATCCACTTTAAAAGGAAGGGATTCCCCAAAAAAAGCTTCGGCATATTGGTCTGAGGTATTGGCAATATCACTTCGCTTTGCATCTGCAATCGTAAAATGACTGGAGGGAATAAAGTTTAAAGTCTCGGTTAATAAATCCCAGCCTTCATGACCCAATTTCTCATAAAAAGCTAAATTGGGTTTATAAGCAATACAAAGATCTTCGGTTGCGGTAATGATTCGTTTATGAAACTCTAAAAGTCCCTCTAAATTCCTGGGGAGGCCTTCGGGTAATTTATCCAAATCGGGATCCAGGCCAATGCACAAATAAGTGTTTTTCTTTTTAATTTGATGAAATAATTCCTCTCTATTCATGGAAGGATTAAAAAAAATTTGACATCTTGAAATAATTTTCTAAAATTGCACTATAATTCTCAATAATTATCTCTTTAGCCGGAGATTTCAACAATACAGCAAAAATCTTATTAATAGTCATCTTGATCGATACTATTCTATTCCAATATAAATTCAGTATTTATTTCTAAAATTCCTTGATGTACGATATCATTGATTTATACGACAAGCATGTGTCGGAATTAAAACAAATTGCCCAGGATTTGAATGTTGCAGAGTATGATGATTTACGAAAAGCCGATCTTATCGTAAAAATCATGGAACAGGAATCTAAAAATTCTAGCCTCGGTGAGAAAAATAAGTCCTCCGATAAGGAAGATAAAAAATCGAAAAAAAACCTAAAAAATCCGCCTAATCATAAAGATAAAATGCCTAGGAAGAGAAAAGAAATAAGCCTCGATGAAGTAAATTCCCCCGTTTTAGAGGATTCATCCCCTGAAACGGATAATTCCTCCGCAAAGGAAAATGAAGAACCAGAATCTGATTTACCTGAGAATAAAAAGGGTAAAAGATCCAGATTGAATACGGTTCTTGCGGAAGCTTCTCAGAATACCCAGGCCGAAAGCCCTATTTCTATGGAAGCAATTCCAAAATTCAGCCATGAGACGGGATTTAAAAAAAATAGACAAAGAGAATTATTTTCGGAGAAAAGAGAATCGTCTCCAAATTTGGATACCCATCAAGAAAACCTTCCCGAATTAGAAGAAACTCAAGAAAAAGTAGCCGAGCCGGATTATAGAAATGTGGAGAATCCCATGACCAATTCAGAAGCTGAGAATACTTCTTCTGCCTTGGAATCCTCCAGTCAACAAAATGCAGATCGACGTCAGGAAAAAAACTTCGATAAAACTAATAATCCCCAAGGCGGAAAACCTGAAAGAAATGGGGACCGTAATCCAGATCGAAATTTCGATAAAAATCAAAACCGTTTTAAAAACGGAAACGAATCCAACAATATTCATACCCTCAGTAGTTTAGATTTTGATGGGGCCATTATCAATGAAGGCGTATTAGAAATCATGCCGGATGGTTATGGATTCCTTCGATCGGCTGATTATAATTATTTATCCTCACCGGATGATATTTATGTGTCTCAATCCCAGATCAAATTATTTGGATTAAAAACTGGAGATAATGTTCGGGGAACGATTCGTCCTCCCAAGGAAGGTGAAAAGTATTTCCCCTTGGTCAAAGTGGAACTGATCAATGGTAAGGAGCCTGCAGCCGTGCGGGATCGAGTTCCTTTTGATTATTTGACTCCCCTTTTCCCTTTTGAGCGCCTAAATTTATTTACCGATCAAGCCAATTATTCTACTCGAATCATGGATCTTTTCACCCCGATTGGAAAGGGACAAAGAGGTCTAATTGTAGCCCAGCCCAAGACCGGTAAAACGGTCCTTCTCAAGGATGTAGCCAATGCCATTGCAAAAAACCATCCGGAAGTTTATTTAATCATCCTTTTAATTGATGAAAGACCAGAGGAGGTTACCGATATGGCCAGAAGTGTAAAGGCTGAGGTCGTGAGTTCCACCTTCGATGAACCGGCGGAAAGGCATGTTAAAATTGCCAATATAGTCTTAGAAAAAGCCAAAAGAATGGTGGAATGCGGTCATGATGTGGTCATTCTTTTAGACTCTATTACGCGTTTGGCCAGGGCCTATAATACAGTGGCTCCTGCTTCAGGAAAGATCCTTTCGGGAGGGGTGGATGCCAATGCCCTTCATAAACCAAAACGTTTCTTTGGAGCGGCTCGAAAAATTGAAAAAGGAGGTTCTTTAACCATCTTAGCGACCGCTTTAATTGATACAGGTTCCAAAATGGATGAAGTTATTTTCGAGGAATTTAAAGGAACCGGTAATATGGAGCTTCAATTGGATCGGAAATTATCCAATAAACGCGTATTCCCTGCTATTGATATTACGGCCAGTAGTACCCGTCGAGACGATTTATTATTGGATCGAGATACCCTTCAAAGAATTTGGATTTTAAGGAATCACCTAGCGGATATGAATTCTCAAGAAGCCATGGATTTCTTATTAGGTCAAATGAGAGGAACGAAGACCAATGAGGAGTTCTTAATTTCGATGAACGGTTAGTTCTCTTCTCTAGAACTTGAATAATTTAAAAACGAAGATCGATAAGAGCTGGATTCCGAATGCAGTCACCCTGGGTAATTTATTAGCAGGTTGCATCAGTATCAGCTTTTCAGCCCAGCATTTATTTCTTCCAGCAGTTTACCTGATTTATATAGGTCTTCTATTGGATTTCCTTGATGGATGGGTGGCCAGATGGCTTGGAGTCCAATCGGTACTGGGAAAAGAATTAGATTCTTTCTCGGACCTTATCAGTTTTGGGCTAGCCCCCGCCTTTTTAATTCAAGAGATATTATGGAATTCGGGGAGTTTCCAAACCGGAAATTTCTCCTGGATCCCTTATACCCTATGGCTAATTCCTATTTTCTCCACCATTCGGTTAGCCCAATTTAACCTGGGTCATTTTCAATCGCCCAAAGGATTTATTGGGATTCCAACTCCTGCCAATGCTCTTTGGATAAGCTCCTTAGTCTGGATTCGAAAAGATTCGGTTAAACTTTTTCAGGATTTAATTTTTCAACCTTGGATGGTTCTAGTCCTTATTTTCTTAAGTTCTCTTTGGTTAATTCTTCCTATTCCCCTCCTTAATTTGAAGTTTAAAAATTTTTCCTGGAAAGAAAATGAATTTCGATTTATATTTTTGATCCTGATAGGAATCTTGGGAGGAATTTTATGGGCAATGAGCCTGGCAATTTTTTGGATCCCCTTGATCCTCCTACTTTACCTAGGAATTTCCTTGATTTTTTACAAAACCATTCAAACCCATGAATAAATATAAAGCGGAGATTGATATCATGCCCCATGCCCAGATTTTGGATCCTCAGGGAAAAGCTATTACGGGTAGCATGAAAAATTTAGGTCTTCCAGAAATTGAAAACATTCGCGTAGGCAAACATATTAGTCTAGAAGTTGAGGCAGATTCAGAAAATTCTGCCCATGAGAAAGTGGATAAAGCCTGTAAACTTTTACTCGTGAATCTAATAATGGAAGAGTATCAATTTAAAATTCATTCCCTTTAGGGATGGATTAGGGATTTATCCCTGATTGATTAATTCCATTTTACGGGAAAGTAATTTACCCATGGTTATTTTGGAAAGAGCCTCTAATTCGGAAACTAGGATATGAAGATTTGGCAAATCAATCCCTCCTCTTGCATTCTTTTCAATCCTTTCTGAAAGTTCTTTTCCATTATGGATTCCGATCATGGCGAAGGTCGGTTTTAGTTTATGCGCTAAACTTCCAGCAGCTGACCATTCCTTTTTGGAAATCTTATCTGAAATTTGATCCAAGATTTCTGGGGCTTGTTGCAAGAACAGATCAATCATCTCTATGATGAATTCTGTATTACCATTAGCAATCTCTTCTAAGTAACTTAGATCTAATTCAAAGTCAGGAAGTGATTTAATTTCTGGCATCTTTTGTGTCGTAAAGGTATTCAATAGCTTGGAGTTTTAATAGTTAACGAAAGGTTCTTAATCATATAGATTTACAGAGAGCGCATCTAGACATTCATCATTTAATTGAATCATGCTTTTTTTAAGGACCGGATGAACCCATTCAGGATTGATATCGAGCATTGGAATTAGAATAAATTTTCTCTTTTCTAATTCGGGATGCGGTATGATCAAATCCCCTTGATTCACGATTTCGTCATCAAAAAATAAAATATCAAGATCTAAGGTTCTAGGACCCCATTTTTCATATCGAATCCTCCCCAATTCCCTTTCGAT
>Ga0075019_10002613_pt1 | contig 10272 bp, 10 predicted proteins | sample ColStrG_CSR_2013_FD_71473 | JGI IMG/M metagenome (GOLD analysis project Ga0075019, IMG submission 71473) | Freshwater sediment microbial communities in response to fracking from Pennsylvania, USA - Cold Stream Run_MetaG_CSR_2013 | ecosystem: Environmental > Aquatic > Freshwater > Creek >...
GCCTACGCTCATATTGGGCGCGAGCACGATGGGAATGTCGCGCGCAGCGGCGTCGATCTCGGCCTTTTGCGCAGCGCTGAATCCGGTGGTTCCTATGACCATCGCGAGCGCGCGCTCGCGGCACGCCGCCAGGTGCAGCATGCTGCCTTCGGGGCGGGTGAAGTCGATCAGCACGGCGCTTCCCTGCAGCCCGAGCGCCAGGCTATCGGTGATGACAACCCCAGTGGGAGCGCCGGCGAATGCGCCCGCGTCCTGTCCCAGCGCGGCGCTGGCGCTGTGGTCCAGGGCACCCGTGAGCACACAGTCGTCGGCGCCGCGTACGGCGTCTATCAGCATATGGCCCATGCGCCCGGAGGCGCCGGCAACGGCAATTCGGTGGCGCATGGCGGTCAATGGGCTAGGGGTTCCAGCGGCGGATAATTTTGGGCCGAGACCGCTGGCAGCGGCGCGTCGGTGGGCTTGGCCGCGGGCGCAGGGAAGTTTTGCAGGGTGTCGCGCGACGCTTCCATGGCAGGCAGCTTGTCCGGCACTGCCGGTGACTTGAGGGTAGATGCAAACTCGGCCTCGGTCGGCAACTCGTCGGCTTCGACGCGTTCCATGACGTCGTCCTTGAAGAAAACGGACACGTGCCGCTGCTGCGCCGGCGCGCCAGTGCGCTCCAGCGTGAAAACATAGTCCCAGCGCTGGGCGTGGAACACGCTGGTCAACAGCGGCGTTCCCAGAATGTCTTTCACCTGCGCACGCGCCATGCCGGCGCGCAAGGCCGCGACCTGTTCGCGCGTGACGACGTTGCCCTGCACCAGGTCCATGCGGTAGGGTTGCACCACTTTTTGCACCGCAACCGCAGGCGAGAGGTTGCCGCAACCCGCAAGCGCCAGCGCGCCAGCCAAGGCGGCAGCGCAGCGCAAAGTCGAAACAGAAGGGGAAAGCAACATGGCAAACGGCGCTCGGGCTATGATTGCGCGATTGTAGCGGCTGCCCCCCGCTGGCTGGCCCGCTGCCGGGCGTTGCGGAAAGTCCCATGTCCAAGATTGCCGAACTGAAAAGCACCGGGCTCAAGGCCACCGTCCCGCGATTGAAAATTCTGGAAATTTTCCAGAGCGGCACCCTGCGCCACATGACCGCCGAAGACATGTACCGCCGGCTGCTGGAAGAGCGGTCGGACGTGGGCCTGGCAACGGTTTACCGGGTGCTGGCCCAGTTCGAACAAGCCGGTATTTTGAGCCGCAGCCATTTTGAAGGCGGCAAGGCCGTGTATGAGTTGAACGAAGGGCAGCACCACGACCATCTGGTGTGCCTGGATTGCGGCCGCGTGGAAGAGTTTTACGACGCGCAAATTGAGCAGCGCCAGCACGCGGTGGCGCTGGAAAAAGGCTTTCGCATCAGCGACCACGCGCTCAGCCTGTACGCCAGCTGCACCAAAAACCCCTGCCCGCACCGCACACCGCAGGCCTCCTAGCGGGGGCGCACCGGCGGCCCTAGTTTCCCTGCGACATGGCGTTGCGGTGGCGTTCGACAAACTCCTGGTAGGTGTCTATGCCGCGCAATTGCAAAATGGTATTGCGCACCGCAGCCTCGACCAGCACGGCAATATTGCGCCCTGCAACCACCTGAATCACGACCTTGCGCACCGGCACCCCCAGCACGTCCTGCGTCAGCGGCTCGTAGGGAATGCGCTCGTACTCGCGCTCCAGCGTTTCGCGCCGCACCAGGTGGACAATGAGCTTGAGACGCATGCGCCGGCGCACCGCGGTCTCGCCAAAAATGGCGCGTATATCGAGCAAGCCAATGCCGCGCACCTCCAGCAGGTTTTGCAGCAACTCGGGGCAACGCCCCTCGATCGTCGTCTGGTTGATGCGGTACAGGTCCACCGCGTCGTCGGCCACCAGGCCGTTGCCGCGCGAAATCAGCTCCAGCCCAAGTTCGCTCTTGCCCAGACCGGATTCGCCCGTGATCAGAACGCCCAGGCCCAGAATGTCCATGAACACGCCGTGCATGGACATGCGGTCGGCGAAGTGCTTGGACAGGTAGGCGCGCAACACATCGATGACAAAGGCCGAGGACTCGGTCGTGGAAAACATCGGAATTTGCGCGCGCTCGCACATGGACAACAGCGCTGGCGGCGCGCTTTGGCCGTCGGCCAGAACCAGGACCGGCGGCTCGAGCGTGACGATGCGCGCGATGCGCCGCGAACAGTCTTCGGGCGTGGCGTTGGTGATGTAGGCGACTTCGCGCTCACCCAGAATCTGTACGCGATAGGGATGGATGTAATTCAGGTAGCCGACCAGATCGGCGCCCGAGCGCGCCGCACGTATGGCCACGTCATCAAAGCGGCGCTCCGAAGCGCCCAGGCCCGCAACCCATTCCCAGCGCAAGGGCGCACGAAACTCTTCGAACAGGACGTCGGCGCTGACTACGGTGGGTTTCACTGGCGCTACGCCATGGGCGCGAGAATCAGGCCACGCGGGCCGACTGCCAGCCCGCGATCAGGCTGTGCAACTGCGCCGAATCGGCACACCCGCCGAGTTGCTCGCGCAGCGGCGCGTCGCTCAGCAATTCGGCAATTTCCGAGAGGATTTCCAGATGCTTTTGCGTTGCCGCCTCGGGCACCAGCAGAAAGATCAGCAGATTGACGACCTGATCGTCGGGCGCGTCGAAGCCAATCGGCGTTGCCAGCTGGAAAACCGCAGCCAGCGGCGCCTTCAATCCCTTGATGCGACCGTGCGGTATGGCGACGCCGTGGCCCAGCCCGGTGGAGCCCAGGCGCTCGCGGGAGAACAGGCTGTCGGTCACCAGCGCGCGGCTCAGGCCATGCAGGTTCTCGAACAACAGGCCGGCTTCCTCAAAAGCCCGCTTCTTGCTGGTGACTTCAACGTGTGCCAGCACTTGCGCAGGCGTCAGGATGGTGGCGAGGCGGTTCATATTTCGGGCCGATTATGCACATAAAAAAACCGCCCGTTGGGGCGGCCGGTGCGGCGTGCTGCGCCTGACACTACATGAGGCGCTTGGGCGCCGCGTGCTGGTGATCCTGCACGCGGTCCTTGTGGCGCACCACCTGACGATCGAGCTTGTCCACCAATTCATCGACGGCAGCGTACAAGTCCTCGTGCGCGCTCTCGGCAAACATGTCGCTGCCCTTCACGTGAATATTGCACTCTGCGCGCTGGCGTCGCTCTTTTTCCTTTTGCTTTTCAACGGACAACAGGACCTTGACGTCCACGACCTGATCAAAGTGACGCATGATCCGGTCAAGCTTGCTGGTCACGTAGCTGCGCAATGCCGGCGTAACCTCAAGGTGATGCCCGCTGATTGTCAGATTCATAAACTACCTCCGTTGCTATCTAGGTTGAAAAATCACCTGCAGAACGCAGATGCGTGGGGATCAGAATTTTGTAATTGTTGCTGTAACGTATGTGTGGTATGCACCAGTAAACATCCGACTTGACTATGCGCCCGAATAGTCAGCTTGGCAATATTTTTCTGCGTCTGCGCGAAAAAAAATGGCGCCTGCAGGCGCCAAAATACCCCACCTCTGAATGAAGCCCATGGACACGCCCGCGAACGACCACCCCAGCCAATCTGCCCCCGACGCCACGCTGGGTACTGCCCCCGGTTTTAGCCCGGGCTCTGTCCCTGGCGCTGCCGCACGCTCCGCAGGAATTCCCGTACTGCCCGCGGTCAGCTTCGCCCTGACGCTGATCCTGTGCCTGGCGACGCTGCGCTACGGGCTGCTGCCCGGCTTGCTTGCCGTATGTGTGGGTCAGGTGCTGACGCGCTGGCTGTGCGCGCCGCTGCGGCCAGCGCGCTGGCGCCTGCGTCCGGCGCTCGCTGCCGGGCTCGTCATCGTGCTGCCCGTTCTTGGCCTGGTCCTTTTGCTGGTCAACGCGCAAGGCATGGCCCTGGGCGCTGTCGCGCAGTACCAGGCGCTGCTGCGCCACCTGGCCGGCACGGTGCTGGAAATCCGCCAGAAGCTGCCGCCCGACCTGGCCAGCCATCTGCCGGACGAAGTGCTGGCGGCGCAGACCTGGCTGGCGCAGTACCTGCAGTCACAGGCGCACGCGCTCACCGGCTTTGGCACAGCCGGGCTGCGCGGCGGGCTGCTCAGCTATATCGGGCTGATGGTCGGCGCCTTGCTGGTGGGAACCAAGCCCGGATCCGACCAGGGCGCGCTGCGCCAACTCATTCGCCTGCGGGGCACGCGTTTCATGGACGCGTTCCGGCGCATCGTCATGGCGCAGGTCTGGATCGCCGCGTTCAACGCTTTTTGCACGGGGCTGTTTTTGCTCGTTGCACTGCCCTTGGCCGGCATCACGCTGCCCTACACCGGGACGCTGGTGGTATTGACCTTTGTTACCGGACTGGTTCCCATCGTGGGCAATCTGGTGTGCAACAGCGTCATCACCTTGACGGGGGTGTCGATTTCACCGGCGGTCGGTCTGGCCTGCCTGCTGTTTCTGGTGTTCATTCACAAAGCCGAGTATTTCATCAACGCCAAAATCATTGGCAAACGCACCAACACTTCGGCGTGGGAGTTGCTCACCGTGATGTTTGTAGGCGAAGCCATTTTTGGCGTGTCCGGCCTGGTTGCGGCGCCGCTGTACTACGCCTACGTCAAAATTGAACTGCTGGAAGCGGGGCTGATTTAAAGTCCTGGCGAATACCGGACTGCGGTCCGCCTGCTCCCCGCCGCATGGCGTCGGCGGCTGCGTTGCGGCGCCTTGCCGCCACGGCGCGCGCGCGTCAGCTTCAGGTCGCCGTGTGGCTCAGGCGCAGTTCGCGGCGCAGCACCTTGCCCACGGGCGTCTTGGGCAGTTCGGCGCGAAATTCCACCACCTTGGGTTGCTTGTAACCCGTGAGGTTCTGCTTGCAAAACGCCAGCACATCGGCCTCGCTCAAGGCCGGGTCGCGCTTGACGATCACCAGCTTCACCGCCTCGCCGCTGTGCGCGTCCGGAATCCCGATGCACGCGCATTCCATCACGGCGGGCATTTGTACCAGCAGGTCTTCAATTTCTATCGGATAGACGTTGAAACCACTCACCAGAATCATGTCCTTCTTGCGGTCCACGATGCGAAAGCAGCCGTGTTCGTCCAGGGTGCCGATATCGCCCGTCTTGAAATAGCCATCGGGCGTCATGACCTTGGCGGTTTCGTCCGGGCGCTGCCAGTAACCCGCCATCACCTGCGGCCCCTTGATCGCAATTTCTCCCGGCACCCCGGGCGGACTGTCGTTGCCGTCGTCGTCCAGCAGTTTCATCCAGGTACTGGGCAGCGGCAGCCCGATGCTGGACGTGAAGCTGCGCGCCGTCACGGGGTTGCAGCTCGCCGAGGGCGAAGTCTCACTCAAGCCGTAGCCCTCGCAAATCGGGCAGCCTGTGGCGGCCAACCAGCGCGCCGCCACCGCACTTTGCACCGCCGTACCGCCGCCGACCGAAACCTTCAGAGCGCTCCAGTCGACGCGCGCAAAGTCGGGGTGGTCGATGAGCGCATTGAACAAGGTATTCACTGCCGGAAAACAGTGCACGCGCTGCCCGATCAGGGCCTTCAACAGCGCACCCAGGTCGCGCGCGTTCGGAATCAGGATGAGTTTGCCGCCGGTACGCATGGACAGCATCATCCCCACGGTAAAAGCGAAGATATGGTAGAGCGGCAGCGCGCACACGCTGACGGGCTGCTCGTCGGCGCCGAGTTGCTGCATGACCGGCGCGTACCAGGCCTGCGTCTGCAGCACGTTGGCGACAATGTTACGGTGCAGCAGCACGGCTCCTTTTGCCACGCCCGTGGTGCCACCGGTGTACTGCAGCAGCGCGACGTCGTGGCCCGCCAGCACGGGCGGACTAAAAGCCCTGTGTGCGCCGGCGCGCAAGGCCGCAGGAAAGCGCAGCGCCTGCGGCAGTGAATATTCGGGGACCAGCTTTTTAAGGTGGCGCACCGCCGTGTTTACCAGCATGCCCTTGAACGGCCCCAGCATGTCACCCAGGGCGCACAGCACCACGTGCTTTATTGCCGTGGCGGCCAGGCATTTTTCCAGTACGCCAGCGAAGTTTTCCAGGATGACAATCGCCTTGGCGCCCGAGTCGCGCAACTGGAACTCGAGCTCGCGCGCGGTGTACAGAGGGTTGACGTTGACCAGCACGCAGCCGGCACGCAGCACCCCGGCGACGGCCACCGGGTATTGCGGTGCGTTCGGCATCATCAGCGCGACGCGCTCGCCTTTCTGCAATCCCAGGCCTTGCAAGTAGGCGGCAAACGCCCGGCTTTGGCGATCAATTTGCGCGTAATGAAAATCGCTTCCCATGAAGCGGTAGGCAACGCGCGTCGCGTGGCGCGCGAAGCACTCCTCCATGAGTCCAACCAGCGAGCTGTACCCCGCGGTGTCCACGTCTGCGGGCACCCCGGGCGGATAAGCAGCGAGCCAGGTTCGTTCGTTCATCGCGCCTGCCTTGGTCAAAAATGCCGCGCTGTCGCCGGCGCCGGCTTACTCAATAGCCTTGCACATGTCCTCTACAACTTTCTTCGCGTCGCCAAACACCATCATGGTCTTGTCCATATAGAACAATTCGTTGTCCAGGCCGGCGTAGCCCGCTGCCATGGAACGCTTGTTCACGATGATGGTCTTGGCCTTGTAGGCTTCCAAAATGGGCATGCCGTAAATCGGACTGCCCTTGGTATGCGCAGCCGGGTTCACCACGTCGTTCGCGCCCAAAATGATGGCGACGTCGATCTGGCCAAACTCGCCGTTGATATCTTCCATTTCGAACACCTGGTCGTACGGCACCTCGGCCTCGGCCAGCAGCACGTTCATGTGCCCTGGCATGCGCCCTGCGACCGGATGGATGGCGTACTTCACGTGGACGCCCTTCTCCGTCAGCTTGGCTGCGAGTTCCTTGACCGCGTGCTGCGCGCGCGCCACGGCGAGGCCGTAGCCAGGCACGATGACCACGGTTTCGGCATTGCCGAGCACGAAAGCCGCGTCGTCGGCGCTGCCGCTCTTGACCGGCCGCTGTTCGGCTGCGGGCCCCGAAGCTGCGGCAGCGTCACCGCCAAAGCCCCCCAGCAAGACGTTGAAGAACGAGCGGTTCATGGCACGACACATGATGTAGCTCAGGATCGCGCCGCTGGAGCCCACCAGCGATCCGGCAATGATCAGCATGCTGTTGTTCAGGCTGAAGCCGATGCCGGCGGCAGCCCAGCCGGAATAGCTGTTGAGCATGGAGACGACCACCGGCATGTCGGCGCCGCCAATCGGAATGATGATGAGCACGCCCATGGTGAAGCCCAGGGCCAGCACCAAGGCGAACGCGACGTCGCTCTGCGTGCTCCAGAAGGCAAACACGCTGATCAGCGAAGCCAGCCCCAGCACCAGGTTCAGTGGGTGCTGCCCCGGGAACTGCACGGGTGCGCCGCGGAACAGGCGGAACTTGTACTTGCCCGAGAGCTTGCCGAAAGCAATGACCGAACCGGAGAAGGTGACTGCGCCGATAAACGCGCCCAGCGCCAGTTCCACCCGGTTGCCGTGCGGAATTTCGGCGCTCTTGGCGACGATGCCAAAGGCCCAGGGCTCGACCACCGCAGCGACGGCGATGAACACCGCTGCCAAACCGATCATGCTGTGCATGAAGGCGACCAGCTCGGGCATTTTGGTCATTTCCACGCGCTTGGCCATGGTGGTTCCGGCGGTGCCGCCCACCAGCAGCGCGATCAGCACCCAGCCCAGGCCGGTGGCGCCGTCCAGGCCCAGGGCACCGGCCTGTTTAAATATCAGGCCGGCGGTGGTCAGCACGGCGACAGCCATACCCACCATGCCAAAAATATTGCCGCGAATCGACGTGGTCGGGTGCGACAGGCCTTTGAGCGCCTGAATGAAGCAGACGCTGGCGAACAGATACAGCAGCGTGACGGTATCCTGGCTCATTGCGCGCTCCCTTCCGCCGCGGGCTTCTTGTCCTTTTTGCGGAACATCTCGAGCATGCGCCGCGTCACCATGAAGCCGCCGAACACATTGACCGAAGCCAGCACGACGGCGAGCACGCCCATGCTCTTGCCCAAGGTCGTTTCGGTCAGGGCAGCCGCCAGCATCGCGCCGACGATGACGATCGCCGAAATGGCGTTCGTCACCGCCATGAGCGGCGTATGCAACGCCGGCGTCACGGTCCAGACCACGTGGTACCCGATATAAATGGCCAGCACAAAAATCGTCAGATTGGTGATGGCGTGTGAAACAACTTCCATGAAGACGCTCCTGATTTCTGAAAGGGGTTTAAGTGCGGCGCAGCGTGCCGCCCTGCGTCACCAGGCAGGCAGCAACAATGTCGTCCTCCAGGTCCACGTGCAGCGCGCCGTCCTTGCCCAGGATGAGCTTGAGGAAATCGAGCACATTGCGCGCGTACAGCGAGGACGCGTCGGCGGCTACCAGCGACGCCAGATTGGTTTCGCCGACGATGGTCACGCCGTGCTTTACCACCGTGCGGTCGGCCTCGGACAGGGGGCAATTGCCGCCTATGCCGTCGGCGCCCTTGCCGGCGGCGATGTCCACAATCACCGATCCGGCTTTCATGGACTTGACCATGTCCTCAGTCACCAGGGTGGGCGCTGCGCGCCCGGGAATGAGCGCCGTGCTGATGACGATGTCGGCTGCGGCGACGCGCTTGGCGACTTCCAGCTTTTGCCGCTCCAGCCAGCTCGGCGGCATCGGCTTGGCGTAACCGCCCACGCCTTGCGCCGCCTCTTTTTCTTCCGGCGTGTCGTAGGACACGTCAATAAATTTGGCGCCCAGCGACTCGACCTGTTCTTTCACGCTGGGGCGCACGTCCGAGGCCTCGATCACCGCGCCCAGGCGCTTGGCCGTGGCAATGGCCTGGAGTCCGGCGACGCCAACGCCCAGAATGACGACGCGCGCTGCCTTCACCGTACCCGCAGCGGTCATCAGCATGGGGAAAAAGCGCTGGTACTTGTCGGCAGCGATCATGACCGCCTTGTAGCCTGCAATATTGGCCTGGCTGGAGAGTACGTCCATGCTTTGCGCGCGTGTGCTGCGCGGCGCGGCTTCGAGCGCGAAGGCAGTCAGACGTGCCGCCGTCAGACGCTGCAGCCCGGGCGCGTCAAACGGGTTGAGCATGCCCACCAGCGCCGCACCCGGCGCCATGTGCGCGAGTTCGGCCTCGGACGGTGCGCGCACCTTGAGAACCAATTCGCAGCCCAGCGCTTCCGCAGCGCTCACAATGTGTGCGCCAGCACCCGCATACGCGGCGTCGGTTACGCTGGCGGCCACACCAGCGCCCGCCTGCACCTTCACCACATGGCCCTGCGCCACCAGCTTTTTCAGCGTCTCTGGCGTCAGCGCCACCCGGCTCTCGCCCGCGGCTGTTTCAGCGGGTACACCAATTTGCATGGATCGCTCCTTGATAAATCTGAATTTAATCTGTCGGCTAGCTTACATGAGTTTGGAGACCCCCCAGACCCGTTCAAACCCGGAGCGTCGCCCCGGGGCCCTGCGCCACGCCTGCGCCCGCCTGCCCGGTAAGCAGGATAATCCGCAACCATGACCAAGCAACGCATCGTCGTAGGACTCAGTGGCGGCGTCGATTCCGCCGTCACGGCCTACCTGCTGAAACAGCAGGGGCACGAAGTGCTGGGCATTTTCATGAAAAACTGGGACGACGACGACGACAGCGAATACTGCGCAGCCAACGTCGACTTCGTCGACGCTGCGGCAGTCGCCGACGTGCTGGGCATCGAAATCGAGCACGTCAACTTTGCCGCCGACTACAAGGACCGCGTGTTCGCCGAATTCCTGCGCGAGTACCAGGCCGGGCGCACGCCCAACCCGGACGTGCTGTGCAATGCCGAAATCAAGTTCAAGGCGTTTCTGGACCACGCCCTGCGTCTGGGCGCGGAAAAAATCGCCACCGGCCACTACGCGCGGGTGCGCCAAAACCCGCACACCGGGAGCTACGAGCTGCTCAAGGGGCTGGATCCCGGCAAGGACCAGAGTTACTTTTTGCACCGGCTGAACCAGGATCAATTGGCGCGCACCCTGTTTCCGGTGGGCGCGCTGCACAAAACCGAGGTGCGTCGGCTGGCGCAATCGATTGGCCTGCCGAACGCGAGCAAAAAGGACTCCACCGGTATCTGCTTCATCGGCGAGCGGCCGTTTCGCGAATTCCTGAATCGCTATCTGGCGAGCGCACCCGGGCCCATCAAAAGCCCCGGGGGACGGATCGTGGGCGAGCACATGGGGCTGTCGTTCTACACCCTGGGGCAGCGCCAGGGA
>Ga0075019_10002615_pt1 | contig 10271 bp, 10 predicted proteins | sample ColStrG_CSR_2013_FD_71473 | JGI IMG/M metagenome (GOLD analysis project Ga0075019, IMG submission 71473) | Freshwater sediment microbial communities in response to fracking from Pennsylvania, USA - Cold Stream Run_MetaG_CSR_2013 | ecosystem: Environmental > Aquatic > Freshwater > Creek >...
GGTTGGGTGGACATGGTGTTTGTTCTCGTTGGTGAAAGGTTTTGTGATCAAATAGTGGCGGAGGCCTTAACGCGGAGGTGTCCGATAAATGCGGCCATGTTTTAGAAGTTGTCGGGCCATGACGGAGATCATCAGGCCAAGACCGTGAAAGACAATGCGCGGTTTGCTCATAAAAATTCAAGCGAGCGGTTTTCGTCACCAAAGTAGCCGGGTTCCCGGCAACCTGCAAAGGATTGCGCGTGCAGGGCCAAAGCACATTGCCGGGGCGAAAGCCCCGAGCTTGCAATCCTTGCGGCAGAAGAAAATGACAGATTCAAACAAAGCCGCGTTGCAACCGTTCCCGAAATTCCGCGCAGGCCTTCGCCACGTCCGGAGCATTCAAGATGGCCGAGACCACGCAGATCCGCCGGGCGCCCGCGGCCAGAACTTCATCCACGGTTTGCAGGTTGATGCCGCCGATGGCAAACCACGGCGTGCTGACATGCTGCGCTGCCCAGCGGACGTATTCCAGCGTGACAGGCTTGGCCGTGGGTTTGGTGCCGGTGGCGTAAACCGGGCCGATGGCGAGGTAATCCGCGCTCGCCGCCAGGGCGCGCATCGCCTGATCCGGCGCATGCGTTGAGAGTCCAATTTTTAATTTTTCATTTTGAATTTTTAATTCGGAGACTCGGGTGAAGCCCTCGTTGAAAAAATCTTCCTGGCCCAGATGGCAAAGCTCCGCGCCGAGGTCGCGGGCGATGTCCAGATGATCGTTGATGACCAGGCCGACCTTGGCCGCGCGCGTCACCGGTAGGATTTTTTCCGCCATGCGCCGGACGTCGTCAACTGGCGAATGCTTCGCGCGGAGCTGAATCAAGTCCGCGCCGCCATCGCAGAGTTGCTGCGCGACCAGCTCCGGCGCGCGGCCGTGGAGATAGGCGGTGTCAACAAATGTGTAAAGTTTGCAATCGGCGAGGGGTTTCATTTTTGAAAGTGTGATAAAGAAAAAGGCGGGCCGCCAATGCAGCCCGCCTTGAAAGTTGGCGCGGAATTACTTCGGCAACAGATCGCTGACCATGCCTTTTTCTTCCTTTAGCTCGGCCTCGGTCGCGGCGATTTTCGCGCGGCTGAAATCGTTCAGCGGCACGTTTTGGACGATCTCCCATTGCTTCCCGTCGCTGCGGATCGGGTAGCTGAAGATCAAACCCTTCTCGATGCCGTAATCGCCGGGCGTGCAGACGCCGACGCTGAACCAGTCGCCGGCTTTCGTCGGCGTGGTGAGGTTGCGGACGGTGTCCACGACGGCGTTGGCGGCGCTGGCGGCGCTGCTCAGGCCGCGGGCTTCAATGATCGCCGCGCCGCGCTTTTGCACGGTGGTGATGAAATCTTTTTCCAACCACTCGCGATGGCCAATAACGTCAGTCACCGGGCGCGTGGCGATCTTCGCGTTGAAGAAATCAGGATACATCGTGGAGCTGTGGTTGCCCCAGATGGCGAGGTTGCTGATGGCGGTGATGTCCACGCCAGCTTTTTTGGCGAGCTGGGTCTTGGCGCGGTTTTCATCGAGCATCGTCATGGCGAAGAAGCGGTCGGCCGGCACGCCCTTGGCGTTGTTCATGGCGATGAGCGAGTTCGTGTTGCAGGGATTGCCGACAACGAGCACGCGGACATCGCTCGAAGCATTCTTGGCAATGGCCTGGCCCTGGCTGGTGAAGATTTTTCCGTTCGCGGTCAACAGGTCTTTGCGTTCCATGCCGGGGCCGCGCGGCCGGGCGCCGACGAGCAAACACCAGTTCACATTTTTGAAACCTTCGTCGAGGCTGGACGTCGGAACGATGCCTTTGAGCAGTGGGAACGCGCAGTCTTCCAGTTCCATGCAGACGCCATTCAAGGCTTTCATGGCTTTCTCGTCGGGGATTTCGATGAGCTGCAGGATGACGGGTTGGTTCGGTCCGAACATCGCGCCAGAGGCGATGCGGAACAGAAGTGAATAACCGATCTGGCCGGCGGCGCCGGTGATCGCGACTCGGATGGGTGCGTTGTTCATATTTATTTAAAAAGCATACGCATTATGTCCGCCGATTTTGTGCCGCGCAAGCGCGGAGAAAGTTCAGCCCGCGCGTTACCCGTCCAAACCGCACGCACTGGCTCGTTCGACGGAGGCAACAGTGGCGACTTGCGGCGGAGGTAAAATGGTTTAGGATGCACGGAATTATTTGTACCCATGAAAACAACTAGCCGCCTCGTTGCTCTGGTAATCCTCCTTTCCAGTCTGGTCTTTCCCGCTCGTGGGCTGATCATCAACATCACCTATGACGCGAGCGTGACCAATCTGGCGAACCCCGCGCTGGTGCAGCCGGCGGTGACCTCGGCGGTGCAGTGGTTTCAGAGCACCTACACCAATCCGATCACGATCAACATCACCGTTGCCTTCGATCCTGCGGTGGGGCTGGGCCAGAGTCAGTTTAGCCTGTACGGCAAAACCTATGCCCAACTCACGAACGCTCTGGCTTCCCGCCGGACCAGCACGGCGGATTTCAGTTCGGTCGCCAGCCTGCCGGCCAACGATCCAGTCGGTCCGGGAACCACCTGGTATGTTCCCCGGGCCGAGATGAAGGCTTTAGGGCTTTCGGGTGTCGGCGCAAACGATACTTCGAACGATGGTACCGTCACCTTCGCGCCGCCGTCCACCACTTCCTACACCTTTGACCCGAACAATCGTGCCCAAGCCAACAATTATGATTTCATCGGCGTGGTGGAACATGAAATCTCGGAAGTGATGGGCCGCGTCTATCTCCTCAACTATAGCCTCGGCGGATATTCCCCGTACGATCTGTTCCGCTTCACCAACAGCGCCGCGCGGAGCTTCGACATCTACGCCAACAACTGCTATTTCTCCGTAGATAACGGCGTGACTCCACAGAAATATTTTTACACGGACGTCAACCAGGGTGACTTGCAAGACTGGTTGTCGAGCACGCCGCCGGATGCCTTTGACGCGTTCGTGCCTTCCGGAAAACAGTTGGTCCTCTCAAGTGCGGATATTCTTTCCCTCGACATTCTCGGCTACAACCTGGCGCCGGTGGTCTTGCCGGTGACGACGCCTGTACTGGCCGGCACCCGGCTGGCCAACGGCAGCTTCCGCGTCAGTTTCACCAACGTCTTCGGCGCAAGCTTCAGCGTGCTGGCCACGACTAATATTTCACTCGCGTTGAGCAACTGGACCGTGCTCGGAGCACCCACGGAAAGCCCGTCTGGCCAGTATCAATACACGGATTCCCAGGCCCCCTCCAACCAGCGGCGCTTTTATCGCGTGCGCTCGCCTTAAAGCTTTGCGCCGCTTCCGCCCGCTCAGTCGGCCTCGCAAACCTCGGGGATTGGCAGCAGGGAATCGGCCTCGTTGTACTCATCGCGCGCGAGTTCGGCGGCCTCCTGCGGGCTCACCGTGTTGGGCGGATAGAATTTGATGACGTGTTGCGTCCACTCGTGGCGGTGTGCCTCGGGCAAGTTTTCCCAGCTGCTCTTTTTTTGTGTGTCCATCTGTTCGGATTGTTCGACGGTTTTTCGGAAGGCTTGAGGGTTATCGTTGGTGAAATCTTTCAAGCTTCCGAAGATAACCAAGTCGCGCATCATACCTACCCGGGAAGCTCTGCCTAGCTCAATAATTGGAAACAAAACTAGCCGGCGGCCGGCGGTGATGAAAGGACTTGGCGGCCGACGGGTTTGTTTCTTATGATTTGCGTGTGGAGGATAAGCACCCAGTCAGACCCGCAAGCCTGACGACGCATTTAAAAGCCTGGCAAGTTCTGGCTCGCGCGGCACTGGCGTTGGTTTATCCCGAGGTCTGCCAGATTTGCCGTTCCGAACGCGCGCTGGCCCGCGAAGGCCTGGTCTGCCCAACGTGCTGGCGGCAGGTGCGCTTCATCCGTCCGCCGTTTTGCGAGCGCTGCGGGCTGCCGTTTGAAGGCGAACTGACCACCGCGTTCGAATGCGGCAACTGCCGGGAGATGGAATTGCATTTCAGTTGCGCGCGTTCCGCCGTGGCCGCCGGCGGCCTGGTGCTGGAAGTCATCCACCGCTACAAATATCAACGGGCGCTGTGGTTTGAACCCTTTCTCGCCGACCTGCTCATCCGCGAAGCGGCGCCGGTCCTGCGCGATGGCGACTGGGATTGGATCGTGCCCGTGCCGCTGCATCCGGCCAAACAACGGGAGCGGGAATTCAACCAGGCGGAAAACCTTGCCCGGCGACTGGCGCAGGCCACGAACATTGCCGTGAACGCCCGACTCCTCAAACGGGTCGAACCCACGCTGACGCAAACCCGGCTGACGCGTCCGGAACGCGCCGCCAACGTTCGCCGCGCTTTTGCGTTGTGTGACCGCCGGATGAAACTGGCCGGCGAGCGGATTGTTTTGCTGGACGATGTGTTCACCACCGGGGCGACCACCAGCGCCTGCGCCCGGATGCTGCGCGCGGCCGGCGCGGGGGAAGTTTGCGTCTGGACAGTGGCGCGCGGACTTTAGATAATCTGTTCACATAGTTTGAGAAATCATTCCACCGGTGGCAGATTCCAAGCGCCGGCGCGGAAGTTGAAGCCAAAAGACTCGAAACTTAAATTTTTGCATGTCCACCACCACCTTTACAAAAAAAACCCTGGGCTTTGAGACCGTGGAACCGGCCGTGACCCCGCCGCCACCGCCGCTGCCCGGCAGCACCGGCACCACGTTCACCAAGAAACCGAAGATCGGGGCGTCGAAATCGCGGAAGCGGGAAATCCCCGAGGGGCTCTGGACCAAATGCCCCAAGTGCAGCACCATGATTTTCGACAAGGAGCTGGATGAAAATCTGAAGGTCTGCGCCAAGTGCGGCCATCATTTTTCCATCGGCGCCCGCGAGCGGATTCATTCGCTCGTCGAGACCTGCACCTTCGAGGAGTTCGACGCCGACATGACCGCCGTGGATGTGCTGGGGTTCAAAGGCGTCGCCTCGTACACGGCCAAGTTGGAAGCGCACAAGAAGGCCACCGGCCTCAAGGACGCAGTCATCACCGGCATCGGCAAGCTCGGCGAACACCGCGCCGCGCTCGGCGTGATGGATTTCAGTTTTCTCGGTGGCTCGATGGGTTCGGTCGTCGGCGAGAAGCTGACGCGGCTGATTGAAAAGGCCACTGAAAAAAATCTCCCGCTCATCATCATCTCCACCAGCGGCGGCGCGCGCATGTATGAAGGCATGTTCAGCCTGATGCAGATGGCCAAGACCTGCGGCGCGCTGGCCTACCATGCGGAAGCGAAACTGCCGTACATCAGCGTGCTCACGCATCCCACGACGGCCGGCGTCATGGCCAGTTACGCCAGCGTCGGCGATCTGATCATTGCGGAACCACAGGCAATGATTGGGTTTGCCGGACCGCGTGTGATCAAGGACACGACCCAGGCCGATTTGCCGCCGGGTTTTCAGACGGCGGAATTTCTCCTGGACCGCGGGCTCATTGACGCCATCGTGCCGCGCAACCAAATGAAGCAGCAGTTGATGGACTACATCAGCTTCATGACCGCCAACCGGGTTTTGGCGGCGGGTTAAACGCCGGCGATCAGCGGAACAACTTCGGAAACAGCCGGCCGGTGCGCTCCAGATAGGCGCGGTAGGTTTCCCCGTGAACCCCCAGCAGATAGTTTTCCTCATCGGCGGCCTTGGCCTGCACACAGACGAAATGCACGGCGATGATCACCAGCGAAAAAATCGTGGGCAGCAGCAGCGCCGAGCCGACGAGCATCACGATTTGAAATCCGTAAATCGGATGGCGGATCGCCTGGTAAGGCCCGCGCGTGACGAGCGAGGTTTTTTCCTGACGGTTGACGCCGATGCGCCACATGTCGCCCATGGAAGCATAGCACCAGAGGGTGCAAACGTATCCCAAAACGGTGAGCGCCAGACCGGCGACCAGTGTGAGCGGCATGACCAGCGCGGCGGGCAGGGCGGGGCCGGAAATCCAGAGCGGTTGCAGGAGCCAACCGAGGATCATGAAGGTCCAGCCGAGCCAGAGGATTTTTTCCTTGGGCGTACGCGGTTTGAGATTGGCGGATTTGCCGATGCGCTTGCGGATGCGGCGGGCGTGGAAGGCGACGCCGCCCCAGTAGATCAAGGCTCCGGCGGAGACGACGGCGCGGCGGAGGAAGAGTTCGTCAAGGGTCATGAAGTGTGGCGGCGCTGGGCGCGGATATAGTTTTGAAGTTCGATGACCCAGTGGCGTTTGATGCTGTGCCAGACATCGGCGGCCCAGAGCACGTGGGCGTTTGCGCGGAAGGCGGGATCGTTGGTCCGCGCGTCGCCGGGCACATAGTTGTTGATCCAGTCGAGGCTCGCCTGGTCCTGCAAAAGATTCTCGGTGATCGGTACGGTCCAATGATTGCGGCCGGTTGGCAGCCGGACGTTGCGGACCTGGGCGGTGCCGGGCGAATGAAATAAATTGGCCGGGCCGAAGCCGAGATAGTCGCCACCGAAAATATCGAGGCCGATGGAAAACCCGGTGAATTCCTCCACCGTGTTGGGAATTTTTCGGAGGCTGAAATTCATCCCCCATTGGCTGGGAATGATCCGCCCCAGGCCGCCGGAGGCGAGGGTGGTGGCGTAACATACCTGCAGGTTGGTGATGTCCTGCGTCTCGCCCGTCAGCGGATCGCGAAAGGTGTGGCGGTCCTCGGGTCTTTGAGTCAACGGGTTCCAGACAACCGGGCGGGCGGAGGATTCGCCGGCGAGAAGTTGCAGCACCTTGACGGCCTGGATTCCGCCGAGGCTGTGCCCGAGGAGCATCGGGCGCAGGCCGTCTTTCTCGTAATAGCCGGCGATGAGTCCAGCGATTTTCCCGCTGTCGCGGAAGGAACTGTGCGAGTAGGCGCCGTCCATGGGATCGCGTGCGCTCCACTCCGGGTAGCCCATGCCGATGATGAATTTGGAAAAGGATTTCATCGCGACCTGGATGGGTAGCAGGCCGCCCTGGATCATGAGGATGCGCGGGGCGGGGCCATCCGCCAGCACTTCCTGGAGGTTCCGGGCGCTGACATGCTCGGGGTCGAGGGCGAGGATTTTTTCCTCCCGCTCGGGCGTGAGTGATTGGTAACGCTCGGTCAGGGAGGCTTCGATCTGCTGCAGGCTGGGTGGGGCGGGGGGCACCGGCGCGGCCTGACTCGTAGCGGCGAACAGCGCGCAAGTGATTCCCAGCAGCAGCGGCAGCGGGCGGTTTTTCATGGCGGGAATCAATGGCCGGGATACTTGGCGCGGCGGGCGCGGATGAGCCGTTGGAGTTCGATTACCCAATGTTTTTTGACGCTGTACCAGATGTCGGCGGCGAAGAGGATATGCTTGCTGTCGCTGTCAAAATGCACCTGAACATCGTCGTTGGGCGTGGCGATGGGGGTGTAGTTGTTCAACCAGGCAATGATCTGTTTGCTTTTCAGAAGATGTAAAGCCGCCGGGGTTTTGCCATGTTCCTCCGCCGTCGGGAGGCGGACGTTGCGGACGGCGGCGTGGCCGCTGGCGTGGAATAAATTCATGGGACCGTAGCCGAGCATGTCACCGCCGAGTAGGTCGTTACCCTTGTAGAAACCGGTGAATTCCTCCACCGTGTCCGGCACGTCCCGCAGCCGGAAGTTCATGTCGAGCTGGTTGGGGAGCAGCCGCGTCAGGCCACCCGCGCCCATCGCGGCGACGTACGGCAGTTGCAGGCCGACGACGGGCCGGCTCTGGCCGGTGAGCGGATCCGTGATCAGGCTGCGCAGCTCGCTCTGCCAGGTCAGGGGACTCCACACTTCCAGGCTGTTGGTGTCGCTGTCGGCAAATTTGTCGAGGATGCGGACGACCTGCATGCCGCCCTGGCTGTGGCCGATCATCATGGGCCGCATGCCCTCCTTCTCGTAATACCACGCGATCATTCCGGCGACCATGTCCATGTCCTCGTAACAACTGAACGTCCAGGTGCCGTCGCCGGGATTGCGGATGCTGGCCTCGGGGTAACCCATGCCCACGAGAAATTTGGAGAAGGAAACCATCTGCCGGTGGACCGGATAAATACCGCCGTGAATATTGATGATCTGCGGAGCCGGGGCGTGGGCGAGCGCATTTTTGAGGTCGGCGGCGGAAACATGTTCCGGATCCAGCGCCAGAATCTGGTCCTCCTGCGCGCGCGACAGGGAGTAACTAGCCAGACCAAAATTATGCTCGATCAGGGCGGCCCGGGCCGGGCTTAATCCATGCCGATTATAAAGGTCGCAGCCGGCGAGCATGCACGCGGCCAGCAGGATGCAAGCAAGCGGAAACAGCTTCATGCGCATGGGGTCAATTGCCCGAGGAGGGTTTGCAAATGTTTTTTGACCTGCCGGATATGCGCGTCCGTGAACGTCGTGGCGCGAAAGGTCAGGCCCAGGTTCAGGTGGTCACCTGCGGTGGTCACCGAGAGCACCAGCGGCGTGACCGGGCCGGTGGAGACGCCCCGGAAATAATCCACCGGCGGTTCGCCGGCGCGCTGCGGCCAGATGGAATTCAAGTTCATGTTCGTGACTCCGCCCCAGAGCGGATAATGTTTTTGATATAGCTTCGTCCGGTAGGCCGTCGAGAAGAAAGAAAGCAGGCAGCGGCCCAGCGCCAGCTCCGGCGACGGCCCGACGTAATGCTTGCGCCGCTTGTGGCCCAGCGTCTGGCGGCGGATGTCCGCGGCCAGCTCCGGCAGGCGGATGCCCTCCGGGACTGCGTGGCTGACCACGAACGAGCCAAGAAACAGGCCCCAGCCCGGCGGGTCGGCCAGCCCCAGATCGGCGCGCGTGTTGACAATGCACCCCACGGAAATGCGTCCGCGCGGCGGCTCCTGGAAGCGGTTCAAGGTGAACGGCGCGCAGCACAGCAGCAGCGCCGAGAGGAAAATGTCGTTGATGGTGACGTCCCAGGATTTGGCCGCCGCCGCGAGCGCGCGCAGGCTTTCCGGGCCGAGCGTGAGCTGTTCAAACCGGTTGCGAGCATCGAAGATGTTCTGGTGGGCCACGCGCACCGAGCGGCGATGCTGGCGGAGCTGCGTCCCAAAGCCGGCCAGCTTGCGCGCCAGCGCCACGGGCTCAAATTTCGATTCCGGCCGGGCGAGTTCAAAGGGTTTCACGCCCGGCGCCAGCCCGCCGCCCAAGTGCGCCGTGTAAATCTGCCGGAGCAAGTGCACGATGGAAATGGCGTCGGCCACCGCATGGAAATAAACCAGCCCCAGCAGGAACGACGCTTTTTCCGGCACCACAAAAAAACGGAACGGCTCGAAGGAGTCGGTGATGGGAAAGCCAGTGTTGACCTGGGTTTCAATTTCAGCGCGCAGGGCTTCGAGCGGATTTTCCGCCACCGCCAGTGCCTTGAGCTCAGCGCGGACGGGGCCGCCGGTGTATTGGAAAGTCCCCCGTTTCCGATTCAACATCAGACCGGCCAGGCCGTGAAACTCCAGCACGTTCCGGAGGTCTTGTTGCAGCTTCGTCAGTTGGAGGGTTCCAGGAATTCTCACCACGTGCACGGCGTTGTAGGGATGCAGGTCGTTCCAGTCGAGCATCGTCATTTGAAAAGAATTCAGCCGGCCCTGAAGCCTGGGCTTCAGCGTCGGGCGGCTGGTAGATTCTTTTTCATTCACGCTGCGAACCAGCATGGCAGAGCCCCGGTCATGAGGCAACCGAGGCCCACGGTTTTTCCAAGGCCGGATTTTTATGGCGGGTGTCTTGGGAATCAAGGAACCCGAATGCGATAGAACCGTTGGGGATAGTTGGTGGCGAGCACGTCGTCGAAAATCACCGGCGCGGCGCCGAACGTGCCGGTGCCGAGCAGTGTCCACAGCGTGACCGGCGTCAGGGTGAGATTGGTGCTGGCGCGGATTTCATAACCGGTGCCGGACGTGCCGAAGAAATTAAGCCGGAGCGTTCCATTGCCGAGCTGCGCCACAGAATTGAAAACCGGCACCGTGCTGGCGATGACCCTCAGGGTGCCGTCCGCGTTCAGGGTGTGCGTGTCCCAGGCGAGTCCCGAGTTGAGCGCGGGCAAGACGAAGTTGCTGAAGGAGCCGGCGTAGTTCGCGGCGTCGAACAATTTGAAACTGTCGCCGGCGGTGAACGCGGCCACGCCGAGGTTGGCCGCGTTGAGCGTGCCGCCTTCCAATAACGTGCCGGTGACTTTCACGGAATCGTTCGCCAACGGTGAATGCTGGAGTTGCACATAGTTCGTGCTGCCGGCAGTGAGCGTGAGATCGTTGCTGATGGTCAGTGTGCCGAGCGGATTGCCGG
>Ga0075019_10002617_pt1 | contig 10270 bp, 9 predicted proteins | sample ColStrG_CSR_2013_FD_71473 | JGI IMG/M metagenome (GOLD analysis project Ga0075019, IMG submission 71473) | Freshwater sediment microbial communities in response to fracking from Pennsylvania, USA - Cold Stream Run_MetaG_CSR_2013 | ecosystem: Environmental > Aquatic > Freshwater > Creek >...
CCTGGAAGACGCAAAGACTGTCGCGGAGAAACGCGGGGGGCAGAAGGGCCGTTCCTCAAACGTGTCACTTTCAGAATTATTTGGCGTAGAAGCGTTAACATTATTTGGCATACGTGGGTCGGCCAGCGTGCTGCGCAAACCTGTCGCCATGACGCCTCCCAGCGCAATACAGTTTTGCAACGCCGAAAGCCGGCCGGTCGGAAAGCCGTGACTCCGTTGCGGAATCGTTCGTTTATGCAACTTCCGGATGCGCCGTCATTCAGGCGCTACTCGCTCTTTGGTCGGCAACGTGGAGCTGTTCGGCTGCCGGCTGATTGCTGGAGAGGGGCCTTCTCGACGGGCCGAGGTATTATGATCGAATCAATTGTATTTCCAGCCCGGGAATCTGCAATCCAATCCAGCTGCGGTCCGCTGTTACGACCGGCAGTTGCAGCAGCAGCCCGGTAACCAGGCAAGCCCGATCTCCCAAAGACAAACCACGGCCGCGGAGTTGAGGCGACAGGATCCCCGCTGTTTTGATGGCATAGTCCAGGGAAAAGTCTTGCACCTTTAGCAGAGTCTTGCGTAACGTCACCACTGCCTCTTTTGGAGGCATCCCTTTGCGAACCAGGACAGTAACGACCTCGGCGGCATTCACCGCGCTGATGATTCCGTCCGGAAGATCCGGCCGGACTTTTTCGGCGCCGGGTTCTCCGTAAAGGACGGCCAATACCGCCGAACTATCGAATGCCTTAGCCATGGGCTTTCTCCAGGGAGTCCTCCCGCCGGCTCTCCCGCTGGCGATCCTCTTGCAGCAGGTCCAAAGCGGATTTGCCTTTCCGGTATTTGGCAGCCATCTGACATGCCTCTTCGATGGATTGAGAAGAGGTCTGAATCTCCAGGCGGTCCTCGGCCATAAGCACGGAGAGGTCGCTGCCAGCTTCGATGGAATGCGCTTTGCGCCATTCTACGGGGAGGGTGATTCTTCCCTGGTTGTCAACTTTACAGGTAAAACTGCTCATACACCCTCAATTATACATAACAGGGGACCACGACGCTTAAGCCCCTGGTACCAAAAAAAGGTGCCGGGCAAGTCCGGCACCTTGTCTCTTGGGGTATTTCAAGGGAGGGTTGCGGCGGATCGTTCCGTGGAAGACCCGCCACTTCAAGTGACAAAGCCCCTCCGGTGGACAACAGGCGCGCCTTGGCTGGTAGGTCATCCTGGGAGTCATTTCCCGGTTCGCCCGGGCCACCGCACAGCCTGGTGCCGCTCGCGGCACCACCACTCGCCCAGGCTCTCGATTTGAACCTTCACTCTCGTCAAACGTCGTCAGCCTCTTTCACGCGAACACTTGCTGCATGGCGTCAAATGGGGCGCCCTTCACCAGACCAGTGGCCCGAGATGTCCGATCCCCTGCCAGGTTCCGAGTTCGCTCAGCCCGATTGCCGTGGCTGTCTTCACAGACGCGCGATCGGCATTAAGCAGGATCCCGATGTCCTCAGTGGTAGAAGCGAGCACCGCGCAAATGGTTCGATTGACAGTTTGTGGTGGAGCACACCCTTGCAGATCGCCGAGGCGATCAAACCGCCGGCGCCATCACGGCCCACGAACCAACGAGTTCGCGCTACGATCCGGGAGGAGGCATCGTATGGGCGATACGAATCCCGCGGTTGGGACGCCGGTTCGCGTGGAATGCATCGAGCCGATCTTGCGTGTTGAAGACATGGAGTCCAGCCTGCGCTTCTATGTGGATGTCCTGGGTTTTGAGAAGGCGAGTTGGGGCGGCGCGGACTTCACTCACGTGTCGCGCGACGGACATGGTATCTACCTATGCAGGGGCGGCCAAGGCCAGCCCGGAACGTGGGTCTGGATAGGCGTGGAAGACGTGGAAAAGCTCCACGAAGAATACCAGTTGCGCGGAGTGGCCATCCGGCTTCCACCGACGAATTTTCCATGGGCGCTGGAGATGCAGATCGAAGATCCCGATGGCAACGTTCTCCGCATCGGGTCAGAGCCCAGGTGAGCGCCTATCACGCCAGAATCGGCTAAACTGTATTACGGACCCAGTTATCTGGAATTTCTGGGGCCGCCGGTTTACTGGATATGCTATCCGCACATTCGACCCGCAGGGACCTTCTGACGGCGGTTACCGCCGGAGCATTTACGCCCCGCCTCCTCGCGACGCCCTCCCAAGTTGCCAAACCGGTGGTCAGTGTAGTCAAGATCCGGAACGGCAACATCGACCGCGCCGTCGAGCATGCCATCGAGCTGTTGGGCGGCATGCGCGCCATCACACAGGGCAAGGAACGAATCCTGCTCAAGCCGAACCTGGTGTCGCCGCTGCCGCGCGCTACCACCAAACCCGCGGTCATTCGCACGCTGGCGCGGCTGATGAAAGGGGTCAATAAGGATCTGTCGATCGGCGAAGGCTCGGCCGCGGCGGCGCCATTCAACGTGCAGAGAACCGAGGTCTTCCGCACAGCCAAGAAGGACCTGCTCAACGCCCTACAGCAGTATGTCTTCGAGCAGCTCGGGTATACGGAACTTGCCCAGTCGCTCCATCTGCCTTTGATCAACCTCCACACGGGTGACCTGGTGGAAGTAAACGTGCCAGGCGCGTTCGTGTTCGACAACGTGACCATACACCGCTCCCTGATTGAGACCGATCTCCTGTGTTCGGTCCCCATGATGAAGACCCACGCATTGGCCGGCGTCACACTGGGAATGAAGAATCTGATCGGCGCCTACCCGGGCGCGGTCTATCAAGCCGTTCGTGGCCGTATGCACGATGCCACGGCCAAGGTGGAACCATCCGGCACGGCGGCGGCGATTGTGGATATGGTGCGGGCGAACAAACTTGGCCTCGTTGTGATTGATGGCTCGACCGCCATGGAAGGCAACGGGCCCTCGGACGGAGCGCTGGTGCCCATGGAAACCATCGTCGCCGGGACCAACCCGTTGGCTACGGACATGGTGGCAGCAAACCTCATGGGTTTCAGCCCGCGGGAAATTCCCACGTTCCTCTGGGCCAACAAGGCTGGAATGCGCCCCGAGCGCCTGGACGAAATCGAGACTCGCGGGGAACCCGTCGAGAGCGTCAGGCGGAAGTTTGATCGGCCCTGGATTCTGCCGTGGAGCATCGTCCGGCACTTCTGGGCAACTCGCGAAGTCTAGCGGAGGTAATCAACAGGAGCCGCCTCCCGAACTCCGCGTCGCTACTTACCGGGAAAGGCGCAGAGATCCGCCAACGGGCATTCGCCGCACGAGGGCTGGTTGTTGCGGCATAGGGCTTTTCCGTGTTGTCGCAGTAGCAGATGAGCGCTGGCCAGGACCGCCGCGTCTTTTGGAAGCTCGGGCCGAATGGCGTCTTGCACCGACCGGTACATGGCTCCGTAGTTCTTCTGGTTGCGGCCGTAACCCACGCGTGTCAGCACGCGGTTGCCGTTCGACTCCAGCGGCAGACCGGGAGCGGCGCCGCAGAACATCAGGATCTTTTCCGCACCCGGGTCGCCGATTGTCGGGAACTGCTTCAGGGCCTTCTTGGCTTGCGCGTAGGGTCCTTGGAGAATGCGGTCCAGATCACCCTCGAACTGGGTGAGGGTGATGCGAGCAATCTCGCGCCAGCGGAACACGCGAGTTTCCGGACGCATCCCACCCATTCTGGCCAGTGGCAGCAACGTCTCTTGCCCGGCCTTCCAAATGGCGTCGGCGTTCAGGCCCACCTGCTGGCGCAATCCTTCAAACACCGCTGCGCGCCGCTCGTCCGAGAGCAGGTAGCAGCAGTTCTCCCATAGAACTAGTTCGAATGGCCCCTTGGCGGGCGGCAGTTCGGGCGCCCCGTAATGCTTCCTCAGCCGGTCGATTAGCTTTCGAAACTTGGGCATGCATCCCCCACCTTGATATCATGCGGCAAATTGCGAAGTCCTGTCCCATCGGCGCTCAGTTGGCTTGGCTCGAGTTGGAGTCCCGCTTGACTTCCCGACTGCCCGAGTGTGATTATGCGCCGTAATGACAACTCGTCTGCTCCCCGTAATCGTTTTGGCTGCGTTTTGCGGTCTGGCCCAAGCACCACGGGCCATCACCACCGCCGACTACGCGCGCGCTGAAAAGTTCATGAACTACAACACGAATCCGCTGGTGGACCGCAGCGGGGTGCGGCCCACCTGGCTGGCAGACGGCCGGTTCTGGTACCGCCTGACCACCGCGGCCGGCAGCGAGTTCTTGCTGTTCGATCCTGTGAACGCTGCGCGCCGTCCGGCCTTCGACCACAAGGCGCTGGCCCCGGCCCTGTCGGCAGCGGCAGGCGAAAGGTACGACGCCGGGCACTTGCCATTTACCGGGATTGACTTCACGGAAGACCGGAAAGAAGTCAAATTCACCGCGGCGGGCCGTGCCTGGGATTGCGATGTAGAGGGCACCAAGTGTGCCCCAGACACGTCTGCTCCGCGGCCGGCTGGCGATGGCGGAAGCCCCAACGAGGTGCTGTCCCCCGACAAGAAGCGTGCGGCCTTCCTCCGCGATTTCAATCTCTGGGTTCGCGACACAGTCACGGGAGCTGAAACACAACTCACCAAGGATGGCGTGAAGGACTTCGGCTACGCCACCGACAACGCCGGGTGGAGCAGGAGCGACCGGCCGATCGTCCTCTGGTCGCCAGATTCCAAGAAGCTGGCGACGTTCCAGCAGGACCAGCGCGGTGTTGGCGAAATGTACCTGGTGGATACGCGCGTCGGCCATCCCAATCTTTCGGCCTGGAAGTACCCGCTTCCGGGCGACGAAGTGGTCGCCACGATCCAGCGCGTGATCGTCGATGTGGCCGATCCCCACGTGGTCCGGCTGCAGATGCCGCCCGATCAGCACCGGTCCACGCTCTGCGACGATCTGGCCTGCCGGGGCGATTGGGGCGACGTGCAGTGGAGCCCCGATGGCAGCAACGTCGCCTTCGTTTCCACCTCACGCGACCACAAGGTGGAAAAACTGCGCGTCGCCGACGCCCTCACCGGCGCCGTACGCGACGTGCTGGAGGAAAAGGTCGCCACCTTCTTCGAATCGGGCAATGGCCGCGTCAACTGGAAATACCTGCCGGATTCCCATGAGGTGATCTGGTTCTCCGAGCGAGAGAATTGGGGCCGACTCTATCTCTACGATCTCGAAACCGGCAAGCTGAAAAACCGGATCACCACCGGCGAAGGCAACGTCACTCAACTGCTGCGCGTGGATGAGAAAGAGCGCACCGTGTACTTCTTGGCTGTCGGCAAGGAAAAGGGCCGCGACCCCTATTTCATTCACTTCTACCGCGCTGGATTCGACGGCACCCACGCGGTGTTGCTGACGCCCGAGGATGCCACGCACGATATCAGCCTCTCCCCCAATGGCGGCTACTTCACCGACAGCTACTCCAAGCCCGATGTTCCGCCCATAGCCCTGTTGCGCGATGCCGCGGGCAAGTTGATTACGCCCCTGGAACGGGCCGACATTTCGCGTCTTCTGGCTGCCGGATGGAAGCCGCCCACACCCATCACCCTGAAAGCGCGTGACGGCATCACGGATCTGTACGGGCTGATGTTCAAGCCAACCAACTTCGACGCCACGAAGAAGTACCCCATCGTCAACCACATTTATCCCGGCCCGCAAACAGGCAGCGTGGGCAGCCGGAATTTTTCGGCTGGACGCGGCGATGCGCAGGCGCTGGCGGAACTAGGTTTCATCGTGGTGGAGATCGATGGCATGGGCACGCCGTGGCGCTCCAAGAAATTCCACGAAGCTTATTTCGGCGACATGGGCGACAACACGTTGCCCGACCAGGTGGCCGGCATGAAGGAACTGGCCCGGCGGTATCCGTGGATCGACATCGACCGCGCGGGCATTTATGGCCACTCGGGCGGCGGCTATGCCGCGGCGGATGCCATGTTCCGTTACCCGGAATTTTTCAAAGTGGGAATCTCCGAAGCGGGCAACCACGACAACCGCGTCTACGAGGACGATTGGGCCGAGAAGTGGCAGGGGCTGCTGGAGCGCAAACCCGACGGTGCCACGAACTACGACAGCCAGGCCAACCAAAACCTGGCCAAGAACCTGAAGGGCCACCTGCTGCTGGCCCACGGCACCATGGACACCAACGTGCCGCCGTACAATACGCTGCTGGTGGTGGATGAGTTGATCAAGGCCAATAAGGATTTCGACCTGATCATGCTGCCCAACCGCGGTCACGGTTTCGGCAACGAGCCTTACATGGTGCGCCGGAGGTGGGATTACTTCGTCCGCTACCTGATGGGCGCGGAGCCTCCACAGGGCTACGAGTTGCATCCGCCGCCCGGGGGTGGCGGGCGCGGCACGCCGGGCCAGTGAATTGCCGTTACAACTCCAGCGGCCGCAGCAATTCCGGCGGGAGATGCACGCGGATCGAGCGAGGCGTATACGTATAGGGGATGAGCGTGCTGCAAACGGAACCTGTTCGATCAGGCCCAATTGCGTAAGCCGCACGATCATCTGGTGGACCGATGGTGCGGAGACGCCAAAGTGCATTTGGAGCTCCGACTCCGTGGACGGCGCGGCCCAGGCCGCTGCCCGCGCTACCGGGCGATCGCCAGCAGCACGGCACGCGCCGCAACCTTATAGTTCTGGCCGGCCAGGAGTTCTTCGGATCCGGCGACGGCGAAGTTCGAGGCGGATTCCATCCACGGCGCGGTGTCCATAGCGCGGAACCATTTCGTGCCGGCAGGTGCGGGCGGAATCTGAAAGGACACGTCGCCGGACCAGGCATTGTAGGCAATGTAGACCGCAGCGGCCGGGTCCTGAAAGTCGGCACCGTTGATGAGCCAGGCAATGGCGTGGTTGTCCGGGTTATCGAAATAGGCGGCGTCGGCGGGTCCGCCATCGGGACGGAGCCATTGCAGTTGTCCGGGGGTGTAGAAATCCGCGGGCCGCAGCGCCGCGTGTCTGGCGCGAAAATCGAGCAGACGGCGCGCGAAGGTCAGGAATGTCTTTTGGTCCGGCCCCAGGCTGTAGTTCAGCCAGTTGAACGCAGTGTCGAGATTGTATGGGTTGTTGTTCCCGTTGAGCGAACGCAGGAACTCGTCACCGCCGGTCATCATCGGAGTGCCGGCGCTGAGCATCAACAGGGCCAAGCCATTGCGGGCGGCCTTTCGCTGGTCGGATGCATTGCCACCCTGGTCCCATGCGATGTTGTTGTCGTTGCCGCCGTCGGACGGCCCGTTGGGATACGGCTGGTTATTGTTCTTGCCGTTGAACCGATACAGGTCGGCCAGGGTGAATCCATCGTGAGCCACAATGAAGTTGATGGAATTCCATGGATGGCGGCCATTGTTCTGAAACAGGTCGGACGAACCTGCGAAGCGCGTGGCGAGCTGGCCGGTGGTGAGGCTATCCACGCCCAGCTTATTCTGGCTGCGGCGAATGGTGTCGCGGAATTGATCGTTCCACTCCGACCAGCCCGACGGAAAGTTGCCCACCTGGTACGTGCCGCCGCCAATAGCCCAAGGCTCGGCGATCAAAGCGACACCCGGCAGGTCGCGGGCGAGCCGGTTGAGCGCGGTTTTCGGATCGAGCTTATCGAAGTTGAAGCAGCCGTGCTCGCACGTGTTGCCGAGCACGGAGGCAAGATCGAACCGGAAGCCGTCGACGCCCAATTCGTCGCGCCACCAGGCGAGCGAATCCACGATCAGGTCCTGCGCAACCGGATTGACCGTATTGTAGTTCCCGCCCGTGCCAGTGTTATCCCACGAGAATTGAAAGTCTCCAGTCAATGAATAGTAGGTTGGGTTGTCGAGGCCGCGCCAGGAAAGCAGATTGTAAGTCCGCGTGTCATCGGAGTGGTAGGCGTAACCCTCGCCGGTGTGGTTGTAGACGACGTCGATGAAAACTTTCAGCCCGGCATCGTGGTATGCCTTGACCATGCGCTTGAACTCGCGGGTGGGCCCGCCGGGTGACTTATCCGACGAATATCGGCGGTCCGGGGCGAAATAGTTCAGGGTGGCATAGCCCCAGTAGTTGTCACCGTTCGCGCTGTTCGGAATCAGCTCATTCGCGTCATTCTGCGTTTCCTGAACCGGAAGAAACTCGATGGCCGATACCCCAAGGCCTTTCAGTGCGGAGGCCTTCAATGCCGCCCCCGCATAGGTGCCGCGCAGCGGTTTCGGAACGCTCGAATCGGCGTTGGTGAGGCCGCGGATCTGGACCTCGTAGATGACATCGTCTTTCAATGCGCGGGTTGGCTTCGCGCCGATGTCGCCAGGTTGTTTGGCGAGCACGATTCCCTTGGGTGCAACGCGGCCACTGTCTTGCAGGAAGTGATCGGGTCCCGACGCATAGATGCTTCCGTCGGGCTGCGCGGCAGTGACGGGATCGTGGCTTAGCTCGCGGGCGTAAGGGTCGAAAAGAAGCTTGTTGGGGTTGAAGCGGTTGCCGTTTTGATCGACGTCAGCGATGAAGCCCACCTTGCTGCCTTTGGTCCAGGTGGGATCGAAGGTCCAATTCGGGCCCCAGGCGCGGAAACCGTAGTAGATGGTGCCGGCGATGCCGAATTCTCCGCGGATGCGGGCGACTGGCAACGTGGTGGACCAGACGGACGTGGCGAGATCGGAATCGAGCGCGAGGTGCGCGGCCTCATCGGCGCCGGCCGACTGCGAATAGAGATACAGCTCGATGCGCGTGGCGCGTGCGGAGTATACGCGGAAGGTCAACTGCGAGCCGGATGCATCGAACTGCGAGCCCAGGTGAAGACGATCGATTTCAGCGCGCGCAGGCGGCTGCCATAGGGAAAAAGCGACCAGCAACAACGACGCAACACTTCGGCTTTTAGGCATGCAATGGTATTGTGCGTTGGAATGCGCCGGCGTTTCTCCGGGGGCTCGACTATATTTCTTCTGCGCAACAGCGAGATTTGCGCTGGCGTACTGGTGCCGCGGCCTGCGCTAGCCGTTGCAGCCGCGAGGGCCCGCGCTGCTCTTGGCAAAACCGCTATGATCGTAGCGGAATTCGCCACATAAAGTCAATGGAATCAATCTGTTAAAGAGGAAAAGCCGCTAAGGACGGCGGTTCTACATCGGCGCGTCGGCCAGACGATGCTCGAGTTCGGCCCGCGCCGACTCTGCCGACTCCCCGAACCAGGCCGATTCGGCGTTGGGCACGAAGGCCAGCAGTTCTTCGTAGCGCCAAAGCCTGTCCGGCGAGAAGGCCGCATAACCGAGTGCGTCGCTCAGCCGCCAACTCACGCGGACGAGGTTGTCCAGGCTGTTCTCGCCCGGCGCCGGATCCTCGTGATGGGTCGCGATCGCGGCCGCCAGTTCGTCGGGGTAGTCCCAGTCCTGGGCCAGGTAAGCTCCGGCCTCGCAATGGTCGATCTCGAACAAATCCCGTTCCGTTTGTAACAGGTCGAAGCCGAAGTCGTTGGAGACTTCGAGCATGCGCGAATACTCGTCCGGATAGGCCGACATCATCCCCAGCGTGCCAAGGTTGTGCAGCAGGCCGAGAGTGTAGGCGCCATCGCGGGGGAGCCGGGAGACGCGGGCGGCTTCTTCGGCCAGGATCGCCGTGACCAGGCTGTGAATCCAAACTTTGCGGAGGGCTTGAATCCGTACCGAGGAACGCACCATCCGGTTCATGGCCACCAGCGTAGCCATGGTCTTGACGCGGTCCATCCCGACGATGACGATCGCGCGTGAAAGGCTCGTGACGTTGCGCCGGGAGCCGAACAGGGCCGAGTTGGCGTAGCGCAGCAGCTCGGCTGAAAACGACGGGTCCATCTTGACGAGATTGCCCACTTCCAGGACGCCGGCATCCTCCTGGCCAACCAGAGCTAGCAAGCGGTGAGCGACGGCGGGGAATGGCGGCACCAGGCGCAGGGCCCATGGCGCTTGCGGACGAGCGAGAGCGAGAAGTTCAGTCATGTAACGCTCCAACAACCTATCTATCGGCAGTTCGTCCGGAAAGTGTAGGGCGGTGCCCTTCGTCAGTGCGTCGAGCATGGCGACCGAGCCAGGCGGCGCTGGATTGGGGCGATGAAGTGAAACGACCGAAGGGGAGCTACCTTTGACCTCTGTCGGATCTGCGGCTCGCCGCCATGCTGGCCTTAAGAACTGCCCGCGCCCGATCCTGGGCTTGCGCGAATGAAGGGGCCAAACCGTGATCCCCGTAATCGGTGGACCAGTAATACTCGTTGCGGTGGTCTTTCTCGAACACTGTATATTGTGCCCGATTCCCCCCTGCGTCGATGAACGTGACCGGCTGGCTCATGATGTACCTCCGAAGCGCTAAAGCGACTGGCTGGAA
>Ga0075019_10002621_pt1 | contig 10268 bp, 16 predicted proteins | sample ColStrG_CSR_2013_FD_71473 | JGI IMG/M metagenome (GOLD analysis project Ga0075019, IMG submission 71473) | Freshwater sediment microbial communities in response to fracking from Pennsylvania, USA - Cold Stream Run_MetaG_CSR_2013 | ecosystem: Environmental > Aquatic > Freshwater > Creek >...
GGAAAAGCTGGTGCACACAGCAAGCAGGTTCAAATCCTGCCGCGCTCAGCTTTAACAACAACCAACCATGAAAAAAATAAAGCAAACCAAATTTGGCCCAGTCGAAGGTAACTGTTTCGCTGCTTGCATCGCATCGCTTTTGGAAGTGGATATTGACGAAGTAACAATTGACCCGCATCAGGATAAATGGTTTGATAGCTTGCAATCTTACCTAAAACCAAAAAACCTTTTCTTTCTTGAAGTGAGGATTGATGTGGCAGTCCATTATCCGCTTTACGAAATGAATGGTGTTTACTGCATCATGTCCGGCAAAAGTCCCCGTGAGTTTGAGGGGCACGATGGGGTTAACCATTGCGTTGTCGGTATGATAAATTCCGAACCCGGAAAACCTGTTATTTGGGACGCCATACACGACCCGCACCCAGACAATACTTTTCTTAAAGAAAAATCCTTATGGGGCTTGGGCTTCATATGTTTGATAGACCCATCAAAATACAACAACCAACTATGAAATTACTTGAGTTTTTTAAACCGAGAAAGCTTTACAAGCTTGAGACTTGTTACGGACACGTTCTGGGTTACTGCCGAGCCAGAAATCCAGATCATGCAAAACGTAAATTTATTCAAATGGGACTGATTCCCAACAACCAAAGGAAATAAAATGAAACTAAGAGAAATTAGAGAGCTATTGAAGTCGGGGAAGCCGATACAGAATAAAACGCGTTGTGGCGGTTGGATTACATGGATGGAAGAAGATGTAATGCAGTTTAATTGCGAGGCTGATTGCTACCGCATCGCCCCCGAACCCAAGCTCAGGCCGTGGAAGCCGGAGGAGGCGGTGGGGAAGGTGGTGAGGCTGAAGAATGACCACCGTTATGTTAGCATCATAACTGGCGTTGAAAGCAATATCTTCATATCAAGCATCAATGTTACAAGAGACGCCCAATGGTACCTCGAAAACTGCGAGTGCTTGGACGGTTCACCGTGCGGGGTGATGGAGTGGTGAGCAATGACCAAATGGAAGGAATGAGGATGACTGAACCAAACATAACCTTTCCTAAACGTGAAATCGTTGAGGAGCTTCTTGGTGACTTAACACACCGTAGTGTTTCGTTAATCGTTGCACAGATAATCTATGGCCACTACAAAAATGAGGAGTGCTACTACGTTCAGTTCGAACAGTGTAAAGACTGGCGTGTAGAAGTGCCAGAGTCGTTTATACTTGAGCGTCCACTGTTGTGGAGATTGTCTGCGTGGAAAGAAAGCGATCAACGTAACACAATGATCAAAACCTACGAGCATCGTCGTAGAGTGAAGAGGTGGCTTGAAGAAGAGAACATCATTCGGTGCAAACCATTTGTACAAGAGTTTTTAGGAGTAGATGAGTCGGCTGCACATGTAATAGCGTCGAGGCTAGTGCAGGGTAACAAGATACAACAAATGCGCGGGCTTGGATTTACCAATCTCGCTACAAAACAAGAGGAGTTAAGATGAGTAAGTTTGGAGATCACGGAAGGCCTATTCTTAGGAGTGAGATGCCAGTCACAAAATACAATAGAACTATGTGTTGTGTTTATGGAGTTGTCGATCCAACGGGTAAGAGTAGGGATATGGTTTGTGGTATAAAGACACCACGCCGTTGGAACAAAGATGATGAGTGTTGGGAGCATGAACCTTGGTGTGCAAAGCACAAAGAAAAAGTTAAACAGGAGTCAATGGAAGAATGAAACAATATGCTAACCGAAAAACAAATCAAGAGCGCTAAGAAGAATCTTCTGATGCTGCACAATGGCTTAGTAAGCGATTGGCAGTTTGGGAAGGTTCGTACTTGGAAAGCTCTGTACTACAAACTAGGTGTCGAGCCTACAGGAGATGTTAATAAGGAGATAACGTTTCCTGAACTAAAAGCATTCCTTAAGAAAAGAGAAGATGAGTATGAGCAAAGTTTACAAACCCAACCTAGAGTTGAGCAGGAAGTACGGAGTGAGGTTCCAATTACCTCGATGCGCCTCGAAGGAAACTGTAGAGTTGACTCCACAACCTTACCCACCAACAGCCAGAGAAGTGTTGCTCCAGCTGTACCAGTCCAAATTGACTTACGAATTCCAGAAACTCCAAGAGTACCTGAAGTTACAGTCGTCCAACTCTCGCCGAATTCGAATGACGCTGCGAAGGATAAAGGAGCTGAAGGAGACTATGGATTGGTTCACAATCCCAATTGGAAAGTCTTCCACTATTGGTTCCAAAAGAAAGCGATCAAGGAAGCATTAGACAAGATACTAGGGTTTGATACTTCCCTTGCAGGAGGGAGTATGGAGAAGCTTAAGGAGATGTACAACGATCCTGCTGTGGTTAAGAAACCAGCGACAGGAATTCTTATACTAAGTGCGACAGGAACTGGCAAGACGTTTATCGTTGCTGCGTTGGCAAGGATCTTGTGGGATCTAGAGTATCACGAAGGTAAGACCTTCTCGCATATCCCCTACCTTTGGATTACTAAAGCTACCGTTGTGCAGCAGGCTTCTAGGGTACTCAAAAGGTTCTATAACCTTGAGCCTGTTAATGATGTAGAGGTGATTAACATTGAGCAGTTGAGGAGTAAGACTGGAGAGCTGTGGCTCAAGAAAGAGATCAAGATCGAACGTGGTGAAGAGGTTGTGGATTGGCAATGGAAGAAGGGACTGCAACCTTGTGTAGTGTTCTTTGACGAAAGCCAAGGTGCAAAGAACCAAGACTCTACCCAGAGTACGATCATTCAGAAGTACAATGACTTGCCAAGTAATGCCTTGTTGGTAAGCGTAAGTGCAACACCGTTTGCACGGATAAGTGATGCGAAGTACTTTGCAGTGAGCACTCACCGTAAGCTAGATCACTTAGGGTTCCCGATGGGTAGTCGTTTGACTAATGGCAACTGGCAGACTTATAGCAATATGATTGCTAGTCCTGCTTCACCGAAGGACTACAATAAAGCTTCAGTGGATAGGCTTATGGATGACCTTGATCCTTGGATTATAAGGGTTACGAATGTAAGACCGCAGTTCAAAGCTATCAACTCCGTCAAGGTTATTCCCTTTGAGTCTAAGGAGAAGCGTGAGTTCTATCAGCAGGCGTGGGAACGTTTCCTCAAGGAGAAGGCTAAGCTAGATGCTTTGAAGGAGGCAGGTGATAGTAGTAGTGAGGTGTGTATGTTTACCATCTTGCTGAAGTTTGCTATGGCAGCAGAGTTGTGTCATGCAGATCACTTTGCCAAAGATATGCACACAGACGTGCAGAATGGTTATGCAGCTGTGGGATGTTGTAAGCAAAAGGGTACTATTATCGAGATAGTTAGACAGCTCATCACGAAGTATGGTGTGAAGCGTGATCAGATATCGCTGGTGTGGGGTGGTGGTCAAACACAACTTACCAAGAAGCAAAAGGATAAGCAGAAGATCCTAGCGATGGAGGAGAAGTTCAAAGCGATGGGCTTGACGTCTGAAGAGATGCTGATGGATATGGGCTTGGAGGATGTGGAAGACAGGAAGATCGAAGACTTGCCTAAGGAGTGGCGTTTAGGTGCACAAACACAAGAGGAGAGGCAAGAAGAGATTGACCGCTTTCAGAGTGGCAAGAGCCTGTACTGTTTGTACACTTTCAAAGCTGGTGGTGTTGGGTTGTCGCTGCACCACAGTGATGAGCTTACCAAGGAGAAAGTAAAAAGAAAGGAATCAGGATATGCTTACGAGGAAGACATTCCTAAGGTACCAGTAAGGCCTCGTAAGGCTCACATCATGCTCACCTACAATGCTATGGAGCTTGTGCAGGGAGTGGGTAGGTGTCCGAGGTTGACGTCGTTGTCACATACCGTGCAGCAAGTGTATGCTTATGAGGGTACGATTGAGGTGGACATTGGCAATATCGTCTCGCAAAAGCTTAGGTGTTTGACTGCTGTAGTGAAGCAAAAGGAATCGTGGCAGGACGTCATACTCAATGGTAACAACTCCACTGCCAGAGCACAAAAGGTTAAGGAGATCCTTGACAAGACTGACGGGATTGTTGAGGAAGAGGGAGTACTGATTGATGAAGGTGGAGAGGAGGATGAGGAATGAATAAGGCAGATGAGATAGATCAGTTGCTTAGAGAGTTTGGTTCGAAGCTGTTGGATGCATCTGATGGTGATGAAGTTAGAAAGCTTATAGAAGAAACACGCAATCAAATACTACTGTTATTTACATGACACCTCTACTTAGACCAATGAAGTGTTTCCCTTTGATCCCAACAGGGATGGAACATACTGACGATAACATCCTAGCACAGATGCGTAAGCTTACCTTTCCCAAGCTCGTGTCGAAGAAAAAAGATGGGATAAGGTTTGTGCGAACGACTGATCTCTACTCGTGTAGGATGAAGCTCATACCTAACGTTGACATAAGGCGTAGGTCTATGATCCTCCCCTATGGCTTTGACGGAGAGCTGTGTAATGACAACTTGGAATACCATGAGGTGGAGTCAATAGTAATGTCTGAGGAACACCCACAACATAAAGACATCTACTTCTACATGATTGATTGGTACCAGTGTTTCAAGCCTGAGGATGGTTACACTGAACGCTTAAGGAAGATGGGTCAGTGGCTCGCTCAACATGAAGTACCTGGCCTCGTAATGGAAGCTCCAAGATGGGTGTACAATGCTGAGGAGATGATGCAATTGTTTTTGTTGTGGGAACAAGAAGGCTTTGAAGGGATATGTTTTCGTTCACCAGAGGGACAGTATAAGTTTGGCTACAGTACATGGAACGAACAGACCCTTGGTAAGTTGTGCAGGTACTTGAGGGAAGAGGTAACAGTGATAGCGTTGAAAGAACAGATGGCCAACACTAACCGTAAAAAGACTAATGCAATAGGTTTGACAGAGAGGAGTTCGATGTTGGCTAGACAAAAGGGTAAGGGAACTCTAGGTGCTTTTAGTGTGATAGACAGAGAAGGTAGGGAGTATGATGTTGGTGGTGGAGAGGGATTGACTCAGAGTAAAAGACAAGAGATCTGGGACAATCAAGACAAGTGGATCGGTAAACAAATAACTATTAAGTATAAACCATATGGAACAAAAGACAAGCCAAGATCCCCTATTTATGTGGGTCCGAGAGAGGAAGGTTATTAACAACCTAGAGGCTTATGTTTCTTGGTTTACTTAGTTGGCATGAAAAATACATTTTGGTGAGTTCGCAAAACTAAACAAAAATGAAAAAGGAGAAATACTATGAACAGACTAAACCAAGAGAAGAAGGATACTAATATGAGCGAGATGAAAGAACGTTTGATGTTGGGAGAGAAGTTGATCAAGGAACTTGACGCTGTGATTACAAAGGGGTTCCCTAAAGAGAGTGCAGACATTAACAAGATTGATCAAGTGCCTGCAGTGATGTTTGAGTTGTTGGACAAGCACCTTAACAGCTTAACACAAGAGGAGATTGCGTTGATTGTGCTGTATAAATACAACCAAATGGTGGAGTCGAAGCTTGAGAAGCTTGCGCCGTTGATTGAGGCGTTTAAGATGTTGAAGAAGGAGGGAATGTGAAACGTGATAACAAGATAGTTGTTGACCTGAACAAGGTACAACATGCTAAATTTGGATATAGGAACCAGTATGGGCAGTTCTCTGATAAGAAAAAGATTAGCGTCAGAGGAGATCAGTTTGATCCGAATGTTTATCATGTGTCTGGTATATCAATGATTATATTCGCATCAGAGTCTGGTCTAATAGATATGTGGCGACCAGTAGTAATACTCAAACTTACAGCTAACGAGTCACTGGAGTATAGCGGTGACAGGGCGGTGAGTATCTACAAAGAGTGGTGCAGTAGGGTGTTCAAGAAAAAGAAATAATATGTGGGACAACACAGTAGCAATGCTTAACAACGAACAGATAATCTTTCCTGCTGAGTTGAGACTAGAAGTTCGTGGTGGGAATGTAAAGTTTATTCCACTCTATCCACACCCACAGTCCTTGGCAAGTGACCAACGGTGTGTGGAGATTTTGCAAAAGGTTCTAGAAGATTGGTTAGCAGAACACAAAGCAAACAAAGAAACAAAACAAATCAAAGGAGTAATAAATGTCTGATATAAAACCACAAGACCGTCCACCGAGTAAGGAGAAGCTTATACTGCTGCTTGCGAATGGTGGTGAGTTTGTAGAGTTGGTAGAGTCGTTAATCAAGAAGTTTGACATGCCTCACTTCATTGAGGTGAAGGATAGCGTCTATACTTTGCGTGATCGTTATAGTCGTGGCGATCTGCACCTGCAAAAGTTCATCACAAAAGATCCTGATACTTTGGAGATGAAGCGTCGTGCATCACTGGTGAGTGTTACGCCTTACGAAGTGTTGATAGAAGGTGAGACAGGTACAGGTAAGGAGATCGTAGCCAAGTCGCAGATTGCTGCAAGGGAGGGTGAGATCAAAGCCCTGAACTGTGCTGGGTTTCCTGAGACGTTGATAGAGTCGGAACTATTTGGTTATGTGCGAGGAGCTTTCACTGGTGCTGATAGTTCACGAGAAGGGCTGATACACTCAGCTAGAGATGGTGTGTTGTTCCTTGATGAGATTGGTGAGATGCCTTTGGTTATGCAAGCCAAGTTGTTGAGAGTTTTGCAGGAGAAGGTCTTGCGTAGGGTTGGTGGTACCAAAGATGAAGAGGTCAATTGTAAGTTTGTGTTTGCAACTCACCGTGACTTAAAGAAGATGGTCAAGGAGCATACATTTAGGAAAGACTTGTACGCTCGTATCTCGACGTTGTGTTTACATATTAAACCTTTGCAAAAGCGTATGTGCGATGTAGAACCGATTGTGCTGTCGCTAGATGGTGGTAAGGAATTCTGGCAACAGTATGAAGAGCAGGTAGTGAATGGTGAGCTTGACCTTGAGCTGAATGTACGTAGCCTCCAGCAATACGTAACAAGGTTCAAAGTCTTTGGTCGTCTCTAGGAACTATATCTTCTGATATAGGAGAACTACTTCTATAACTTGGCATGAAACTTGCTATAGGGAAAGGGTTCGAGCGATGAGTTTTCTTGGGTGTGGTAAGCAACACCAGTCGTGTCCTCTGTTTGGAGTGTAAGCGTATGCTACACGATATCTGTGCAGGGCAGGATAGAGACAAAGGTGAAAGTCTATAACAACAACCTGACTTCCGTTAGCCTTGAAAGTAAGGTTAACTCGAACCTCTGACGGTGTGGAACATGATGCTTGCGAGCGTCGCCAGTTGCAAGGCTGGCCGCCAGAGGTGTAGATTTATAGATCAGTTTGCATAAAGTCTGGTTAAGCTGCGAGGCACCTAGTCAACAATAGTTGAGCCTCTGTGATGCTGGTGATACTAGGCAGGCGTAATCACAAACACAGGTTCAAATCCTGTACTGATCTTAATTTGGTGTAGTGATTAGTGTATTTAGACACAGGTTTAGTCGCATTTTCCTGTGGACAGAGAGCACGCCCTCTATGAGGGAAGATCGGGTAGAACTCCCGCACACTACATCGTTACCATTAACAAAACCAATGTCCGAAGAAAACAAACCATTACCAGCAGTTATATTTCCTTCTATGCAGACCGCTAGAGCAGTCGTGGCTTTAGTGTCTGGTAAGAAGCCAGTCGGGTGGTCGAAGAAGTCGAGGTCTACGTACTACTCAGAGTTCTATGCTAAGCAGTTACTGCCTGCAATAGATTCACAGATCAAGGAAGGTCGAGACATATTCTATCCGTGGGATGTGTTTTGTGACCCTAAGAAACAAGGTACAGTGAGCATCAACACTCTCTACCTTAAGGTACATCAACAGATTAAATACATCTGTGAGAGGATGGATCCAGAGGGTAAGTACACCACTTGGTATCAGGGTGTTCATGTGAGGAAGAAAGAAGGGTATGGCTTGAGGATTACCTTAAAGCCTTCTGAGGTTGCACAGAAGCCTGTACTGATGGTACACAGGAGTGATATGCCAATGTGGCGTAGGGACTTTGACGAGTGGTTAGAGAGTGATGACGTAGAGCCATTCGTTAGGGATAACCTTGCGCTGACAGCTGATGAGGTTAAGACTTTTCTGAAGGAGGTTGAAGACCTGTCATCGGTGATATGTAACATTACATCCAGCCAGATACAAGTTGTGAAGGTGTCAGCACAATGACCCTAGAAGAGTTAGTCGATACACCGTGGGAGAAGTTCAAGGCAATGTCCGATGAGGAACTTACTGCCCACTTTAAACAGTTCTTTCCGGTGACGAGACCGGAGATGGTACAGAGGGTACCGAAGAACACAACACCAGAACCATTGAAGCAAGTGATGCTAGACCCTAGGAAAGCTGCGGCTCTTAAAGCTATGGCTGAGGAGGGGATAGACATTAGCTTCGTAAGAAGAAAGATTAGGAGATGAAAGAGTTCGTATGTCGTATATGTGGAGAAAAGTTAGATGGTGCTTATCAACTACAAAAGCATCGCAAGACAGTTCATCCAGATAAAATACGTGGAGTAGGTAAAAGTATAAAACCACAGAGTGCAGTAGATATGATTCTGGATGCACAAAAGCAAATTAAAGAAGCATTAAGCTTAATAACACAAGAGCAAGCTCAGCTGCATGATCGTATGTGTATTCTCAACGATATGGAAGCTAAGTATAAAAAACTGTTATGAGTCAAATTGAAGTCCACATAGACAGTACGTCATTAGGCAGAAGTGCTTGTATTCTACACTGGCACAGACACGTTGTAGATGGGTATTGCACTAAGACTTTAGGAGCTTCGATGCTATATGGTATCGCGGTTCACAAGTTTAGTGATGAGATGTACAAGTGTGGTAAGCCTAGACAAGCTATGGATGCTGCACTTGCGTTGTTCAATGGGTTGCCTGTGGAACCTGATGAGAAGAAGCCTTGGTTGAGAGATGAGAAACACTTGCAGGCTGTGTGTCTGAACTACTGGACACAGTGGGTACAGACTGATAGTGTGTTTGAGGTGCTTGAGAAACCTGAAGGTGGGCCTGCTACTGAGCAGACGTTTTCGTTTCCAATATACGAAGATGAATATGTGAAGGTCTTGCTAGAGGGAACGATAGATGCTGTTGGTAAGTTTCACAATGGCGTCTATGCAATTAAGGATCTCAAGACTACTGCACAGTGGGACACTAAGGCTTACTGGACACAATACCAGATGTCTAGGCAGTTGCGTATATACACAATAGCCTTCAAACATATGGCTCAGACACAACCTGACAGTGTGTTTGGTAAGTTAGGCTCGACCAGACTTGGTGCTTTCATTGATGGTGTCTTTCTTACTCCTAAGCCTAATGAAACTACTTTCGAGAGGAGTGATGTGTTTAGTTACACTGACAAACAACTGGATGAGTTCTACCTTACTCTGCTCGATCAGTGCAAGCGTTTGTCACAAGCTATCAAGACAGGATACATTCCCAAAGAGGGACTTGTTAATGGTACGTGTGAGAGTAAATGGTCTGATGGTGAGAAAGGGAAGTGTGACTTCTGGGCAGTGTGTAAAAGTAATGATCAAGTAGCGGAGTTGTTGTTGGGTCGAGACTTCGTGAAGAAACCTTTCAGACCCTTACAATATAATCAATGAACCTAATAGCTTTCATGGGATACAAAGGTAGTGGTAAGACTACTGTTGCCGAGATGGTGAGAGAACACCTTAAACCTCTGACGTCGTCACATATAAACTTTGCTGATGCGTTGAAGGAAGAGGTAGCTAGGATGTACAATTGTTCTGTGCAGTACATCAACGGTCACAAGGATAACTTTCGATTGATACTTCAAGGTCACGGTACTGACTACAGGAGAAAGCTTTACGACGATCAGTATTGGATTAAGCTCTACATGAGGAAGTGTCTTAACTGTGAGAGTGATGTTATCGTGACGAGTGATGTAAGGTTTAAGAATGAGTTTGAGTTGATACATCAGATGGGTGGTGTAGTAGTTAGGGTAGTGCGAGGAGAGAACAAAGATCGTCACGAGAGTGAGACAGCTTTAGATGGGTTTAGTGCAGACTACGAGATCGACAATAGAGGTAGTCTTGAGGAAACAAAACAACAAGTAATAAAACTAATGGAGAAATTAAAATAATCATGAGCGAGTCGATATACATACCCCTAGGCGCAAAGCCTCTGACTGAGCATGGAGTAACTCAGATCAGGTTAGGTATTCAAGGTGCAGCTTTCACTGGTAAGACTACAGCTGCCCTGACGTTTCCCAATCCAGTACTAGCATCGTTTGATCGTAAGGCATCAGCACATTCA
>Ga0075019_10002622_pt1 | contig 10265 bp, 11 predicted proteins | sample ColStrG_CSR_2013_FD_71473 | JGI IMG/M metagenome (GOLD analysis project Ga0075019, IMG submission 71473) | Freshwater sediment microbial communities in response to fracking from Pennsylvania, USA - Cold Stream Run_MetaG_CSR_2013 | ecosystem: Environmental > Aquatic > Freshwater > Creek >...
GCCGCGGCCGCGTATAAATCCAAAGTAGTAGACCAGCGCCCCGATGAGGCAGAAAAAAATCAGGCGACTCATGACCAGCCCCGTCCCAGGACCACTTCGAAGACAAAACGGCTGCCCACGTAGGCCAGCAGGAGCATCACGAAGCCGGTGAACAGCCAGCGCTGGGCCACGCGCCCGCGCCAGCCAAAGGCATAGCGCCCGAGCAGCAGTCCGGCAAATACCGACCAGGCGATCAGGGCAAAGACCGTCTTGTGGTCGGGGCGCAGCGGCCGGTTGAAGAGCAGCTCGGAAAACAGCATGCCGCTCACCAGCGAGGCCGTGAGCAGCAGGAAACCGGCGAGCAACTGGCGAAAGAGCAGGGATTCGAGCGCCAGCAGGGACGGCATCTGCCCGAGCAGGGTGCCGAGGGCAGCCGACGGTTCGCGCAGGGGCTGACGCAGGTGGCGGTCGATGGCGGTCATCAGCACGCTGTGCAGCGCGGCGATCGTGAACAGGCTGTAGGCCAGCACGGAAATGGCCAGATGGGCACGCAGGGCCAGCGAGCTGCCCGCGCCCGCCAGGGCAACGCCGTGGAAGGCCAGGGGCAGCAGGGCCGCCAGCGCGGCCAGGGGCGTCATCAGGACATACAGGCCGGCCAGGCCGATGAAAAATCCCTCGACCCACAGCAGGGCGCTGGCCACCAGAAAGCTGGCCGAGAGCGCCTGGGCGAAGCCAAAGCGCAGGCCCCCGGCGCCAAAAACGTCCTGGAACAGCAGCAAACCATGCACGCCCACGGCCAGCAGCAGCAGGGCGCGCACCAGCAGGCCGGGGGTCGCGCCGGCACCCCGGTGCAGGGCCAGCCAGCTCCGGTTGGCCACCAAAAGGTAGGCGGCCGCGACGGCAGCGTGCGCCCACCCGTAAAATGCACTGATTTCCATAGCGCGTTTATATACCACGCGCGCGGCCCAACCTCAGGAAACCCCACAAATGCTGGATCAGTTGAGCGACCGCTTCGCCCGGATCGTCAAACAGGTGCGCGGCCAGGCGCGCCTGACCGAAGACAATACCCAGGAGATGCTGCGCGAGGTCCGCCTGGCGCTGCTTGAGGCCGACGTAGCCCTGCCGGTCGTGCGCGGTTTCATCAACCGGGTACGGGACCAGGCCCTGGGCCAGGAGGTGCTCGGCAGTCTGACGCCCGGCCAGGCCCTGGTGGGGGTCGTGCACCGCGAACTCGTGCTGCTCATGGGCGGCGGGCGGTCCGTGCAGGACCGTTCCCTGAACCTGGTCACGCAACCACCCGCCGTGATCCTGATGGCTGGCCTGCAGGGGGCAGGAAAAACGACGACCACCGGCAAGCTGGGCCGCTGGATCGTCGCCGAACGGCGCAAGAAGGTGCTGGCGGTCTCGACCGACGTTTACCGCCCCGCGGCCATCGCCCAGCTCGAATCGGTGTGCCGGCAGGCGGACATCGAATTCTTCCCGACACCGGCGGATGCCGATCCGGTACAGATAGCGCTGGCCGCCATCGCCCACGCGCGGCGCCACCTGCTGGACGTCGTGCTCATCGACACCGCGGGCCGCACCGTCGTGGACGAACCCATGATGGACGAGATCGCCCGCCTGCACGCGGCCGTACAACCCATCGAAACGCTGTTCGTGGTGGACGCGATGCTGGGCCAGGACGCCGTGAACACAGCCGCCGCCTTCGGCACGCGCCTGCCGCTGACCGGCGTGGTGCTCACCAAGCTCGATGGCGATGCCCGGGGCGGTGTCGCGCTGTCGGTCACCGAAATCACCGGCAAGCCGATCAAGTTCGCGGGCACCGGCGAGAAGCTCACCGGGCTCGAAGCCTTCGACGCCGAGCGCATGGCGGGCCGGATTCTGGGCATGGGCGACATCGTCGCTCTCGTTGAGGACGTGAAGAACTCCCTGGACCTGGGTGCGGCCGAAAAGATGGCGCAGCGCATCCAGTCGGGGGCGCGCTTCGATCTGAACGATTTTCGCGAACAGGTGGCCCAGATGCGCCGCATGGGGGGGTTGGGCAACATGCTCGACAAACTCCCGGCGCAGCTTTCGCAGGCGGCCGGCAAGGTGGATCCGCGCGACGCGGAACGCCAGGTGCGGCGCACCGAGGGCATACTCAATTCAATGACACCCGGCGAGCGCAGCAAGCCGGAGCTGATCAAGGCCTCGCGCAAGCGGCGCATCGCGGCCGGCGCCGGCGTCCCGGTGCAGGACGTGAACCGCATGCTCGCCCAGTTCGAGCAGATGAGCACGCTCATGAAGCAGATGCGCAAGGGCGGCCTGGGCAAGATGATGCGCGCCCTGGGCGCGATGGGCGGCACGCCCCCCGGCGGCATGCGCCGCTAGGAGGCCGTGTCCGCTAGAAGCGGTAGCCGACGCCCAGGCCGTAGAGCATGGGGTTGACCTTGACCGTCGACACCTTGGTGCCACCGACGGACACGTCCGACTGCAGGGGCGTGATCAGCTTGACGTCCAGGTTGGCGAACCAGCGCGCATCGATGCGGTAGTCAAGGCCCAGGTCCAGCACGCCGCCCACGCTGGTTTTCTTCAGGTCACCGGCGCCATTGAGCAGGTGCACGGAGGATATCCACGTGAAATTAATCCCGGCGCCCACGTACGGGTCGAGCAGGCCGCCCGGCAGAAAGTGGTACTGGCCCAGAAGTGAGGGCGGCACCTGCTTGAAGGATCCGATATCGGTGCCGCCCAGCGTGACTTCGTGCTTCTGCGGGTAGGTCAGGACCAGTTCCGCGACGATATTGGGTGTGAACGCATAGAGCACGTCGACTTCCGGAAACGCCTTGTTGCTGACGTGGATCGCGTCCGCGGGCAGTCCCAGCGGGCCGCCGCCGTCGGATTTGTTGGCCGAATGCAGTTCCAGGATACCCACGCGCACAGCCCACGGGCCGGATTCGTCAGACGCCTGGGCGCCCGTGCTGGCGGCAAGCGCCAGGGCCAGCACGGCGATTCCTACGGGGATTTTTTTCATGATTGCCTCTCGGAGTAGGGAAACCATCCCGGCAGCACACACGCTGCACGGGAACAGTTTCCGTCCGCCTGAGCAATGGCAGCTTGACGGGCATCAAGCGGCGTGCGCGGCGGCAGAGGCCTCGCCGCGGCAATGATCCGCGTTCAGGGATAGGACCAGTCGCGCTTCCAGGCCTTGTGCACGGCCAGCGGATACGGCGCCTGGCCCAGGCTGCCGTTGTAGCGGCCGAGGGCGCGATACAGATCGCCCTGCTCGGTGTCGACGTAATGGCGCAGGATCACGCAGCCATAGCGCAGGTTGGTGCGCATTTCAAAGAGGCGGTGCACGTCGCCGTCCCCGATGAGGCTGGTCCAGAAGGGCATCACCTGCATGAGCCCGCGGGCTCCCGCATCGGAGATGGCGTACTTGCGGAAGTTGCTCTCCACCTGGATCAGTCCCAGGACCATCTGGCGGTCGAGTCCGGCGCGCAGGCACTCGTAGTCGAGGCACTGCAGCAGATCGATGCGGTTGCGCTTCTCGGGCAGGCGTGCGGCCAGGCGCCCCGACATCTCCTCGAGCCAGCGCTCATAGGATTCCCGCTCACCGGGGCCCAGGTTGTGCCGCACCGGCGGCGCGGCATCGGCAATCTGTGAGCGCAGACTGCCGCGCACGGCATCCGCGAGTTCCTCGTACTGCTGGGCTCCCGCCCAGGCCCGGCGCGGCAGCAGGCCCACCGGCAGCAGGGCGCCCGCCCCCAGCAGCAGGCGGCGGCGCCCCCTGGACGCCGGGCGCCCGCGTTCAGCGGGCGATGCGCTCGAGCAGGAAACGCAGGGCATCGCTGCTGTCGATGGCGGCGGTTTCGAGGGTGCGTCGCGGCGTGTATTCGAACTTGCCCTCCTTGAGCCCGCGCTCTCCGACGGTCACGCGGTGCGGTATGCCGATGAGCTCGGCATCGGCGAACATCGCCCCCGGGCGTTCGCCGCGATCGTCGAGCAGCACTGCAACGCCCGCGCCCAGCAGGGCCTCGTAGAGCGCGTCAGCCGCCGCCCGGACCGCCTCCGACTGGCGGTAGTTGACGGGGCACACCACGACCGTGAAGGGCGCCAGTGCGTCGGGCCAGATGATGCCGCGCGCGTCGTGGTTCTGTTCTATGGCGGCCCCCAGCAGGCGGGTTACCCCGATGCCGTAGCAACCCATCTCGAGGATGCGTGCCTGGCCCGCCTCGTCGAGGTAGCTGGCATTGAGCGCCGCCGAGTAGCGCGTACCCAGGTAAAACACGTGTCCCACCTCGATGCCGCGCTGCAGGGCAAGGCGCCCCTTGCCATCAGGCGAGGGATCGCCAGCCACGACGTTGCGCAGGTCGGCAACGCCGTCGGGTTCGGGCAGATCACGCCCCCAGTTGGCGCCCGTGTAATGGAAACCCTCGGCATTGGCACCGCACACGAAATCGCTCATGCGGGCCACGGTGCGGTCGGCCAGCACCTGCAGGGGCGCTGCCCCGGGCGGCAGGATCGGGCCCAGGTAGCCGGGCGGGGAGGAAAAGGCAGCCACGATTTCCGACTCGCTGGCCATGCGCCAGCCGGTCTCGAAGCCCGGCAGCTTGCCCACCTTGATCTCATTGAGTTCGTGGTCGCCCCGCAGCAGCAGCAGGACGATCCGGGGCGGGCCATCCGGCCGCTCCACGGCCACCACCAGGGACTTGACGGTCTGTTCGATGGGGCACTGGAGCAGCTGGGCGACGTCGGCACAGCGCGTACTTCCCGGCGTGGGGACGCGCACGAGGGCCTGCGTGGCCGGGCCCCGCGCATCGAGCAGCGGCAGCGCTTCGGCCAGCTCGACGTTGGCGGCGTACTCGCCTTCCGGGCAATAGGCGATGGCATCCTCGCCGCTGTCGGCGATCACCTGGAATTCGTGCGAACGCGTTCCGCCGATGGCGCCGGTGTCGGCCGCTACCGCGCGAAAGCGCAGACCCATGCGGTTGAAGATACGCTCGTAGGCCGCGTACATGGTCTCGTAACTGCGATGGGCCGACGCGACGTCGCGATCGAAGGAATAGGCGTCCTTCATGGTGAACTCGCGGCCGCGCATGACCCCGAATCGGGGACGCCGCTCGTCCCGGAATTTGGTCTGGATATGGTAAAAATTGACCGGCAGCTGGCGATAGCTGCGGATCTCCTGGCGCGCGATGTCGGTGACCACTTCCTCGGAAGTGGGCTGCAGCACGAAATCACGCTGGTGGCGGTCCTTGATGCGCAGCAGTTCCGGGCCGTATTTTTCCCAGCGCCCGGATTCGACCCAGAGTTCGGCCGGCTGCACGACCGGCATGAGCAGTTCCAGGGCACCGGCCCGATCCATTTCCTCGCGGATGATGCCTTCGATCCGGCGGATGGTGCGCAGCCCCAGGGGCAGATAGCTGTAGATGCCGGCCGCCAGCTTGCGGATCATCCCCGTGCGCAGCATGAGCTGCTGGCTGATGATTTCCGCGTCGGCGGGGGCTTCTTTTTGGGTGGAGAGCAGAAATTGCGAGGCACGCATGGCCGGTTTCATCCGTTTTCGGACCGCTGCTGCGGGCCATATAATGGGCCGCAGATGATATAGCTTCAGGTGATGAAATGCTGGACAAGGACGGGTATCGCCCGAACGTCGGCATCATCCTGCTCAATGAACGCAGCGAGGTGTTCTGGGGTAAGCGCGTAAGGCAGCATTCCTGGCAGTTCCCGCAGGGTGGCATAAAGTTCGGCGAATCGCCCGAACAGGCCATGTACCGGGAGCTCTACGAGGAGGTGGGCCTGCAGACGGAGCACGTGCGGATACTGGCCCGCACGCGCGAATGGCTGCGTTACGAGGTACCCGAGCAGTGGATCCGGCGCGAGATGCGGGGCAATTACCGGGGCCAGAAACAGATCTGGTACCTGCTGCGCCTTACGGGGCGTGATTCGGACGTGTGCCTGCGGCGCAGCGAAAAGCCGGAATTTGACGCCTGGCGCTGGCACGATTACTGGATCCCGATGGATTCGGTAATCGAGTTCAAGCGCGAGGTTTACGGGCGCGCCCTGCAGGAACTGTCGCGCTTTGTCTTCCCGGCACAACGCAAGGGCCCGGGCGGCCCGCCCGCCGGGGCCCCCTGAGCACCCCCTAGAGCAGGACGAGGTTGTCCCGGTGGATCAGTTCGGGTTCCTCTATGAAGCCCAGGATGCGGGCAATCTCGCTGCTGGGCTTGCGGGCGATCAGGCGCGTTTCGCTGCTTGAATAATTGACCAGCCCGCGGGCGAGCTCCCGGCCCGCAACGTCCAGGCAGGCGACCACGTCGCCGCGCGAGAAACTGCCGCTGACCTCCAGCACGCCGATGGGCAAAAGACTCTTGCCCTGGCTGCGCAACGCGACCGCCGCGCCCTCGTCGAGCACCAGGCGACCGCGCGTCTGCAGGTGATCGGCCAGCCACTGCTTGCGCGCCGCGCGCTTGGGCAGGGCTGCGTCCAGGCAGGTCCCGATGGATTCGCCGGCCGCAAGGCGGACCAGGACATCCGGTTCCCGGCCCGAGGCGATGATGGTGGTGGCGCCACTGCGCGCCGCACGCTTGGCGGCCAGCACCTTGCTCAGCATCCCGCCGCGGCCGATGTCACTGCCCGCGCCACCCGCGTACTGCTCGAGGCGCGGATCTCCGGCGGCGGCCCGGTCGATCAGGCGGGCCTGGGGGTTGTGGCGCGGGTCGGCATCGAACAACCCGGCCTGGTCGGTCAGAATGACCAGCAGGTCGGCCTCGACGAGATTGGTCACCAGGGCCCCCAGAGTGTCGTTGTCACCGAACTTGATCTCGTCGGTGACGACCGTGTCGTTCTCGTTGATGACCGGCACCACGCCCAGGTTGAGCAGCGTGAGCAGGGTCGAGCGGGCATTGAGGTAACGGGCGCGGTCGGCCAGGTCGGCGTGCGTGAGCAGGACCTGTGCCGTGCGCAGGCCGAGGCCGCCAAAGACCGTTTCATAGGCCTGGGCGAGGCCCATTTGTCCTACCGCGGCAGCCGCCTGCAGTTCATGGACTTCCTGCGGCCGGCGCGCCCAGCCCAGCCTCTGCATGCCCTCGGCGATGGCGCCACTCGATACCAGCAGGACCTGGCGTCCCTGGGCGCGCAGCGCGGCCACCTGGCCCGCCCAGCGGGCAATCGCCGTGCGATCCAGGCCGCGCCCCTCGTCGGTGACGAGGCTGCTTCCGATCTTGATGACCGTGCGGCCGCTGCGGCCCTCAGCCGAGGCAGCCTCGTGCGCCAGGCTCACGCCGGTGCGCGGTGCCCGTCCGGCACCACGCCGTCCTGCACCGCGTCATCGTCGTCCGGGTCGGCGCGCGAGGGCCGCACGTGTTCTTCGAGGAAGCGCTGCACGGCCCACATGAGGTCGCGGCAGCCTTCCCCGGTAAACGCCGAAATCGCGAACATGGGGGCCTTGGTCCGCAGACGCCGGCGCAGTTCGGCCTCCAGCGCCGGGCGCTGCTCGGCAGGGACGAGGTCCATTTTGTTGAGTACATACCAGCGCGGGCGGCGCTGCAGGCGCGGATCGAACTTGCGCAGCTCGCCGGCGATGGCGCGGGCCTGCACGACCGGATCCACGTCGCTGTCAAACGGGGCCACGTCGATGACGTGCAGGAGCAGGCGCGTGCGGCTGATGTGCTTGAGGAAGCGGTGTCCGAGACCAGCGCCTTCCGCGGCACCCTCGATCAGGCCGGGCAGGTCGGCAATGACGAAGCCCTTGCCCTCTTCCTGGCGCACGACCCCCAGGTGCGGAAACATGGTCGTAAAGGGGTAATCGGCAACCTTCGGGCGGGCATTGGAAACCGCCCCGAGCAGCGTGGACTTGCCCGCATTGGGCGCCCCCAGCAGGCCCACGTCGGCCAGCACCTTGAGTTCCAGGCGCAGCTTGCGCGCCTGCCCGGGGTTACCGGGCGTGCACTGGCGCGGGGCGCGGTTGGTGCTGGACTTGAAATGCAGGTTACCCAAGCCACCGGCACCGCCGGCCGCCAGCAGCGCCCGCTGGCCGTGTGCTGCCAGGTCGGCCAGCACCTCGCCGGACTCGTCGTCATGCACCACGGTACCCACCGGCATGGCCAGGATGATGTCCTTGCCGCCGGCGCCAAAGCAGTCGGCGCCGCGGCCATGCTCGCCGTTGGCGGCGGCATGCTTGCGCTGGTAGCGGTATTCGATAAGGGTATTGAGGTTGCGGTCGGCTACGCCCCAGACGCTGCCGCCCCGGCCGCCATCACCGCCGTCAGGACCGCCCTTGGGGATGAATTTTTCGCGCCGGAAGGACGCGCAGCCGTTGCCGCCACGTCCACCGGCAACCTCTATGCGTGCTTCGTCAACAAAATTCATGGGTCTGCCCCGGGCGCCTCCGGGGGGAACCCGGCGGACGTATTGCCCTGTGCGCCCTGCCTGCCGGCGCGCTCAGGTGCGCGCTGGAAAACTCAGGCGGCGCTGACCGGCAGGATGCTGACCGAGCGACGGTTCTTGGGACCGCCAACGGAGAAACGCACCGTGCCATTGACCAGGGCGAAGAGCGTGAAATCACGGCCCGTGCCGACGTTTTCACCCGCATGGAACTGGGTGCCGCGCTGGCGCACGATGATGCTGCCGGCGTGGATCGTTTCACCACCGTATGCCTTGACACCCAGCCGCTTTGCCTGGGAATCGCGGCCGTTGCGAGAAGAACCACCCGCCTTTTTATGTGCCATTTTTGCCTCGTGTACGAAATAACCGAAAAACGCTCAGGGATGAAGTCCCTGCCTTCTGACCCGGCCACCGCGCGAGCAGCGGACACGGGCCTGCACCCGCCTCAATGCAGCGCTCAGGCGATCGAGTCGATGCGGATCTCGGTGAAGTTCTGGCGATGGCCGGCGTGCCGCTGGTAATGCTTGCGCCGGCGCATCTTGAAAATCTTGACCTTGTCGTGCCGGCCGTGCGCAAGCACGGTGGCCACAACGGCAGCCCCGCTCACCAGGGGAGCGCCTACGCGCACCTGGTCGCCCTCGCCAACGGCGAGAACTTCGGACAGAGTCACCTGCTGGCCGACTTCGTTCGGCAGCGTTTCCACTTTAACGCGGTCACCCGCATTTACCCGGTACTGCTTGCCGCCCGTCTTGATAACCGCGAACATCGCAACATCCCCACGAATCGGGGGCTACAGCAGCCCCACGGAAAGCCTTGGATTATCGCAGTTTCCTGGGCAAATAGTCAATCGGTACCGAAAACCCCCGTCCGGCCACCCGAAGACCCCGAACCGGGCCGGCGGGCGCAGCCCCGGGCCCCTATAATATAGGGCTGAAAGGCTCTTTTTTACGTGCAAACCGCCCCTTCCCTGTCCGCCACGCATACTGCGCCTGCGCCCCAGCCCCCCTCGCTTGCGGGTCTGCTCGCGCCCGTTGCCGGCGACATGCAGGCGGTCGACGCCTGCATCCGGGAGCGCCTGCGCTCCGACGTGGCCCTGATCGGTGCCATCGGCGACTACATCATCGGGGCGGGTGGCAAGCGCCTGCGACCGGCCCTGCTGCTGCTGGTGGCACGGGCCCTGGGATACCGGGGCAACCTGCATGTCCTGCTCGCCACGGTCATTGAATTCATCCATACCGCGACGCTGCTGCACGACGACGTGGTCGACGAATCCGACCTGCGCCGGGGCCGGCCCACGAGCAATGCTGCCTTCGGCAATGCCGCCAGCGTGCTGGTGGGCGATTTCCTCTATTCGCGCGCCTTCCAGATGATGGTCGAGGGCGGCAGCATGCGCATCATGCAGATCCTGGCCGACGCGACCAACCGTATCGCCGAAGGCGAGGTCCTGCAGCTGCTCAACATCCACGACCCGACGGTCGACGAGGCGCGTTACCTGGGGGTAGTCGAGCGCAAGACGGCCACGCTGTTCGAGGCCGCAGCGCGCATCGGGGCCATCCTGGCCGGGGCCGACGAGCGCAGCGAGCAGGCCTGCGCCCGCTATGGCGCGGCCATCGGCACGGCCTTCCAGATCATCGATGACGTGCTCGACTACGACGGCGACGCCCTGAGCATAGGCAAGCGGGTCGGCGACGACCTGCGCGAGGGCAAACCCACCCTGCCGGTGATCCACGCCCTGCGTTCGGCGTCCCCGGCGCAGCGCAGCCAGGTGGAAAGCGCCATCCGCGAAGGCAGTGGCGACTTTGCCCAGATTGCGCGCATCGTCCATGAACACGGGTCCATAGACTATGCCCGTGACTGCGCCCGGGCGCAGTCACGGGCATAGTCTATGGACCCGTGTTCATGGACGATGCGCGCAATCTGGG
>Ga0075019_10002624_pt1 | contig 10263 bp, 13 predicted proteins | sample ColStrG_CSR_2013_FD_71473 | JGI IMG/M metagenome (GOLD analysis project Ga0075019, IMG submission 71473) | Freshwater sediment microbial communities in response to fracking from Pennsylvania, USA - Cold Stream Run_MetaG_CSR_2013 | ecosystem: Environmental > Aquatic > Freshwater > Creek >...
AGCGGGGTGGCCATGATCATCGGCGCGTGACAGCCCGCCACCACGCCGGCCTCCGTGATCCAGACGCCATGATCCGACACCGACGCCGCCGCGCCGCGCACCAGCCGCAGCCGGTCCCGCGGCGGGGTGCGCAGGGCCATGAAGTCGATCTGCGTCAGGTCCGCCAGGGCCTGGGCGTTGGGGGGCAGGGGCGCCACTGCCGGTGCGTCGTGATGGCTGCGCAGGTTGAGGGCCAGGACGGCGACCAGCGCCGTGGCCAGGGGAAAGATCACGACGGGCGGCGGAAGGCGCATCGCCGGCTCAGAGGGTCAGGGCGGAACTGAACAGCCAGGCGGTCGCCAGTCGCGCCGCGCCGAGCAGCACCGCGGCGGACACGTCCGCCGTATCCCGCACCCGGCCGCCGAGACCAGCCAGGACGAGGTCGGTGAGGGCGAACAGGGTCAGCTGCACCAGTCCGGCGACCCCGCTCCAGACCGCCATGTCGACCCAGCCATTGGCAGCCGTCAGCGCCCGGGCCAGGGGAAGGGCCAGCGCAAACAGGGTCGCGCCGTACAGCACCGCCGAGCCCTGGTTCCCATCCCGGATCTGGCTGATCTCCTGCCCGCGGGAGCAGACCGTATAGACAAAGGCCCAGATCACAAACGCCGCCAGTCCGATGCCCAGGTGCGCCAGAAGGATCGGAAATCCCGCGACGAATGCAATGATTTCCGGAGGGGTGGACATCAACGACCTCGAACCTGTCTTCTACGCGACAGGCCGGACCGCATCACAGGGGTCGAAACGGCGCAAGCCTCCTCCCCAAAGAGGCGTGAATTCATATGGTTAATCCCGGACCCGTCGGATTCGACGGTCGGGTCAGCCCAGGGGGCGGTCCATCAGGCGTTCGAGGATCCGGATCGGCGCCTTGTCCGGCGCAGCCATGCCGGACGGGGGCAGGAGGAAGGTCTGCTCGAAGGCGTGCTGACCGGCCATGGCGGCGTGCAGCACGCTGTCCGTATAGACGATCCAGCTGGCGCCGGCGGGCAGGAACACCTCGCTCTGCGGCGTCGTGGACTGGAACCCGGCGTCCAGCTTGCCCAGGTCGTGCAGCTGCAGCATGGCGGCGTCATAGGGCGTGCGGCGGCCCTTGGTGATCTTCAGGGCCTGCATCGCGGCGGCGGCCAGGGGCGCCGGGCCGGGCTTCAGCCGCGGCAGGAAGTCCCGGGCGAAGGCCTCGAAGCTCTGCTCGCCCAGGCGCCAGCGCCGGGACAGCCCCTCCGGATTGACATTGGTGAAGACCCGCAGGATCCGGCGACCCTGGTTGGGGTTGGCGGGAAAGGCGTCCACATGCAGCAGCCGGTCGTCCTTGCGCGGGCTCAGCGCCCGGACGGACACCTCCCCCGGCCGGAAGCTGGCGCGCTTCTGTTCCGCCGTCCGCAGATAGCCCGGCGCCACGTGCTGCAGCAGGGTCCGGGCGAAGTCCGCATACCGCGCCACCATGGCCCGGCAGCGGTCCAGCGCCTCGCCCTCCAGGCTCACCCCGCTCAGGCGGCCAGTGGCCGGATCATAGCTGACATTCTTGGACTCGCCGGAAAAGATCGCTGGATCGATCAGCGACATTTCCCCTGGCTGGAGGAGAAATGGCGTGTCCCGCAGCAGGATCAGGGCCCCGTCCTCCAGTCCGGCGGTCAGCCGGTCGGGATCATCGCCGATCCGCGCTTCGATCACCTGGGCCATGGGGCCTCCGTCCGTCCTGATCCCGATCCGGCGGGTCATACACCCGGCTGTGGCGGATTACATCAGTTTGAGGATCAGATCCTCGAGCACCTTGTCGACGCCCAGCGCCATGCGGCGCGCGGCCTCGTAGATCTCGACAAAGGCCTGGCGGCGCGGGACGACGCCTTCGACCCGGGATTCCGGCAGGATCGACGGGGTGAGGATTTCCAGGGCCCGCCCGTCCGGGCGACAGATCAGGATTTCCGGATCCGCATGTTCCGGGTCGCCGGAGCCCTCGCCGATCTCGACGATGAACTCCCCCACATGGACCTGGTACCGCCCCTCATGCTCCGTCGTGATCCAGGTCAGGCCCTGGACCAGGGACTTGGCGTGCAGCCGCTCCACGAAGATCGCGTCGCGGGTCCGGTCGAGGGCATGCATGGGGCGGAGGCTCCGGTGAGGTCGGGGACAATCTAGTCGCGGGCGTCAGGCGCACAAGGGGAATCGCGTCCGTCGGCCTGCGGCGTTTCGTTGCTGGCGGGGTCAGAGCTTGGAATATGCGCCGCAGGGGATTACCTGTTGGTCAATCCCGCGGCGAGGTTCGCGCGAAAGGACACCATGTCGAAGGAAAGCCGGATCGCCCGGGGCCTGAAGTTCGGTCTGCAGCGCAAATGCCCCAATTGCGGTCAGGGCCACCTGTTCAGCGGGTATCTGAAGGTGCGCCCGACCTGCGATGTCTGCGGCCACAACAATGGCGCCTACCGCGCCGATGACGCGCCGCCCTATTTCACCATCCTGATCGTCGGACACCTGATCGTGGCGCCGCTGCTGGCCTTCGGGTTCATCATCACCTGGCCTGCGGACAAGGTGCTGGCGGTGACGCTGCCGTCCCTGGTGATCCTGACGCTCCTGATCCTGCCGCTGGTGAAGGGCGCCGTGCTCGGCTTCCACTGGGCGGCGGACGTGGGCGCGCCGGTCGAGCCAACGCGCCCCTGAGGCGTTGGGCGCCTATTTCCGCTCCGCCGCCGTCGCGTCGCGCACGGCCTTGAACTCCGATCCCGCCTGCCAGGTCGCCCAGCGGCGGCTGTCGGCCAGGTCACGGCCCAGGCGGTAGATCAGTCCGTCATCGATCGCCTGTCCCCGCAGGTCCCAGTCGGCCCGCCATTCGTCGGCGGGCTGGTGATAGCGGTGGACCACATAGTCCATCTCGGCGGCGCGACCGGCGGCCTCTCCCCCCACATAGAGGTCGATCCCGCTGTTCACCGACACCGCTGGCACGCCGCGCTTGGCCAGGGGAAAATGATCCGAGCGGAAGAAGTGGCCGGCCTCGGGCACGGCGTCCGGGGCGAACCGCCGTCCCTCCGCCACCGCGGCGGCGGCGATGTCGTCCTGCAGGCTCAGCTTGCCGTTGCCGGAGGTCGAGATGTCCCGCGCCGGGCCGTTGGTGGACAGGCCGTCCCGGTTGAACACCGCCACGGTCCGGGCCAGCGGATACAGGGGGTGTGAGGCGTAGTATTCCGAGCCCAGCAGGCCCTTTTCCTCGGCGGTGAAGGCGATGAAGCCCACGGTCCGCTCGGTCCGGGGCTGTGTGGCGAACACCCGCGCCAGTTCCAGCAGGGAGGCGATCCCGCCGGCATTGTCCACCGCGCCATTGTAGATCCGGTCGCCCCTGGCGTCCGGCAGGCCGATGCCCAGGTGATCCCAGTGGGCGGAATAGAAGACATACTCGTCCGGATGGGTCCGTCCCGGCAGCACGGCCACCACGTTGTGCGAGACGATGGTGGAGGCCCTGACCGGGAAGTGCGCGCTGAACCGTTCGGCCCCAAGGGTCACCGGGCGGAAGTCCGCGGTCTGGGCCCGGGCCTTCTCCGCCTCGAAATCGAGGCCCGCCCGGCGGAACAGGTCCACGGCCTGGTCCCGCTGGATCCAGCCCTCCAGCAGGGGGTGGGCCTTGCGCGGCGCGGGGCGGACCACGTCGAACTGCGGCGCCGAGTTGGAGTTCTTCACCGTCGCCCAGCCATAGGAGGCGGGTCCGGTCTCGTGCACGATCAGCATGCCGACCGCGCCCTGCCGCGCGGCTTCCTCGTACTTGTAGGTCCAGCGGCCGTAATAGGTCATGGCCTTGCCGTCGAACCTGCCGGTGGTCGGGTGCCCCGGAGGGGTCTCGTAGTCCGGGTCGTTGATCAGGACCACGGCGATCTTGCCCCTCAGGTCCACGCCCTTGAAGTCATCCCAGTCGCGCTCCGGCGCCTTGACGCCATAGCCCACGAAGACCAGCGGCGCCCGGCTGATGTCCACCCGTTTCACCGGCAGCAGGCTGTGAACCACCGCGTCCTCGCCCTGATTCAGGATCCGCGAGCCCGATGCGTCCGAAAAGGCGAGCTTCGGCGCGGCGGTGATCTCGAACCGGCGCAGGGGGGCGTTCTGGGTCCAGGCGCGCTGGCCGTCGGGGCGCAGGTCCCCGCCCGGTTGCAGCCCTTCGGCCCGGAACTGGCCGATGATGTAGTCGAGGGTCTTCGTCTCCGCCGGAGTCGCCGGGCCGCGTCCCTCGAAGGCGTCGCCGGACAGGATCTTCACGTGCGCGGACAGGCGTGCGGGATCAATCGGCGTGGCCGGCAGGGCCTGGGCCTCCGGGGCGACATCGGCGGCGGCGGCGGCCGACAACACCGGCGCCAGGGCGGCCCCGGCCAGCAGGGCGACCGCCGAAAGGGCGGCGAAGGACGACTTCATGGGTAACGGGCTCCTCGAACTCACTGACCTCCCGAGCATAGACGACCGGAGCGTGCGCCGTCGACCGTGTCCCAACTTGCGCGTGATGGCGGAAAACCCGTTTCCGTTCCGTGACAAATTGGGTATACACCCTGCACCACCGCCCGGCCGAAAGGCCGGGCGCCGCTGTTTCTGGCCGACGATTTCACCGGCCCGGCAACCTGATCGAGAGACGAGGGTTATGACAGACATCCTGATGCCGAAGGCGACCGCCGTCTGGCTCGTCGAGAACACGTCCCTCACCTTCGAGCAGATCGCGGACTTCTGCGGCCTGCATCCGCTTGAAGTGAACGGCATCGCCGACGGCGAGGTCGCCCGCGACATCCGCGGCGCCGACCCGATCGCCAATGGCCAGCTCAGCCGCGAGGAGCTGGACAAGGCCCAGGCCGACCCGGCCTATCTGATGAAGGTGCAGAAGAGCCGCCACGCGGAGCTTCTCAAGCCCGTGCGGAAGGGACCGAAATACACGCCGGTCTCTCGCCGCCAGGACCGTCCGGACGCCATTGCCTGGTTCTTGCGCAACCACCCGGAAATCACCGACGGCCAGATCTCCAAGATCCTTGGCACCACCAAGGCGACCATCGAGCAGGTGCGCAGCCGCAGCCACTGGAACGCGTCCAACATCAAGCCGGTGGATCCGGTGACGCTGGGCCTGATCAGCCAGCTGGAACTGGACGACATCGTGCGCAAGGCCGCGGACAAGAAGGCCAAGGACGACGCCCGCAAGGGCATCGTCGCCGATGGTCCGACCCTGTCCCCGATCGGCGCGACGCAGGCCGCCGCTCCGGCGGAGGCTGAGCCGGACGTGGACTATGACGGAGACGAGGAAGACTAGGCGCCGACCGGATCGCGCGCCGAAGCCTAGTGGGCGCGCGCTTTCCGGAGGCCCTCGATCTCATCCTTCAGCTTCAGCTTCTGTCGCTTGAGCTCCTTCAACCGGACCGAGTCGGCGACGGGGCGAAGGCTTTCCTCACGGATCGCCCGCTCCAGTGTCTGGTGCCGGGAATCAAGTTCGCGGATGTGCGAGTCCAACGCCATGGGGCGCCTCCTTGAAGGTGAACCCATGGAGTGAACACCCGCCGGGCGGACTTGTCAGATCACGCTGCCGTGAAACGGAATTGGCGCGCCGTCCGTTCAGAAGTTGTTTACGACACCCCCGCGAATCTGGACTGTGGGGCGCCGGCGACAGCCGCCAGGACTCGGCTTCGGACGGGGAGAGACGGCCCGATGAATGACCATGACGAAGGCGACGACGAGGCGACGGCGCAGATCAAGACCCGCCTCGCGGAACTGCGTCAGGCTCACGGGGATCTGGGCGCTGCAGTGAACGCCCTGCTCGACCAGCACAGCCCCGACATGATCCTCATCGCGCGGATGAAGAAGCGCAAGCTGGCCCTTCGGGACCAGATCGTCCTGCTGGAGAACCAGCTGATCTCCGACATCATCGCCTGAGCGGTCAGCCGTCCGCTGGCTTGTTCAGGTACATGGCGGCGTCAGCCCCGGCCAGCAGGTCGGCCGGGGTGACCCCCGGCGAGAACATCCGCACCCCGAAGGAGACCCGCAACGGCACCGCGATCCCGTTGTGCGCGGCGGGCGTCGCCTCGATCAGCTGTTTGAGGGAGAGGGCCTTGGCCATGGCGGCCGCCCGGTCCGCCTGCACCAGGATCACGGCGAACTCGTCCCCGCCCAGGCGACCGACCACGTCCGATTCGCGCACATGTCCGGCCAGGGTCGCCGCCACCGCCTGCAGGGCGGCGTCGCCGGCGGCGTGCCCATAGGTATCGTTGATGCGCTTGAACCCGTCCATGTCGAAGAAGGCCACCGCCGCCCCGGTCTGGTAGCGCTCGCAGAAGCCCACCACCCGGTTCAGTTCGCGCATGAAGGCGCGGCGGTTGAAGATGGTGGTCAGCGGGTCCCGGTCGGCGAGGATCTCCAGCGCGGCCACCTGCCGTTCCAGCCGAGCCACCTCCGCCGCCAGCCGGGCGAGCTCTGCGTCGCGGGGATCGGCCGGTTCGCGGGTCGGATCAGGCGGGCTGTTCAAGGGTCGGGAACCTATTCGATTGCGGGGCGGCGCAGCGTCCCTATACTTAGGCGCTTTCCCACCCGCGGTCGGGTGCAATTGGGAAGTTCCGAATTGGCGAAGTCAATGGCCCTTCCGGCCGAAACCCCACCGGTCGCCATCATCATGGGCAGCCGCTCGGACTGGCCGACGCTTCAGGCCGCCGCCGAGGTGCTGGACGCCCTCGGGGTCGGCTACCAGGCCAGGGTCGTCTCCGCCCATCGCACGCCCCGGAGGCTTTACGATTTCGCCACGACGGCCCAGGCGACCGGGTTCAAGGTGGTGATCGCCGGCGCCGGCGGTGCTGCGCACCTGCCGGGCATGGCCGCATCCATGACCGACCTCCCGGTCCTGGGCGTGCCGGTGGAGTCCAAGGCGCTGAGCGGTCTCGACTCGCTTCTGTCCATCGTCCAGATGCCCGGCGGCGTGCCGGTGGGGACGCTGGCCATCGGCAAGGCGGGGGCCAAGAACGCCGGCCTGCTGGCGGCGCAGATCCTGGCCTTGTCCGATCCGGCCCTCGCCGGACGTCTGGCCGCGTGGCGCGCGGAACAGACGGCCCAGGTGGCGGAAACGGTGGAAGATTGACCCCGTTGACACACCAGGTGACAGGCGACCTTGCAGGGACGGCGTTCGAGCCCCTGCCGCCGACGACGACCATCGGCATACTGGGCGGCGGGCAGCTCGGACGCATGCTGGCCCTCGCGGCCGCCCGCCTGGGTTTTGACGCCTGCATCCTGACGCCGGAGGAACAGGCCCCCGCCAGCCGGGTGGCGGCGTCCAGCCTGGTCGCCGCCTATGACGACCCCGTGGCTCTGGCCGAGTTCGCCGCGCGCTGCCGGGTCGCCACCTTCGAGTTCGAGAACGTGCCCGCCCGGGTCGTGGACCGCCTGAGGGCGGCCGGCGTGCGGATGGCGCCGGGCCCGCTGGCCCTGGCCACCGCCCAGGACCGGATTGCGGAAAAGACCTTCTTCCGCTCGGTGGGGGTCGACTGCGCGCCGTTTTCGGCGATCGACGCGGCCGCCGACATTCCAGAGGCCCTGGCCCGGCTCGGCGCCCCGGCGCTGCTGAAGACCCGCCGGGAGGGCTATGACGGCAAGGGTCAGGCCTGGGTCCGCACGCCGGCAGACGCACAGGCGGCGTTCGCCGCCATCGGCGCGGCGCCGGCCATCCTCGAGGGGCGAGTGGACTTTGTCCGGGAGCTGTCCGTCATCGCCGCCCGTGGCTGGAGCGGCGAGATCGCCGCCTATCCCCTGGCCGAGAACACCCACGAGAACGGCGTGCTCCGCAGGTCCGTGGCCCCGGCCCGCGTAAGTGGTGTGACCGCCGCCCAGGCGCTGGACATTGCCTCCCGCCTGCTGGTCGGGCTCGACTATGTGGGGGTGATGGGGGTCGAGTTGTTCGAGATGGCCGACGGCCGCCTTCTGGTCAACGAGATCGCGCCGCGGGTGCACAACACCGGCCACTGGACCCTGGACGCCTGTCAGGTGGATCAGTTCGAGCAGCATATCCGCGCCATCGCCGGCTGGCCTCTGGGCCCGACCCGGCCCTTCGCCCGGGCGGAGATGACCAATCTCCTGGGAGACGAGGCGGACGCCTGGCCGACCTATGCCGCCGATCCGCAGGCGCGGCTATGGCTCTATGGCAAGGCGGGAGCCAAGCCCGGCCGCAAGATGGGCCACGTCAACCGGCTGACGGGGGCGCTTCCGGAGTGACCGGCCGGCCATAGCGCAGGCGGGACAGGACACCGGCAACGGACCGTGCAACCCCTTCCGGATCGAGCTTCACCCCGGCCTTCGCCTTTTCGAAGGCCATGACCCCCTCGATCCGCGCCGCCAGGTGGGCGTCCGCCGCCGCCTCGTCCCGCGCCAGCCGGACCGCCAGCGTCGAGGCCAGCACCGTGGAGAGGATCGCCCGCTTGGAATAGTGGTTGAAGTCGGTGGCCGTATCGCCGGACCATCGCCACAGCTGGTCCGCCGCTGACCACATCAGCCGCCCGGCCAGCGGGGCGTTCTGCGGCAGGGCGAGGAAGCCCAGGGACCGCCGCACCGCCGTCTCGTCCTCCATGGCGACGGCGATGCGGGTGCGCACGGCGGTGGCGATGCGCTCCCGGATGCGCAGGGTCGCCGGGTCGATCTTCGCCAGTTCCGCCAGGGCCCGCGCATCATGGCGCCGGGCCAGCAGCGCCGCCAGGTCCCGGGGGCCATAGGGCAGCAGCAGTTCGCACTCGGCCTTGGAGAGGTGGATGTCCGCCGCGGCCAGTTCCACCAGCCGGTCGTCCCAGCGGCCGTGGTCCGCCACCCGCCGCACCGCGGCGTCCAGCAGCCGGCCCTCGGTCTCGTCCGCCCAGTCGGCGGCGGGGCTCTCGTCGTGATTGTCCGGATAGCTCATGGGGAGAAGATAGGGTATCCGCGGCGCCGGCGCCATGCAGGTCCCTAGGGTCGGGGCTGCGAAAAGATCATCGCTGTTCGCCCTCGTGCGACTCCTGCGTGGACAGCCGCGTCGGCCTCTGCTATTTCCCCCCGACAAGGCACGGAGAGTTCCTTTCCGGGCACAGGACGCATTTTTTCAGAACCGAACGCGCGGCTACGGATCGTGGCGCGGACGGGGGTCCAGAGGAGGGCCTAGTCATCGTTCAGATTTTCGTGCGCGACAACAATGTCGACCAGGCGCTCAAGGCCCTGAAGAAGAAGATGCAGCGCGAGGGCACGTTCCGCGAGATGAAGCGGCACGTTCACTACGAAAAGCCGTCGGAAAAGCGCGCCCGTCAAAAGGCCGAAGCCGTCCGCCGCGCCCGCAAGCTGGCCCGCAAGCGCGCCCAGCGCGAAGGCGGCGTGGTCATGGCGCCCAAGCGGACCAAGTAGGACGCTTCGGCCCAAGGCTGTTGCTGATCAAGGCTCCCGTTCCGGGGGCCTTTTTCTGTTGCGCGTCGCCTACCGCTCGCGGCTGAACATCGAGGCCAGGATCCGGCGGGGATCCAGCTTCTCCGTGGCCAGGGCGCCCGAGCGGAACGCCCGTCCGGACAGCCAGACCACGAAGCTGGCCATCAGCACCATTTCCGCCAGCGCCGCGGCCAGTTCCGCAGGGGGCGCCCCGGTCGCCACCCGGGTGGTCATCAGGAAGGGCGTGAAGAACGGCACCCAGACCAGGATCTTCAGCACCGGCGCGTCCGGCGCACTGACGGTGGCGCCCAGGAACACGATCGGCACGGTCAGCAGCACCATCACCGGCCCCAGCAGGGTCTGCGCCTCCCGGGGGGTCTCGCAATAGGACCCGATGGCGGCGAAGATCGACGCATACATCAGATAGCCGACCACGAAGAAGGCGGCGAACCACAGCACAAGCCCGTGCCCGGTCAGGGCCGCGCCCACCACCCCCAGCATGTCGGGGGCGGAGCGGTTCAGCAGCCAGAAGCCGATCGCCGCCCAGCAGCTGAGGGTCGTCACCGACAGGGCCGCGCCCCCGAGGATCTTGCCGGCGAGGATTTCCGTCACCGAGGCCGATGACAGCAGGACCTCGATCACCCGATTGGATTTCTCCTCGATCACCGTGTTCAGCAGGATGCCTGCGCCGGTGAGCACCAGGGCCCAGAGCATAAAGGATAGACCCACCGCCACCAGCAGGGGGGCCTTGTCCGCAAAGGACACCCGTCCCGCCGCCGCCTTGGGGGAAAAGTCCCGGACCTCCGTCAGGTTCCGGTCCAGGCTGTCGGCCAGGGTGGGCGAGACACCCGCCGCCGCCAG
>Ga0075019_10002630_pt1 | contig 10257 bp, 7 predicted proteins | sample ColStrG_CSR_2013_FD_71473 | JGI IMG/M metagenome (GOLD analysis project Ga0075019, IMG submission 71473) | Freshwater sediment microbial communities in response to fracking from Pennsylvania, USA - Cold Stream Run_MetaG_CSR_2013 | ecosystem: Environmental > Aquatic > Freshwater > Creek >...
TTTCCCTCATGCACGAGACGAAACAAGACCACACCCACCGCCACCGGCCCGCGCGACATTTCCGGTCGGCTTTGCCAAAGCTGTTCCAGGGCCCGGACAAATTCCAGCGTGTCACTCGTCTCCTGAAAATGCAGCTCCTCATCCCAGCGCCGGTCTTGCGGATATTTCAGCGACACCGCCATGCCGCCCGCCAGATAATCCATGTGCCGCAGGCGCACGGCCGCCTTTTGCAGGAGCCGGTTCGACACCGCGTAGGCATCGCTGTCGTTGCGCTCCTCCGGGGGCAGGACGTGCGAATGACTGATGCTGCGCTGATTCACCGGTCGCTCCGGCACCAGCCTGCCGCGCAGCAGGTCATACATGCGACCTCCCTCCACACTGCCCCAGGCGTCCTGCAGTCGTCTCCGGTCCAGCGCACACAATTCGCGCACCGTATAAATCCCCTTTTCGTGCAGGCGCCGTTCCATGTTGGCTCCTATGCCACAAAAATCGCGCAGCTCCAGCTTGTGCAAGCAGTCGGGCAGTTCCTCCTCACGGATCACCACCAGCCCGTCCGGCTTTTGCATGTCGGAGGCGGTTTTGGCCAGGAAGGGATTCGGGGCTATACCAATGGAACAAGTCATGACCGGGCCGATTTGTCGTGCCAGTTCCCGTTTGATCTTCCGGGCCAGAGCCAGGGCCGCCTCCTTTTCCTGCAACCGCCCGGTGAGTTCGCAGGCCATCTCATCGATCGACAACACCTGCTCCACATGAATGCAATCCTCCACCACCGCAATCAGGCGATGATGCATCTCCACGTAAAGTTCCGGGCGCGCCTCCACCACGCGGAGTCCGGGGCAAAGCTTCCTGGCCTCACCTGCGCCGGTGCCGGTTTTGATGCCGTATTTTTTGGCCTCGTAACTGGCGGCGATGCAGCAGGTGCTGTCGGTCAGCACCGGCACCACCGCCACCGGCAGCCCGCGCAATTCGGGACGCAGATGCTGCTCCACGGAGGCGAAGTAGGAATTGAAATCGACAAAAAGACTGCGCAACGGCATGGCCCCAGCATCAGAGCACAGGGCAGCCAAAGGAACAGACTGTTTTTCGGGAAAATCCCGCCGCCTCAGCGCATGCGCATACCCGTGATGCTCTGGAAAATCCCGCTGATCATGGAATAGGCCACAAAACCCACCATCAAGGCCATGATGATGATAATGGTCGGCTGGATGAGAGCCGTCAGGTGTTGAATGCGACGGCTCAGTTCGCGGTCGTAGCGCTGCGCCACTTTTTCCAGTGCCGCCGCCATGTCTCCGGTCTGCTCGCCCACCGTGATCATGTCGATCAGGAGCAACGGGAAGGTGCCGACACTTTTCAGGGCCCGCGAAAACGCCCCGCCCTCACCCACAATCACAATCACCCGCGAAAGCAGGATGCGGAAATAAAGATTGCCGGTGGCCGCCTCCTGCAGCTTGAGCGCGTTCAGCAGGGGAATGCCGTTGGCCACCAGATTGGCCATGGTCTGGGAAAACTGCGCGTAATACTGCGACGCCAGCACCGTGCCGAACAAGGGCAGTTTGAGTTTCTTCTCGTCCCACCACAACCGCCCCTCCGGTCGCTGCAACAGCATCCAGAATCCGATCCCGGCAAAAATCAGCGCCACCAGAATAAAAAGGCCGTAATGAACCATGAAATCGCTGAATCCAATCAGAATTCTCGCGGGAATCGGCATCGACTTCCCCGTTTCCTTGAGGAGGCGGGTCAATTGCGGCACCAGATAGGTGATGAAAATCACCATCAGCGCCGAGCCGGCCAGAAAGATGAGGCTGGGATAAATCAAAGCCTGGATGACACGGCTTTGCAGTTCATCGATCGCCTGCAAATACTGGGCCTGCCGCCGCAGGATCGGCGAGAGGGCACCGCTGATCTCGCCCGCCGCCACCAGGTTGCAATAGAGATCGCCGAAACTGCGCGAGGCACCGCGCAGAGCGGTGGAAAAGCTGGTGCCTTCCACCACCTTCTCGCGCAAAGCCACCACCACTTCCTTCAGACCGCCCAGTTCCTGACGCTTTTCCATGGTGCGCAGGGCGGGTTCCAGTTGCAGGCCCGCCTCCAGAAGATCACTCAACTCCTCGGTGAATAAAATGATCTGGGAGCGACTCAAAATGGCATTGCCCTGGTTCACCGGCGTACGGGGGCTGTTGCGCTCCTTCAGCACCGCCGGTTCCATGATCTCTTTCTGGCGCAGCGAAATCACCTGCAGCTTCTGCGACTCCAGCCGACGCAACGCATCCTGACGGCTGCGGCCTTCGACCTCGCCGTCGCTCCTGCCTCCGCCCATGCCAATGGCCTGGTAAATAAAGGTCGGCATCTTACTCGTCCTGCGCGCTCAGGTCGGAGCTGGTGACACGGACCACCTCCTCGACCGTGGTGATGCCGCCGATGACCTTGGCAAAACCGTATTGCCGCAGGGGCACCATCCCCTCCTCCAGCGCGATGTTGCGCAAAAAACTGGCCGGTTTGCGCTGCGTGATGCCGTCGGCCATGCGATTTGATACCAGGCAGATTTCGTAAATGGCCGTGCGCCCGCCATAGCCGGTGTGGCGGCAGCGTTCGCAGGAAGCGGCGTGGTAAATGGAGTTGGCGTACTTGAGGGGAAAGCCGATTTCGCGCAGGTAGGATTCCGGATGCGTCGCAGGTGTTTTGCAATGCGCACACAACACGCGCACCAGACGCTGGGCGATGAAGGCGCGCACCGCCGAGCCCACCAGAAACGGTTCCACACCCATGTCCACCAGACGTGTGATGCCGCCGATGGCGTCGTTGGTGTGCAGGGTGCTGAAAACCAGATGCCCGGTCAGCGCCGCCCGCACAGCGATCTCCGACGTCTCAAAATCGCGCATTTCCCCGATCATGACCACATTGGGGTCGCCGCGCAAAATACTCCGCAAACCGGTGGCGAAGGTCAGGCCGATCTCGGATTTGACCGCAATCTGGATTACACCGTCCAGCTTGTGTTCCACCGGATCCTCGATGGTGACGATGCGCCGCTCCTTCGTATTGAGGCTGGAAAGAAAGGTGTAGAGCGACGTGGACTTGCCGCAACCGGTCGGGCCGGTCAGCAGCACAATGCCGTTGGGCATGGCCAGCAACTGCCGCACCCGCTCCTCCGAGGCCGCATCCAGACCCAGCCGGGGAAAATCAAAATTCTGCTGGCCCAGCAAACGCAGACTGATGCTCTCACCGGTCACCGACGGAATCGTGGCGACGCGTACGTCAATGGGATGACCTTCCAATTCCAGATTGATGCGTCCGTCCTGGGGCAAGCGTCGTTCCGCAATATCCAGATGGGCCATGATCTTGATGCGCGAAATCACCGAAGCTTGCAACAGTTTGATCTGCGGCGGCACCGGCACCTCGTGCAAGACCCCATCGATGCGGTAGCGGATTTGCAGGTCGTCGTTGAGCGGTTCAATGTGGATGTCCGTCGCATTCTCCTCCAGCGCCTCGCGCATGATCTGGTTGACGAACTTCACCACCGAGGCCTCCGCGTCGTCCTCGTCCAGCACGTTGACTTCCTGCACCACATCCTGCAGAGCCTCGTCAATCTCGCGTCCCTCCAGAATCTGATCGAAAGTCTCGGCCCCGATACCATAGCCCTGGCGCAGGGACTGCAAAATTTTCCGGCGCGAAGACAACACCCAGTGCACTGGTTTGTCCGTCACGGTCTGTGCCACCACCCGGCGGGCAATCAGGTCGAACGGATCATAAGCGGCCATGTAAAATCCGCTTTCATCCTCGGAAATGGGCAGCAAATGATGGCGCAAGGCCACCCGGGCCGGAAAACGCTGCCGGAGCGCCGGTGGAATGACCGACAAGGGCTGGTCCAGCCAGCTCGCACCTATGCGCCGCGCCAGACCTTCAAGAAAGGCGGATTCATCCACCCAACCACCATCCAGCACCGCCGCCACGGGTGAGCGCTGCTGCTGACTGGCCTGCGCCAGCGCTTCATCCAGCGCTGTCATGTCCGTACAGCCGCAGCGGGCGGCCAATTCCCGTAAGTCATCAATTAAAGACACCGGCGAATCGTAGCCGGGTTTTTCACCATTCCCAGCATAATTCTTTACAGCTTCTGACTCGCTAAATAAATCGCAACTGTTAGCGTCGCATGATCCACATGAAATCCCCCATCGTACTACTCGCAACCGGTCTGCTCGGCCTCACCGTCGGCCTTGTGGCCGGTCATTACTGGATACCCACACCAGCCGCTTCCTCCACCAGAATCGCCTCTCCCGCTGTCGCCACCACAACCCCTAATGCCAAACCCTCCGGCCTTTCCAGCCCCGTCACCACCGCTGAAAATGTGGATTCCAGCCCCGCCACGAAAACCCCGCACGATTTACAATCGATTCTGCAGGAGCCCAACTCCTTTCATAAAATCAAAGACCTCTACAACTTTGTCGACACACTTCCGGCCGGGGAAATTCCAGCCCTTCTGGAGCAGGTCAAAGCACGGGGCATGTCCATGGATGACTATCAGACCATCGCGGCATTGGCCGGGCGCTGGGCGGAACTGGATCCTGAAGCCACCCTGGCCTACACAGAAAAAAACACCGATCCCCAGCTTTCCTACAGCCTCACCGCCACGGCATACGGTGCGCTGGCCGCCTCCAATCCCGACAAGGCCCTGGCCGCGTTGCAGAAAATGACCGACCCGATGAAAAGAAACATCGCCCTGCAAAGCATTGCCATGCAGTTCGCCAGCAAGGATCCCACCCGCGCCATCGAATTGATCAAATCACAAAAATCCACCGGCAATAACCAGTGGATTTTTTCCAGCATCTTCTCCGTGTGGGCCGCCAAGGACCCGCTCCAGGCCGCCCAGGCCGCCTTGCAAATGCCCGCTGGCGACCAGCGCAACATATCCCTGCAAGGGGTGATGAACCAATGGGGACAAAAAGATCGCAGCGCCGCCCTCGACTGGCTGAAGAACGTGCCCGCCGGGGCCGAGCATGACCAAGCCGAGCAGGGCCTGATTTCCAACTGGTCCTTTACCGATCCCAAGGCCGCGGCCGGTTATATCGAAACCCTGCCCAACAGCAATCACAAGTCCGACCTCATGCGCAACATCGTCTTTCAATGGGCCCAGCGCGATGTGCAGGGGGCGCTGGCTTGGGTGGACAAAATGCCCGCCGGGGAGGTCCGTTCCCAATCCCTGCAACAACTCACCTCCCAATGGGCCAACAACGACCCCAAGGCCGCCGCTGCTTATGTGGAGGGTCTCCCCGCCGGCGAAGCCAAAAACAATCTCGTTTCCTCCATCGCCAGCACCTGGGCCGGGAAGGACATTTATGCCGCACTCGACTGGCTGGGGAAGAACACCGAGGGTGAGGCGCGCAACAATGCCCTGCAATCCGTGGCCTATCAATGGGCCCGCAACGACCCCCAGCCGCCGTCAAATACGGCCAAACTTTGCCGGAAGGCGAAGGCCGTAACAATTTCATCAGCGCTGTGACCGGCCAATGGTACAATTCAGACCCCGCCGCCGCCATCGCCTGGATCAAAGCCCTGCCTGATGATGAATCTAAAAATCGCATCGTGCAGAGCATTTCCTACTCTTGGGCCCGCAACGATCCCCAGGCCGCCGCTGCCTATGCCCTCAACATGCCGACCGGGGATGCCCAACGAAATTTCGTCAGCCAGATCAGCAACGCCTGGGGCAGCAGCGATCCCGCCAAGGCCCTGGCCTGGGTCGGCCAACTCAAGGATGGCGACGCAAAGAATTCAGGTTTCTCCAGTGTTCTTGGCTCCTGGGCGGCCAATGATCCCAAAGCCGCCGCCGCCTATGTCAGCGCCATGCCGCAGGACGGCACCCGCGACGCCGCCATTCAATCCGTGGCTGGTCGCTGGGCCAATTCCAATCCCGATGCCGCCGCCCAGTGGGTGGCCGGACTCCCCGACAGCAACAGCAAAAACAATGCCTACGCCAACATTGCTTCGCAGTGGGGACGACAGGATCCGTACAAAGCCTCCGCCTGGCTCGAGCAACAGCCGGCCGGTCCCGCCCGTGACGCCGCCGCCCGCGCTTTCAGCAACCAGATCACCTCCAGCGATCCCGAAAGCGCCTGTGCCTGGGCGGAAAATATCGGGGATGCCAACAGTCGCAAAAACCAGGTGCGCAATGTACTCAGCCGCTGGATGAGAAGTGATCCGACAGCGGCGGCGGCGGCCATTCAAAAAAGGTCAACCCTGAGTGACGAAGAAAAAACCGCCTTGCTGAACAGAAAATAATCCTTCACAACTATTTCGTCTTAAACCGGTTAAATACCCTATGAAATCACTTTGGCTGCAAATCGGCAGTTACGCCCTGACCCTCATGCTCGGTCTCTCGGCCGGCTACTACCTGCTGCCCGCACAAAAGTCCTCCCCTTCCGGCAATCCTGCTCCTGTCCACGTCCGCAGCAGCGACACCTCGGCACCCTCCTCTGTTTCCAGCGCCGTGAGCATCCAGCCCACTGCGGAATCTGCCAACAGCAGCGCCACCGATAACAGCACCAAACCCCCCATGGATTTGAAGTCGATTTTAAAAAATCCCAATCTTTACCAGCGGATGAAGGATCTCTATGCCTACGCCGACACGCTTTCGGCGGCCGATCTGCCCGCCATCCTCAGTCAACTCCGCTCCCTGCCGATGCGCATGGATCGTATGCAAAGCATGTCGGTTTTCATCGGGCGCTGGGCTCAACTTGACCCCGACGGTCTGCTCGCCTATTCCGCCAAAAACACCGACCGCATGTCCGGCTTCATGATGACCAATGCCGCCTACAGCGCCATGGCCGCAACGGACCCGGCCAAAGCCATGGGCTCCATCCTACAATTGACCGATCAGCGTCAGGCCAGCATGGCCATGCAGAGTGTCATCAGTCAGGTTGCGGAACAAGACCCCAAACAAGCCCTGCAACTGATCCAATCCCTCAAAGACCAAAGCAATAGCGCACGGCTCTACGGCTCGCTTTTCAGCCAGTGGGCGATGCAGGATCCCAACGCCGCCGTGCAGGCTGCCCTGGCCCTGCCCTCCGCCCAACAGCCCGTGGCTTTGCAAGGCGCCCTCAGCCAATGGGCCAGCACCAATCCGCAGGCTGCGTCCACCTACGCCAATGCCATTGGGCAAAGTGACCTGCGCAACAGTGCCATGCAGAGCGTGGCCACCAGTTGGGCGCGCACGGACCCCGCGGCCGCCGCCCAATGGGCCAGCAGTTTCAGCGATGGTCCGGATAAAAACAACACCTACAGCAGCATCATCAGCCAATGGACCCGCAGCGATCCCACCGCCGCCTCCACCTGGCTGAACCAACAACCCGCCAGTGCCGCCAGGGACTCCGCCTCCGTGGCCCTGAGCAATCAACTGGTCCGCAGCGATCCCGCCAGCGCCTACGCCTGGGCCTCCAGCATCAGCAACGCCACCACACAGACCAACCAGGTCAACCAGGTTCTGAGCCGTTGGATGCGCGAGGACAGCACCGCCGCCAGTGCCGCCATTCAAAGCTCGACCCTGCCCGACGCCCAAAAGAAACAACTGCTCAGCATCAAGCAACAACCGCCCCGACAAGACGGCGGTTACAACGGCAACTAGGGCGGCGGCGCACTCCCCAATTAAAGATTCGCTTAACGCCATTAATATCCATTGTCATTGCCCATGAACTACCGCCGCTTCGGACGCACCAACCTGCAAATGCCCGTCTTCAGTTGCGGCGGCATGCGTTACCAGCACAAATGGCAGGACGTCGCGCCGGCCGATGTCCCCCGCGCCAACCAGGAAAATCTCGAGGCCACCATCCACCGCGCCCTTGAGCTTGGCATCAACCACATCGAGACCGCCCGCGGCTACGGCAGCTCCGAAATGCAATTGGGCTGGGTTTTACCCGGATTGCCACGCGAAAAAATCATCGTGCAAACCAAGGTCAGCCCCACCGCCGACCCCGCCGAATTCCTCTCCACCTTCAACAAGTCGCTGCAGTACCTCGGACTCGATTATGTGGATCTGTTCGCCCTGCATGGCATTAACAACGCCGAGTTGCTCGACTTTTCCCTGCGCCGCGGCGGGTGCCTGGAGGTGGCCCGGCAATTGCGCCGCGAAGGCCGCGTGCGCCACATCGGCTTCTCCACGCATGCCCCCACCGGCATCATCCGGCAGGCCATCAACAGCGGTGAGTTCGACTACGTCAATCTGCATTGGTATTTCATCAACACCAATAACTGGCCCGCCATTCTGGACGCGCAACGCCAGGACATGGGGGTTTTTATCATCAGCCCCAACGACAAGGGCGGACTGCTCTACAAGCCCTCCGCCAAACTCGTGGAGCTGTGCCGTCCGCTCAGTCCCATGATTTTCAACGACCTCTTCTGCCTGGCCCGACCGGAAATCCACACGCTCAGCATCGGCGCCAGCCAGCCTTCCGACTTCGATGAACACGTGCGGGCCCTGCAGCACCTCGAGCGCGCCGCTGAACTATCCACCCCCATCGCCGAACGACTGACCGCCGAGGTCGCACGGGTCATGGGCCCGGACTGGATCCAGCACTGGACGGAAAATCTGCCCGAATGGGAAAATGTCCCGGGACAAATCAACATTCAGGAAATCCTCCGGCTCTGGAACTGGGTCAAAGGTCTGGACATGGTGGAATACGGCAAGATGCGCTACAATCTGCTGGGCAATGGCGGCCACTGGTTCCCCGGCCTTAATGCCGCCCGGCTCGACACCACGGATCTCAGCGAATCCCTGAGTCAACATCCCTACCGCGACCGCATTCCCGCCCTGCTCCGCGAAGCCCATGCCCTGTTGGCCGACGCACCCAAACAGCGCCTCAGCCAGTCGGATTAACCGCCAGTGAATGCTTGAAATGCCCGAGACCATGAACCGATATGCGACGCTGTTGAGGAGATTCCTGGCCGCACGGAATTTGGGTTTTACATTTATCGGAACAACCAAAAGCCGGAAGCCCGCTCGCGCCAGGCTGGGCGGGCGTTACATCAGTCTCTCATATCCAGAGGGTACCGCCTGCATGTCCGACATCATCAACCTCTGGCTGGATGATGAATACGGCGTTCGCAAGTTGCAAGACACGCCCGGCACCATTGTTGACATCGGGGGAAACATCGGGCTCTTCTCCCTCTGGGTCTGGCACCATTTTCCACAAGCACACCTTTATACTTTTGAACCCAATCCGTTGCTCTGGGATCATTTGACCGCCAATCTTTCCCCTACCAATGCACAAATCCACAAGGCGGGAGTGAGCGCTAAATCATGTCGCGCACGCATGAACCACGCCGCAGACTCCAGATTGGCCTCCACCGTTTCAGACAACAGCGGTGACGTGGAGCTGATTTCCCTCTCCCAGATTCTAAAAGACGTCGGCGGGAAAATTGATTTGCTGAAGATGGACTGTGAGGGAGCAGAGTGGGACATTTTCCAGGACAAGGACGCATTCGCCTCCATTTCAGTTGTCCGGATGGAGTATCACCTCGACGAGTCGCACTCGTTGGAAACCCTCGAACAACTTTCTGCAAGCCTGGGGTATCGCATCGAACACCTTTCACCCAACCAGGGTTTTGGCATAGCCTGGCTCGTCAGGAAATGAACGAAGCCTGCCTCCTGCGAGCCCCGGCGCATCCACGCATCCCGTCAAACGACCCGGCCGAACTTCTTTTCCAGATCGTCCCGACTGAGCAGAATCATGGTGGGGCGTCCGTGCGGACAGGTGTAGGGCAGGTCGCATTTGTGCAGATCCACCACCAGCTTTTCCATTTCCGCCCGGGATAAAACGTCGTTGGCCTTGACGGCATGGCGGCACACTGTTTTGGCCACCACCTCCTCACTCAATTTACGCTGACGCCGTGTCTGTCCGCCCGCCTCCTGCAAATCCACCAGCATATCGCGGAAAAATTGCTCCACCCGCGTGGTCTTGACCATGGGCGGCAGGGCGTCGATGACAAAAGTATTGCCCCCCAAGCTGTCCACGCCCAGACCCGCGTGTTGCAGCAACTCCACCTGCAACCGGATGAAATCCGCCTCCTCCGGCGGCAATTCCACCGTCACGGGCACCAGCAGACGCTGACTCACCACTTCCTCGCGTGCCATGCGGTCGAGCATTTGCTCGAACAAAACCCTTTCATGCGCGGCATGCTGGTCGATCAACACAATGCCATTGTCCGACTCCGCCACGATATACAAATTCAGCAGCACGCCGACAATGCGCAGGTCGTGATTGCGCTCCTGAGGCA
>Ga0075019_10002633_pt1 | contig 10246 bp, 8 predicted proteins | sample ColStrG_CSR_2013_FD_71473 | JGI IMG/M metagenome (GOLD analysis project Ga0075019, IMG submission 71473) | Freshwater sediment microbial communities in response to fracking from Pennsylvania, USA - Cold Stream Run_MetaG_CSR_2013 | ecosystem: Environmental > Aquatic > Freshwater > Creek >...
CGCAGGCGGCGCGCGCGACGCGTGCCCTGCTGGCCTGCCTGGTGCAGGCGCACGACCGCGCAGCCACCGTCTGAACCTTTGCTAATAGCCGTAAAAATTGAAGCGCATGTCGGGTCGCGTGCCGCTGATCAGCTCGGCCAGGGCCTTGCCCGAGCCGGCGCCGTGCGTCCAGCCCAGGGTGCCGTGGCCAGCGTTCACCCACAGGCCGCGGATCGGCGTGCGGCCGATGTAGGGAATATTGGTCGGCGTTGCCGGACGCAGACCGGTCCAGTAGTTGGGCTCGCCACCCTGTTCGACGGAACGGGTATCGCAAACGCCGGGGAAAACCGTCTCGACCCGGCGCGCCAGCATGGCGCAGCGCGCCCGTGCCAGGGGCGAATCGAGGGTCAGGTCGTAGGAGCCCACCTCAATCGTTCCGGCGATGCGCAGGGTGTCGCCCAGGCGGCTCATGGCGCACTTGACCGAGTCGTCGAGCAGGCTGACCTGCGGTGCCGCTTCCGGGTGCAAAATTTTGAAACTCGCGCTGTACCCTTTGCCAGGGTAGATTGGCAGATTCAGTCCCAGCGTGCGCAGCATGGGCGCGGTGTACGAACCCATGGCGACGACGACGTGCTCGCTGCGCAGCGAGCGCGTGCTGCCCGACTGCAGGTCGCGCACCTGCACCGACTGCAGCGCGGCGCCCGCTTGGTCTAGCGATTGCACGCTGTGATTCCAGAGAAACTCCACGCCCAGGTCGGCGCAGCGCCGCGCCAGCTCCTGTGTGAAGACGCGCGCGTCGCCACTCTCGTCGCTGGCGGTATAGGTTCCGCCGACGATGCGGTCGGCAAAGGAACGCAAAGCGGGTTCCAGGCGCAGCAGCTCGTCGCGGTCGACCACGCGGCGCTGCACGCCGTAGCGCGCCATCAGGGCCGCAGCGGCCCCGGCCTCGTCCAGCGACGCCTGGTCGAGGTAGTAATGCGCTATGCCTTTTTCCAGGCGCTGGTAGCGAATGCCGGTAGCGGCGACTACGTCCTTGAGCGCCTGGTGGCTGTACGATCCCAGCGCCACCAGTTGCTGCACGTTGCGTTCAAACGCCTGGTCGTTGCAGTTCGCCAGAAACTGCATGCCCCAGGCGTACTGGTGCCAGCCTTCGCCCCAGGGCAGCTGCGGACGAAAGAGCAGGGGCGCTTCCTTGCTGAACATCCATTTGAGTGTTTTCCAGGGCGCTTGTCGGTTGGCCCAGGGTTCGCAATAACTGACGGAGATTTGTGCCGCGTTGGCAAAGCTGGTTTCCAGTGCCGCGTCGGGCTGGCGATCGACGACGCACACACTGTGGCCGCGCTGCGCCAGATGCCAGGCGGTGCTGATGCCAATGATGCCAGCGCCAAGTACGGTAATTTTCATGCGCGCAGTGTCGCGCATAGCCCATAGAATTTAAAGGAGAATTACGTAGATTCTGAATTCATAAGTCCAACTAATAATTGAGCATGCGCACATTTGACGCCGACGCGCTGGAATGTCTCGCCGCTATCGTGGAGGAAGGCGGTTTCGAGCGCGCGGCGCAGCGCCTGTCGGTAACGCAGTCGGCGGTGTCACAACGCCTGCGGTCCCTGGAAGCCCAGGTAGGAACGGTGTTGCTGGTTCGCAGCCGGCCCATCAAACCCACTTTGGCGGGTCGCTTGTTGATCAAGCACGCGGTCCAACTGCGACTGTTACGTGCCGACCTGGACCATGATCTGCACGATCTGGCGCCTGTGGAGGGCGCTGCGCGGGCGCAAGACCGCATTTCCATCGCGATCAACGCCGACAGTATCGCGACCTGGGCGCTGCCCGCGCTGAGCCCCTTGATAGCCCAAGGCCTGCCGCTGGAAATCATCACCGACGACCAGGACTTCACGCACGAGTGGCTGCGCGAGGGTCAGGTTCTGGGATGCGTCACCACGGTCCCCCAGGCCTTGCGCGGCTGTAGGGTACGGGCTTTAGGCGCCATGCCCTACGTGCTGGTCGCGGAATCGGCCTTTGCCAGCAGCCATTGCCCGAGTGGGCTGAGCCCGCAAAACTTTCGACAACTGCCGTTCATTGCATTCAACCGCAAGGACGATTTGCAGGCAGACTTTGTCGCCCGCGCGCTTGGGCTCAGGCGTATCAGCCTGAACCAGCGCTTTGTTCCCAGTTCGGAGGGGCAGGTGCGCGCCGTACTGGCGGGCTGGGGCGCCAGCGTGGTCCCGCGCGACCTGGTGCAAAGCCTTCTGGAGAGCGCTGCCTTGGTCAATTTGGCGCCGCACTTTGATCTGCCCGTGCACTTGTATTGGCACTGCTGGAATCTGGACTCCGCGCTGATCGATCGGCTGACGGCAGCCCTGCTCGAGGGCGCCGCGCGAACGCTTTTGAAAACGAAGCAGTCACAAATTAAACGGACCAATTAAAACGTGACGGCGCAGCTTAAAATCATCCGCATGTCTCCAAACCCCGTCGTCAAGGTCTCCTTCAAAGCACAAATGCTGCGCGCGCGCGAGGATGCCATCGTGGCCACGGTCAACCGACTGTTGGCGGAAAAAGGGTTTGAGGCCATGACGGTCGATGAGGTCGCCGCACAGGTCGGCATCGCCAAGGCCAGCTTGTACAAGCATTTTCCCAGCAAGGAAGATCTGGCGGCCGCTGCCATGGTGCGCGTCATGCGCCGGGCGCAGGCGTTCATCGCCGAACAGGCGTCGCACGCTTCGGCGCTGGACAAGTTGCGCGCGGTGGTGCGCTGGACCATGGAGTTGAAACTGGCCGGTGAGATGCCATCGCTTCCCAGCCAGAATTCGACGCTGCGCGCGGTATTGCTCGCTAACCGCGACTACATGGCGGGGTTGATGGAAGTGAGCGACGCCCTGGGCGGGTGGATTGTGACGGCCCAGGAGCAGGGTGTCTTGAACGCCGCACTGCCTCCGATAGCCGTGCTCTATACGCTGTACGCGCGCGCCTGCGATCCTGTGCTGGAATTTCTAAAAATGGGAGGCCAGTATGACGACGCGCAAATTGCCGACCTTGTGATGGTCACGTGTTTTGACGGACTGAACAGCCGCGCGTGAATCGGGCAGCGGCAGGGCCATCGCCTTGTCGGCGTGGCACGCACGCGCAGGTCCAAGATGTGCTGGTCGCGCAAGGGCGCGTCAAATTTCCAGGCAATGCGCGTCTCGAAAGCCCACCTGTTCGTTTTTGCGCGCATAACCCAGAGGATTGGCCACGACGCGGCAGCCGTGCAGCGTGTAATCGGATGGGGCATGCAAGTGGCCATGCAGCCAGAGTTGCGCCTGCGCCATCAAGGGCTCCAGGGAATTGCAAAAGCCCGCGGTCCCAGGGGTCAGTCCGTAGCGCGGATCGGCGCTGTGCAGGCTGGGTGCGAAGTGGGTGACCACCACGGTGGTCCCGGCAAACGGTTTTGCCAGCTCTAGCGCCAGCCACTCCTGACACACGCGACCCTGGTCGCGCATTGCTTCGGCGAGGAATGGCGCACCATGGCGCGTGGTCTGGGTTTTCTTCAGATAAAAATTGGCCGCGCGGAAAGCCTTGGCGCGCGCGCGCTCGGCGCTGGCACCGAATTCCGAGCGGGCCAGCGCGTCAAAGTCGCTCCACAAGGTCGTTCCCAGAAAACGTATGGCGTGTCCGTGGCGATCGCTTACCGCGCTGGTGAAACTGTTGCGCTCCAGCCAATGCAGCCCGAGTCGTTCACAACACGCCTGCAGGCGCGCGTGCAGGTGGTCCCAGTCACCGGCGTCATATTCGTGGTTTCCGGGAACATACAGCACCGGGGTCGGCCAGCCTGCGGCGGGCGAGAACTGCGCCAGGCCAAAGTCGGGGTCGCTGAGGTGTGAGCCCTGCTGGTAGGAGCCAATGTCGCCGGCGAGCACCAGGATATCGGCGTTCGGCGCGGCGCGCGCGCGCCACTGCGGCTGGGCCTCGAGATGCAGGTCAGAGAGCAGCTGAATCTTCATGCGGGAAATTCAGCCTGGCCTGATCCAGGACCTTGGAGCGCAGCCAGGCGTGGGCGCTTGCATTGTCTAAACGCTGGTGCCACAGTGCGTCGACTTGGATAGGCGCCACCGCAAACGGCAGCGGCCGCTGCACCAGTTCTTCGGCAAAGCCCGTGACTTGCACGAAGTGGCGCGGCAAAACGGTTAAAAGTTCGGTTTGCGCTACGACCCTGCCGGCCGTAAAAAATTGGTTTACTGTCAACACGACCTGGCGGGACCGCCCCAACAAGGCCAAGGATTCGTCAACGAATCCGTAGGCGCGGCCCGAAAAGCTCACCAATAAATGGCGCGCGCTGCAATACCGTTCCAGGGTCAATTCGCCGCTGGCCAAAGGGTGGCCTTTGCGCATCACGCACACATAGTTCCCGCTGAACAGGCGGTGATGCATAAATCCCACGCGCTCTTGCGTTTGCGCCTGTTCGCGCAGTTCGGCCAGGACGCCGGGAAAGTGTCCCAATGCCAGGTCGGCGCTGCCTTCATCCAGCAAGCGGCGAGGATCGCGCGTTGTCAGCGGAACCACACGCAAGGCGACCCGTGGCGCCTGCGCAACGATTGCGGCGATCAAACCCGGCATCAGCTCCGCCGCCGTGGCGTCGGCCATGGTGAGAATAAACGCCTGGTCGGAACGACCGGGATCAAAGTCGCGGGGGGCTAAGGCGGCTTCGAGGTTTTGCAAGGCCTGGCGCACGGCGGGCCAGAGTTCTTCGGCGCGTGGCGTTGGCGCGAGGCCCCGCCCCTTGCGCACCAGCAATTCGTCGCCCACTGCGTCTCGCAGGCGGCGCAAGGCGTTGCTTACGGCAGGCTGTGTCAACGCCAGTTTGTGCGCCGCCACCGTCAGGCTGCGCTCCGTCATGACCGCGTCGTAGACCTTTAAAAGGTTCAGGTCAAAAGTACGCAGATTGAACGGCGGCGACGGAATGGACGGATTCATTTAGTTGGTGAATATAAAACATCACCAACATAAAGTGCCGCGAAGTTGGTGAAAACCCTTAGCATGTAGCGATCGCTTTATTTCGCCTTCAGCTGAATCCACCATTGAAGGAGTTTTTTATGGCCCGTATTGCCCCCGTAGATTTCGCCTCGCATTCGCCCACCTTCACCCGGGAATCGTCCGGCGCACGGCCAAGTGTGGTCGCGGGCGTCGAGGAACCGCGCGCTCTGGCCGGGATGCTGCTCGCTGCAACGATCGCAGCCTTGCTGGTTGTTGCGGACCAGGTGATCGACAGCTGGACCGATGGCAAGCTGCTGTTCGCCTGGGTAGCGCTCTGGACGCTGGCCTTTGCCACCCTTGCGCTGCTGGCGCAACCCTTGCGCAAATTGGCGCTGGCTGCGGCGCGCGCCTGCACGCTGGGTCTGGCGCGTGCGCGCCAGCAAAGCCTGCAAGCACGCGCATGGGAGCTGGCCCGCAGCGACGCGCGCGTCATGGCCGATTTGGCCCTGATCGCATCGCGCGACCAGGACTAAGCCCCTGGCCGGCAATCAGGCCGTCAGGCGTTGCGCCATGCGCGCCTTGGTTGCCACCAATTCTGGGGGCAGGTGGTAGGCCAGTTGCGTAAACAGCGCGTCGTGCAACGCCATTTCTTCCACCCAGTCCTTGCGTGACAGGGCGCTTACCGTTGCAAACTGCTCCGGGCTGAAATCCAGACCGGCCCAATTGATTTCGGAATATTTAGGCGCGATGCCGAACCCGGTTTCTTCGCCCGTGACGCTGCCTTCGAGACGGTCGATCATCCATTTGAGAACGCGCATGTTCTCGCCATAACCGGGCCACACAAACTGGCCTTGTGCGTCTTTGCGGAACCAGTTGGTGCTGAAAATTTTGGGCAAACGCGCGCCTTGCTTTGTCAGCCGCGCGCCCAAATCCATCCAGTGTTGGAAATAGTCGCTCATGTTGTAGCCCGTGAACGGCAGCATGGCGAAGGGGTCGCGTCGCACCACGCCCTGCTGTCCGGCAGCGGCGGCAGTGGTTTCGGAACCCATGGTGGCCGCCATATAGACGCCTTCGGTCCAATCGCGCGCCTCGGTGACCAGGGGGACGGTACTGGAGCGCCTGCCGCCGAACACGAAGGCGTCAATGGGAACGCCGCCCGCGTCGTTCCACGCGGGATCGAGCGCAGGATTGTTGATCGCCGCCACGGTGAAGCGCGCGTTGGCGTGCGCTGCCTTGGCGCCCGTGCTGCGGGCCAACTCGGGCGTCCAGTCCTTGCCTTGCCAGTCAATCAGGTGTTGCGGGAGTTGGCCCGTGTCTTTTTCCATGCCTTCCCACCAGACGTCGCCATCGTCGGTCAACGCCACGTTGGTGAATATGACGTTGCTCCCCAGGCTTGCCATGCAATTGGGATTGGTGTGGAAATTGGTTCCCGGAGCGACGCCGAAATAGCCAGCCTCGGGATTGATGGCGTACAGCCTGCCGTCGGTGCCGGGCTTGATCCAGGCGATATCGTCACCCACGGTGGTCACCTTCCATCCCGGGAAGCTCTGGGGCGGCACCAGCATGGAGAAGTTGGTTTTGCCGCAGGCGCTGGGAAACGCCGCCGCCACGTGAAATTTGCGGCCTTGCGGATTGGTCACACCCAAAATCAGCATGTGCTCGGCCAGCCAACCCTGGTCGCGCCCCATGATGGACGCGATGCGCAGTGCAAAACACTTTTTGCCCAGCAGGGCATTGCCGCCGTAACCCGAACCATACGACCAGATTTCACGCGACTCCGGGTAGTGCACGATGTATTTGGTGCTGTTGCACGGCCAGGGAACGTCCGCTTGGCCGGGAGCGAGCGGGGCACCCACGGAATGCACGCAGGGGACGAAATCGCCGCTGCTACCCAGCACGTCGTAGACCGCCCGACCCATGCGCGTCATGATGCGCTGGTTGACCGCCACGTAGGCGCTGTCGCTGAGTTCCACGCCGATGTGCGCGATCGGCGAACCCAGCGGCCCCATGGAAAATGGGATGACGTACATCGTGCGTCCGCGCATGCACCCGTCGAACAAAGCGCTTGCGCCGGTTTCGGAACCGGTTTGCAGCAGCGCGCGCATGGCCTGGGGCGCCATCCAGTTATTGGTCGGGCCGGCGTCGGCTTCGCGTTCGCTGCAGATGAAGGTGCGGTCTTCGACCCGCGCCACGTCGCTGGGCGAGGAGCACGCCAGGAAGCTATTCGGCCGCTTGGCCGGGTTGAGCCGTCGCATGGTGCCGGCATCGACCAGCTTTTGGCACAGCTGCTGGTACTCTTCTTCCGACCCGTCACACCAGTGAATGTGATCAGGCTTGCACAGTGCGACCATGTCGGCAACCCAGGCCAGCAAGCGCGCGTGTTTGACGTAAGCGGGCGCCTGCAAGCGCAGTCCCTGCATCACGGGTGAATTCATGGGAGTCTCCGGAGTTTAAAAATCGACTTGTCAAAACCTGGGCGCGACGGGCTTGGAGAAAACGACTTCGGTCGCAGGGACAAGGAAGCAAAGCGCACCTGCGGACGCGTATTCTAAGAAGCGGTACCCGAGTTACCAAGCGATTACAGCGAAAAGTTATGCAAAAACCGCATGGGCTGGAGCCGTCGCCAGGGCGCACTTTGGGGGCCTGGGACGCTGCCGACGCCAAGAAATAACACGGCGCGCGCGCCACAGCGGCGCCGCGCCGCGCGCTGCCAGGGAAGGGGTAGTTTGGGGGGAACCGGTTCGGTGCCGGTTCCGACGCGCCGGGACTGCGTAAGCCCGGGGCGGGAACGGCGCTGCCAGCGTGGGCAGCGACGCCCGAAGCCTTAGGCCATGAAAACGGCGATAAAGGCGAGGAGGAAAATCAACACGGCGCCCACCAGCGGGAGCACCAGGGGAATCATGGGGACCACGCTCTCGACAACGTCGTCGGAGGCTTCCGGGTGCGGGTGTGCGGGTGAGGACATGCGAAGGACCTTAGAAAATAGCGGTAAAGATACTAAACCGCATTCTAGCGAATGGCCTGCGCCCCACCCGTGGAATTAAAGCAACATTGCTTTGCATGCAGGCACGACTCGGGTATCGTAAACCCAGCACAGGCAATGTGCAGGAGGCAACGGATGACCAAGCGATCGCAGTCCCGGTTGCAGGGCGCAAGCGTTATTTTGACGCCAGGCCTGTCCGAGGCGCCGGTTTTGGACCTGATGTGTACGCACTTCGTGGTGAGTTTGGCCGTGCGCAATGCCAGCGGATTTAATCCCCGGCGCGACTTTAACGGCATTGTCGCCATAGCCGGCAGACATTTGGTTTGGCCACTACAGGTTTTGGCGCGCCTGCGTGCGTATCTTGGCGTGCGATGCGCGGGCAACGCCAGTTGGCGCAAGCAAGAGTTGCTGGACGACACCGCATTCATTGCGCGCTTTGGCGCATGGCGCGGACCGTACGACGAGTCCACGCTTTTTTTCTTCCTGGACGATTACGCCCGGGATCACCCCAAGGACTTGATGGCCCTGATGACCTGCACGCGCGAATGGCTGCAGCACAGCATCAAGAAGCAGTCCAGTCTGGTGGAAAAAAATATCAACGTGCTGGTGGGACTGCTGCAGCTCAACCAGGCAGAGCGCGCGGTGCTGCTTTTTGGAACGCTGGCGCGCTACCAGCGTGAAATGCGCAGCGTGCTGGTTGAGTTCAAGGTGAACAGTGGCGGCGAGGCGTTTCAGACCCTGGCCGAGGTCACCGACGTGAACCCACAGGACCTGGGCGACGCCTTGCGCGCCGGTTCACGGCTGGAGCGCGTCGGGCTGGTGGACAACCTGATCGCCGAACACTGCATCACCGACCTGGCTGACTTGATGAAGGTGAGTGAAAAGCTGCCCCCGGTGCTGTTGCGCGAGTACCGTGATCAGGCCGAATTGATGGCCGTTTTTACGCGCCTCTCAACCAAGACCTTGCTGCGCCCGGAAGATTTTTCCTTTGTCGCGGAAGACGCGCGCGTTCTGAGCAGCCTGCTCGCCACCGCCGCAGAGCGGCGCGAACCCGGGATCAATATTTTGCTCTATGGCCCGCCCGGAACGGGCAAGACAGAGCTTGCAAAAGTCCTGGCGCAGGCCGCCGGCCTGGAATTATTTGAAGTGGAATACGCCGACCGGGACGGCAACTCGCTGAGCGGCCGCGACCGCTACCGGGCATTGCAAATAGCGCAGGTTTTTCTCAAGGGCAGTGCGCGCGCGGCACTGTTGTTTGACGAGGTCGAAGACGTATTCCCCCCGTTGTCGATGGAGACCGCCCACTTGCTCAACCGGGCCGATAATGCGCCGCTGCCGCAGCAGGGAAGCGTGAACGGCAAGGCCTGGGTCAACCAGATCTTGGAGGGCAACGCCGTCCCCACGATCTGGATTACCAACCGCATTGAGCAGATTGACCTGGCGTTCCGGCGCCGCTTCGCCTACCACCTGGAGTTGAAGTCGCCCCCGCCTGGCGCGCGCGAAAGCGTGGTGCGCAAAACCCTGGAGGGCGTGCCGGTATCGCAGGATTTCCTGGCCCGGGTGTCGGCGCGCAAGGGCTTGACCCCTGCACAGATACGCACCGCACTGCGCTTTGCGGAACTGGCGTGTCCAGCCAGCGGGGAAAAAAGCGCCGCGAACCTGGAACAACTGATGGAGCGGCAATTGACGCACGCCGACCGGGCGCTGGGCAACCGACGGCCAGATGCCAAGTCCGACGCACGCGACCCCGCGTACCGTCTGGAATATTTGAACGTGGAGTGTCGCTACGACATCGCCCGAATACTGCAGGCTCTGGGAAATACCGGCCAGGGAACCCTGTGCTTCGTCGGCCCCCCGGGTACCGGAAAAACCGCCTTGGCGCGCCACATGGCCGACCAGCTTGGCCGCACCCTTGTGGTGCGCCAGGCGAGCAACCTCATCAGCAAATATGTGGGCGAGACCGAGCAGAACATGGCCGCCATGTTTGACGACGCGCAGGCCGAGTCCGCTGTCCTCTTGCTGGACGAGGCCGATAGTTTCTTGCAGGATCGCAGGGCGGCCCAAAGGAGCTATGAGGTGACCGAGGTCAATGAGATGCTGCAGGGCATGGAGCACTTTCGCGGCATTTTTATTTGTACGACGAATATGGTCGACCGCATCGACCAGGCCGCGCTGCGCCGCTTTACCTTCAAGATCGCGTTTCGCCCGCTTACCCGTGAACAACGCGAGGCACTGTTCCTAGAACAGGCGTGCTCTGGGGACAGTGGCGCGTTCGACGCCAGCATGCGCACCCGCCTTGCGCGCCTGGACCTGCTTTGCCTGGGGGACGTTGAC
>Ga0075019_10002635_pt1 | contig 10243 bp, 9 predicted proteins | sample ColStrG_CSR_2013_FD_71473 | JGI IMG/M metagenome (GOLD analysis project Ga0075019, IMG submission 71473) | Freshwater sediment microbial communities in response to fracking from Pennsylvania, USA - Cold Stream Run_MetaG_CSR_2013 | ecosystem: Environmental > Aquatic > Freshwater > Creek >...
GTACTGCATCGGCGGCGGTGTCGATCTGATCACCGCGTGCGACATCCGACTTTGCTCGAACGACGCCCAGTTCTCGGTGCGGGAGGCGAAGGTGGCCATCGTCGCCGACATCGGAACCCTCCAGCGCTTGCCCCGAATCGTCTCGGCCGGCCACGTCGCCGAACTGGCCTTCACCGGCAAGGACATCGACTCGGACAGAGCGCGTGCCATTGGACTGGTCAACTCCGTCCACGGCGAGAGTGCGGACGACGTCTACCGGGCCGCTCTGGAGCTCGCTGGCGAGATCGCCGCCAACTCACCGCTGGCCGTCCAGGGAACCAAGACCGTACTCGCCGCTAACGACGGGCGCACCGTCGACGAGGGGCTCGACTTCGTGGCGCGATGGAACACGATGTACCTGGAGAGCAACGACCTACGTGAGGCGATGACGGCCTTCCTCGAGCGCCGTCCGGCGACCTTCAGCGGCGATTAGCGACGCCAGAAGCGCCAACCGCGACGGTTGCTCTTCTCGAGGGCGTCGAGTTCACGGCGGCGCTCTTCGAACATCTCGGGAGCGACCGCGTTCACGATGTCGCTGGCCATGTTCAGGAGTTCTCGACGTTCGTCCACCGAAGCGCTGGTCTCGGGGGCCGGTTCGACCGGCCGCTCGACGAGGGAGCCGTGCGCCCAGCCAACGTCGGCGAGTCGCGGCTCGTAGGTGACGCAGTTCTCCGGGCACGACCACGGCTGATCGGGAGCGTTGCCCAGCACGCAGAAACGAGCGACTTCACCAGAGGAGTACGTCCGGCTCTGAAAGTGCTTGCACTCTTCGCGCATTCCCATCGCACTAGCCTCGCACACCGGTCAGCGCACCGGCCATGCAAACTCCATACGCCAATTCCCGCAAGGAGACCGACCCTCGACGGATGCGAAGTCCGTGCCTTGGATTGAAGAAGGGAAAGCCAGTTCAAGAATACGAACGCGAGTCAGTAGCACTGCGCTCCCTCGCTTCTAGCGTGCCGACCGGTCAGCCGATCGAGCCTTCCATCTGCAATTCGATGAGGCGCGACCACTCGACCGCGTACTCCATCGGCAGGGTGCGAGTCACGGGTTCGATGAACCCGTTGACGATCATGCCCATTGCCTGGCTCTCGGTCAATCCGCGGCTCATCAAGTAGAACAACTGGTCGTCGCCGATCTTCGAGACGGTCGCCTCGTGACCGATGGAAGCGTCCTGTTCGCCCACCTCCATGTACGGTTTGGTCTCGGAGGTTGAAGTCTCGTCGAGGAGCAGCGCGTCGCAACGCACGAAGCTCTTCGCACCGGTGGCTCCTTCTTCGACCTTCACGAGTCCTCGGTAGGTCGTGAGGCCGCCGTCTTTCGAGATCGACTTCGAGACGATCGTCGATGTCGTCTCGGGCGCGCAGTGGACCATCTTGGCCCCGGCGTCTTGGATCTGACCCGAGCCGGCGTAGGCGACCGACAGGACCTCGCCGGACGCCTTGGGTCCCATCAAGTAGACGGAAGGGTACTTCATCGTCAACCGAGAACCGATGTTCCCGTCGATCCACTCGACGTGGGCCTCCTCCTCGGCGCGGGCACGCTTGGTGACGAGGTTGTAGACGTTGTTCGACCAGTTCTGGATCGTCGTGTAGGTGATTCGCGAACCGCGCAGGGCCACCAATTCGACCACGGCCGAGTGCAGAGAGTCGGTCGAGTAGACGGGGGCCGAGCAGCCTTCGACGTAGTGGACCTGGGAACCCTCGTCAGCGATGATGAGGGTGCGCTCGAACTGGCCCATGTTCTCGGTGTTGATTCGAAAGTACGCCTGCAGCGGTTGGTCGACCTTGACCCCGGGCGGAACGTAGATGAACGATCCGCCGCTCCACACCGCAGAGTTCAGCGCGGCGAACTTGTTGTCGTTGGGCGGGATGACGGTCCCGAAGTACTTGAGCACCAGGTCCGGATACTCGCGCACGGCGGTGTCCATGTCGCAGAACAGCACGCCGAGTCGCTCGAGGTCCTCGCGGTTGCGGTGAAAGACGACCTCGGACTCGTACTGGGCGGTGACGCCGGCCAGGTACTTGCGCTCGGCTTCGGGAATCCCCAAACGCTCGTAGGTGTTCTTGATCGCGTCGGGCAGGTCCTCCCAGCGCTCGACCCGGTTCTCGGTGGGCTTGATGTAGTAGTAGATGTCATTGAAGTCGAGGTCGGGCATGCGGTTGGCGAACCAGGGCAGCATGGGCTTCTTCTCGAACCGCTTCAGCGCGTTGAGGCGAAACTCGAGCATCCAGGGTGTCTCGTTCTTGATACCCGACATCTCGCGGACGATGGCCTCGTTGATGCCCTTCTTGGGCTTGAACACTGGAATCTGTTCGTCGGACCATCCCAGCTGGTACCGGCTGAAATCGAGATTGTCAATCGCCATGGCGCTCCTTCGGGATTTACCCTACGCCCATAGTACTAACTCCGTGGGCCAACATGTCATCAAATACTGGCAAAGTGGAGCAGTGCCCACTCCCCCGACCGTACCGCAACGACCTTTCCCGATAGTCCGCCACGGCGACATCCGTGTCGACCCCTACTACTGGCTCATGGAGCGCGACGACGAGGAAGTGCTCGCCCACCTGCGCGCCGAGAACGAGTTCCTCGCCGACGAGCTCGCCACGCTCAAGCCCTTCGAGAACGAACTGTTCAGCGAGATCAAGCGACGCATCGAAGAGACCGACATCTCGGTGCCGGTTCGCCGTGGCGCCTGGTGGTACTACGAACGCACCACCGAGGGCCTCAACTATCCGATCAGCTGTCGGGTCCGCGCGGACCGTGACGACCTGACTCCCCCGGAGATCGACCCCGCGGCGCCCCTCGACGGGGAACAGGTGATCCTCGATGAGAACCTGGAGGCCGGCGACCGTGACTTCCTCTCAGTCGGCGTCCTCGCGGTCAGCCCGAACGACGAGTGGGTCGCGGTCGGCACCGACTTCGAAGGCGACGAGCGCCACCACGTCACGGTTCGACCCCTGGCCGGCCAGGACCCGATCGACGACGCGCTCGACGACGTCTACTACGGTTTCGCCTGGGCGAGCGACAGTCGCCACTTCTTCTACACCCGGGTCGACGACTCGATGCGCCCGTGGCAGATCTGGCGCCACGAGCTCACGACACCGGCCTCCGCCGACGTCCTCGTGTTCCAGGAGGACGACGCCCAGTACAACGTGTCGGTGGGCCGAAGTCGCGACGACGCGATGATCGTCGCGATGGTCGGCTCGTCGATGACCTCGGAGATCCACTACGTTCAAGCCGACGCGCCCACCGAGCCCCTGAAGATGCTCGAGATCCGTCGTCACGGCATCGAGTACTCGGTGGAACACCTCACCGACCGATCCGGTAGGGGTTGGTGGCTCAAGGTGACCAACGAGGACGCCACGGACTTCCGGCTCCTGGTCTCGCGCGTTGGCGAACTCGAGTGGCGCGAGGTCATTGGCGAGCGAGTCGGAGAACGCCTGGACGGCGTCGACGCCTTCGAGTCGTTCCTCGCGATCAGCGAGCGCCACGACGGATGCGCGGCCGTTCGGATCGTGGAGATCCTCGACGACGACGATCCGTTCGGCGACCATCTGCTGGAACGTTCCACCCTCATCGAGGCCGAGGCCAACCCGAGCACGGTCTCGCTCTCGGCGAACCCGACCTTCGACACGACCCAGCTGCGGGTGTCGATCACCTCGCTGGTCACGCCGCGCTTGGTGGCCGACGTCGTCGTCGCCACCGGTGAGATGATCGTGCGCAAGCAGCAGAAGGTGCTCGGCGGGTACGACGCCAACGACTACGTAACCGGCCGGATATGGGTCCAGGCCAGTGACGGGGTGCGGATCCCCGTCTCCCTGGTGGCTCGTCGGGACCTCGTCGAGCGCCGAATCGACGACGAACTCGCGCCGGCCAAACCCGCGCCACTGCTGCTATACGGCTACGGAAGCTACGAGATCTCGATCGACCCCGGCTTCTCGTCGCTGCGACTCTCGCTCCTGGAGCGAGGTGTGATCTTCGCCATCGCCCACGTCCGGGGCGGCGGCGAGATGGGCCGATCCTGGTACGAAATGGGCAAGCTCGCCCAGAAGCCCACGACCTTCAGCGACTTCGTCCGCGTGGCCCGGTACCTGGTGGATGAGGGGTGGACGACGCCCGACCAACTGGCCGCGCGTGGCGGCTCGGCCGGAGGGCTCCTGATGGGGGCCGTCATGAACCTCGCACCGGACCTCTTTCGAGCGGTGATCGCCGAAGTGCCCTTCGTCGACGCCCTGACGACGATGCTCGACGAGTCATTGCCGCTCACCGTCGGTGAATGGGAGGAGTGGGGCAATCCCGACGCGAGTTCCACCGCCTACCGCACGATGAAGAGCTACTCGCCCTACGACAACGTGCGAGCGCTGAATGACGACGGGACTGCGCGCGTCTACCCAGACCTCTTCGCCGCCGGAGGGCTCAACGACTCAAGAGTGGGTTTCTGGGAACCAGCCAAGTGGGTTCTGAAGCTTCGCGACGCGAATCCGGCCAACGTGGCCTATCTCAAGACCGAGATGGGGGCCGGTCACGGCGGCCCGTCCGGTCGCTACGACGCGTGGCGCGACGAAGCCCAGATCCTGGCCTGGCTGTTGAACGAGATCAACCCGCCGGCACCATGAAGTTGAGGGTCAGGGTGGCCGGCAGCGGTGTCGGGAAAACCACCGGGCTGCCGCCAACGGTCACCGCGGCGTTCTTTGGCGAACCCAGGGTGATCGAGGAGACTCCGGTGAGTTGGAGTGATTCACTCGCCCCCTTCTTCACCGTGCCCTGCCACTCAAGAGTCGAGTTCGGCCCCATCACGAACTTCGCCCACGATGGTCCGAGTGATCCCCTCACCGACACCTGGTACTTCGAGGCCGGTACCTCGTAGTTCGCCGACTGACCGCTCGTACTCTTCGCGACGAAGCTCTTCGGCCAGGTCGTGGTGGTCGTCGAACCGGTGACGCTCGTCGTCGTGCTCGAGGTCGCGGTGGAGGGGTGAATACCGGGGTGTTGACGCAGCAAGTAGCCGCCCACCGCCAGAACGAAGACGACCAACGCGAAGCCGAGGCCGACTCGCATGGTCGTCACGTGGACTTTGGGCCGGTGCGCGGATCGAGAGAGGGCCCAGGCGTCGTTCTTACGAAGCGACGAACCTGGGGGCTCGTCCAAAGGAGCCATCTGACTGTCGCTGAACACGTACTCGCGGTCGGGTTCCAGCCGGGGCCGAATCGGCTCAGGTCGGGCGATCGGTATGCCGGAGTCATCGACGAGGCGAAAGCCCTTCGACGTCGCGTACGGTGACGGCGGCGGGGTCATCAACCGACGGTCCGTGGACCGGGTGATCTCGCGGAAGTTGTCACGTTGGAGCTTGCGAATCCGCAATCCGACCCCGGCGAGCACCAACAGCAACACCAGGACGACGACCCCGACGACCACCGTCATCGGCGCGCCGAGCTCGCGTTGTCCGTCCCGCGTGAACTGGTCATAGGACGAAGCGTAGTGAACGGCGCCCGTTCAGGGACGCAGACCGAAACCGCCTCGGTAGTAGACGAGGGGATCGCCCGGATGGCTGATCGCGTGGTGTACCTGCACGACCACGACGTCGTGGTCACCGTGGGTCGTGATCGAGACTATTTCGCCGCTCAAGTGAGCCAGGGCCCCATCCAGCAGCGGAGCGCCCGCCAGCTCCTCGGCCGACCAACCAACCCCCGCGAACTTGTCGATCCCGCTCTGAGCGAAGAGTCTCGCCAGGGTCTCCTGCTCCGACGAGAGGATGTTGAGCGCCACCTGGCGCCCAGCACGGATCCTCGACCAGGAACTGCCGTTGGTTCCGGCGGCGAAGGAGATCAACATCGGTTCCAACGAGAGCGAACCGAAGGTCTGGCAGGTGAATCCGGCAGGGCCGTCGTCGGTCAGCGCCGTGACCACGACGACACCGGTGACGAAATGGCCCAGCACTTCCTTGAAGTGGGCGATCTCGAGGTAACTCACTCGGCCGACACTACCGGCCCGAAGTGATTATCGTTGGGCGGTGGTGGACATCGAGTCGCGATTGCGTGACGTAACCCTGCACTCGCTGGCCTACGGGCCCGGCGACGGACCTCTCGCCCTGTGTCTGCACGGATTCCCCGACACCGCCCATACCTTTCGCCATCTCGCACCACGCCTGGCCGACCTCGGGTACCGGGTGGTCGTGCCCTACATGCGTGGTTACGCCCCATCATCCACATCCTCGACCCACAACTACCAGACCGCGGCGTTGGCGAAGGACGCCAGTGACCTGCATGAGGTGCTCGGCGGCGACGAGCGGGCCGTCATCATCGGACATGACTGGGGGGCCGCCGCGACCTACCTCGCGACGGGGGCCGAGCCGAATCGCTGGAGACGTGCGGTCACGCTCGCCATTCCGCCGCCCGCCGTCATGGCCCGCTCCCTGGGCAGTTACGACCAACTGCGCTCCAGTTGGTACATGTTCTTCTTTCAAAACCCAATGGCCGAGGGTGTGGTGCGTCACGAACGTTTCGACTTCCTCTCGAGGCTCTGGGAGGACTGGTCGCCGGGCTACCAGGCGAACGTCGATCTGGGTCTGCTCCGCGAATCGCTCCGGGGCGAGGAGAACCTTTCGGCGGTCCTCGGGTACTACCGGGCCCTGTTCGACGGATCGGGCCCGATCGACCCGTCGTCGGCGATCTTCCGCGACGCGGCGTTCGAAACCAACGCTGTCGCGACCCTCTACCTGCACGGGGAGTTGGACGGGTGCGTTCGGACCTCGAGTCTCGCCGACCCGCTGGCGTACCTCGCGCCCGGATCCCGTTTCGAAGTGGTGCCGGGAGCAGGTCACTTCCTCCACCTCGAGCGACCCTCCGAAGTGAATCAGTCGATCGAGCGATTTCTCGCCTAATCCCCGGCGAGCCCGATCCGCCTCCCGCGTCGGATGAGTCCGTCACGTTCCAGGGAATCGAGCACGCGGGTGTAGCGCGCTTCCTCGACGTCGCTGAGGGCCGTCCGGAGTCGATCGCGTGACAGCGGGCCCTCGCGGACCTCCCGCAGGACCCGGCCGCGCAACTGTCGATCGGAACCCGCGAACTTCGTCTGTGGGATCGAGACTCCGGCGCTCCTTGGGGCAGGGTCCGGACCACCATCGAGCTGCCAACGACACACTTTCTTCATCGGACAACGTGCGCAATCGGGTGACGAGCGACAGAACTGCGCCCCGAGGTCGATCATCGACTGGTTGAACTGCGCTGAATCTCCAGGTGGGAGGAGGTCCCGCGCCGCTTCTCGCGCCTGCTTGGCGCTGAGTGGGCGGTTGGCGACGGCCCGGGCCAGTACTCGCCCGACGTTGGTGTCGATCACGGCGTGGGGCAGGTGAAAGGCGAACGAGGCCACGGCGCTGGCGGTGTAGTCCCCCACGCCGGGTAGCCGTCGGAGTTGCTCGTAGGTTCGGGGAACCTCACCGCCGTGCTCGCTCACGATCTGGCTCGCCGCCTCGTGCAGCGCCTTAGCGCGGCGTGGGAAGCCGAGGCCGCTCCAGAGTCGCAGCACGTCTGAAAGCGGCGCCTCAGCGCAGGACTTGGGCGTCGGGAAACGTTCGAGGAACCTGTTCCACGGTTCGACGACCCGCTGACTCTGGGTCTGCTGGAGCATCACCTCGCTGACGAGGACGGCCCAGGCGTCGGGGTGACCGATCCAGGGCAACGCTCGGCGAAGACTCGACTCGGCCCGAAGCAGCGAGCGACGAAACGCGGCGTCGCCCCTAACTCCAGACTTCGTCACCGTAGGGACGCCGACGCGGTGGGGCGAATTCACGCTTCCACACCATCACCTTGCGTCGGAAGTAGCAGACCTCGAGGCCGTCCTGGTTGAACCCCTTCGTTTCCACCAGCACGACACCGCGGTCCGGTTTCGAACTGGAGGGCGTCTTCTCCAGCACGCGCGTCTCGGCGTAGATCGTGTCGCCATGGAAGGTGGGGAATCGGTGGATCAGGGTCTCGACTTCCAGGTTGGCGATGGCCGAGCCGGAGACGTCGGGCACGCTCATCCCCAGGACCAGCGAGTAGACGAGGTTCCCGACGACGACGTTCCTCCCCTGGACGCTCTCGTGCTCAGCGAACCAGGCGTTGGTGTGCAGCGGATGGTGGTTCATGGTGATCATGCAGAAGAGATGATCGTCCGCCTCGGTGATGGTCTTACCCGGCCAGTGCTTGTAGACGTCACCGACCTCGAAGTCCTCGAAGTGACGGCCGAAGGGACGATCGAAAGTGCTCATGACTGCATTCTCCCCTACCCAGGGCTCCCGGTCAGGATTCTTCGGCGACCGCGGGAGCCGGCCGCGTGGTGAACGAGACCGTTCCGCCCGGCAGGGATTCGCCGTCGATCACCAGTCGCCACGTGAAGCGCGCACCGGCCTGCAGCGGAATCGGGCCGAAGTTGACCGCGATCGGCACGTCGACCGGGGTGCCCACCGGGACTCCGTCGGGTGCGGTCGCCGAGAAGTCACCGCGGACCTCGATCACCTGGGGTCCGTCGGGGGTTTCGAAGCTCACCGGTCGGCCATCGGCGTCCTCGAGGAACAGCTCCCAGTGGTGGTTCGAGTTGAATTCGTGCCAGTCGACGCCGACCTTCATCGCGACCGCCGACGGCGTGGGGTCCGGACCGGTCACCGACCAACCGCCACCCAGGATGTAGAGCTTGCCATCGGCCACCTGAGCCGAATCCGCGAGGAGCATGGTTACGTTCACGTCGCCAGCCTAGGGCGTGCTTGACGGGGTCCCCCAACCAGTAAATTCCACCTATGTCCACTCCCGCATCCACGACAGCTCCGGCCGCCCAACTGATCGACCGGGCCCAGACGATCATCGACAACGCGGTGAAGGAGTTGGCGAACCGGGGCGGCATCGACGCCAACCAGAGCCTCGCCTACGACCTGGCCCACGCGGCGAGTGCCATCGCGACGGCACGAGCTTGCCTCGCCTACGCGCTCAAGGGAGATCTCGAGAGCCGATTGACCGACGCCTTCCTGGCGCTGGCCCTCGGCGACCTCGCGGCGCGCATCCTCGGACGCGAGGAACTCTGGGGCGTCGATTCGCAATGGTTCACCCCCTTCGCTGCCTTCGTGACCACGCACCGTGATCCCGCGCATCTGGCGGGCCTCGCAGAGACACCGGGACCCAAGCACCTGGGCCAGGACTTCGAGATGGTTTCGGAGATGTTCCACCGCTTCGCCCTCGAGCAGGTCCGCCCCCACGCCGAACACGTGCACCGCACCAACGGTGACATCCCCGCTTCGATCGTCTCGGGGCTCAGTGAGTTGGGCGGGTTCGGCCTCTCGGTCCCCGAAGAGTTCGGCGGTTTCGCCACGGGCGGAGAGTCCGAGTACCTGGGCATGGTGGTGGCCACCGAAGAGCTTTCGTGGGGCGGGCTCGGCATCGGCGGCTCGCTCATCACGAGGCCCGAGATCCTGACCCGTGCCCTCTTGAAAGGTGGAACCGACGGTCAGAAGCAACGTTGGCTGCCCCAATTGGCCTCGGCCGAGACGCTCGCCGCGGTCGCCGTGACCGAACCCGACTTCGGCAGCGACGTCGCCGGGATCAACACCATGGCCACACGCACCGAAGGCGGTTGGCTGATCAACGGCACCAAGACGTGGTGCACGTTCGCCGCGCGGGCCAACGTCTTGATGTTGCTCGCGCGCACCGATCCCGACCGCTCGCTCGCCCATCGCGGCCTCTCGCTGTTCCTCGTGGAGAAGCCCCTGGGTGATAGTCACGGATTCCTCTTCCGCCAGGAAGCCGACGGGTCGGCGCCAGTCGGTGGTCGCCTGGAAGGACGACCAATCGACACGTTGGGTTATCGGGGAATGCACTCCTACGAACTGAGCTTCGACAACTGGTTCGTCCCCGACGACTGCCTGGTCGGCGGCGAGTCGGGGCTGGGCAAGGGTTTCTATTTCCAGATGGCGGGATTCGAGAACGGCCGTATCCAGACCGCCGCGCGCGCGGTGGGCGTCATGCAGGCCGCATACGAGGCCGCCCTCGACTACGCGCGCAATCGCGTGGTCTTCGGCGAACCCATCATCGACTACGAGCTCACCCGGGTGAAGTTGGGCACGATGGCGGCGATCATCCAGTGTTCACGCCAGTTCTCACTCGAGGTGGCCCGGATGATGGGTCGGGGCGGCGGGGCGATGGAGGCCTCGATGGCCAAGGCCTACGTGTGTCGC
>Ga0075019_10002636_pt1 | contig 10240 bp, 9 predicted proteins | sample ColStrG_CSR_2013_FD_71473 | JGI IMG/M metagenome (GOLD analysis project Ga0075019, IMG submission 71473) | Freshwater sediment microbial communities in response to fracking from Pennsylvania, USA - Cold Stream Run_MetaG_CSR_2013 | ecosystem: Environmental > Aquatic > Freshwater > Creek >...
GTGATCGTCGGTGTCGGGCTGAACGTGCTGCTGGCACCGCACAACATGGCCTACAAGACAACGACGCTGGCCTCGGCGGGCGGTATCGCCAGCGTCGATGGCGCCCGCGATATTCTGCTGGAACGGCTGGGCGCCTGGCTGACGATCTGGCAGGCCGACGGATTTGCGCCGATCCGGACGGCGTGGTTGGCGCGCGGGCATGCCATCGGCACGCCGATGCGCACCGGCAGCGGAAATCATCCCGTGGAGGGCACGTTCGCTGGCCTCGACGACGATGGGGCGTTGCTGCTGAACACGCCGGAGGGTCAAAAACGCATCGTCGCCGGGGACGTCGCCGTTCCACCGGTTTGACCGCGCCCCAAGCGGGTGGTTCCATCGCGACGGGAAACGCCCGGCCGCAACGGAACATAGCATGACACATATGACCGGCTGGGAGCCGGAACTCGCGGAATTGCGCGAACGCCAGCGGATCGCCCGCCAGATGGGCGGGCCGGAACGCATCGCCCGACAGCACGCGGCGGGGAAACTGACGGTGCGGGAGCGGATCGACGCCATGCTCGATCCCGGCACCTTCCTGGAAATCGGATCGATCGCCGGCAAGGCGACCTACGACGCCAGCCAGAAGATCATGACCGATTTCATGCCGGGCAACGGGGTTTTTGGCCGCGGCAATGTCGATGGCAGGCCGGTCGTGATCTTCGGCGACGATTTCACCGTGCGCGGCGGTTCGGCGGACGCGTCGATCCGCCACAAATACCAGATGCCGGAAATGATGGCCGGCGAGTTCCGTATCCCGCTGATCCGCATGATCGAAGGCTCCGGCGGCGGCGGATCCGTGAAAACCATCGAAACGACCGGGCACGCCAATTTGCCCGGCGGCGTCGGGCAAAGCTCCGGCCTGTGGCTTTGCGCCCAAAATATGGGCCGCGTGCCCGTCGTCGCGCTCGGCCTCGGTTCGGTCGCCGGCCTCGGCGCCGCTCGGCTGGCCGCGAGCCATTACGCGCTGATGGTCAAGGACACCTCGGCCGTGTTCACCGCCGGCCCCCCAGTGGTGGAGCGGCTGGGCGAAAAACGCACGAAAATGGAGCTCGGCGGGCACGAGGTGCAGGTGCGCGCCGGCACCATCGACGACGCCGTGGACAGCGAGGAAGAGGCCTTCGCCCGTGTCCGCCGGTTCCTGTCCTATCTGCCATCCTCCGTCTGGGACCTGCCGCCCCGGATCACCCCAACCGACGATCCCGAACGGCGGGAGGATTTTCTGATCCATGCGGTGCCGAAAAGCAGCCGCCGCGCCTACTCGATGCGCAAGATCATCGATGCGGTGGTCGACCGGGACAGCTTCATGGAGCTTTCCAAAGGGTTCGGACGGGCGATCATTACCGGCTTCGCCCGCCTCGATGGCTGGCCGGTCGCGGTCCTGGCGGGCGATCCGCTGTATGGCGGCGGTGCCTGGGGCGCGGCGGCATCGCGCAAGATCACCCGTTTCGTCGATCTGGCGCAAACCTTCCATCTGCCGGTGGTGCACCTGGTCGATTGCTTCGGCTTCGCGGTGGGGCTGGAGGCGGAGTCGACCGCCACGATGCGCCACGCCGTCGCCGCCGTCAGCGCCATTCACCAATCCACCGTGCCCTGGTGCCCGATCATCGTCCGCAACGTCTTCGGCGTCGGCGGGGGCGCGCATCTGCCGCACACCCATCCCTGCATCCGCTACGCCTGGCCATCCGGGAACTGGGGCTCGCTCCCCCTGGAAGGCGGGGTGGAAGCCGCCTACCGAGCGGAAATCGCCGCCGCGGACGATCCCGCCGCGAAGCTGGCGGAAATCGAGGAACGGCTGCAACGTTTACGCTCCCCGTTCCGTTCGGCCGAGGCCTTCCTGATCGAGGAAATCATCGATCCCCGCGACACCCGCCCACTGCTCTGCGAATGGGCCAATCTGGTGGCCCCGCTGCGCACCCCCGGCCAGTCGTTCTTCACAATGCGCCCGTAACGAGACCAAAACCATGCCCCTGAGAGGTTACCGCGTTCTGCAGCAAGGTTCCGGCATCGCGCTGGATTATTGCGGCAAGCTGTTCGCCGATTTCGGCGCAGACGTGATCAAGCTGGAACCGCCGGGGGGCGACCCGTTGCGTGTCATGCCGCCGATCCTGGCAAACGGGGAGAGCGGGGTTTTCGCCTGGCTCAATACCAACAAGAAAAGCGTGACCGAAACGCTCGAAACCATCGACGCCCTGCTGCCCGGCGCCGATGTGTTGCTGACCGATCGGGCACGCGACGATCTGGCGGCCCGTTACCCCGGTTTGGCAATCACCGCCGTCGACTGGTTCGGCGAACACGGACCCTATTGCGGCTTCGCGGGAACCGAGGCCGTGGTCCGCGCGCTGGGCGGCCTGGTGGCGTTGACCGGCCCGGCCGAGGGGCCTCCAATCCTCGCGACCGAATGCCAGCAGGGGCCGATCGCCGGTCTCGCGGCGTTTATCGCCACGGCGTCCGGGCTCTACGGGCGGGACAAGGGGGCGCGGCGGTTTTCGGTCAGTATCCATGAGACGGCGGTGAACGTCGCGGAATACGAAGCCGCGGTGGCCTGGGATGCCGGGGAATCGCGCAGGCGCCCGGGCATCAACCGTTTCGGCCGCAACTATCCAGTCGGCATATACGAAACGAAACAGGGGTTGATCGGCGTCACCATCGTGACCCCCGGCCAGTGGCGCGGCATCTGCGCGATGCTGGGGATGCCCGATCTGGCGAAGGAGAAACGGTTCTCGCTGAACACCGACCGTCTCGCGGCGTCGCAAGAAATCGATGCCTTGTTCCAACCGGTCTGGGCGACCAAAACCGCGGAAGAGTGGTTCGAACTGGCATTGGAATACAAGCTGCCGATGGCCGTGGTGCCGGACATGGCGACGTTGCTGGAACAGGATGTCCATCGGCAGCGCGGCGCGTTCGTGCCCGTGCGTATCGGCGAGGAAGCGTTCGAGGCACCGCGCCTGCCGCAGTTCCTGACCGGCACGCCGCCATTGTCCGGCGGCACCGCGCCCTTGGCCGGGGAGGATCACGCGATCTGGTCGGTACCCGCCTTGCCGAAACCGCCCGGGCAGGCGCCGGCCGGTTCGGGCGCTTTGCAAGGCTTGCGGATCATCGATCTGACCATGGGTTGGGCCGGGCCGACCGCGGCGCGGCATTTGGGAGAACTTGGCGCGGAAATCATCAAGGTGGAGGCCTGCCAATATCCGGATTGGTGGCGCGGCACCGACCTGCGCGCGGCATTCATCGCGGAGCAGAAATACGAGAAAATCCCCTGGTTCCAGCTCATGAACCGCAACAAGCTGGACGTCACGCTCGACCTCGCGAACCCCGAGGGTGTGGCGCTGTTGAAACGACTGGTCGCGACGTCGCACGCGGTGATCGAGAATTACTCGGCCGATGTGCTGCGCAAGCTGGGTCTGGATTACCCCGTTCTGAAAGATGTGAGGCCAGGACTGGTGATGTTGTCCATGCCCGCGTTTGGTTCGGGTAATGCCTGGAGCGATTGCCGGGCATATGGTTCGACACTGGAACATGCGTCGGGATTGCCGACGTTGACAGGATCGGCGGACCAACCGCCGGCGATGAACCAGACGGCGTATGGCGATCCGGTGGGCGGTTTCAACGCCGCCGCCGCGTTGATCGTCGCTTTGTTGCATCAGCAGCGCACCGGACAGGGCCAAAATATCGATATCTCGCAGGTCGAGTGCATGCTGCCGTTGGTGGCACCTTCGTTGATCGAGCAATCCGCCCTGGGAACGACATCGCCGCGCATCGGCAACCGCCATCGCGTTTACGTCCCGCACGGGGCGTTTCGTTGTGCCGGCGATGACGAATGGGTTGCCATCGCCATATGCGACGATGCCCAATGGCGGGCCGCCTGCTCGGCAATCGGCCGCCCCGACCTCGCGGAACTGAATGTCGGGGAACGGCGTGCGCGAGAGGATGCATTGGAAGCGGCGATTTCCGCCTGGACCGGTGGGCGATCGGCGGAAGACGCGATGAACCGTTTGCAGGCGGTTGGCGTCGCGGCCGGTGCGGTGCGGCGGCCGGGCGACCTGCATCTGGACCCGCATCTGATCGCTCGCGGCTTTTGGCACTGGATCGACCGGCCGTTCATCGGCCCGCACTGGCAATCCTCCGCCGCCTGGCGCGAAGGCCGCAACGCCTATCCCATCCGTCGCGCCGCCCCCACTCTTGGCCAGGACAACGCGGCGATCCTTTCCGGCATACTGGGACTGAAAGCCGGCGAGTTGGATCGGCTGGCCGCGGCGGAAATCATCGGCACGGTGCCGAACCCGCGCCGCGCGCAGGGCGATGTATAATACCAACCTTCCTAACCATTGACGCATCGGTCTTTCACCCACCGTCATGCCGGCGGAAGCCGGTATCCACGTCTTCCACGGTCGCAGCCTGGCAAGACGTGGATACCGGCTTCCGCCGGCATGACGTGGGAGTCCGGCCAACGAGTCGGAGGTTTCGACGGTTGGTATAATACCAACCGTCCCCCGACTTGTTCGCTGGGCCTTCACGTCATGCCGGCGCGAGCCGGTATGACGTGGTTGGAAGATCGGTGCGTCAATGGTCGGCCCGGTTGGTATAACGGAATCCCCAAATCGCGATAATGTTGTTTACACGGAACATAAAAGCCAGCTGACCGGTCAACCGCCGTTTATCGTCGTGGACGCCATGGTGACCTGACCGTTGGCATTCCTGGCGGTCACGGTCAACGCGTGCGGGCCTTTCGAACAGGAGGGCAGCGCGAAATGCCCATCCGATCCGACAGGGATCGATACCGAGCGGGAACCGTCCAGACTTACGTCCACGGTCCGAACCAGGGCGTCGGCATCGACAGCGAACCCTGTCTTGCTGTGGGCATCGAGAATGATGACCGGCGGGCGATGCGCCGAGGGATGCCGGAAAACGTCCAAAGCCCATTTTCCGACCGCACGGCCTGTCGCGAGGCCGTCGTCATTGTCGAACTTATAATGAATGCCGCCCCAGAGCCGGCTGTTCGCGGCCTCTTCCGCCGCCTGATCGAAACTGGCGAAGGCGCGGGTCACGCCCGGCAGGCTCGCGCTGCTGGACCGAAATGGCTTCGCGCCGAATTCCGCCGTCAAAACGGCCGCCGCCGCGCCGCTGAAGACGGAATGGCCTGATAGGTAGCTGGGATGATTGGGCGTTTCAAGCAAAGGCGTCCAATCCGGGCGAGACGGAAACGCCGCATCGCCGGTTCGGATCGCGGTAATCGGACGCCACGCCCAAAACGTATATTTGGCATCGGCCATGGCGATCGCCGAGTCCGCGATGGCGATATTCAACGCCGCGAGCACCGTCGCTTCCCGCATCGGGTCCTGTGTTGCGGCGCGCAGCGCGCCGATGGCGATCGTGTTCCAATGACCCGCTGGCGCATAAGTGCCGATCGCATCGCTCCAATAATGTGCGGCCTGGGTCTGTTCGGCTGAGCGCAACCGCGAACTGGCTTCCCCGATGTCGGCGGTCAAGGCACGGGCGCTGTTGAAGGCGTCGGTACCGGGTCCGGGCGGTCCAGGCGGACGAAACTGATTCTGCGCGTTCAATGTAAACGGAACCAGCGAAGCCCATTGCGGGTCCAGCGGTGGGTAAAACCGCGGCGGCGTTGGCCGCCACTGCCCAGGTTCGGTGCCAATGCGGACCGTGCCTTGGCGGTCCCACCCGTCCCGATCGCGGATCGCGATGACAGCCTGGGCAATGGCGGTGCCGAATGCTTCGGCGCGCGTCCGAGCGTCATTGACCGGGAATGGCGCAAGAGACTTGGCGAACGCGGTATCCAATTCGGCTTTCCGGGCGGGAAACAGATATGCCAGCATCGTGTGGGCCGCCGCACTTGCAGCCACCATAGGCGCTACATCCGCCGGTGCGGGCAGCCGAACGAGAAAGCCCGGCTGATCGGCGGCGGACCGCAGGGTATCCAGCACGGCGACACTCTCAAGCGCCAGAGCCCTCGTGGCCATGAACGGGTCCATCGATGTTTGCTGAATCGCCCGATTTGTTTCGGCGTTCCACAACAACACGGCATCGTCGGCGCGAGCCGATTGGGCCACCAGTAACACGGCCCAAGCCACAAACCAGCATCCTGGAAAACAGGAGCGATTCCCGTTGCGTTTCATGGCCCGCGTTTGCCTCCCCCTCCTTTCGGAAGATGTTGCACATTGCTTGATCGCAGATTACCGACGAACGATGAGTCCTGGAATACTTTTCAAAGGTGCGACGTCGGTCACCTTCGATCCGCCAAGATTAAGCGACTTCAACGAAACCGAACCGGCCAAAGGCGCGATGTCGTCGACCGCCGTCCCCTCCAGATCGAGCGTTTCGAGCTTTACCAGTTGCGCCAGCGGCGAGATGTCCCGGACCTTAGTACCGACGAGGTTCAGCGACCGCAGTTCCGTCATGTTGCGCAGCGGCCGCAAATCGTAGATCGACGTGCCGTTCAGATTGAGATCGCGCATCGCCATCATCCCCGACAGCGGCGAGATGTCGGACACCGAAGTGCTACCCAGATCGAGTGTCGTTAACTGCCACAAGTTCTTGAGCGGGCCGATATCGGTGACTTTTGTGACCGCGAGCACCAGTTCGTGCAAATGCGCCAGCTTCGCGAGAGGCGTCAGATCGCGCACCTCGGTGCCGCCAAGGTTCAGAGATTCCAGATCCGACAGACCGCTCAACGGGGTCAGGTCGCTGACCGGCAGAAACTGAAGGTTGACCGACTTCAGCCCCGGGATGCGCGCCAACGGTTCGATGCTGCGCACCTGTGTGCCGCATATATCCAACGATTTCAATTGAACAAGACGTTCCAACGGCGTCGCATCGTGGACCGGCGTGCCGTGCAGGCTGACAACCTGCACGCCCTGGGCAATCAATTCCGGGATCGCCGCCAGCAAGGCCGCATCGTCCGCCTGATCCGTGAAGGTCGCGACCAGCAGGCCATCCTGAGTCGATAGTGTCACCATCTGTTTATCGAGCGCGCTGGCGGGAAGCGCGTATAACGCGCAGGCAATCGCCAGCAGCAGGGCCAATCCAAACCTTACTGGCCACCTCGGGGCCGCTTGCTGTCGCATTCCAATGTCCCGAACGGGTCGATCACTCCTTTCCTATAGCATGGCGGAGCATGTCATAATATAGCGAATTATATCATTTTTTGTGGTTTCGGTCAGCTACGGGTCGATCCGCGGCGTTATGGGCCTGGCCACCAATTCGTGATAACAATCCCTCCGAACCCCGAAAGGCGCCTAAGGTATGGGCATCGCCACCGAACAGGAACTGTCTCAGCGGATCGAGGCGCTTTGCGACGCCGGCTGGAACCGGTTCATCACGCGAATCGCCCGCGGTCGGGCAAATGCCATCAAGGATTGGGGTCGCATCGGGAAAGCCTTCGCCTAATGCCAAAATCACCCAAAGCCGCCGAGCGCCACGCCCTCGGGCTGATTTCGTCGGCGCACCTGGTCAGCCATTTCCACTACCTCGTGCTCGTGCCGCTGTTTCCCATGCTGAAGGCCACCCTCGGCGTCGGCTATGTGGAGCTCGGCTTCGCGCTGACCGTGTTCAACATCACCAGCGGGCTCATCCAAACGCCAATGGGCTACGCCACCGATCGTTTCGGTGCGCGACCAGTGCTCATCGCGGGGCTGCTGCTCGGCGGGTTCGCCTATGTCTCCCTCGGAATATTCCCGAACTATGTGTGGATGCTGTGCGCATCGGTCCTGCTGGGCATCGCCAACGGCGTCTACCACCCGGCCGATTACGCGATCCTGGGATCCGTCATCGAGCCATCCCGCCTCGGACGAGCGTTCTCGATCCATACCTTCGCCGGGTTCCTGGGTAGCGCGATCGCGCCGATCGCGATGCTGGCGATGGCGCGCATCTGGGGCATCGGGCCGGCGATCGCGGCGGCCGGCGTCCTGGCGATCGTTGTCGCGATGCCATTGTTGGCAGCCGGTTGGCTGGACCGGGCGGTGATCGCCAGCACGCCGCGGGGATCGGCACATATTCCGTTGCGCGGTCTGTTGACCCCGGCGGTGATGAGTCTGGTCGGCTTCTTTACGCTGCTCAGCCTCAGCAGCGGGGCGCTGACGAATTACTCGGCGGTGGCGCTGACGAACCTGTATGGGATCACGCTTTCCGCCGCCAACGTGGCGCTGTCCGGGTTTTTGTTCGCAACCGCCATCGGGGTGCTGGCCGGCGGCTTCATCGCCGATGCCACGCGGCGCCATGGCGACGTGGCGGCGGCTGGATTCGGGGGGGCGGCGGTGCTGATCCTGCTTGTGGGGACCATCGACCTCGGCCCCGTGCTGCTGACGTTGGCGATGATCCTGGCCGGATTCCTGTCGGGCATGATCTCGCCCTCGCGCGACATGCTGGTGCGTGCGGCCTCGCCCCCCGGTGCGTTCGGGCGGGTGTTCGGCATCGTCACCACCGGTTTCAACATCGGCGGCACGATCGGCCCGCTGATCGGCGGTTGGATCATGGACCATAACCTGCCGCGCTGGGTCTTCTATTCCTCGGTGTGTTTCATGGTGGCGACGTCCCTGATGGGCCTGGCCAGCGAATGGCGTGCCCGCCGGCGCGCGGTATGGGGAGCAGCGGAATGACCGGATTGCCCGAAGCCGACGCCGCGACGCGGGATTTCTTCCACCGCTGGCTGGAGACGTTTTCGTCCTATGTCCGCGCGGTCGACTACGGTCCGGCCAAGCCGCTGTTCCACAAGGACATTCTTGCCTTCGGCACGCACCAGGACGTGCTGCCGAGCCTGGAGGCCTGGGTGAACACGCAGTGGGACAATGTGTGGCCGAGGACCGACGATTTCCGCTTCGTGCTGGAATCGACGCATGTGCTGGCATCGGACGATGGCTCGATGGCCGTTGTCGTGGCGCCGTGGACGAGCACGGGGTTCCATGAGGACGGGTCGCGTTTCGATCGTCCGGGACGCGCGACGATGGTGTTCCACAAGCGGGACGGGGTCTGGCTGGGCGTGCATACGCATTTGTCGCTGAACCGCGGCGTGCCGCAGGCCAGTTTCGGGAACCGGCCGGTCAAGTCGCGTTAGGGGGCCGTCAGCCCCCGCCGAGCATCGCGCGAATATCGGGCAGGTGCTCCCGGCCCCAGAAAATCTCGCCGTCGACGACGAAGGTGGGCACGCCGAATACGCCCATCGCCTCGGCTTCCCGGCTGATTTCGGCGACTTCGGCGCGCCCCGCCTCGGCCCATCCGGGGAAGTCGGCGGCGTCGCAGCCGGCTTCGGTCAGGACGGCCGCGATGACCCGCACCTGCTCGATATCCAAAGCGCGCTGCCAGAAACGTTCGAACACGATGTCCTGGTAGCGATGCAGCACCGGATCGCCATGGCGCGCGACATAGAGCATGCCGGCGGCGGCGAGCGTTGAGTCCCAGATTTTCTGCGTGCCCCGGATCGTCAGCCCTTTCTTGCGCGCCTGCCGGCGGCAATCCATGTAGCTGTAGCGCACGCGGCGCCATTGATGGGCGTTGCGGTTTTCGTCCAGCACCGTGCCATCGGGGGCCACGGTGGCGGAGCCGAGATACTGCGGAATGTCCAATATATAAGGCAACCAACGCAGCCGCACCCCGAGGTCGCGGGCCATTGCGTGGGCCTCGTCCATCGCCAGATAGGCGTATGGACTTTTGAAATCGATATAGACCGTGACGGCAGGGCGATCTGTCATGGCGGGAGGTTACCGCGCCCCAGATCGTCCGGCTATAAGGCGGCCCATGGAAACCCTGATCCTTCGCCTGACCGACCATCTGCCGCGCGGACTGCGCGTCCACGTGACCGCCGAGCGGGTGGCGACCCTCGCGCAATTCGTGAAATTCGGATTCGTCGGTCTGACCGGTCTCGTGATCGATACCGTGACGGTTTACGCGCTGCGCGGAAGTTGCGGGCTCTACGGGGCCGGACTGATTGCCTATGTCGTGGCGGCAAGCATCAACTGGTTGCTGAACCGGGTATGGACGTTCCGCGGCCAGGGTAGCGGTCCGGCACACCGCCAATGGGGCCGGTTCATGCTGACCAATCTGGCCGGGTTCGCCTTGAACCGCGGCACTTATGCGCTGATGGTGACCTTCGTAGCGGCAGCAGCGCGGCAACCGGTGATCGCTACCAGTGCCGGCGCAGTCGCCGGCATGTTCGTCAACTTCCACCTCTCGCGCAAAGTTGTGTTTCGCTAAC
>Ga0075019_10002638_pt1 | contig 10229 bp, 8 predicted proteins | sample ColStrG_CSR_2013_FD_71473 | JGI IMG/M metagenome (GOLD analysis project Ga0075019, IMG submission 71473) | Freshwater sediment microbial communities in response to fracking from Pennsylvania, USA - Cold Stream Run_MetaG_CSR_2013 | ecosystem: Environmental > Aquatic > Freshwater > Creek >...
ACGTAGTTGAAGTACCGTGCCGCCTTATTGGACGAAAGCGGATCGTGCAATATTCGGTACCAAAACAGACGCAACGGAATGATAGGAGGTTTAGCGCTATTGGGAGGCATTGCTCGTGCTCCAGGGATGCCAATATTGATACTTAGCGACGGTCTGCTTGAGGGCTATCCGCCGATAGCAATCGCAAAAACTCACGATCACAATATCCTTATGCGAGAGGCGTCATGGGCATATTTGAAAGCATCAAGCGCGGGTTAGAAGAGCACAAGGAACACCATGACCATGTCAAGCAATTCGAGAATATATTAATGGAAGCGGTTGCAAGCGGATCGCTCACCAAAGTCCAAGAAGATCAGATTCGGCGCGCTTTTGGCGAACTCAAGCTGGCCTCCCAGGACCTTGACGCCCTTCGCATACCGGCGTACCACGCGGCTGTAAAAGCAATAGCTGCTATGGACGCCATTTCTCCACAGCACATTGCAGGTCTGCAGGAAGTTCAGCGCTTTCTTAAAGTCGAGGACGAGAGGATTGCACAGGAAAGACAGGAAATTGCTTCGGCCATTGTCCAGCAGGCGGCTGCACAAGGGGGCGTTTCCGGCGCTAAGGAGGAGCAAGTCCGCCATATGCTCTTGCAGCTCAATGTTTCGGCAATGCAATTGCAAAAGACCGCTCTGCCTTCGCTACGCAACGCATTTGCCAGGGCCATTCAAGCGGATTCGATATCAAAGGAGCAGGTTGTTTCGCTGGTAAACCTGCAAAATATCCTCGACGTTCGCGATGATCAAATTCAGGAAGAAAAGTCTAAGCTCTCCCATCTGTATGTCGTCAGCGAAATCCAACAGGGCAGGCTACCAACCGCGACCGACGATGAACTCGTTCTCAAAAAAGCCGAGGTCATTCATTGGCGCGTGACCGCATCCTTGCTAGAGGAGCGTGTCGTCGAGCGGGGCTATGTAGGGGGGTCTCATGGGGTTAGCGTTCGGATTGCCAAGGGACTTACGTACCATGTCGGCTCGTCCAGGGGCCATCTCGTCTCACGGTCGGCAGTCGTTCCCGTGAGCCGTGGCCATCTTCTCGTAACGAACCAGCGTATCGTCTTTCGAGGCGACAGCAAGTCGCTCAACTTTGCACTTCCCCACGTATTGGACGTCCACATGTATTCCGACGGCATCCGTATCACCGACGACAAGGGCAAACCGTATACCCTCGAATTGGCCGACCCCGCCCAAAGTGACATATTGGGTGCAACCGTTCAAAGCGTACTGTCCGCTATTTCCAGTTGAACCGGCAATATCGCTGCAAAGGGATTGCTTTGGCCAGCTGCGGCATGTAGCTTTGCCTGCTTTAAATCTGCCCTTCCGGCCGCCAGTTCCCTGTTCGTCACCCGGAAATCGCAGCGCCAAGGAAAATTCCGCCAAAGGACGTGAGGCATCTAAAACTACCTACTGCCAACTGACTCCCCGCCATATTTCTTGTACGCCGCGATCCAGTTCTCCGCGATCTCTCGTTGCGCCTCTGCAAGCGGAATTTTGCCGCGGCAGACGAGGTGGTGCAGTTCGTTCTCGATCTTGTCTTTGGCATCGGCCCCAAAGCCGCCAACCACATGACGTGGTTCCGGCCACAAATTCTTCTGTGACGTCGGCGATCCGCCGAGTTCGAGGGGGATAAGGTGGTCCTCCTCGTAATCCCGTAAGCGGCGATCCTCATAGCCATACTCGGCGATCTGCCGGCGTTTCATGCTGCCAGTGTAGTTCGCCGGCGGCCGTATCGTTTTCGTGTAGCCACGGACGCAGATCGTCGACCTGATGTTGGCCTGCGTGACATCAGGATTAATGGCGCCTGGCGTGATCTGGTGCCGGGGAAGCGCGTCTTCAATGGGATGGACGACGTCATATTGTCCCTGGGCATCGACACCACCCTTGTCCGCCGCCGGGGTGGGGCCGGCAGCGAAAAGGATGACGCAAGCGAGAAAGGTAGTCGGCGCGCACCGAAGCAGAGCGCCGGTTGCGGAATTGGACATGGGAACAGGGGGAGGGCCGGTAACGAATGTCGTGCATGATACTGCCATTAAATACAGTATCGCCGCTCGAGTCACCGACACCCCTCTCCTTTGAAATAGCGCCGGCATTCCAGGCCGTGATCAAACTCGGACCGTTGCCGGAGACTTGCGGCTGGCGCAGGTCTGGGACGAAGTCTGGAAGCTATGGGCATTGACATTAGCACAGTTAATTGATACAGTGGCACTGTACGTAAACGATTATGAAAACCGCCTACACACTTTCCGAGTTGGCTGCCCTGGTAGAGCTACCCGAGCGGACCCTGCGCTATTACATCCAGATCGGCATTGTCGATCGACCGGAGGGCGAGACAAGGGCGGCGAAGTACGGACAGCGACATTTGGAACAACTTCTAGAGGTTCGAAAATGGCAGCGATCGGGGTTGTCGCTCGAGCGAATTCGGGAGATTCTGGCTACGCCAGGATTGGACGAACCCCCACCGCGCCCGCGCGGACCCGGAACGGTGGAGGTCTGGAGCCATTTGGTGGTTGGTCCGGGTGTTGAGCTGACGCTTGAACCCGGGCGTGCCGGGCTATCACCGGAGGCCGTCAGAAAGTTGTTCAAGGAAGTGGCCAACGCTTACGAGCGGGTAAAAAAGGAATTCCCATGACCTCAGATGCTGTCTTCGCCGCATTCCATGCTACTGCTTTTGGAGAAAGCGTCACTCCGCCAGTATTGCAAGGCATCGATATCAAGGCAACCTTGCACGGACCATTGCTGGATGTTTTGGTCGAGCAACGCTTTCTTAATGCGGGTAGGGATGACATCGAGGTTGTCTACACCTTTCCTTTGCCAGCAAGGGCGCAGGTCGCAGGCCTTGAATTTGTGCTGGGTGGTGTGCGCTATAGCGGTGCAATTCGAAGCAAGGAAGTAGCCGCGCAGCAATATGAAGACGCAATTGACAAGGGGGACACGCCGGTCTTGGTGGAACGAAGCGCAGAGGGCCTATTTACAGCGAATCTGGGCAATTTGCGGGCAGGCGAAGGTGCGCTGGTGAAAATTCGCTACGTACAGCGTGTCCTGGGTGAGGGTGATGCGTGGCGCGTGGCTATTCCAACCGTGATTGCCCCCCGCTATGGCGACCCTGAACGTGACGGCGGGATTGCTCCGCACGCAGCTCCCGTTCATTCAATGTTCGTCGACTATGACCTTGGCTTTGAATTATTAATAGCAAATCGAGTCGATACGACCAGCGTTCGATGCACATCCCACGCGACAGAAGTGGCGACAGTGCCAACGGGCATAACCGTCACCCTGCGCCCGGGAGCAAAACTGGACAGGGATATCGTGGTTTGGGTGCAGGACGCGGAACGCCTTATTGCAATTGCTGGGCCAGATCTGGTCACTGCGGATGGCGAAGCAATCGTTGCCATGGCTGCACTCCGTCTGCCAATTGACGAAAAACAAGGAGGTGTGGCACCTCACCGTCGGCTCTCCTTGCGGGTGGTGTTGGACTGTTCGGGTTCAATGCAAGGCGATTCCATCAACTGGGCGACAGTCGCTTGCCAGCGCCTGATCGCCAAGTTGCACGACGACGATGAATTCTCAATTACGCGCTTTGGAACTGATCATGAACATTGGCGTCCCCGGCTGGTACCTGGGAACGCAAAGGGACGACTAGAGGCTACCGACTGGCTTTACGACGTCCAGGCCGACCTTGGTGGGACCGAGATGCAGAAGGCCCTAGAGGCCGCCTCGTCGCTAGCTGGCGACGCCCGTAGGAGCGACATCTTGCTGATCACCGACGGCCAAATCGAGGCTGCGGACGTGCTCATTGCTGAGGCACGAAAAGCAGGCCACCGAGTCTTCATCATTGGAGTTGGGGCAGCCCCAAACGATCCATTCCTGCGTGATCTGGCGGACGCAACCGAAGGGCGCTGTCAAATTGTCACACCGGGCGAGAGTCTTCCAAACGCCATCGATCCGATCGTCACGCGGATACGAGCTCCCACTGTCGAGGAAGTTACGGTCGAATGGCCGCAGGTCCCTATCTGGAAATTGCAATGGCCACAGCAACCACTTCCCGGTGAAACTGTTTATTTTTTCGCTGGGTTCGAACGGTCTGTTTCGGGCACCCTCCGTGCTCGCTGGCCATGGGGCGAGAACCACCTGGAGGCGCATTCGCCCATTTCGGAAGCCGGCGAACGTGGCGATGCGCTGCGTAGCGTAGCCGCGGGGGAGAGGCTGCGATCAGGCCTTTTTTCGGACCCGGCAAAATCTGCCGAGGACTACCAGCTAGTAACACAGTGGACGTCCTTGATCGCGATCGCTCAACGCGAAGCCGATCAGAAGGCGATGTCCATGCCGCGGCTTGCAAAGGTTGAACAAATGATTCCAGCCGGATGGGGCGGCACGGGCACCATTAAAAGTTTGGATTGCTATTTCATATCAGCGTCCCCGGGCAATTATTCGGACGAGGACTTTAATTACTTGGCGGAAGCAGACGTATATGTCGCCTATGGTCGCCCAGAGCAGGCGGAAGAAATACTCAAGGAAGCGCTGCGGTTGGATCCCAATCTAGCTGGCGCAAGTGAAAAACTTCAGGAAATAAGGGACCTGCTCGTGGCGCGAGGAACTCCGACAACTGAAGAAAGCAAAATCGATCAGCCGCTCCCGATTCCCACTCCTCTGACCCGTCGTGAGCGTATCGATGAAGAGTTGGAAATCCTTCGTCCTTCCCTGGAACGCCCGCTTGAGCGAATCAAGAGACGCCACTTCGCAAATTCGATATCCAACCCATCAATCACAGGCGCCAAAGTTCTGGATGGAATCGCCCTACTGCGGTGGGCCGGAATTTCAGACAAACTTCTTCAGGCGTTCGCATCCGAAGGAGCGGAAAGCATTGATGCGGAAGTACTGGTGAAACAATTACTCGAACTCCTCGAAGCAATTATCGAAAGACGGTATTGGGATTTCAGTGCTGCAGCAACCGGCGATGTACTCCCAGCGCTATGCCGGGGCTTTGAGACATACCTCGATAGCCTGATTTCCCAAGAAAACTGAAAAATGAAAGCATTGAACGGTGTCTTATCGTTTCCGGGATTGGAATAGCCTTCCTCTCCAATTTAGGGTTCATTCGGCCAACAACAATCTGATCACATCAATAGGGAGAAGCTTCGATGAATTTCAAATTGCGAATGACGGCCGCTGAAAATGAACGGTTCAATGAATTGATGGCTATATGCCGTTTGAGGCAAGGCGAATTCGGTCGCGGTGCTGGAGGTCGACAAGGTTGGTCTTGCTACGGATCAGATTTCATCAAGGCAGCATCGGAGCTTTATTTGCTAATAATGCAAGCCGATAAGGATCCCCCAAAAGATTGGCAAGCCGCAACAGGGTACCGGCAGATTCAAATAGTTTGCGACCTACTCTCAAAGGAATTCATCGTTCATGATGTCAGGTCATGTCGGGGTGGTCAAATGACGGCCAAGTCCGTTGATTATCTACGCGACAAATATCTCCGCGACCACATATCAAAGGTGACGACCCTTTCCGCAAACCTTTTAGAAAGAGCTTGGGCGTAATTCGACTTCAGCTTGCGTAACGCCCCGATTGATGCGCCTGGTCTGGTGCTCGCATTGGCAGCCACACTCCATCAGGTTGATCTGTACGCCAAAGATCACGAGAGACTCTGTGAGCAGGCGATGTCCGACGAATGCGCCGACTGATTTTTTGCGCCAAAACGCGTCAATGCACCGCCCGGGGAATTATTGTGTTCCAACCAATTCTCGCGCTGATACACCCGCCTCCCGCCAAAACTCCGGATGGCAACTGAACACCAGGATTTGATGACGCTGCGCAGCATCAAAAAGCACCCGGTGCATCGAGCGAAGCCGCTGCCAGTCCGAGTGAACAAGTGCATCGTCCAAAATGACAAGCGTGGGACGCCCAGCCTGCTTGAGAAGATCCGCGTACGCCAGACGCGTGATAAGGCCCATCTGTTCTCGTGCGCCAAAGCTCAGTTCATCAAATGTTCCGCTCGTCGCCTCGGCCTGCCCCGGTCGGACGAGCGCCCCGGGCGACAGATCTTCGTTGAAGACCAGCTCAGCGCCCGCCATGACCAAGGGCAGGTAGTGCTGCACCTTGGCGCGAAGCGGCGCCTGGAGCCTGCGCTTTTGCAGGTTCTGCTGCTCCTGAAGACGGCGCACCAGCAAATCGAGCGCTTTGGCGTGTAGCGCAAGGTCCGTGAGGCGACGCTCACACGTCTCCAAGGCAGCGCCCAGCCGCGCGCGTTCTTCTTCGAGCCCCTGGCCCGCGGTCCCCTCGAGGCGCGCTCGCAGCTGGCCAATCTCCGTCTGCCGCTGGCCGGCCGCCCGGTCAAATGCCTCCAGGCTCGCACGCAGGCGTGCCACATCCTGGCGGGCGGCTTGGGGCTGCTCGAGCTCGAGCGCACGCTGCGCCGCCTTTACTGCAAGCGCCACCTGTGATCTGTGCGCATTGAGCTCGACCCGCTCTCTGGACGCCGCATCCTGCCGCGTAATACGCTCAGGAGCGTTGACGATAGCCGCGGCCGCGCCGCGCTCCCTTTCTGCCAGTTCCTTGCCGGTACGGGCCTGAATCTCGCGGGTAGCCGCCGCCCGCACGCGATCCGTTGCAGCCTTCATTTCCAGATCCACGGCTGCGAGCGCACTTTCGGCAGCTCGCAACGGCAATGGCGTCTGGGTCTGCGCCGGCCCAAGCTCGCTTATAGCCAAAGCAGCCGCCTCGTGGTTCCGGGTTGCCTCGGTCAAACCTTCGGTCAGCTTTTCAATTCCCCACGGCGCCAGGCCTTTCAATTCCGCGCTGGCCAGTGCCTCGGCGCTTCGCAGCCGTTCGCTGCTAGCCAATGCCGACTCCGCTTCGGCAAGCGAGTTCACGCCCAGCTGTTTGAGGGATGCGGTCAGTCTCTGGGCCGCAGCGGCCACCTTCGTCTTGAGTTCTTCAAGACTAGAAGCCCCAGGGGTCACGGTAATCTGGCCAACATTTTCTATTTGGACGACGACCTCCGTCGTCACGAGGCGCTCTTGCCCACTTTCCACGGACATGCCGTCAATCGTCACCGCGCCGGGAGCGGTCAAGTCAAAGTGCAGGCGCGTGGCTTGGGCGGTCTGCTGCGCCTCCAACAGCGCGTGTGCGTCCCGTAATTTGCGAGCGGCCTCCACGTCTTTGCTGGATATCTCGCGCGCCGGCCGTTGTTCTTGCAAGGACTTGATTTCCCCTGCCTTGGTCTTGGCGCTTTCGACGAGCGCGGCAAGCTTTTCGATCTGACCAGCTGCGTCATCGCGCTGCTTGACGAGCGCCACCCTCCTCTCTTCCTGTGTGGCCTGTGTCACCGCGTCGCTCGCCTGGTCAAAGCGAGCCTGAACACCGGCCTGCTGCTGCTTGGCCTCCTGCAGCGCTGCCTCGGCGTCGATAACCGTTGCTGCCGCCGTCAAGGCGGTTTGGCTGCGTATCTGCAGGTTGACATCCTGATCGGCGAATGTTTTGAGCGTCTGATCGACCAATTCGATACGCTTGTCGAGCAGTTGAAGCGCCTTTTGCTGCCGGTCCAGGTCCTGCTCCTGCTGCTCGAGTTTTGTGGACCGCTGTTCAGCTGCCAGGACCTCGGTGGCCAGAGCCGTCCGGGCGTCCTGCTTTCTTTCCTCGTTCTCTTCGGAAACGAGTTTGGCCAACCGATCGATTTGGTTGCGGTATTGGTCGATTTTTTCGTCCAGCTCCGCCAGCGACAACTTCGTGGTCTCAGCCTCGCTCTCGGCGCTGGCGAGTTCGCCACGGTGCCTACCGGTTTCGGTCAGCAAAGCGTCACGTCGGTCTTTGAGCGCGGCGATAATGGAATCGCTGTGCGAGGTGGCCACCGCGCTGGCTGACGAATCTAGCGCCTGCCGGAGGTAATCGGCCGCGCTTTCAACCGGCTGCTGAATCGCTTGAGCCTGCCCCTGGTCGATCCAGAGCAGGCCCGGAACCCCATGGTGCTCAGGCTTGCTTTCGCCTTTAGTCGGAAACGAATACCCCAAAAGCTCGGCGAGCTGATCTTCGGCAGCATCCCCGTCTTTCAACACGGATCCGATCTGCAGCTCACAGCGGGATTTCTTCAAGAAGGTCTTGCGAAGCTTGTATGAGGTTGAGCCAACAACAAAATCGACTTCAACCGTCGGTGCAGCATCAGGCTCGCCCCAGGGCCGAAGCCACTTGGTGCCCCCTGCTCCGGATTTGTACCTCTCAAAGAACGCCGCCCGTATCGCCCCGACAACCGTACTCTTGCCCGCCTCATTAGGACCGACAAATACATTCAGACCCGGGTCAAGATTGGCCAGTTCCAGGGAGGATTTGAACTTGCGCACCTGCTCCAGGCGCACGCGCGAAATCTTCAAGGCGCGGGCCCCACTGTGTCCAGTAGGGTCTCGGCCAATATCCTAAGGGCCAGCGCCGATACGCCTTCACTGTCACCATCTTGTTCCGCGCGTAGCTGCTGTAACACGTCGCCCACGTAGCCGTCGGCTTTTAGCTCAGCAATATCGGCCTCGGTCGGAGCCAGGCGCAAACCACTCATATCCAATCTGGATGCACGTGCGGTCGCCTCGGCTTGCGCCAGCGCTTCGCGCGCGCGCTTCATCCCCCGAAGATCAGTTCTCCCAGTTACTTCGATATCGACGACGTCGCAGGCGGTTACCGCAGCCAAATTTGCCACGAATACATCCACATCCGTCGGCATTGAAAGGTCTGATTGAATCTGACTCCAGTTGAACTGGGCAGTACGCACAGGCGTGACTTCTGGAAATGCGCCGGGGAAGACTTCGACGATCAAAACGTTTCCCGCATCATTGTTCTTGAAGCGGTCGGGTTCCGGGGCGCCGCTGTACCAGGTCCGCTCATTGACACGGTAGGTGCCGTGCCAGTCACCCAGCGCCAAGTAGTCCAGGCCTGCGCGCACCGCCCGGTCGGGCGCAATCGGGTTGGCCGAATCAACTTCGCTGGGGAGGATGTCGCCCACCGCTCCATGGGCAAGCCCAATTCGGGCAAGCCCCGCACCGGTTGGTGTTTCGCCAAACCACTGCGTGACGTCCGCATACGTGTGGCGCTGCGTCAAAGGTGCTGCCAGGACAACGAACCCAAGGTCCGGAAATGGCACCACGCCTGGCTCGAGGACAGCCGTCACGTTGGGCGGAACCATGCCCAACTGCAGTGCACGGCGCCATGCGCCTTCGGCGAGGGCGGCGTCGTGATTGCCGGGGATGACAATCCAAGGGCCCGGAAATGAAGAAATTGCGTGAAAGAGCCGGCGCAATGTTTTGTCGGCAAGCCCTTGAGCATCGAAAACGTCACCGGCGACCAGAACCGCCGCCACCTGGCGCTCCGTAGCCAATGCCCCGATCGTCTGAACTACCTGCAGCCGAGCCTCGGCCAATGGCACGGCGCCTTCGGGCTCGAACTGCCCAAAGTAGCGTCCGATTTGCCAATCTGCAGTGTGAAGAAGACGCGGCACCCGAACTCCGTTGAGAACATTGCTGCGCATTGTGCAACATTGCGACGCCTACGCACTAGACCCAAACGACCTCCCGCCCCCAATTTGCCTAAGCGGACGCGGCAATTGACGAGGGTTACGTTCCACTGCCTAAAGCGAGAACCGTGCTATTGAATTCCGTCAACGTCCCGCGCCGCTGCTGCCATCCGTCGATCAACAATCTCTAGTAGTTCCGCCATGTGGGCATCTTCATCGCGCAATAGGTCGATAAACGCCGACAACTTCGCGAATGTCACGCCACGGTCTTCATTATCGGTGAAGCAGACGGTATCAAGTGGCAGGTTGGCAATTGTCGCAATCGAAAGGGCAGTCCTAGCGTCAATGAGCCGCTTAAAGTTGGCGACACGAAGACGGTCCAAATCGCCACGCGCAACGGCGAGTTCGGCAAGCAGGCTCTTGCGATCTTCCATCGCTACTCGCAGTTGCCAAACAGTGATAACGCCAAAAGCGTTCTAGCTTCTGTGACAAGCAAAACCAAAGGAAACGTCATAATTTCCTCGTCCCAACCGCAGGTGCAATTTTGCCGCGAACTCGTAAGAAACGGACCCGATGAACTCGGTAAACGAGTCGCGCGTAATTTCCTCAACCTTTTTGGCGCAATGCCAAGGTCAGCTGGTCGCGCCTGAGCGCGCGTACCTGCTTCGTAAATGGCAAAAGTCTAAATGTTTAAC
>Ga0075019_10002640_pt1 | contig 10222 bp, 10 predicted proteins | sample ColStrG_CSR_2013_FD_71473 | JGI IMG/M metagenome (GOLD analysis project Ga0075019, IMG submission 71473) | Freshwater sediment microbial communities in response to fracking from Pennsylvania, USA - Cold Stream Run_MetaG_CSR_2013 | ecosystem: Environmental > Aquatic > Freshwater > Creek >...
CAGCGGGTCTCGGCATCGTCACCGCCGATGTGGCTTTCGGACCGTGGGACCTGCGCGAATGGACAGAGGCCATGATTACCGTGAAGTAGCGGGGCCGCAATTGCCCCGCACAGATATACGAGCTACGTTCTCTCGATGATCTTCCCGTCCCGCATGTGTACCGTGTAGTGTCCGTACGCCGCTGCCTCGGGATTGTGCGTAATCATGAGGACGGTCTGCCCCAGCCTCTCGTTCAGGTCGCGCAGAATCCCCAGCACCGCCTTCGAGTTCTCCGAGTCCAGGTTGCCCGTCGGCTCGTCGGCCAGCAGGATCGCCGGATGGTTCACGATCGCCCGCGCGATCGCCACCCGCTGCTGCTCCCCGCCCGAAAGCGCGCTTGGCTTGTGGTCCAACCGGTTGGCGATCCCCAGCAAACGCAGTACTTCCTCGAAATCCGCGCTCGGTTTTGGCTCCGTTCCGGCGATGTGCCGCGCAATTGCGATGTTGTCGCGGGCCGTCAGGTTGGGCAGCAGGTTGAATTTCTGGAACACGAACCCCACTGTCCGCTTGCGCAGCCGCGTGCGCCCCGCGTCGGTCATCGCCGCCAAGTCCTGGTTGGCCACCCGCACCTTCCCGGCCGTCGGCGGCGTCAGGCCCCCGATAATGTGGAACAGCGTCGACTTGCCCGAGCCCGAAGGCCCCACGATCGAGAGGAAGGCACCGCGCTCGACCGTCAGGTCCACCCCGCGGAGCGCCGGTACGTCCACCTTCCCCACCTGGTATGTCTTGCGCAGGTCCTCAATCTCGATGATCGCGCCGTTCCCGACGGCGGCAGGGGCGTTACTCATACGCAAGCGCCTCGATGGGATCGTGCCGCGCCGCGCTCAAGCCCGGGTAGAGGGCTCCGAAACCCGTCCCCACCAGCGTGATCGCGCCGGCGATCAGCCACCATTCGGGAACGATCACCATCGGGAAAGAGGCCGGCACCAGCGTCTGGATCAGCCAGTACGCACCGTAGCTCATGGCAATGCCCAGCACGGTCCCGCCGACCCCCAGCAAAACCGCCTCGGCCAGAATGATCTGGAGGATGAACGCCTTCGATGCACCCAGCGATTTCAAAATCCCGATTTCGCGCGTTCGCTGCAACACCGCCATGTACATGGAAAGGCATACCACCGCGAACCCGATGATCACCGCGATCGAAACGATCACCATTAGAAACTCGCGCAATGCTGGAATATTGTTCACATTCAGCAGGGAAGCGAAATCTTCGGTTGAGTAGATCGGCCAGTCTTCCAGGGCGGGAATGCGCTTCAGATACTTGACTACCGAATCCGTATTGCCGGGGTCATCCAGCTTCAGATAAATCTGGCTGATCGTGCCGGTGTTCCCGCTCAAGTCTTGCAGCACTTTCAATGGGAACACTACATGCGCCAGCTTCCCGCTCTCCGTAATCCCGCAGACCCGCCATTGATGGCTCAACAGGTTGATGGAGTCTCCCGCGTGTTTGTGGTGCTGAGAGTTGTAGAAGGTATCGATGATTACGTCATCGGGCTTCTCAAAGGCATGACCTTCCACGAACGTGAAACCGCCGCTGACCTGATTGAAGGCGTCCAGATCGACGCCGGCGGCGCCCAGCGTGATCCCCTCGATCGGCACATTGATCACGCCCGTGGCCTGCTTCACGTGCGGCTGCCGCGCCATGTAGTTCACCATCTGCTGCGGAATGGGTGCACCGTTCAGCGAAAGAAATGAGCTGTTCTTCGGCCGCACAATGATGTCCGCGCCGATGCCGCGGGTCCGCCGCTGGCTGTCTTCCAGCATCCCGTGGCTCAGCCCCACAATGCACAGAATCAACGTCACCGGCACCCCGATCAGCAGAATCGAGAGCAGGCTCCGCATCGGCTTGTGCTTCAGGTTTTCGATAACCAGCTTGGCAGTCACTTTTTCTTGGTTCTTCCTTTGGATGGAGGGGCCGGAGGCGCGGGTGGAGGCGCCTGGCCTACCACTTGCAGCGTGCTTCCCTCGGGTTGATCGAGCACAAACTTGTCGTCCGTCACACCCTTATCGATGTCCATCTTGACCACGTCGATCACTACGCCGTACTCATCGCGCGGCCGGTTGATTTCCACGTGCTTCGGGAAGGCCACGTTGTCATAAGCCTTCCAGCCGCCGTATCGCGCGTCGGTCAGGATATTGCCCGCCGGGTCGAATATCAGCTGGCGGGAGATCAGGAGGTCGTAGCGGTTGAACCATACGGTCCGCGTCAGCAGAAGTTGTCCGTCGCCGTTCTCGTGGACAATATGCAGGATGTAATACGCGTTGCCTTCGTCGGTGAAGTTTTCTACCAGCAACTTGTCATTCTGCGGGTCCACCGGGCGCACCATCATCGCTTCCAGAAAGTGCTGCGGACGCAGATTCTCCAGTTTGTTCAGGGAGGGTTTCTCCAACTCATTCCGGCCCACCAGGAAACGGTTCTGTGCCGGAATATAAAGCTTGAAATCGGACCCGTTCGAAACCATGTCGAAGGCTTTGTTGCGCACGATCGGATAGAGCCCGATGATCCGGATGCCGGCCGGCTTGCGGAAAAGGATGTAGGCGCGAACGTCTTTGTACTCGGTGATCTTGCTCTTCTCCGCCGACCCCAGCGCCGGCACCATGTCGACCTCGGCATTGAAGTCGTCGATCGCCTCGTACTGGCGGCTGATGATGCCCACCAGCGTGGCCCGGTCCGCCACCAGCAACGTCTGCGTCGGCTTTCCCCCGATGCGCGTAATCAGGCGGTTGCGTGACAGGCAGGACGACCCGAGCACGATCAGGCAGAGCAGTAGCGTCAGAGCGGCACATCGCCGGAAAGCCATCTATTCATTGTAGGCAAGCGCGTCAGCGCCGGGTGAATTCCCTCTCCCGGCAACGTGTGTTATTCTGAAATACAGCCGCCGAATGGGCCTGTGGCGCAGTTGGGAGCGCGCTTCCATGGCATGGAAGAGGTCGTGAGTTCGAATCTCACCAGGTCCACCAAAATATCCCCTACACAGTCAAAGACTTGCACGGACGCTGTGCTTCCATAACGTGGAAGCACACGTCTCTGGAGTCCACCGTAGAATCCAAAGTTGCCACCTCCCGTCTGATTCTCGGTTTTCGCTGCGGGGACAGTGGACTCCACTTGGTCACCGCGATTTGCCTCGTGTTCCCATGAGCTTGGGACGCTGGGGACAATGGGGACAGTTGCTGTTTTTGTCGTCGTCGTCCGGGACGACAACAAGGATTTCTATATATATAGGGAGATCCGTCCCCAACGTCCCCAAGGGGCGCGCCCCCGTGGCGCTCGGCTTAGCGGCCTGGACGTGTGGTGTCACTGAGTGTGGAGCTGAGCAATCTCCTGGTGCAGGACCTCGGTAACAACCTCTCGCCGCAAAGGAGTGGGACGGCCAAGTGGAAGGCGTCGCCGGTCACGTTCCTATCTCCCCCGCTTTAGAGCGCAGCCCTGAAAGGGCTGGCATCGGCGGGTCGATTCCGTCCCTGGCCACCACCCCAGCCCACACAAAACGCAATACTTGCACGTACCGTCGAGCTGGCACACCCCTCCCCCAACTGCATCGCCGGAGCACAGACTCCGACACGTGCCCGTACTTCCCCAACGGGATAGTGTGCTCCGTGCGGTCACGTGGATAAGCCTCGCCACCGCAAAGGCCTTGGGCGTACGGGACAATCGGGACCTTGCGAAATTCCTATTCGGGGAACAATAGGTTTTTGCCCCAAGACAATTTTCCCTTGCTATATATACGCAACGGTCCCGAACGTCCCCGGCGCGCCCCGTGCGCGCGGGGGTGCGCACGTTGCGCCCGGCGTGGCGGCCTGAATGTGGGGTGCCAGGGCGGATCGATTCAACCCCCCTTTGCCGACCATCTGGGACGGCTTGGGGGGCAGCGCGGGGCTCCGACCGCATGCCCACGACATCGCCCGCTTCCTGATCCGTCCGCTCACGTGTGCCGCGGTGTAAACTAAATCGTCATGATCGGGCTTTTATCTCTGATTACCCCAGCGGAATATTATGGCTTCATTGGCTGGGCCGTAGCCACGCTGCTTATTGTGACGTACAGATCGGCGCGCCATCTTCGACCGCTCTGGAGGAGCCCGCTGTTGCACCTGCTGTACGTTTTGCTGCCGGCGGCATTGTGCTGTGAGTCAGTCGCGGTCCTGTCCAGGCTGGAGGGCCCACAGAGGAAATATATTCCAGAAGTCGGCATCTTCGGCGCTCTGATGTTCTTCTTGGTCATTGCGGTTAAGGAGTCAACAATAGACATCGACTATCATGAGCGCCTTCGCGAGTCCTTGCTGCATCGGAACAGATCGGACGAGGCCCGCTACATAGCAGCAGCGTCTTCCTATGGCGTATGCGGCGTGCTCTGGTGGCTCGTCTGCTCTATCCCGTACTTTTTCTATGTGGGGTTTCGTCTCGCGTCTCTTGGGCTTCTCGCTTCCGCATTGTTGCTGGGGCTAACGAGCGCCTTAATAATCGAAGCAACCATCGACCGTTCGGGTCGGGACACCTCGCCGCTTCGCGGCTGGCTGGGCAAGACTATGGGCTCTGTCGTTGGTCTTGCGATGGGCGTTGTACAAGCGTACTGGTTCTCCGTTCCGTTCTGGTGGGGAATTCTTGCCGGGTTGATTTATCCCAAATTGCTGGTCAGGGACGCCGAGCGTGGGCGAGAGTTCCTGCTTAAGAGAGCGAAAGCAGCCGGGGACATCTAAAATTGGGACATCCTGCCACTTGGCATGGCAGTTCCTCGAATAACCGCCCTCTGATGCGACTGCCCGACTGCCCGGCCTGAGCGCGTAGCGGAGCGCTACCCAGGTGCGGGAACCGGGATGTCTTAAGCGGCAACCGTTCGACCGCGCAGCATCCAGTTAAACGTAATTTCCAAGAAGTCGCGCCAATTACAAGTCCGCTGTGACAAATCCTTAAGCAGTACCTGAGCTGGTTCCCTCCTCAAACCTGAAACTCTCAACTATTTCCTCAATTTCTCTCTCTAAGGCGGGTCGAGTAGTCCACTGAATGGTGTGTTCGAATCCTCCGTGGAACAGGGAGATAAACCCGGCGAGGTCCCCATCCAGATTGACATAATGCGCGCGAACGGCGTTCGCTTCCCCCGCCAAGGGCAAGTCTGTTCTGACGAACAGGACCTTTGAAGCCGGGATTCGACCAGGGGAACCGCTTGGCAAAACGCCTTTTTGAAGGTAATCCCGCACCGCTTCGGCCCTAAATTCCCTCTGTTCGCCCTCGGGCCTCCCATACGGGCCTGCTGAAAATGTTACTCTTGCTTGTCCCGAAAAGTGCTCTACCGTCAGTATTCTTCCGGTGGACTCCGGCAGGGTCCGCCAACCCCGCGACAGTTCGTAGGAAATCTTGCAGGGAGGAGAACCTAGGGGCTCACGCTCTGCAGCGGTCGTCACGCGGCTGCCTGCGGATCCCGCTGCAATTGCGTTTTTCGTGGGGCTGGGTACACTTGGATTCAGCTCGGCTGTCCCTTGTGTGCCCGCTATCTTAATCGCCCGCCGTGCACGCCCGACGTCAATGGTCCTCCACGCGACTCCCAGGAAGCAACCGCCCAAAACGGCCGCAATTAAGGCCATCGTGACGTCAGGCGCCATCACAAGAAGGACGCCCATCCCCACCCATATCATGTGAATGAACACCGCGAACGGCATGCCGAGGCGTAGCATCCGTTGCATCGAGTCTTTGTTCATCCGCTCTTCGCGTTCAAAGAAGGACTCGTTCCCGAACGCCATCCGTTCATGCTCGAAACCTGAGGGGAGACGATACGCAGGATCGAAGGGCATCCTTGGCCTGACCAGGGCCGCGATAATGAGCGACAGCACGAAGTAAATGAAAACTGGCATCTTCAACCTCCCTTCCCTTCCGTTGGCTGCTTTTTGACTTGAGCCTAACCTCTTACGAGAGAGGCTGACGGCGCGGCCAAGAGCGCTCGCGCCACCCGATTCTAGCAATCTTCACATCGCCGTGCCGCGCGATCCTCGGGTGGCTTTCTGCTTCGCGCGCCGCAATCTTGTAGGCCCCACCCACCCTGGCGCGATTGATTCCAAAGCAAATAAAACGCTTGATGTCGCTTTTGTTTGATGCGACATTGTGGCTGGCGGTAAGCAGCGCGTGGCGCCGGGGCTCCACGAATCAAAACAATCCCCGCACCGAGCTTCAGTAGGCGTGTCACTCGCCGGGACGCTCACCCACCCCAACACCACCGAGATCCAAATGACCGTCCCGCTCTACTCCTACGAGCAGGAGTTTCAAGGCTACATCCCCGAGAGGTATGCGCTCAAGCTGGAGGCAAATGGCGTCGCCCAACTGGTGCGCCAAAAAGGCGGCCTCCATAAGGGCGCGATCCGCCGCGTTGTGATGCATCGCCGGCCCGGCGATCCAAAGCCCACCACACTGCGCGATCACCTCGGCAAGGCGTATTCGTGGGAGCAACCGCTGGACGACGGCCATCAGCCGTGGGCGTTGCGCCCGTTATCCATCCTATCCTCGAGTATTAATTGTACGTGGAGGCGGGGCCTGCGTCGTGACTGTCGATTTCGAGTTCCCGCGCGAAAAGAGAGCCTCGCCGGCGAACATATCCCGCAACCGACGCGCGGGTTGCCCCCTGGCGCTCCATACGGCATAGCCGTATAATGGTTCGGTGCGGCGCATCATCCGAAGCAGCCGATATGACCGGGCCGCCGCCCGGTTGTTGCGGCCTTCGGTGCAACAGGAACTGGAGGAATCGATCGCCGCGGAGCCCGAACGCCATCCGCTAATCCCGGGCACGGGCGGGTTTCGCAAGGCACGGTGGCGCCGGCCCGGCACCGGCAAGAGGGGTGGCGTGCGGGTGATCTACTACTTCATCGTCCGCCCCGACGTGGTGTTCCTCGCGGAACTGTACGCCAAAAACGAGAAGGAGAATCTGACCCATGCGGAAAGAAACCAGCTTCAGAAAATCGCCTCGGAAATCCAGCGGGAGTTCGGTGGCTGAGCACCGTCGCCGGACAGGCGCCCCGCTCGGGGAGCGCCTGCTCGATTCGATGAAAGAACTGCAGGCGCATCTGCGGGGCGAGATTAAACTCAGCGAGACCGTTTACCACGTCCCGCCCGAGACGGACGTGCGGGCGCTGCGCGAGACGCTTGGGCTGTCGCAATCGGACTTCGCCGCCCTGTTCGGATTCAACGTGCGCTCACTGCAGGATTGGGAGCAGGGCCGGCGGCGGCCGGAGATCCCCATCCGTGCCTACCTGGCCGTCATCCAACGGGATCCGCAAGCCGTGATCCGCGCCTTGAATGCTGCGTAGGCCGGTGTTACAAGGAACCCACACGGGCATCTGCAATATAAGGAGACCCTTTTCTTCGTCCTGCACGAAGAACTGGGAAGGCGGATTCGACCGCGCGCGAGGCAAGTAGAATGCCACGTGGCGAATCCGGTGTGGCCTCTACCATGAGTCTCTAAAAGAGGACCCTCTGAGGTCCAGACCCGCGTGGAAGCGCGCATGAGGTCCAAATGAGGTCCAAATCGCCGGCGTGTAAGTCTCGTGTTTCTGGTGAGATTGTCTGTAAGTGATTGATTTGACAACCATGGCATGGAAGAGGTCGTGAGTTCGAATCTCACCAGGTCCACCAAAACATTCCCCAACACGTCACAGACTTACCGCGTCGGCCCTCGTTAGACTTCTGACCTTCACACTGGTTATCCTCGATTAACCGTGGAGCCGCACCCTCAATCGCGCGCCAGTTCTGCCGAGGACATGTTCGTCGAAGTGTTTCAGGAGGCAGTTGGATTCCTGGCTGCACAGGGTCTACAGTTCCAGTTCCCTCTCGCTGACATCGAACAAAACCCCCGCTACATCGACTTCGCGCTGCGCTCACCCTTGGGCCACTATGCGTTCGAGATAGACGGCGAGTACTGGCACGATCCGAGTTCTCCTCAGGTCGACGCGGCGGGCTATCGCGACGCCATGCTGAGACAGAACAGCCTGGTTTACGAGGGCTGGAAGGTCTATCGGTGGACGGATTGGCAACTGCAGCATGAGCGCAGCCGCGTCGTGGAACAGCTCCGGCTCTTCCTCGAACGCGAACTCGCCGCCGGGACGCTGAGCGATCTTCTCCCTCTTCAGGACGGCGCCTCCCTCTCGTTACGCGACCACCAGGTCGAGGCCCTACAGTCCCTCCAAACGCTTCGTGCCGAAGGCAAGACCATTGCCCTGCTCACCCACGCCACCGGCACTGGCAAAACCCACGTCGCCGTCATGGATGCGCGCCGGATGGGCGGTCGGACTCTCTATCTGGCGCATCGGGAGCAGTTGCCACGGCAAACCGAAGAGCGCTTTGCGGAGTTGTGGCCAGAGGCCTCGTCGACGATCTTCCGAGGCGGCGCAGCCAGGCCCACCAGTCACATCGTTTTGAGCACAGTGCAGGCCGTCGGACGGAACCTCAGCCGATTCGACTCGCGCGAATTCGACTACCTGATCGTCGACGAGGCACATCATGCGGTCGCGGAAAGCTATCGGTCGGTGCTCGGATATTTCCAGCCGCGTTTCCTGCTTGGACTGACCGCTACGCCCGATCGCACCGACGAACGTTCCCTTCTCGATGTGTTTCGGCAGAATGCCCACCGTCTGGACCTGGATGAAGCGGTCCGGCGGGGAATTCTCGTGCCGATTCGGTGTCTTCGCGTCGAAACGAACGTGGACCTGACTCGAATTCGCTTCAACGGTATCGACTACCGTCTCAAAGATCTGGAGGAGTGCCTCCAAGTGCCAGGACGCGACGAACTGGTCGTAAAGACATACACCAAGCATTCGATCGGCAAGAGCGGCGTATGTTTCTGCGTCAACGTCGACCACGCGGAGCGGATGGCCCGCGAGTTTGAGTCCGCAGGCGTTAAGGCCGCCAGCGTATCCGGGAGAATTGCGGCTGATCAGCGCAAGCAAGTCCTTTCCGCGTACGAAGCCGGAGAGATCCAGGTGCTTTGCGCATGCGACATCCTGAGCGAGGGGTGGGACTCCCCGCGCACCGAAGTTCTCCTGATGGCCCGTCCGACTCTGAGCAAGATTGTCTACCTTCAGCAGCTTGGTAGAGGCACCCGAAAAGCACCGGGGAAAGATCACTTGTTGGTGTTCGACTTTGTGGATATATCGACGCGCTACACGCAGGCGCTGAGTATGCATCGGGTGTTCAAAAGGACAGAGTATCGGCCCGGCGCTCTCGTGCTGGCGCCCGATGATCAGATGGCAGACGAATCCAGCTTGCTGACCGCAGGCCAGACCCCGGCAGCAATCCTCGGGATCGGGGTATTTGAGACCTCCCTTCGTCCGATCGATGTCTTCCGGTGGCAGGATGAGGCAGAGGGTATGGTCACAGCCGCCGAAGTGGCGATCGCCCTTCGAGTGGACGACTCCACGATTCGGGAACGGATCCGCCGCCAGGAGATCGATGCAGACCTGACAGTTCGAGTCGGCGACCGGGACCACCAATATTTTAGGAATGACCGTATTGCCGAATTGCAGCAGCAATACGGCGTGACCCCCTTGTCAGAGGACAATATTCGGGATCTCTTTCTGCAGTTCGTCGACCAGGGCGATATGTCGGCGTCTTACAAGCCGGTGCTGCTGCTCGGGATGCTGCGGTGCGCCGACAGGAGTGGCCGCGTCCGCACACAAGACCTGGTTGCCTTCTTTCGCAACTACTATCTGGGGCGCGGCCGCCAGGGACTGCGCGTCGAAGCCGCAACAAAGAAGATGGCGCGGGTCGCCGAACTCGATGATCTCGAGATCGAGCGCACCATGCTGACGATGCCGTTCGAGAAGTTCGAGAGGAAGGGATTCTTTCGCCGGATGAGGGACCTGGCCATGGTGCGATTCGCGGAGCCGTTGTGGCGCGGCCTCTCTGCCGCGGACCGGGGCCGGTTGGTCGCTGCCGCCGAGGGGCAAATCGGAGCATATTATTCCCGCCTGTGACGTTTCGTCGTCCCTGACGCGCGCGTTGCCCCCTGGCGATCCGTGCGACACCTCATCCGAAGCAGTCGCTATGAACGGGTTGCCGCCCGGCTGTTGCAGCCTTCGGTACAACAGGAACTAGAGGAATCGATCGCCACGGAGCCCGAACGCCATCCGCTAATCCTCGGCACTCGGGAGGGTTTCGCAAGGCGCGGTGGCGCCGTCCCGGCGCCGGCAAGAGGGGTGGCGTGCGGGT
>Ga0075019_10002641_pt1 | contig 10221 bp, 9 predicted proteins | sample ColStrG_CSR_2013_FD_71473 | JGI IMG/M metagenome (GOLD analysis project Ga0075019, IMG submission 71473) | Freshwater sediment microbial communities in response to fracking from Pennsylvania, USA - Cold Stream Run_MetaG_CSR_2013 | ecosystem: Environmental > Aquatic > Freshwater > Creek >...
TCCAGCCGTTTGCTAGTGTTGGCGGCGCAGGGAAACTTGCGCTCGCTAGTGTCCGGGCTGGTGTTTGCGCTAGCAGCACAAGCGGCATGGACTGGAATTCTTGCGCCGATGCGCGAATTTATCTCATCATGGTGGATAGTGGAGGGTGGAGCCCAACGAGATTTGCTGGCTATTACCGGAGCAGGTCATGCTTCCGCTTTGATATTTGCTCTGGTTTGGTTGGCAGCAGCCGTTTTTTGGGCGCTGCGTCAGCGTGTTGCAATTTGGGCTTGGGCAGGCGCGGTTGGTGTGGGCTTCACCATCGCCGCTGCCTGGTGGGCAACTTACGCGATTGCTCATATTTCGTTTGATCCGCATCCCATTCAATCACTGAGTTTCACTGGTCCATCTGCAGAGGTTCTTGCTCGCGTTTTATTCATTACCGAACGTCCGATCACATTCGATCTTGGCTTGGTGCCAGGCGTATTTTTGGGATCTTTTTTGGCAGCAGCGATTTTCGGTGAATTGAAACTTGAGGGATTTCAGGGTGGAGCGGGTATGCGTCGCTACCTTGTTGGCGCCATGTTAATGGGATTCGGTGGAATGTTGGCTGGAGGCTGTGCAGTAGGCGCAGGCTTATCGGGCACCGCGATCTTTTCCCTTACATCATTTATTACGCTCACAGCGATGTGGGTGGCGGCTGCACTCACCGATCGATTGCTCGACCGCCATCCTGAATCTGGTATTTTGGAAGCCATATGACAACGCGCTGGCTCACCCGATGTGCGCGGGCCCTGTACTGGACGTCCATTTTCATCGTAAGCCAACAATGCTTCGCTCAAGACCTGAGCCTCAAAGCAATTCCGGTTGTAGATGGCGTCTGGTTCGTGCAGGGAAATGCAGCGCTGGGAAGTGTGGCGAACCACAACTTCATCTCAAACGCGGGCTTCGTGGTTACAAACGAGGGAGTTGTGGTGGTAGATGCATTGGGCTCGCCAGATTTGGCATCAGAGTTGCTGACCGAAATACGACGCATCACATCGAAACCGATCCGCTATGTCATCGCCACCCATTACCACGCCGATCACATCTACGGATTGCAAGTCTTCAAAGCGGCTGGCGCAACAATCGTGGCGCACGCCGCGGCTCGTGAGTATCTGAATTCCGAAACTGCTGAAAAGAGGCTTGAAACCAGTCGCGTTGAGCTAGCGCCCTGGGTCAATGCCGACACGCATTTGGTACCGGCAGATCAATGGATCAGTGGCGAAGAGGCAACGTTGCGTGTCGGAGGCCTGGATTTTCTGATTGAACATGTCGGTCCGGCCCATACACCAGAGGACCTAGTCGTATTCATTCCCCAATTGGGCGTGTTGTTTGCCGGTGATCTATTTTTCCGAGGGCGAATTCCGTTTGTCGGACAGGCTGACAGTCGTTTGTGGATTGCCTCGCTTGACCGGTTGATGAAATTCAAGCCGAAAGTTGTGATACCTGGACATGGCCCTGCGTCGACCGAACCAATGGCGGACATGGCGCTGACACGTGAATACTTGATCTATTTGCGCAAGACGATGGCTGAGTCAGCGCAGAATCTAGAGCCGTTTGAAGAGGCTTACGACAAGGTCGATTGGTCACGCTTTGAGGGCCTGCCATTGTTTCGATTTGCCAACCGAATGAACGCCTACAACACGTATTTACTGATGGAGCAGCAGGGAAAGCCATGACTTATAAGAAAGCGGCTGAGGGCAAGCCTATACAACGTAGGGACCTGATAGGCTTTGCGATCACTCCATTGCTATCGGTTTTGACTTTGAAATGTGGAGCAGAAGAATCTTCTTCTAACAGGATAATATGGCCGGATTTGCAATTGATAGACGGCAACTCAATACGCTCTGGAGAATGGAGTGATACGCCGGCCATAGTGGTGTTTTGGGAGACATGGTGTCCCTATTGCAGGCGTCAAAACGTTCTAATGGACCGACTCTATCATGCAGTTCAGAGCAAAAATATTCGCATATTGGGTGCGACGACTGAAATAGACGAGGCTAAAGTCAAATACTACGTGACATCCAATGCGCTCAGTTTCCCGGTCGCCATTGTGAGTGCAGACTTCAAGCGTCAGTTCACAAAGCGTCGGGTCATTCCAATGACCTGCTTGGTGTCCGAGAGAGGCACGCTCCTCCAGGCTATTCCAGGAGAAATGGCTTGGGAAGATGTCCAGTCGCTTCCCACAGGATTGTTACGAAATCAACGGTCTTCAACCTAGAATTCCGCCTTTACTATTTCAACGCATCACAACGGACAAAGCATGGACGAGACAAGTAATGAAGACCGTGTTTTTGAGACGGCGGCAGAACTTTTTGCGCTCTTGGCTACTCCCATGCGCTTGAAAATAATCAGTGCAGTCTGTGAGAAAGAAAAAAATGTGTCCGAGTTGCTGGCGTTGATTGACACCACACAGCCGAATATGTCCCAGCACTTGGCAACCCTTCATCGCAAGGGCGTTTTGTCCCGACGCAGAGAAGGCGCCCAAGTCTATTATCAATTGCAAAGCGAGCGAGTTGCTACGCTGTGTCGTGCAGTATGTACGCAAGTGGCAATCGAATTGGATGATGCGGAAAGTATCAAGGAATCAGATCGACTCATCATTGGCTCGGCACGACTGAATTGACTTGAATAAGCCAGGAAAGGGATGTAACCAAAGTAGTGTTTAATGTCTCTGCCTAGGAAAATCGGACTCTATAGCAACACCATCAAGGGGCAATAGTGAGCTTTAGTAACCTAAATATCGGAGCTCGCCTATCCGTGCTCATCACCGTGTTGTCAGCCCTCTTGGCGAGCATTGGAGCATTTGGTCTCTATGGGATCAGCAAATCCAACGACAGTGCCAAAAATATCTATCAAGATCACCTGCGCAAAACCGCAATGGTGGGTGAGATCCAAACCCTGTTGGTTCGCAATCGATTGGCAATTGCTGTGGCAATCATCACGCCAACCCCCGAGGTCATCAAGTCCAGCACCGAGGCGGTAGAGGCGAATATCGCGCACATCACAAAAACTTGGGAAGTGTTCACCATTTTGCCTGAAACAGACACTGAGGCGGACTTAGCTAAAGACTTTGCAGCTAATCGCAAGATGTTTGTCCAACAGGGTCTGATTCCAACCATCGCGGCCCTGCGGGCCAACGACATCAAAGAAGCTAATCGCTTAGTTGTTGAAAAAATCCGACCTCTGTATGTTCCGGTAGGCGCAGGCATTGATGCATTACTCAAATATCAAGACGACCAAGCTCAGCATGAATATAACCAGACCGTGCATCAGTACGAAAGCTTTCGCATGTGGTCGATTGCGGTAGTCTTGTTGGGTGTGGCGGGCGCTTTTGCGTTTGGTCTGTACTTGGTGCGTGGAATTACCCGACCTTTGGCAGGTGCTGTGAAGGCGGCTGATGACATTGCCAACGGCAAGATTGATGGCAATTTGGTGGCACAAAGCACGGATGAGATCGGTCAGCTTATTGCATCTATGGGCAGGATGCAAAGTGTGCTGCAAGAGTTCCAAGCAGCACAAAGCGAAATGGCCAGGCAGCACGAATTGGGTGTGATGGACCACACCATGGACGCGAAAGCCCTCCCTGGAACCTATGGAACGATGGCCGAAAACGTAAACCAACTGGTGCAAAGCAATATCGCACTGACCATCAAAACAGTGGACATTGCAGCGGGGTATTCTGAGGGGCGACTTGACGTTGCAATGGACCGGCTGCCAGGCCAAAAGGCTCGCATCAGCGAAGCTATGGACAAGGTACAGAAGTCTTTACAAGAAGCTGCCGAGGCCGCTACCTTCAACGAGCGCATTCGGATGTCATTGGACAGCTTGCCGGTGTGTGTGACTGTCTCCAATGCGCAGGCACTTTTAGTGCATGCCACGCCGCCGGCCAAAGAATTGCTCAAGTTGTTGGGTGGTAATGGCTTTGACGCAGACGCGTTTTACGGCAACAAGCTGAGCACGCTATTTAAGAGTCCAGAAGATGCCAGCCGGTTTGATAAGGCGGTACGATCAGGCGAGACCGTGGACATTGAGATTGCTGGACGCAAGTTGCGCTTGCTGGCGCGTCCCGTAGTGGATGCGTCAGGAACTCCGATTGGGCGTATTACGCAGTGGATTGACCGTACCGACGAGATCGCGTCGGAGACGCAACTCGACGTCCTTGTCAATGCGGCAACCAAGGGTGACTTCAGCGGTCGACTTTCCTTGGAGGGAAAGACGGGGTTCTTTGCAGCAATGACCACTGGTATGAACCAGCTGATGGGAACGAGCGAACAAGGGCTCACGGATATTGCCGATTTGCTCTCCGCATTTGACCAAGGCGACTTAACTTATCGCATCACCCGAGACTACGAGGGCCTATTCGGCAAGGTAAAAGACAGTGCGAATAGCACGGCGGAGAACTTGACCCGCGTGATGAGTGAAGTGCGTGCGGCATCGGACGCGCTCACTGGTGCTGCCAACCAGGTCTCTGCCACTGCTCAGTCTTTGAGCCAGGCGGCCAGCGAGCAGGCAGCCAGTGTGGAAGAAACAAGCAGTCAAATTGATGCCATGTCAGCGTCGATCAGCCAAAACTCTGACAACGCCAATGTGACCGATGGTATGGCTACCAAAGCGAGCAAGGAAGCGACGGAGGGAGGTGGCGCGGTTGGACAAACTGTGGCTGCCATGAAGCAAATAGCCGCAAAGATCGGCATCGTGGACGACATTGCTTACCAGACAAATTTGCTCGCGTTAAATGCAGCCATTGAGGCCGCTCGGGCCGGTGAGCACGGTAAAGGCTTCGCTGTAGTGGCGGCGGAAGTGCGCAAACTCGCAGAGCGAAGCCAGGAGGCGGCCAAAGAGATTGGGGAACTTGCCAGTAACAGCGTGATCACTGCCGAACGTGCTGGAAATCTTTTGAATGAAATCGTTCCGAGTATTAAAAAAACAAGCGAGTTGGTGCAGGAAATTGCTGCTTCCAGCGCTGAGCAAAGCGAGTCGGTCGCGCAAATTGGTGGGGCAATGGGGCAACTCTCCAAAGCAACCCAACAAAACGCCGCTGCAAGCGAAGAGTTGGCAGCTACTAGTGAAGAACTCTCCGGTCAAGCTGAGCAGCTTCAGGAAAGCGTAGCGTTCTTTAAAACGGATCAAGAAGTGCCAAATATCCGGAAACCTAATGTTCAAGTCGTCACACGGCGAATAACTCAATTCGATTCAGCTGGCAATTACAGATCAGTCACGCCTGTGAGCGCAGTTAAGTCGCCTTACATTGATATGGCCGGCCTTGATGTAGATAAAGTAATTGCTGCGCACGCACAGTGGAAAACAAAATTCAGAGTAGCGATAAATCGAAAAGAGCACCTGGATGAAGAAACCATTGCCCGAGACGATTGTTGTGAGCTTGGCAAATGGATACATGGCCCAACAAAAATGAGACTTGGTCGCCACCCTCAATTTACGGAATTACTGCGTGGTCATAAACGTTTTCATGTAGAGGCAGGCGAAATTGCACGAACTATTAACAGACAAAGTTTCGCAAATGCGACCAAGATGCTGGAACATGGTTCACCCTTTGCAGATGCATCGGCTGAAGTAACCGGCCTTCTGAGCTCTATGAAACGAAGTTAAGCTTGATTAGTATAGATTTTGGCTTTGTTTATTTCAGGTTTTACACCTTCTACTCAAGCGGCAACTGACTGTAGGCAGCGGTTGCAGGCGGTCGCGATTGTTGGGTTACAAGAATTCCGGTCTGTTTTCTGACATCAGGTCCTCGTGAACTTCGCGTTCTCCGCGTTGGAAATCGCACAAAGTTCCGGAATTGAAGCCGGTAGGCCCCACTCTAATTGTGAAAAAATTTGACCCGCGCACCACAAGTCGTTCATACAGCGGACCCGGTCCACGAACCTCCGCAAACAAACTTACTGCATGCCATTAACCGTATTGCCGTCGAGGATGAAAATGCGATCTGTCGGGTTAACTGACTTGATGTGCAGGGTGCCAGCGCCTTTAAGGCCCTTGAAGCTGCCGGTACCGGATACAACTTCCCAAAATCCGTTGTCATTCAGTTCAGGCTTGCCGTCCTTTCCAGGCAGAAAGATGGCTCGCACAGTCCACTTGATGTAGGCGACGTTGCCTTCGCCTTTGGTGGCAACCAGGTAGCCCGATGGGTCACCTGATACGCCTGGGACAATGTCGTGGCGGCCGAACTCGATAAACTGGGCACCGTCAAGCAAACCGGTTCCTGCTGCATTTCCTTCGCGGCGCACCATCAGAACAAAATGCCCCGAGCCGTCCTTAAAGTCGAGCTTGATCTGCTCCTTGGGGACCATGGTAGCTTGAACACTCATTGGATCTGCTGACGCGACCGAGCTAAATGCGATTGACGCTACCAGCAGAAACGTTTTGGCGTTCACGATAGTGAATGAAGGAGAGCGTTTGAAAATCATGAAGGTCCTTTCGATGGTTGTGAAGATAAAAGTTTCAGAATCGCGTTGTCAATCTTGTGAGCCAAGCCGGAGAATGGTCCACCAACCATGATTCGATTGGCTTGTCTGCCCCGGACAGGATCATGAATGCCAGAGCAATCATGATGGCGCCCAAAACCACCTTTCCAGTCTTGCCCGCCTGCATAAGCTTGCCGCGCATCTTTGCCATGGCGCTACGACCGACATACGCGAGTGCCACGATGGGCAAGGCCGCTCCGATGCCAAAGATGCCCATGAGCAGGGCCACTTGCGGGAGGTGAGAGCCCTGACTAGCTAGAACAACTGCCGCCCCTAAAGTGGGTCCGACGCAGGGACTCCAAACGACTCCCAACACAAGGCCGATGGCAAATTGACCCCAAAGGCCATCGATATTCATGCGCGCGAGCAGGTTGTTGCCCGCGTCTCCAATGCCGGAGGTGGCCGATGCAAAACGTTGCTGCAGGCTGCCGGACACCAGCACAAGTCCCAGTAACCCAAGGACAACGGCACCAACGCTTCGGAATATCGATGCATCCAGGTCTAACGCCGAGCCAGCCCAAGCCAAGCCAGTTCCGATTACTGCATAGGAGATCGCAAGTCCTAAGGCTAGGGCCAAGGGAGCCCTTGGGTGGGCATTTGCCGCTGACCCCAACAATATGGGGATGATCGGCAGCACACATGGGGAAAGAGTTGAAAGCAGCCCCGCCAGAAATCCGAATCCGTAGGAGCCAAAGCCGAACTCCATTAATTGACCGTCTTCTTCACTAGACCTTCTATGCCGGACGGGCTGGTGTCACCGACCGAACGAGCTACTTCCTTTTCGCCCTTGAACGCAATCAGCGTGCTTTGACTGCTCACTTTGAACATCTTGAGGGTCGGTTTGGAGGAGTCAAAGTCGATTGTCAGCACGGTGACGTCCTTATAGGCGGGCTGCTTCATGAGGCCGTCGACGATTGGCTTTTGCTCTTTGCACGTTGGGCACCATGGCGCGCTAATGTCCAGAACTACGGGCTTTCCGTCCTTAGTCAACTTGTCGAAATCCTGTTGATTGAATGGCTTGATCTCTCCCGCCGTGGCGAATGAAAAGACGGCTGACAAAGCCAAAAAAGCTGCGGTTTGGGCGAATTTCATAGAAATAATCCTCAAAAGTTACAAAATTGGTAGATCTAGGCCGCACGGTCCGCACATAGACGTCCGTTACAGTCTCGCCGTTAGTTCGTTGCAAAGTGGCGGCAGGTTGCACTCACTCGCAAAATTCACAAAAAAAAATTTAGTAACTTTTGTAACCCAAAAACCTGATGGATCGAACTACCCAGCGAGATGTGCGATTTGCGGAAAGCGAAAGCAGGCTGCATGAGTTGCTGATTTTGGGGCTCGCGGGTGACTCCAAGGCCTACCATGTTTTTTTGAAGGCTTTAAGTGACCATTTGCGGGCCTACTTCAGAAAGCGGCTTTCACAACGAATGGATGAAGTAGAGGACCTTGTGCAAGAGGTATTGATTGCGGTGCACAACCAGCGCCACACTTACCGAATGGACCAGCCGTTTACCGCTTGGGTTCACGCGATTGCCCGTTACAAGTTTATAGATATGTTGCGTTCCCGTTTTTCGCGCGAAGGTTTGACAGATCTACTCGACGACGAAATGGAGCTGTTTGCCGTTTCAGATTCTGATGCTGCCGACGCAAAACGGGATTTAGGTAAATTGTTGAGCACACTTCCAGATAAGCAACGCTTGCCAATCGTGCACCTAAAGGTTGAGGGCTTGTCAGTTGTTGAGACCGCCAAACTCACTGGAATGTCAGAGTCTGCTGTTAAGACCGGAGTGCATCGTGGCATGAAGGCACTGGCCGCAAAAATTAAGGGAATCAAATGAAAACTGATGAACTAGTAGCTTTTTTGGCTGCAAGGGCTGACCCGGTGCCAACGCATACCGTGGAACGTCGAATTGCCATAGCACTTGGATTGGGCTTGCCATTGACTGCACTGCTCATGCTGCAAACAATGGGTTTACGGACAGACTTGGTGCACGCCGTAGCGCAATGGACGTTCTGGATGAAACTGACGTTTACTGCGAGCTTGGCGCTTGGCGGACTGGTCCTCATTGAGAAGCTATCGCGACCCGGTGTGAAAGTTGGATTTGCGTGGGTGGCCATCGCAGCACCATTGCTGGTGGTTTGGTTTGTGGCAGCGATTTCGCTTTTCACGGCCGGACCGGAACAACGCCTAGGCCTGGTTCTGGGGTCGTCATGGAGTTCATGCACGTTCAATATTGCCATGCTATCAGTACCACTGTTTATCTCAACGTTTTGGTGTGTCAAAGATCTCGCGCCTACCCGTCTAACTCTGACAGGTGCGGCCGCCGGCTTTCTATCTGGTGCATTGGGCGCGCTTGTGTACGCACTTCACTGCACAGAATCAGCGGCAGCTTTTCTTGGCATTTGGTACGTTCTTGGTATGGCGATTCCAACCGTTATTGGCGCTGCACTTGGCACTCGCCTTCTGAGGTGGTAAGGCTGCGAACAGCCCAAATTGCCAGGCAGCCTTCAGCGCGAACCGGTACTCTTGAACGTCACACCGTTGATTGTTCTAGATATGATTGAGCGAATTAGGGTCCAAGTAATTGACAAGTTCCAAAAATTTACTTGGATTTCCACTTGGGTTCAAGCCCAGCGCGAAAATGCACATCATCTAAGTCACCGTCACATAGCAGCCATTGACTTTGAGTACTCGACTAATTTGACGGTTTACTGGGTTGCAGCCCAAGGTGCCGTTCGCGAGAATCCCTCATCCAGGGGCTCAATTCCATTGGGTCAAATGTCAGTAGAGATTCCTTCGTAGTCCGAACGGACAATCAAATTGCGTATTCCAAGTTGATAGAAGAGGGTTGTGGCATAGGCTTCATGCCGCGGTTTGCGGCTCACAAACTGGCCAATGTCGAAGCCGTTCTGCCAAAGCAGACTGGAGTTTCAATTCCGCTTTGGCTCGCCGTACACAGAGAAATCAAGGGAAATCCGTTTATTCGCTCGGTTTACGACCACCTCGCTCAGTCATTGCCGGGAAAATTTTAGGCATGTAACTGCGTGAGGGTGTGGAGCGTTATACCAACGTTTCTGTAGCCCCCATCATCGCCAAGTTTGGATGATCACGCCCAATCTTTTGAATAGCGCCAATGTTCAATTATTGCTAGTTGCCAGTTGCATGCTGCCAAGTGTTACCACTGACCGCTTTGGAGCAATCAAATCGCAAGGGGCTATACCCGCTATTAGCCTGTTGAAGCCCAACAGGTTTCGCGACTAAACGTCGGCTCCACCATCAGGAAAAGTCATTCGCGGGTTCAAGTCCCATACCCGCAAACGCGGCATAGCGCCATTCCGGCACGGGCTGATACCGGTCAGCCGCTTCGCTCCAAAGCTGTCATTCAAAATGAAGGTTTAGGTCCGGCGGTCAGCATAAGCCGCACAGCGGCCTTCTGCGGCTGGTTGTCCAGCACGAACAACCAGTTAGACAGTTGGCATCAACTGCCGCAATAAAGTCTTCAATCGACCGATCAACACCCGTAAAGGCGTACGGCATTTCAGCACAGTGCATGTATCCGTACTCACTTGGTGGAACAGGTTCAGGCACCTTCCAAATCACCAATTCAAGTGTCGCGCCATCCGCCCTAACGTCTTTGAAGAGTAATGAGTCGAGCCGGCATGATCGCTCATTTGCCAATACATAGGTATGTTGTCAAATGCGCCAACACTCATAGTC
>Ga0075019_10002642_pt1 | contig 10219 bp, 28 predicted proteins | sample ColStrG_CSR_2013_FD_71473 | JGI IMG/M metagenome (GOLD analysis project Ga0075019, IMG submission 71473) | Freshwater sediment microbial communities in response to fracking from Pennsylvania, USA - Cold Stream Run_MetaG_CSR_2013 | ecosystem: Environmental > Aquatic > Freshwater > Creek >...
GTATCTAGACAGAATTAAATTTATTGATTTATTCACAGAGGCATAAGAACTAACATGAAAAAACTATTAGCTAAAGCTACTATCTCCAGAAATAGCAATGATATCGTTACACTACAAATCAGAGATTTTAATTCAAGGAATCAATTCGTTTCATTAGAATTTACCTTAGAGCAATATGCTTTACTAGTCACAGGACTTGCTGAAATTCAATGTAATATGGAAGTAAAATGTCTAGATACAGTAGGTAAGATTAAAATTTCTGAAGAAATAACCTTAACTTGCCCTCGTATCGATCTTAATAAAGAACAATATAGAAAATGGATTAAAGAAAATTTTAAAGACGAGGGTTGGGAAATAAATGCTCTACTAGGCAGTCATGATTCTATCCGTAATACAAAAGACGGTGCTATTCTTCGTTTTTCTGTTTTTAAATACGTAGACCCAGATAGTATTTGATTCATTTTAAGTTCAAATAACAAAAGCCCCTAAAATTTTTAGGGGCTTTCTTTTATCCTAGCCAATCGAAATAGGCATGTAACGTATCATTTGCAATCTTTTCTGTTTCATATTCCCCATTCAATTCACCTGTTTCATCTGCATACGCATAATATTGAGTAGAATCGGGTCTAGTTACTTTGTAGATATGGGGTAATCCCTCTACTAATTCATATTTGTTCGGGTCAATCCATTCTTTGCATTCACCTAAAAAATTATCTTCCATACTTCACCTTTCTTTTTTGAAACACTTTAACAAACTCAGGTGTATAGTCTTCCATACCCTCGCCCCAATAATCAACATGATATTCAAATAGCCCACGTGTTCTGAATTTCCATCGATCCCCAACTTTCATTTTCTTAAAAAATATATTCATGCCAATAACAGAAAACATATAAACCATATGAAGAATCCATTCTTCGTTTTCATAGTTATCTGATACTGATTGTTTTATATTAACTAATCTGTATTTATAAGGTTGCCAGTCAGAATCTTCTCTTGTTACTTCTACTTCGATTGTATTTCTCATACAATCATAGTGATATCCCATTATTCTCTCCAGTAACAAATTTCATTTGACCACGCATATTCTTCTGGGTCGTCTTCTATTTCATAATCAATACCAGCAGCTTCATGTGCCATAAATATTTCTTCAGCAAATTGCTGACCGATATCTAAGTTAGTAGTAAGCGTGTTTAAGAATACTTTCTTCCATTCTTTTCTGTCTAATACTTGTTTAGAGGGCATAGGAGACGTTTTATCTGAAGGTGTGACACTTTCCTTATAATCTAAGCCAAAACGTCTCCTAACCTCTTTATTGGAGCCTTGGAGGGGATTTAAAATGTATTCGTAATACAAACGATCTAAATCTTGCTTTGACATTTTAGAAATTACTTCACAGTCATTTGGATTTTGTTTTTTTGAACAAAATAATAATCCATCAATTACAGGAGATTCTGTCGTCGTTCTTTTACAATCAGGACAAATTTTATTCATCATACTAAAATTGACTCCAAACGTTTATTTTCATGATCGGTTAATTCCTGAAAAGGAATCTCCGCAGCAAATATAAGACCGTTTAAGTTAATATTAGGACTAACATTTGGGTCTAAGTTTGCTCGATAAACAACACAAGGAACAAAAGTTGGATGCATTCCAAACAGCTTCCCCATGTTCGCATAACTGTTATACATCAACACGTATGAGTTCATAATTTATCTCTATATAATTGATTTTTATGTAGTTTGTCTCGTATATAAGGATTTTCTTTCATTGCTTTATGAAAAGGATTTCCCAATAATTCAACAGCAATACTAGCTGAAAATGTTTCAATTAACTCTTTGACAAAATCTTCCATTCCAATATCGTCTCTAACTGACTTTTTAATTTCTATCTTTTTTTCATTAATAGAATAAAATAAAATATAGTGAATATTAGCACTCAAATGTGATGCATAGTCCTGATAAACATGTAGTACACAATCAATATTCATATCACCAACTCGAACAGCATTTTTAAACCGCTGTTCCGCTTCCTTTTCTAGTTCTCTGAGAAGTGTCGATGCTTCTTCCACCGAAGCTTTTTCTTGAATATTGTATTGGTTCAAATTGATTTTCATAAATTTAAAGTCCTATTTATTTCTTTTAGTAATAAGTCACGAGCGGCTAACATACCCATTTTTCTTCCTTTTTCTAAGGCTTCATCATATAGATTTGCTACTAGGAATGCACAATTCCAATCCATCATACCTACAATAATATTTGTAATTATAGGTTCATCAGTTTCTATTTTTACAATTCTACATCTGATATCTTGCTCGTCGCTAGAGCAGTTTCTGTAGTAAGGTTGCATAAAATAAACAGAAGGATATGGACAGCCAAAAGACCAATAATTACGTTTATTAATATTATCGCAATACTCCATAGCAGCTAAGAAAGCGGGTGTTTTGTGTATATCAACTGTGTTATCACTCATTATATCTAATCCAGTAATTATCTTCTTTTTGATTTGTCTTGTAGCTTTTCAAAAGTGAAACCAGACGCTTCGTTCGTTCTTTTGTTGTCTTTAGTTCTTGATTTAAGTCTTCAATTTCTTTTGCTAATGTTCTAGTATGCTTATATCCTGAACCATCATTAAGTTTTTTCTCAGGTTTTGGTGGCAAATATCCTAATTTTAACTCGGTTATTGCGTCTTCAATCTTGGTTTTTAGTATTTCTAGGCACTGAACCATTGCTTCGGATGATTCTTTAGGGATAATTCCATTTGAACGTGCTTCTAGATTATAACTAAATACAGATTGTACATCACTTAACTTTAAACCGTGTTTAGAACTAGTTATCTTTGCTTTATGGTCATTAGTATGTTCAAACATTATTCACCGCTACTACACCAACACCAGTATATTCGGAATAGAAATTGCGATCATGAGGTGAAAGAGCTATATATTCACCCATAGTTATGTATTTCTTCGCTCGTTCTATATTTTTGTATTTGTCTTTAATCTCAAACGCGATATTAGCGTAAAAAGTTTTTTCTGTCATGTTGAAAAATTGATTATATTAAAAAGTTTCACTGCTCTAACAATAAAAACGAAAGAGACACCAATAAAAACAAATGATATTATCAGTGAATCTGGTTCTTTATTATTATGCGATTTTACCATCTCAACCAGACCAATTGCAATAAAAATAATTGCGACAACCGAATAAAATACCATTAAATAGAATAAAATCATTATCCCTCCCTGAGATTTGATAGAACATCATATACATGCATTAAGATAGAACTAACGATCAAACCGCCAATAAATATGATATAAGATAAAAATTCATAAAAATTATGACCTTTTATACTAAACCAATAAATCCAAATCCAATAATCGATCATATTAAATCTGCGTTTGGCAATAATCCATAAAATAAACGTCACAATGTTCAAAACAAAAAAAGAAAAGAAATCGGTTATTTGCTCATATACATAATCTACAAATGAAAACAATCGGTCAAACAAAGTTGGAAACATTCTTAATCCTAAAATTTAAAGTTTAATTCAACAGCCACTTCTGGCTTCCCATTTTTAATATCAACAGTGGTATTCACGTTGACTTTTTCCCCAGTCTCTAATTCTTCATCGAAGTCTATTTTGATTGGGGGTATTTCACCTAACAATTCTTCAATCTTTTTATCCATTTTAAACTTTTCTATATATTTTTCTATATATTTACCTATTTTAGGATAAAACATGCCGATAAAACAGATATTAAATAGTAATTATATTTTAATAATAGTTGTCAAACAATAAACAAAAATAAATATCTAAAATTGATTAATATTTAATCAGGTTAAATCGACATAATCATCGTCCTGAACATCTCCATTTTTTGCTAATTCTAATGCTGCTTTTACTAGGTCAAGTTGCCCAGAAAGAATACTTACTTGCTTCGATTTTCTATAAATAAACTGTTTTAACGCTTCTTCTTTGGTTACAGTAGCAAATTTCTTTTGACTTTTTAAATTCACAAATCTTTTTTTACAAGTGATTACCCAATCGCTGTGATAATAACCATCTATCCAAGCACCACATGGGGTTTCTTTCACTACACGATATCTTCTTAGCTTTACTGTTGCGATAAGTTTAGCTAAAGGAAAAAACGTTTCTGATATTTCTGGGTCATAATAACTACCACCCAGTTCTTCATTGTATCTATATAAATACTGCATATTAATCCTCTTCGTCGTCATCTGAATCGGTAATGGTAATTGATATTAATTCCTGTTTTGAGTCTTTATAACCATTATATAGAATCCATAAAAATAAAAACAAAAGAGCCGTGTAACAATAAAGATCAATTTTATCTTGCATTTCTAATCCGATCTAATATAACTAGCGATTTAAGAACATATTTTAATTGTTCTTTTTTATCGATGTTTATTTTTACAGGAATGACTAAGAGATTATGATAAATTATAATATGGTCAGCACCGACAAAAAAATCAGTTCTTGAATTGGTATATTTAGCCACATCCACCATCAACGAAAAAATATCGTTATTCTCGAAATCAACTTCTTTTTCTTGTTTTTCGTTTTCAATGATTATCCATACTTTCTGATCTAAATAAAATTCAACGTTTTCTTTAAGATAATCTCTTAAATATTTCCAATTTTGATCGTAGATAGAAATTTTATTTGATTCTAAGGTTGATTCTTCTGCATAAAAGAATTTTTCTTTATCTTTGTCATCGGCACACCTGAATTTAAATGAAGTTGTAATCAATTTAATTCCCCTGCGTTAATTTCTTTCTCGAAATACTTCAATAATGACTCAGAGAAAACGTCTGAAGCTTGTTCATTTTCATTCTCCATCCAACGACAAACAACTTTATCTGTAAATCCCAGATAACCAGCTACAGTCATTTTCCGACTACCTGAAATCAAAACTACACTGTCTCCTGCACTAAAGATTCTACTCTTCGGATATTCCTGACTCATTATCTTTCTCCTTAGTTGGTTGTTCTGGCTTAACTTCTACTTCTTTCTTCCGAAAAATAGTGTCATACCCGTTACGAAAATTTTCATTTGACTGTCTGGAGATAATTGCATCTCCTGTAATATCATTTCTTGTTGCCATTTGTTTCATTGTCCTCTAATAATTCTAGTTGAGTGTATTTATACTTAAATCGATGTAGGAATGCAACTAATGAGACTGTAAAAGTCTCACCGTTGCTTATGTGGAAGGTCACATTATAATCATGTGTTCTCCCACCGCACCGACTGATAAAATGAATTATTGCTAGTTCATGGTTATCAGTCTTATTTTCCCATACACACCCATTTTTAAGATTTTGGTAGTGTTCAGCTTCTATCTTCATTCTGAAGTCACGAGGTTATCATTAGTGACTTGTGAGCTTGTAATATATGGAGCACTACCATATATCCCTCTAGATGGGTCAGAATTTGTTCCAGGAACTACAAGTGGGGTGTTTCCAATACTGGATTCACGCACAAGTGTATTTCGTGTTACTAATTCCATAGCTTTGATAGCGATATCTGCTTTTGCATTTGCAACTGTTGCCTCTAACTTTGCTTCTTTACGAAGTAAATTTAATTCAGTTTCAAATTGATTGTCCTTCAATGCAGCAATTTCATTTTTTGTTTTTTCTAAAAGAGCTAATTTAGATTCAATTGTTGCATGTGCTTCTAATTTATTGTAAAGTTCTTTCATTGTTTTTGTTAAATTTTCATTTTGTGCAGTTAATGATTTTACAATAGATGCATCTTTTTGTGCATTTTCAATAAATTGATTTAATTCTTCTGCAACAGCAACATTAAAATTTCGTTTGATTTCATTTTTAATTGCTTCACTAATATTATTATCGATACTCATACTGTTTCCTCTACGTTATTAACTATGGTTATGTGCTCTAGTAATTCACCTAGATAATCAATTTTTTCTGCTGCTTCTCGAATGCATATAGCAACCGATCTGCTATTAACTTCTTCTTTTTCTACTAAGTCTGCTAGGTATCTAAGTGATTCTGAATAATTCATTTATTTTTCCTTGTCTTAAGCCATTCTTTGTATGTATAGGATGGAATTGATTTATAAACGGTGTCTTGTGTATCAATAGAAACTGGCCATACACAAGACATTTTTTCATGAATTAGAATCCCACCTACATTCATTACTCTATCGGTTTGTTTAAAAGGCTTACCGCAATGAATGCATGTATGTTTAGAATTGGTATTTGAAAATGACTTTCTGAATAAATCAAACCAGAATCGATAAGTAATAAAAGAAACAACGTTAAAAGTTCCTCGTAAATATAAACCGAAAACTGGACTTAATGAAAATCTTGGTGTAATGTAAAACAGACAGCAGCATATAATTACTACATACATTAAATTCATTGCCAATCCTTCGGTTTTTCATTTAATATTTTAACTTTTGTTTCCCTACCCAAATTAACTATTTCTTGATCTTTTGTGTAGCATACGCTATACAATCCATCCAAATGATCGTAAAATAAATTAATGTCTTGCCCAATGACACTAATATAATTTCTACGAGGTACTTTACTAAGGCTGATTTCTTTATGTTCAATGTAGCGATCCTGCATATACAAATACTCCTTCCTGTAATTTTCTTTCTAAATCGAAAATTTTAGATTTAGCATTAGCGAAAGCAATTACACGACCAAGTTCTTCATTAAAAATAGTCTTATCTGCACAAATAGAAGTGCCTATAACAACTAATCCACTCGGTAAAGTAATACAACAGACAGTTGCTGTAGTTCCCTCAAATAAATGAAATTGAGCATCCTCCATCTTTCCTGCTATAATATCAATATCGTCTTGTGACAAAGAAACAGAACCTTTATACATATTTTGATAAATTTCTTTATTAACACTATCCATATTTCTCCTAACTACATTTAACACAACCATAAGAACCGCTGTATGCTCCCAATGCACTTACAAATCTACCGCACTTTTCACACCTATAAGAATGACGATTTGCTTCTTTTGGTGCTAATTGTATGTCAATCGCACTCAAAGCATCTTTGATATTTACTCTTTGGTGATCTACGGTTGGTTGTGTATGTGCATCGATATACCAAGTCGGCCAAGGTATATCAGTACTTCTAAATTTGTTTTGTTTAATTGCTTCTTCTTTAGTAAAAACATGTGCGCGAGATACGTCCGATGTATATCCCTTATAGTTTTTACTAAACCACATCATACTATTGCCTGTGTATGATCGTGAATCCTGCATGTAATACAACTCTTGATTCACGATACAATATTCCCATTAATGTGATTCATATAATTAAAATATGACTTTAACATTGCTTCTGTCTGTAGCATTTCTGATTCTCGTCTACGATCTTCTTCAGTAACTCGCATTAAATCTAATTGATCACGTTCGCGTTTTTTCTGTGCGTCTCGCATTTGCGCTTCTTTGATACGTTCTGCTAATGGTGCTCTTTTATGTGCTCCCATATATATCCCCTCAATAAAAATCCATCTAGCAAATTATACTCTATTTGCTAGATGGATGTCAATGCTTAACCGTGTAGTGTTTTACGAATATTTTCTAAAGTGGTACAGTCAGTAAATAAACCATTCTTAAAAACAGTTTTTAATTCACCTAATTCTTCTTGCTCTGGTGTTTGTTGATCATATAAAACAAACTCGTCATTTTCTTTTTCTACCCTTAACAAACCACGTGCTGACTTTTTAGTTCCACTATCTGTTTTTGGATTTTTGAAGATTTCACGACTAACACCGTCAACAACACCATAAGTTGCTTTCATGGCAAATCCAAAACTATCACGTGTTTGATATTGATATGTAAAACTACCGATACCAAAAACAACATTAGATGATGCAAATCCTTTTTCTTTTAGGCGTTGCAAAATGTTTTCTGCACGAGATAATGTAATGCTATCACCGTAAATCAAACCTACACGAGGATTCAGTACTTTATATCCTTGACTGTTAATAGTGCCACCAAAAATATCCCATAAACACTCAATAGAACCTTTTTCTTGTGGTGTTCCACTTCCTGTGAAATATCGATTAGTACCACAAATAATATCAGCAGGATCGCCACTATCAGGACGGAAAACAACTTTAGCTAAACCTAACTCATTGACTTGACGACTTTCAATTACATCTTTTAATTGGGCAGCATATTCCGTAATAACTTTCCAATAATCCCATGAATCACTAACAACAGATACAACACCTGTCGGATGAACTTCACTGATTAATCGTTTAATAGTTCCAATTTCGTCTTCCTGTCCTGCAATACACATAACACTATGCTCAGATGCAGGAACACTTCCCCCAACAAAAGTTTCTTTACCAAAATAGTAATTCTCTAGATAATCAATAGCTGGAATTGTATCTGTACCCAAGAAAGATAATAAATGTCCTGCGCCAGAGGCAGAAGAATCATGAATACCAGACAAGCCTCGGAAAGAAAAATCATGACCTTGCCATAAAATAAATTCTTTATCTGCACCTGTAGATTCTGCATATTTTTCAAGTAATTTACGGTATTGATATGCAGTTGTTGCTGTTGTGGATGGTTTCCATAACTCAGATGACATTACAGATTCCAAGTAATTAGGCAACCAATAAAAATCCTGATGTGTATTAGTAATAGTCAGAACAGGTACTTTAATATTAACTAATGAACCTTCAGGAAGTGCTTTAATCTTAATTGGCAAATATCCTAAGTCATGTAGTGCTTCAACATGAGACACGTCTAAACCACCCAACGCATTTTTCATATGACGGTGATATTCATCCACAACTTCTGATTTTGGTTTAGCGAAGAATTCAGAATTAAATGAATCAATTAAAAACCATTTAATGAATCCCTGCAATCCAAAGAAAACAATTTTTTCATCGAACGTAGAATCTAATTTAGTAGCCAATCTTGAACTACGTGGGGTAAAGTTTGAATATACAAATTGAGTGTTTTCTGGATATTGAAACTTATGTGCTGTTTTATAAAAGTCAGCAGCAATCATTGGATTAATTTTCATTGGTTTCCTTTTAAAGATTAATTAAAATACTATGGGAATCTTTGTTTTCCCAGTTGTTTAACATAATATTGTAGCAATAGATATTATCGATTAATGGGTGGAAAATATCTATTCCTTTTGCAAATATTCCATGTGTCACATACAGATAAATTTTACCTGTTGTTAATGGTCGTAGTTTTTCCGCTAATTGCAAAAATGTAACACCTGCGTCTAGAATATCATCCAAGATCAAAAAATCTTTGTTTCCGATATGTTCCGAGTAGACAACAGTACCAGATAGTTTTCCAGTTGCAATGTCACGAGTTTTATCTGCTCTTACCACACCTGCAAAATCGGCAGTTTTTGCAAACTCAAACACTTTTTTATTTGCACCTGCATCAGGAGAAACCAGCACAGTATTTGATGGTTTAAGTCCATAATAAAAAATATCTTTAGCACAATTAGCTTGTGTTTTGTGAATTAAATTATTAATTAATGCAGAACTTACATCTGAATGCAGATCATCGCAATAAACATGATAAAAATTCAACGAATTAATAAAATTAGCAATTACCTTCAGTGCGTGTGGTTCTCCTAAAGTCATAACTCGATCATTACGAGCATATGGCATATATGACATACGAAGAGATAATTTAATGTCATTTCTACTAGTAGTTTGCTTTATAGCATCCACCAATAAAGCAAGATCAATTAAATCTTCATTTGATTTAAAGTCTAGTGTAATCATCCCTTTAACAGATACATCATAAGGGTCAATAAAAAAACTATCAATTTTGACCAATGATTCACCTGCATTAAATCGGATAATATCCACAGGTACTTCTTTGTTGTGTAAAAATAAACTTAAATTTTTAGCCTTCATCATATTCCTTGCGTAGTCGTTGTGCTTCAGTTCTTAGCTCTATAACTCGTTTTCTATGCAGTTCGGTGATTTCATTATATGGTTCACCTATTGCAGAAGACATTGTTTCAAACACTGAATTAAGATTAGCCATAGCGTCTAACACGTCTGGATCATTTGGCATAGCTTTTAATTCATACTCGTTAAATACAATCATTTATATCTCCATTTAAATATTAAACGTAATATACCACACATTAAGATGTAAAGTAAATATTATTCAGAAAATAATTCAAATAAAAATTCTTTATGTGGCATTGTATTTATA
>Ga0075019_10002645_pt1 | contig 10218 bp, 6 predicted proteins | sample ColStrG_CSR_2013_FD_71473 | JGI IMG/M metagenome (GOLD analysis project Ga0075019, IMG submission 71473) | Freshwater sediment microbial communities in response to fracking from Pennsylvania, USA - Cold Stream Run_MetaG_CSR_2013 | ecosystem: Environmental > Aquatic > Freshwater > Creek >...
CCGCAGACCGCGGCGTCAGGCGAAATCTGCCGTTCACGATGATGGTCGGCGTCTGGTCGGCCTCGTAGGCCTCGATCTGCGCATCGGCCTGGCGCATGCTGGCATCCACGCCGAAGGAATGCGCGGCGGCGAGGAAATCGTCCGCCTTGACGCCGCCGGCCCGCGCGTAGAAATTCGCCACGTCGACGATCGTCGGCATCTGCTGCTTGGGCCGGTGCGTCACCGGATCCATGGTCGCCAGTTCGCCGGTCTTCCAGATCGCATCGAACACCGCATCGTGCGTCCGGTCGACCAGGCCGAGCGTCTGCGCCGCGAAATAGCCGCGCTGGAAGGTCTTCCAGTCCTCTTCCGGATGCCAGGCAGCGGGCAGGTACACCAGCTGCGCCCGGGCCGGCAGCTGCGCCTTGAGCTTGTCGATGATGGGATAGAACAGGTTGCAGGCCGGGCAGGCGTAGGAAAACACTTCCACGACTTCCACCTTGCCGGGCGCCACCGTGGTGGGCTGCGGCGGCTGCACCCTGAAATAGTGCACGCCCTCCTGCCAGGGCGCCTGCGCGCGCACGCCGGGGACGAGCGCAAATATCAGGGCCAGGACCAGTAACGCCTTGCGCATAGAATTCTCAGAACATGCTTGAAGGATCGATGTATCCGCCGTCCTTCGGATCGGGATCGCGCGACGGAATGTAATCGCCGGTGATCATCGCGTCGTAGCCCTGGCCCGGTCCCACCATCGGGTAGACTCCGGCGTCCGGATCGATGATCACTTCGAGGAAGGCGGGACCTTTGAAGGCCAGGAACTCCGCCACCACCGCGGGCACGTCCTGCTTGGCGTCGAGCCGCCGCGCATAGCCGAAGCCGTCGGCCTGCGCCGCCTTGACGAAATCCTTCTTGTGCAGCGACTTGTCGCTGCCCGAAAGCCGTCCCTTGAAGAACAGCTTCTGCCACTGCTTGACCATGCCGTCGCCGAAATTATTGAGCACCACCACCTTGACCGGCAGGTCGTAAGTGGTCGCCGTCTCGAGCTCGCCGATGTTCATGCGGATGCTGGCATCGCCGTCGATGTCGATGACCAGCCGGCCCGGATGCGCCACCTGGGCGCCGATCGCGGCCGGCAGGCCGAAACCCATCGTGCCCATGCTGCCGGAGGTGAGCCAGCGCCGCGGTGCGCGGAAGTCGAACATCTGCGCGGCCCACATCTGGTGCTGCCCCACGCCGGTCGTGATGATCGCCTCGCCGCGCGTGTGCCGATTGATCTCCTCGATCACGTAATGCGGCTGCACCAGCTCGCTCGACCGCTGGTAGTTCATGCCGTAGCGCTGCTTGAGCGCCGCCAGGTGCGCGTGCCAGGCACCGTAGTCGCGCTGGCGCGCGGCGCCCTGCACGGCGGCGCGCAGCTGGCGCAACGCCTCGGGCAGCAGTCCGACATGGCTCCAGCGGACGGCCTTCACCTTGTTGATTTCGGCGCGGTCGACATCGAGGTGCGCGATGGCGCGCGCCGCGCGCGCGAACTTCTTCGGATCACCGGCGACCCGGTCGTCGAAGCGCGCACCGACCGCAATCAGGAAATCGCAGTCCTCCACGGCATAGTTCGCCGCAGCCACGCCATGCATGCCCAGCATGTGCATGGACAGCCGGTGCGTGGTATCGATGCTGCCGATGCCCATCAGCGTGGTGACCACCGGGATGTCCAGAGCCGTCGCGAACTCGGCCAGCTCCGATGCGGCATTGCCGTTGATGACGCCGCCGCCGGCGTAGATCAGCGGCCGCTGCGACTCGGACAGCAGGTCGACAAAGGCGGCCTTGTGCTCGGCGCCCAGGACATTGGCGAGCACTTCGGCGGTACGACGACGGTAGCCCGGAATCGGCAGCGTGCCCTCGCCCCGGTAGACGCCGGCCCAGTTCTGGACGTCCTTCGGAATATCAACCACGACGGGCCCCGGCCGGCCGGTGCGGGCGATCTCGAAGGCGGTGCGCATCGTCGCCTCGAGCCGGGTCGGGTCCGTGACCAGGAAGACGTGCTTGGCAACCGGGCCCATCAGCGCGGCGACCGGGGCCTCCTGGAAGGCATCGGTACCCACCGCCGCGGTCGCCACCTGGCCGCACAGCACCACGATCGGCACGGAATCGGCCATGCAGTCGCGCACCGGGGTCACGGTATTGGTGGCCCCCGGACCCGAGGTGACCAGGCACACGCCGACGCGGCCGCTGGCCCGGGCGTAGCCGGCGGCCATGAACCCGGCGCCCTGTTCGTTGGCCGGGACGATCAGCGGGATCTCGCGCGCTCCGGCGCGCCGCTGGGCCTCGTTAAAGTTAAATACGGCGTCGTAGGTCGGGAGGATGGCCCCGCCGCTGTAGCCGAAAATGGCCCCGACGCCCTCATCCGCCAGCACCTGGACGATGATGTCCGCGCCGCTCATGGCCTGGCCGGCGAGCGGGTGGGCCGCCTGCCGCGGGGGTTTGATGGCTTCTTCCATGGGGAAAGCCTAACAGTTTGGCGTCCCGGTATAAAACTTGCGCTATTCTTCGGGCTCCCGGCGCCGGCTTCAGGAACCTCCTAAGGACCATGCGACACATCATCGGCATATTGCTGCAGAACGAGGCGGGCGCGCTGGCGCGCGTCGCCGGCATGTTCTCCAGCCGCGGCTACAACATCGAATCCCTGTCGGTCGCCCCGACCGACGATCCGACGGTCTCGCGGCTGACGCTGGTCACCACCGGTTCGGACGCGGTGATCCTGCAGATCGCCAACCAGCTCAACAAGCTGATCGACGTGGTCCGCATCGACGACATGACGCGCGGCGAGCACCTCGAGCGCGAGCTCGTGCTGGCCAAGCTGCGCGTCGATCCGGCACGGCGCGACGCACTGCGCGGCTACGTGGTACGTACCGGCGGCCGCGTCCTGGATCCTTCGACGGACAGCTTCATCGTTGAACTGCTCGGCAGCGAAGCCGACGTCAATGGATTCATGCGCGAAGTCGCGACCCACGGCGAGCTGCTCGAAGTCGTGCGCAGCGGCGCCCTCGGGATCAGCCGCAGCACCCGCGCGCTGCGGCTGGTCGAGCCGGCCTGAACAGGGCGGACCCTCAGGGCCGGCCCGGCCGGATCCCTGCGCTGGCCTGGACCTAGAGCGCCGAGTTGTCGGTCTCGCCCGTGCGGATGCGGATGACGCGCTCGATCTCCGTGACGAAGATCTTGCCGTCACCGACCTTGCCGGTCTTCGCCGCAGCGATGACCGCCTCCACGACCTGATCGACCAGGTCGCTGCGCACCGCCACTTCGACGCGGGTCTTGGGCACGAAGTCGACGACGTACTCCGCGCCGCGATAGAGCTCGGTATGGCCGCGTTGGCGGCCGAATCCCTTGACCTCCGTGACCGTCATGCCCGAGACGCCAATCTCGGACAGTGCGGCGCGCACGTCGTCAAGTTTGAAGGGTTTGATAATTGCTGTAACCAGTTTCATGCGAGCACTCCCGCCTCCGTGTCTTGTGGGGTCGGCCTTTCGGCTAGCGAGAATTGCACCTTTCGTGCCACGACCGCGGGGCAGGTAAATCGCCCTGATTGCCACGCTGCGCCGGGATTTACCCGGGCTTCGGCACCATTTTGGCGCGGCGCGGCGCGGCGGCTGCCCGCGCTTGGTGCGATTGCGGCTCCGCGTCCCTCAACTGAGGACGACGAGCAGGTCCTTGGCATCGACCTGGCTGGACACGCGCACCAGCACCTCGCTGACCTGGCCGTCCGTCTCCGCGCGCACGGCCGTCTGCATCTTCATCGCCTCGAGCGTCACGACCACGTCGCCCCGCACCACCTTCTGGCCGGGCACGACCGCCACGGTCGCCACGGTGCCGGGCATCGGGGCACCGATGTGCCGCGCATTGCCGACCTCGACCTTGCGCTGCGGCGGCCGCGTCGGCGTCGCGGTGCGATCGGCGACGCGCACCGTGCGCGGCTGGCCGTTGAGTTCGAAGAACACGGTGCGCGTGCCATCCTCGTGAGGCTCGCTGCTGGTCACGTAGCGCACGATCAGCGTCTTGCCGCGCTCGATGTCGATGCTGACCTCCTGGCCGGCTTCGAGGCCGTAGAAGAAAGCCATGGTCGGCAGGTGCGCCACGTCGCCGAAGCGGCGCCGCTCGGCATCGTAGTCCGCGTAAACCTGGGGGTACATGAGGTAGGAGGCGAATTGCCGGTCGCCGATTGCATGCCCCACGCGATCTTCAGCCGCCTTACGCAGCGCAGCAAGATCGGCGGGGGGCATGTTTTCGCCCGGTCGCCCGGTCAGCGGCGCCTTTCCCTTGAGCACCTTCGCCTGCAGTGCGGGCGGAAATCCGCCGTAGGGCTGGCCCAGCTCCCCGTGGAAGAACTGTTCGACGGATGCCGGAAAGGCCACCTCGTTCTTCGGATCGAGCACGTTCTCGCTGCTCAGGCCGCTCGTGACCATGAAGATCGCCAGGTCGCCGACCACCTTGGAACTCGGCGTGACCTTGACGATGTCGCCGAACATCCCGTTGACCTCGGCGTAGGCCTGCGCCACCTCCGGCCAGCGCGTGTCGTCGATGCCGAGCGAGCGCGCCTGCTCGCGCAGGTTGGTGTACTGGCCGCCCGGCATGCCGTGCACGTAGACGTCGGAGGTCCCGGAGCGGATGTCGCTCTCGAAGGCGGCGTAGTAGGCGCGCACCTGCTCCCAGTAATGCGAGACCAGGCGCAGGTTGGCCGGATCGAGCTGGGGATCGCGATCGCCGTAACGCAGCGCGGTGGCGATCGAGCCCAGGTTCGGCTGCGAAGTCAGGCCGCTCATCGAATCCATGGCCGCATCGACCGCGTCGGCGCCTGCGGTGATCGCCGCGAACACGCTGGCCGCGGCGATGCCGCTGGTGTCGTGCGTATGGAAATGCACCGGCAGTCCGGTCTGGTCCTTGAGCGCCTTGACCAGCGTATAGGCCGCCTGCGGCTGGCACAGGCCCGCCATGTCCTTGATGCCGATGATGTGCGTGCCCGCAGCCTTGAGCTGCTGCGCCATGTTCAGGTAGTAATCCAGGGTGTACTTGCGCTCGTGCGGGCTGGCGAGATTGCCCGTGTAGCAGATCGACGCCTCGCACAGTTTCCCGGTCTCGAGCACCGCGTCGATCGCGACGCGCATGTTTTCGACCCAATTGAGCGAATCGAACACGCGGAACAGGTCGACGCCGGTCGCAGCGGCCTGCTGCACGAAATAGCGCACCGTGTTGTCGGGGTAGTTCGTATAGCCGACCGCGTTGGCCGAGCGCAGCAGCATCTGCAGCAGCAGGTTCGGCATCGCCTCGCGCAGCCGCTGCAGGCGCTCCCAGGGATCCTCCTTGAGGAAGCGCATCGACACATCGAAGGTCGCGCCGCCCCAGCACTCGACCGAGAACAGCTCGGGCAGCAGCTGGGCGTAATAGGGCGCGATCCGCAGCATGTCGATGCCGCGCAGGCGCGTCGCCAGCAGCGACTGGTGGGCATCGCGCATCGTGGTGTCCGTGACCAGCACGCGCTTCTGCGCCAGCATCCACTGCGCGAAGCCGCTGGCGCCGAGCTCATCGAGCTTCTGCTTGGTGCCGGCCGGCGGCGGGGTCACCTGGAGCGCCGGCAGCCGCGGCGTGACGACGCGCACCGGTGCCGGCCGGCCGCGCACCTCCGGATTGCCGTTGACGATGGTCTCCGCCAGGAAACTGAGCACGCGCGTCGCCCGGTCGCGGCGCTGCGGCGCCACGAACAGCGCCGGCGTCTCGTCGATGAACCGCGTGGTGTATTCGGCGTTGACGAATTTCGGGTGCGTGATCACCTGGTCGAGGAAACGCAGGTTGGTGACCACGCCGCGGATCCGGAATTCCCACAGTGCGCGGTGCATGCGGGCGATCGCCTCCTCCGGGGTCGGCGCCCAGGTGGTGACCTTCACCAGCAGCGAGTCGTACGAGCGGGTGATCACCGCACCGGTGTAGGCGGTGCCGGCATCGAGCCGCACGCCGAATCCGGCAGGACTGCGGTAGGCGGTCAGCCGGCCGTAATCGGGAACGAAATTGTTCTCCGGGTCTTCGGTCGTCACCCGGCACTGCAGCGCGTGGGCATTGAGGCGGATGTCCTGCTGCGCCGGCACGCCGCTGGCCGGCTCGCCGATGCGCGCGCCGGCCGCGATGCGGATCTGCGCCTTGACCAGGTCGATCCCCGTGGCCATTTCCGTGACCGTGTGTTCGACCTGGATGCGCGGATTGACCTCGATGAAGTAGAACCTGCCGGTTTCGGCATCCTGCAGGAATTCGACGGTGCCGGCATTGCAGTAGCTGGCGGCGCGGCCGATCTTCAGGGCCGCGTCGCACAGCTCGGCGCGCTGTGCGTCGGTCAGGAAGGCGGCGGGCGCGCGCTCGACCACTTTCTGGTTGCGGCGCTGAACCGTGCAGTCGCGCTCGTAGAGGTGCACCAGGTTGCCATGCGAGTCGCCGAGGATCTGCACCTCGATGTGGCGCGCGCGGCGCACCAGCTTCTCGAGGTAGACCTCGTCGTTGCCGAAGGCCGCCTTCGCCTCGCTGCGCGCGATCGGCAGCAGTTCGGCCAGCTGCGCCTCGCTCTCGATGATGCGCATGCCGCGGCCGCCACCGCCCCAGCTGGCCTTGAGCATCACCGGATAGCCCACCTGCGCCGCGAGCTCCGCGCTGACCGCGAACTGCGCGGGCAGCGGCGGCGTGGCCGGCATCACCGGCACGCCGGCACTGACCGCCAGATTGCGCGCCGCCACCTTGTTGCCGAGCGTGCGCATCGTGGCCGGCTGCGGCCCGATGAAGACGAGGCCGGCGCGCGCGCAGGCCTCGGCGAACTCGGGGCTCTCCGACAGAAAGCCGTAGCCGGGGTGGATGGCATCGGCCCTGGCCTGCACCGCGACCGCGACGATCTCGTCGATGCCGAGGTAGGCCTGCAGCGGACCCTTGCCCTCGCCGACCAGGTAGGCCTCGTCGGCCTTGGCGCGATGGAGCGAAAAGCGGTCTTCCTGGGAATAGATGGCCACCGTGCCGACGCCGAGCTCGGCGGCGGCGCGCATGACACGGATGGTGATCTCGCCGCGGTTGGCGATCAGGATGCGGCGGAAGGGCGGGGTCATGGGGGATTCTTCATGCAAAAACGGGGCCGAGCGCCTGCGCCAGGTACTCCTCGAAACTGCCGCGGTCCGCACGCTCGCCGACCTCCTGTTCGACCAGCGACTCGGCCGCTTCGGCGGCGAAGCCCGCCAGCACGGCCGGGTCGTGGCCACCGGTCTCGAGCAGGCGCCTGCGGTGCGCCTCCGAAAGGCTGCGGGTGTATTCGGCGAATCCGACGTCCGCCCCGCGCAGCGCCTGCAGGAGTTTCGCACTGGGCGTAAGTGATTGATCCTGAAGTTTTTCTTTCTGGATCTGGAGCGAGCGTCCGTAGCGGCGCGCCGGATCGCCGGCATCGAGCAGCTCGCAGATGCCGGCCAGCTGGTCCAGCAGTTCGGCCGCCCAGTCGCGCAACGCTACGGCGCGGCCCTCGCGCTGCAGAGTCAGGCCGGGTTCCCGCCCGCGCCGGGCGACCAGCAGGTGGTTGTGATCGAGCTGATCCTGCTCGCTGGCCCCGATCGGCTCGCTGCCGCGCACCAGGCACAGCGCCAGCAGCGCCTCCATGAAGTGCAGCTCATCGACGTTCACCCCCGTGGGTTCATCGATGCAGATGTCGAGGGCCCGCACCTCGACGTATTCGACTCCCGCGCGCGCCAGCGCACGCCCCGTGGTCTCGCCGGCGCGCGGAGCGCGTTTCGGGCGGATCGGACTGTAGTATTCGTTTTCGATCTGCAGGATATTGGCATTGAGCTGGCGGTATTCGCCGTCCACGCACACCCCCAGTGCGGCGAAGGGCGGATGTACGGTATGCGTGGCGCGGTTCAGGTCGCGCAGGTAATCGGCGAGTGCGTTGACGGACACCTGCACCGCGGCCTGGTTGCGGTTGCGGTAGCCCAGGTCGCTCATGCGCAGCGAGGTGGCGTAGGGCAGGTACAGCGTGCCTGCCGCGAGCCGCTGCAGCTCCGTATCGGTCCGGTCCTGCATGAAACCGCCGCACAGGGCCGGCGACACGCCGAACAGGTAGAGCGCCAGCCATCCGAACCGGCGGTAGTTGCGCACCAGGTCGAAATAGCTCGCGGAAATGAACCCGGCGCCGGGCGCCCGCTCTGCGCGCACTTCGGCCCACAGCGGCCAGAGCCGATCCGCGAACGAATAGTTGAAATGCGCGCCGGCGATCGCCTGCATCATGCCGCCGTAGCGCGTCTGCAGGCCGCGCCGGTAGACTTCCTTGAAGCGCCCGCGATGCGAGCGTCCGTAGCGGGCGATCGGTACTTCCTCATCCCCGGAGATTTCCCCGGGCATCGACGCGGCCCACAGCAGTTCATCCTCGAGATGCCGCATCACGAAGTGATGCAGGTCGCCGAGGTACTTCTGCAGCGCCTCATTGTCGGGGAACGTGGGCGTCACCAGTTCGAGCAGTGCCTCGGAAAAGTCCGTGGTGATGTGCGGATTGCACAGCGCCGAGCCGAGCTCGCGCGGATGCGCGCGCCCGGAGACGCGCCCCTGCGGGGTGACGCGCAGGCCCTCGCGTTCGAGGCCGCGGCGGCCGCCCGACAGCGCCCCGCGCTCGCGACTGTTGATCAGCGCCGCGAGGCGCCGTTCAAAAACGCGGTCAATGGCCGCACGCGTCATCCTTGAGGCTTCCTCCCCGATCACCGGGCGTACATATCACATATACCGTCGACTGCAGGCACGCGGCCGGTCGTGCACAACCGGCGCTAAGCTGGCATTCTACGCGACCAGTACCGCTGCCGGCGGCGCGCGTTCATCCCGGAGAACGAGATGCTGATCAGTTCAGCCCCCAGACGTGTCGCCATCGTCGGCGGCAGCCGCATACCGTTCGCGCGTTCCCATGGGGCCTACGCGCGCCAGTCCAATCAGGACCTGCTGACCGCCGCGCTGCGCGCCCTGGTCGAACGGTTCCGGCTGCGGGGTGAGCGCCTCGGCGACGTGATCGGCGGGGCCGTCATCAAGCATGCCAAGGATTTCAACCTGGTCCGCGAGTCGCTGCTGTCCACGGAACTCGATCCGCAGACCCCCGGCCTCGACGTGCAGCGCGCGTGCGGTACCGGCCTGGAAGCGGCCATCCTGGTCGCCAACAAGATCGCCCTCGGCCAGATCGATGCGGGCATCGCCTGCGGCGTCGACACGGTCAGCGACCCGCCGGTCGTGTTTCCCAACTCGTTTCGCGACCTGCTGCTGCAGAGTTATCGCGGTCGCAGCCTGGGCCAGCGGCTGTCACCCTGGCTCAGGCTCCGCCCGCGCGATCTCAAGCCCATCCTGCCCGGCGTCGTCGAACCGCGCACCGGACTGTCCATGGGCCAGAGCTGCGAGCTGATGGCCAAGACCTGGAACATCACGCGCGCCGAGCAGGATCAGTTCGCCTGCGAGAGCCATCTGAAGGCCGCGGCCGCCTGGCAGGAAGGGTTCTACGACGATCTGGTGGTGCCGCACGCCACGCTGCAGCGGGACAACAACGTGCGCGCGGATACCACGGTCGAGAAGCTGGGGACGCTGCGGCCGGTGTTCGACACGCGTGGCAGCGGTACGCTGACGGCCGGCAACAGCACGCCGCTGACGGACGGCGCAGCCGCCGTGCTGCTGGCCTCCGAGGACTGGGCGCGGGAGCGGCGTCTGCCGGTCCTGGCCTACCTGCGCGCCGGCAAGAGCTGGGCGGTGGATTTCGCCAGCGGCAAGGAGGGCCTGCTGATGGCTCCGGCCTACGCGGTCGCGGCAATGCTCGTCGATGTGCAGCTCGCGCTGCAGGATTTCGACTATTACGAGCTGCACGAGGCGTTCGCCGCACAGGTGCTGTGCACGCTCAAGGCCTGGGAATCGCCCGAGTATTGCCGCGATCGGCTCGGCCGCAGCGCCGCGCTCGGCTCGCTGCCGCCCGGCAAGATCAACGTCAAGGGCGGCAGCGTGGCGCTCGGTCACCCGTTCGCCGCCACCGGCGGGCGCATACTCGCCTCCCTCGCCAAGCTGCTGGCCAACGACGCCCAGTCCAGGCGCGGACTCATCTCGGTGTGCACCGCCGGCGGCATGGGCGTCACGGCCGTCGTGGAGCGTGCCTGATGCCGCGCCTGAATTTCGCGAGCGGGTCGGCCTGGGAGCCCATCGTCGGCTACTCGCGCGCGG
>Ga0075019_10002646_pt1 | contig 10216 bp, 7 predicted proteins | sample ColStrG_CSR_2013_FD_71473 | JGI IMG/M metagenome (GOLD analysis project Ga0075019, IMG submission 71473) | Freshwater sediment microbial communities in response to fracking from Pennsylvania, USA - Cold Stream Run_MetaG_CSR_2013 | ecosystem: Environmental > Aquatic > Freshwater > Creek >...
GAACTCGCCACCCATCGCCGTCTCGTCACGGCCCTGCTACCGGTCTGCCTCGTCGGCACGGCCACCGGTTGCGCCCTGCTCTTCGCGCTGCCCCCTTCGGCGTTCCGTCTCGTCGTGCCGTGGTTGATCGGCGCCGGGACCCTCGTCTTCGCCTTCTCGACGGTGATCACCCGGCGCCTGATGGACATCGAACACGGACGGCCCGGACGGCGACGGAGCCTCTTCGTCGGGGTGTTCCTGATCGCGATCTACGGCGGATACTTCGGCGCCGGACTGGGCATCCTCCTGTTGGCGGTGCTCGCGATCACGCTGCCCTACGACATCGCGGACCTACAGGGACTGCGCATCGCGCTGTCCACGTTCATGAGTGCCACGGCGGCGATCATCTTCATCTTCCGTGGTCATCTCGCCCTCGACGCGGTGTACATGCTGCTCGCGGGCACGTTGGTCGGCGGGTGGCTCGGCACCAAGTTGCTGTTGCGCATGTCGCCGACCGTGGTGCGCGCGTTAGTGGTGGCGACGGGGGCCATCACCACCATCCGGCTGTTCATCAACTACTAGTGGCGGAAACATGACTATTTCGCTAAACTATGTGGGATGAAGGACTTCTTCAGCTTCCCGAACCCGGTGAACGACGCCTCGGCCCGCACGGTGGCCCTCGGGGTCGTGACCATGACCGCGCTCGCCCTGGCCACCCGGTCGGCGTGGCTGTTGATCCCGCTGACCTACGGGTTCCTCGCCCGCGCGCTCGCCGGACCGAAGATCTCACCGCTCGGACAGTTCGCGGTGCGCTTCGCGGGTCCCCGGCTCGACTCGTGGAAGAAGTTCGTCCCGGGACCACCCAAGCGCTTCGCCCAGGGTATCGGTGCCGTGCTGACCGTCGGCGCGTCGATCACGTGGTTCACGGCGGGCTGGTCGGTCGCGCAGTGGATCCTCGTGCCGTTGATAATCGCGGCGTCGCTCGAGGGATTCCTAGGGTTCTGCTTGGGTTGCACGATGTTCGGCTGGTTGATACGCGCGGGACTGGTGCCCGAGTCAATCTGCGCCGAGTGCGGCGACCTGTCGGCGCGCTACGCGGCGGCGGGCTTCCCGGTCAAGTAAGAATTGCCTAACAGTTTCCTGAGTCTTAGCGGCCCGGGGAACATGCGCGTCTGAGCGTTCCGTAGGCTGTGCGAATGCGCCCTCGAGTGAAGATGACTCTTGCCTCCCTGACCGCATCGTGCGCCGCACTCGCCGTCGCGATACCGGCGACGATGGGCTCAGCGAGTGAACCACGCGTCGTCGTCGCAGGTGCCTCGACGATCCCCGCGGGTGACGTCGTGGTGGCCACGCCGATCACCGCGACCTTCGACGTCGCGCTCTACCAGGACAAGTTGGCCGCGCTCAACACGTTCGTCGCCAACCTCACGAATCCCTCCTCACCCGACTACCGCCACTTCCTCACCACCTCGCAGTTCGCTCGACGCTTCGGCGCGTCGGCGTCGACGGTCGCGGCCGTTCGCGACTACTTCGCGGGCTTCGGCCTCAGCGTTGGCGCGCTCAGCAAGGGCCACGTCCTGTTGCACGTGAGCGGCCCGACGGCCGCCATCGCCCGGGCCTTCGCCGCGCCGGTCGCCACCGTTCGCCGCTCCGACGGAACTCTGGTCGCCGCCCTTCGCAGCCCGGCGTCGTTACCGAGCTCGTTGGCCCACGACGTGGTCGGTGTCGCTGGACTCTCGTCGGTGATGCCCCCGACGTCGAACGTCATCACGTCACGCTCCTCGTCCAGGGCGGCGTCCGCGCAGAGCTGTCCGTCGGCCGGCATCTCGACCGCCAACCTGGCCAGCACCAACAACGGCTACACGCTCCAGCAACAGGCCCGCCTCTACGGACTCGACACCCAGTGGGCGAGCGGCCACACCGGGGCGGGCCAGACCATCGGGGTCTACGAGCTGGGCGGGTTCAACCCGTCGGACCTGAGCACCTACTTCTCCTGCTACTCGATCTCCCCCTCCGTCTCGACGGTCAACGTCGACGGCGGCCCGGCTCCCGGGGCCATCGACGAGGCGACCCTCGACATCGAAGAGGCCGCGGGTCTCGCCCCGGGGGCGAAGATCGAGGTCTACCAGGCCCCCAACAGCGGCGCCGGCCCCACCGACGCCTACCAGCAGATGGCCGACGACAACACCGCGACGGTGATCACCACGTCGTGGGGCACGTGCGAAGCCGATCCGAGCGGTTCGCCGAACGCCGAGCATCCGATCTTCGAACAGATGGCCGCCCAGGGCCAGACCGTCTTCTCCGCCGCCGGGGACAACGGCTCGTCGGACTGCTCGGGTGTCGTCAACAACGCCCTCGCCGTCGACGACCCGAGTTCCCAGCCCTTCGTCACCGGGGTCGGTGGACTGACCGTGTCGAGCATCAGCCCTCTCTCCCAGACGGTCTGGTTCGACCCCTCCACCGGTGGCGCTGGTGGCGGCGGAATCTCGAGCCTCTGGTCACGTCCCGCGTGGCAGACGGCACCGGGGATCTCCGCGACCCAGACCATGCGCATGGTGCCCGACCTCTCCGCGATGGGCGACCCCGCGACGGGATTCATCTACTACTTCACCCCGTCGTCGCGCGGCTCCTGCGCGGGGTGGTGCTCCATCGGTGGCACCTCGGTCGGCTCACCGTTGCTCGGTGCGATGACCGCGGTCGCCGCCCAGTCCTGTGGGGTGAGCCGGCTCGGCTTCCTCAATCCGACCCTGTACGCGATGGCGAGCACGGGTTTCAACGACGTGACGACCGGCACCAACGACCTCTACGGTGTCGGCGGCTACAGCGCCGGAGTCGGCTACGACATGGCCTCGGGTCTCGGCAGTCCCAACCCGCAGACGTTCATGTCCGGCCTGTGCCCGGTCAAGTTCGACACGTCACGCAGCTCGTTCTCGGTGTCGCCCGCCAAGGCGCTCACCAACGCGGGCGGTTCGAGTGTCACCGCGGTCATCCGTGACGCGAACGGCAACCCGATCGCGAACGCCATGGTGACCATCAGCGCCATCGGCACCGCGGGACGTCTGGTCATCAACGGCGACCGCTCGAGCACGAACGGCAGTGGCAACGCCGCTTACAACGTCACCACCGACGCCACCGGAACCGCGGTCTTCCAGGTGAGCGACACCGAGCCCGGCGCGGTCAACGTGACCCTCGACTACCAGAGCCAGCCGGTCTACAAGACCACGGTGGTCTTCGTCACCTCACTGGCCAGCGGGAACCCGACGGTGCCGGGCAAGCCCTCGATCGCCCAAGTCACGGCGCTCGTCGGCGGGCTGAACTTCGTCGTGCGGGCTCCCAGCGTGAAGGGTTCGTCGCCAGTCACCGGGTACCAGTACTCGATCAATGGCGGCGCCTCGTGGGTGTCCATGCCCCGCGGAGCGACGAGCGCGAAGATTGTTCACCTGGCGAAGGGCAAGGCGTTCACGCTGCTCGTGCGGGCTGTCAACGCCGCGGGGCACAGCGCGCCGTCCTCCCCGGTGAAGGTCGTAACGCGACTGAAATAATCGGCCCCGGTCGAAAGACCGCGACCGTGGCGGTCGGACCCGCACCCCTAGACTTTGCGGAGGTGGAGGTCCACGACATTTCGGGTTCGCCCCGATGTAAGGACACGAGTGAACGTTCGACGGATAGCACTGGTTGCTGTGACGGTGCTGGCAAGCGCCCTCGTCAGCGAACCCTGGTCCCACGGCGCCACGTCGTCGGCGCCGACCGGTCTTCCGCTCTTCCAGTTCATCAACTCGGGTAGCGGTCCGCTGCCCTGGAACGCCACCTCCCTCAAGGGGTCGATCGGTGGCACCACCATGCTCGGTGCCCCCCACGCAGTCAGCGGGTCCTTCGGAGGGGTCATCGCCTACCGGACGAATCGCAACCATCTCGCCACCTACACCGAAGCCATCCCTCCTTCGACCACTTCGACCACGACGACGAGTGCTCCGGTAACCACGACGACCAATCCGAGTTCACCGTCATCACCCTGGACCGACTACACGCCTCACAACAACGTGCCGACCCCGGCCGCCGATCCGATCCCCTTCTTCGACCCGTCGGGGAATCTGGACCTCCTCTACGTCGACGTCTCGGGCCACCTCATCCTCTTCACCCCGAACGATCCCGTGACCAACCTGTGGTCACGCCTGCACCGTGGTGTCGCGTGGCGCGCCTTCGTGCCCACCGACCTGAGTGCGTTGACCCACACAATCGCGGCCAACGGTCTGGCGAGCGTGCAGTTGAGCGGCCCCAACGGAACCGTCGCCTTTCGAACGGCCCAGAACAACATCGAGGTGCTGACCCTCACCTGGGAGTCCGGTCAACCGATCCCCTTCCTCAGCGGAGCGCCGTCGACACTGACCACCGGCCTCAAGCCGACCAACCCGACGCCTCCACCGACGACCACGACGACGGTGCGTCCGACCACGACGACGACCAAGCCCCCCAGCACGACCACGACCACCGCGTCATCGACCTCGACGACCTCCAGCACGACGACGACCACTACCAAGCCCCCCACCACCACTACGACCAGCCCACCGGCCCCGCTCGCCTTCGCCAGCGATCCGGTCGTGCTGCCGGGCATCCTGGCTTCATTCGCCGTGATCACCAACCGCGGCGACCTAGAGGTCTTCACCAACACCGGCGGCTCGCAGAACTCCTGGAGCACCCTTGACGTGACGACGCTCTCTGGAGCCCCCCAGCTCACGGGCACCTTGGCCGTGGGATCGAACTCGACGACCCAGTTCATCGTCGCGCGCACCAGCGTGGGGAACGTCGAAATGTTCTCGTCACCCCTGAGCTCCGCGTTCGCCGGCCCGGGACCACCACCGGCGCCCGCGTGGACGATCCTCAACGTGACCGGCGCCGCCAGTGGGGCGCCGCCGTTGGGGGGCACCCTCTTCGTCAACGCCAGCGATTCCCAGGTGACCATCGCGGGTCAGGCCGCCAACTGGGGCGACCTCTTCGTGCTCACCTCGGCCATCGGCTCGGCGACGTGGACGGCGACCGACGTCTCGGTGACCGCCGGCAGCGCCGCCCGCACCGTTGGCGGCGCCGTGACGGGAACCCAGGTCGGCACGACGCTCACCCTCTTCGCCGCCGGGGTGAACTCACCTCCACCCCAGGGTGTCGGCGTCTACGCCATACCCTTCAACAAGTGGGGTCAGGCCATCACCGACGGCTGGCCGATCGTGAGCGAGACCGGCGGACTCGGGACCCAGAGCGCACCCTGGGTCGGGTTCACCTCGACCTCCAGTGTCGCGAACTCACCGGACTTCTTGATGGGCCAGAGCATCTACAACTCCCATAAGAGGGTCACCTGGCTGTCCTTCTGGACGGTGAGTGGTCCGATGAACTCGGAGCCGCGAACCGCCACCACCTACTACAACCACGGTTACGCGGCGGGGGTCTGGGTGGCCACCCAGATCGACCAGTACCGAGGCCTCGGCGTCGGGCTCAAGCCGGACTGGGTGATCTTCGACCCTGAGGGATACCCCGACAACCACTCGGGCCTGGACGCCCCCGGCGGCTCGTCCAACGGCGTCATCGCCCAGTACGCGACGTACTGGACCCAGATGCTCAGTGGCTGGGCGGCGGGGATCACCTCGGTGGACCCGTCACTCAACGCCGGGGTCTACGCCTCCCAGTCGGAGTACCGCAACTACGGACTGGTGACGTCGCCGCTGCCCGTCTTCGTCGCGCTGGCCTTCGGCAGCGGCGGACCAATCCCGGTGCCTGGCGCGAGCGGCAGCAACATCCGAGGATTCATCACCTTCAACGCCAGTTGCACTCCCACCAGCACGCTCAAGAGCCAGGAGAGCACCTTGCTCAACCCGCCGTGGGCCGGGCAGTTCAACACGCTCCAATTCAACGCCGGGGTCTACTGCCCGCCCGCCTAGCCGTAGTCTCGAGTCATGAGCGACACAACCGAATCCGGCGCCGATAAGACCCAAGACCTCAAGAGCCGACTCAAACAACTCGCCCAGCCGATCGTCGACTCGCTCGACTCACGCCTTCGCGAACAGGTCGACGCTCGCGTCGACCAGCGGGTCGAAGCGTCGCTTTCGGCGCGCCTCTCCGTCATCGAGCGCGCGATCGCCGACCTCGACCGATCGTTGCGTGACCTGAAGGAGCGACTGGACCACGGGACCGACTAGTCGGAACCCGGCGTCCTCGCCCGACGCGCGCGATCGCGTCCGATGGCCCAGCGCACGGTGAGCACGCTCAGCACGACCACCGCGAGCACGAACACTGAGAAGACCGCGATGAACACGACGTCACGCTAGGTCGTGTCACAGGTCTGCGCAAGAGTGTCGCCATGACCACTTTGCTCGATTCACCAGCACCCAGCGTGGTCGAGGCCCTCCGCGGAGAACGGCGCCGCCGCCCATTGGCCGATCGCGCGAGTTCGAGTGGCCTACGCGCCCAGCTCGAGGACGGCATCTTCGAGGTCACCGCGGGACACAGGCCTGCCGCGCCAATCGTGATCCGAACCTCATCGCTGAGGGTGGCGCCGCTCACGACGGATCTCGCCTCGTCGTCGCTCGGTCGCCTCCGCGGAGTCTTGCTCATCGAGTTGTTGAGACTGGCGAGCGTTGGCTTCCAGGTCGAGAGCCCGTTCGACGACGCCCTCGACGCGTGGCGATGCCAGTCGTCGTCGGGTGCGGTGGCGGATGGACTCGAACGTCTCAACCGTGACGAGGTCGCCCGGCTGGCGACCGACGTCGAGGCTCACTGGACGACGCTTCGGCGCGCCCTGGGCACGGTGCCCGGACCGTGGCTGCCGCGGAGTGCGCTTCGCGTGTCCCAACACCTCGGAGGCGGCGACGTCGTCCTCGCCGACACGGTGGACCTCATGCTGGGTTCGACCAACACCGACGTGGCGTCGGTCACGCTGCTCGACGTGACGACGTCGCCGCTCGGCGACGGAGCCGAACGGGCCCTGCGATTCCACGCGCTGGTCCAGACCCTGCGCACCGGCGTGGTGCCCCTACGCTCTTCGGCCTTCTCGAGCGCCACCGGTGAACTGTGGGTCCGCGACGTCGATCGCGAACTGCTCCAGCGCGGCGTGCGAGACGTGCTCGAAGCGCTGGGCCGACTATGGAGGAATCCGTGACGACCTTGGCCCACCGTCGTCTCGACGCGCACGCCTTGGAGCTCCTCGTCATCGACGCCCCGAACGTCTCCTCCGCACTGACCGACGACCACCGCCGCTCGCTCAGCGCCCGATTTCGCGCCGTCGCCACGGTGGGTCACCGCCGACTCGACGCGTGGTCGGTGGAACAGGCCGGCCGAACGACCAAGGGCTTCGCCTGGTCGCCACGCACCGCTCGGCGGATCATCGGCAACGCCGCGGTCGCTCGGGCCGAGGGCCAACCGGGACTGACGTTGATCGACGCCGTGCGCGACGAGGTGACCGACCAGTTGCTGCGGGCGACCTCGGGGTACTCCCGAACGGGTTCACTGGCCCATTGGCTCGCCTCGGCCCCCAACCCCGTGATCGGCCTCGTGAGCGCCGAAGCCCTCAACTGGGCGATCCAACTACGAGAGCTCGCCGAGACGGTTTCAAGCCCGTGGAAGGTCGCCGGCAGCGACTCGTACTACGACGTCGCGTCGGCGAGAACCACCCTGCGGGGCCGGCGCGACCTGGTCGTGGCGCACGAAGGGACACGCGTCGTCGTGCGGGTTCGCTCGGGTGCGCCGGGCAAGAGCGCCGGACCCGGCTTGCGCGCCGATCTCACGGTCGACACCCTCGCCGACCCGCTCGGCGTCGCTCCGGCCCGTCTGATCGGACTCTGGCCCGACGCGGGGGTGTGTCTGAGCGTCGATGGATCGATGGACGATCTTCGGGCCGGAGCAAGGGATTTGGTGCGCACCGCCGTCGCGCAACGTCGCACGCTCACCGCGCTCGCGGCGTAGGATTCGCCGAGCGGGCCACGCTAGTAGCGTGGTTCAGTCATGACATTACGTACTTCCCTTAGAAATATCGCCATCATCGCCCACGTCGACCACGGGAAGACGACCCTCGTGGACAAGATGTTGCGCCAGACGGGCTCCTTCACCGCCCACGAGGAGATGACCGACCGGGTCATGGACTCGGGCGACCTGGAGCGCGAAAAGGGCATCACCATCCTGGCCAAGAACACCGCGGTCAAGTGGAACGACCTGACCATCAACATCATCGACACCCCTGGTCACGCGGACTTCGGTGGCGAGGTGGAACGCGGGTTGGCCATGGTCGACGCCGTCATCCTGCTGGTCGACGCCGCCGAGGGTCCCCTACCCCAGACCCGTTTCGTGCTGCGCAAGACCCTGGAGAAGCGCCTGCCGGTCGTGCTGGTCATCAACAAGGTCGACCGGCCCGACGCCCGGGTCGCCGAGGTGGTCAGTGAAGTGGAGAACCTCTTCCTCGACCTCGACGCCGACGAGGACCAGATCTCGTTTCCCATCCTCTACGCGAGCGCGCGTCAGGGCTGGGCCTCGCACAGCGCCGAGGACACCTCGGGCGACCTGACCCCGCTCTTCCAGACGATCGCCGACTACGTTCCCGCTCCCGAGTACGAGGAGGGGCACGGACTCCAGGCCCTCGTCTGCAACCTCGACGCCTCGCCCTACCTCGGTCGCTTGGCGCTGTGTCGCGTCATCAACGGCACGCTCGAACGCGGCCAGCGCGTGGCGTGGTGCCGGATCGACGGCAGCGTCGAATACGCGAAGATCACCGAACTCTTCATCACCGAGGCCCTGGAGCGGATCCCCGCCCAGAGCGCTGGACCCGGCGACATCGTGGCGGTCGCGGGCTTCGAGGACATCACGATCGGTGAGACCCTCGCCGACCCCGACAACCCCATCGCCCTCGAACCGCTGCACGTCGACGAGCCCAGCCTCTCGATGACGATCGGTATCAACACCTCGCCCCTCGCGGGATCCGAGGGCAAGTTGCTCACCGCGCGCATGGTGAAGGACCGCCTCGACAAGGAGCTGGTCGGCAACGTCGCGCTGCGCGTGCTCAACACCGAACGCCCCGACGCCTGGGAGGTCCAGGGTCGCGGCGAGCTCCAGCTGGCCGTGCTGATCGAGACGATGCGCCGCGAGGGCTTCGAGTTGACGGTGGGCAAGCCCCAGGTCGTCACGCGCCTGGTGGACGGCAAGGTCCACGAGCCGCTCGAACACGTGACCATCGACGTGCCCGAGGAGTTCGTCGGCGCCGTCACCACCCTGCTCGCCACGCGCAAGGGCACGATGATCGACATGGTCAACCACGGCACCGGCTGGGTCCGCCTCGAGTGGCGCATCCCGGCCCGGGGACTGGTCGGCATCCGCACGGAGTTCATGACCGAGACCCGCGGCGCGGGCATGATGCACTCGAACTTCGACGGCTACGCGCCATGGTTCGGGGACATCCGACTGCGCCAGAAGGGCGTGCTCGTCGCGGACCGTCGCGGTTACACGACCGGCAACGCCCTGCTCGACCTCGAACAGCGAGGCGTGCTCTTCGTCGGACCGGGCGTCGAGGTCTACGAGGGCATGATCGTCGGCGAGAATGCCCGCTCCGAGGAGATGAACGTCAACCCCACCAAGGAGAAGAAGCTCACCAACATGCGTGCTTCGGGTAGCGACAACACCGAACGGATCGCTCCTCCCACGATCTTCTCCCTCGAGCAGGCCCTCGAGTTCATCGCCGATGACGAAGCCGCCGAAGTGACCCCCAAGTCGGTGCGACTGCGCAAGGTCGTCCTCGACGTCCAGTCGCGCATGCGCCTGCACAAGAAGAAGTAGTCCCCCGGTCGAACTAGAATGTTCGACGGAGGGATGACAGAGCGGCCGAATGTACCGGTCTTGAAAACCGGCGTGGGCTTGCCCACCGTGGGTTCAAATCCCACTCCCTCCGCCACTTGTCGATGACCCCATTGACTGGACCAGGCTCTTGAGAGCCAGGTCGACCGACTCGCGTCCGCCCGCCCCGACGATCAGACGGTGGACGCGATTTGGAGCCGGTGCGGCTCAGGCGCGGATACGCGAGCGTATCTCGGAGATCCAGCGCCGCGCCGAGACTCGCGCGAGCGCCACCTCCTCGCGCCGTTCGGAGGCCTGCGGACCGGTCACGGGGTACGAGCCCAGGAACTTGACCCGGGCCAGGTGCGCCTGCAGGTCCGCCAGACAGTCGGCGACCACGTCATCGGCGACGTGCCCCTCGAACTCGATGACGAAG
>Ga0075019_10002648_pt1 | contig 10212 bp, 7 predicted proteins | sample ColStrG_CSR_2013_FD_71473 | JGI IMG/M metagenome (GOLD analysis project Ga0075019, IMG submission 71473) | Freshwater sediment microbial communities in response to fracking from Pennsylvania, USA - Cold Stream Run_MetaG_CSR_2013 | ecosystem: Environmental > Aquatic > Freshwater > Creek >...
GGTGCATATCGGCTATCAAAACATCGGGCTTGGCAGCGTACATCTGCAACCAATGTTCTAAGGTTTGCCGGTACATCAGCTGCGATTCGTAGCTTTCGCCGCTGCCCAAAAACTGACTCACAAATACATTACCGTTTACAGCCAATGTAAAGCTGCTTTTGAGGAAAGCACCGGTCGACAATAAGCATTGCCCGCTTACAGGCTTGTAATTGATGAACGATGGCGCATAACCGCGCGAGCGGCGTAAAATAATTTGCTGATGGTTATGTTTTGAAATTTGAACCACGCTATCATCCTGCGGAACCGTTATTTCGCGGTTATAACTCACTACGTGCGAAGCGATATCGAACAGGTGTTCGATGGCCTCCCCGTCGCGGTAAATAATAGGTGAACCCGAAATATTCGCGCTGGTGGCGATGAGCGGCTTTCTAAAATCCTGCGCAATCAGTTCCAGCAATGGGCTGTAGGGGAGCATCACACCCACCCGTGTTAAGCCCGGGGCAATATCATCAATGGCCAGGTTTTGTTCGGCTTGCTTTTTGGGATATAAGAGTACAATAGGTGCTTCGGGGCTTTGCAGCAACTCCCTTTCTTGGGTGTTCAGTTCAAAACAATGCTCAACCGCCGCAATATTAGGGTACAAAACCGCCAGGGGCTTTGTTGGCCTAAGCTTGCGGTGGCGCAGCGTTTGCACGGCCGGCTGATGATTGGCATCGCACAACAACAAATAGCCGCCAATGCCTTTTATCGCCAGTATTTTGCCCTGCAACAAAAAGTTTTTGATATGGAAAAGCACCTTCTCTGTATCTTCGGATAGTATAGCCGTTGCACTATAATGTAGTTTCAGTTTTATGCCGCAATCATCGCAGGAGTTGGTTTGCGAAAAAAACCGCCGGTCCAATACATCATGGTATTCCTCATCGCAGCTTTCGCACATGGTAAATGGTTCCATGGTAGTTCCGTGCCTTTCGTAAGGCAGGGTTTTGATAATGGAATAGCGCGGGCCGCATTGGGTGCAGGTGATAAAGGGATAGCGGTACCGCCTGTTTTCTTCATCGTTCAGCTCGGCCCGGCAATTTTCGCAAAGCGCGATATCGGGCGATAGCAATACCTTCTTTTCAGGATCACCTTCATCCAGCACGATAGAAAAACCCTTAAAGCTACGCGGTTTAGCTTGTTTTAATCCGGCGGCAATAACATTCGCTTTAGCGGGGAAAGCCGATTTTAATTTTTCGAAAAAATCGTTAGCCTTTTCGTCATCAGCATTAAAAAAAATATTGACCCCATCGTTTCCGTTACTTACGTTGCCGCATATACCCATTTCGGTCGCCAGCGAATAGACCATCGGTCTAAAGCCTACGCCTTGTACAATTCCGTTAAAATGGATATGGTGCGTTTTCATATATGTGGCTAAATCACGTTATCAAATGCGGTTCAATTTCGGGTAAACCGATTTTAACCAGCAGGCTTTTTATCTCGTCAATTAAATGGGGCACGATGCTCTCTATTTCAGGCGTAAGCTCAATACCCTGTTGCTGAACGGAAGCGATGCTAACAACAAAAAGGTCTATCTCGGGCATTTTCCCCAATACCTGCAGCGCGCTAACCAAATCCTTCAAGCCAATATCATGTGTGCTCATGGCCGGTGGAAAATCCTGCGCAAAGCGCGGTTTTATCATTCGGATGGTACCGGTTTCGTTACCATCCAATGTAGCGTCAACCAGTATAACATGGTCGTATATCTCAAAATACTCCAGCAGGTAAAAACCGCCGGTGCCACCGTCTAAAACATCCACACCTTCGGGCAATTGTTCTTGTTCGAGCAGGTTGGCAATGTGCACACCAATGCCCTCATCACCCATTAAGTAGTTGCCTATCCCCATAACCAGGGTCCGCTTATTTTTTGTCATTTGTTTTTTCGGGATTAGGGGTTTGGTGCAGGTTCTTTTTAAAAACGTCTTCTTCAATAAATTTCCATCCGCCGCCCATGCTGCTAATTTCGCCGCGGCCTTCAACATAGTCATGATAAAACACCAGGTAAACGTGTATCACCGCGAACAGGATAAAGAACCACATTGACCAATGGTGTACCTGCCGGGTAATGATATCGCCACCCATAATGGCCGGTACCCAGGCAAACAACCGGGGAAGCCACCATGTAGACATGCCCGCATACAAACCGAAACCTGTAAGGCATTGCACCAAAAAAGCGAGGAAGGTTAAAAAGTAAATAAAACCCGCCATGGCGTTGTGGCCTATACTTAAATGATCCTGCTGCTGGCCGTTCTTTTTTAGCATCAGGATATCAATTTTGAATACTTTCCACATTTCCTGAAAAAACCTTTTGGATGTAGGGATAAACTGTTTCCAGTTGGCGTATTTGTTGCCTACAAAACCCCAATACAGCCGGAACAGGAAATTGAAAAAGAACAGGTACGCTGCAGCGAAGTGGATATATCGTACCCAACCCATAATGTATTGGTGCGAAGCATCTTTGTTGCTCATGAGCGCCAGCGGGTTCGAGATATAAAAGCCTGTAATAATTAAAGCGATAATAACCGCAGCATTCAACCAGTGGTAAAACCTTACCGGCAATTCCCACACATATACCCGCCTTAAACGGGGGATATGTAAATATTTATTTGCCATTGTTTTAATTTTATATGTTAATCGCCCAATACGCTTACCCTACTGATGGTGTTTCCATGTTCGTCGTACAAATGCACACTGCAGGCCATACAAGGATCAAAGCTGTGTACGGTCCTCAAAATTTCAAGCGGCTGTGTCTCGTCGGCAACGGGTGTGCCCACCAAAGCAGCTTCGTAGGCCGACATTTGCCCGTTGTGGTCGCGCGGCGAAGCATTCCAGGTTGTGGGTACTACCAGCTGATAGTTGGCTATTTTTTGGTCCTGGATGTTGATCCAATGGGCCAATGCGCCGCGTGGTGCTTCGGTATGCCCGACGCCAAACGCCGATGAAGGCCAGGTTGCCGGGTCGAACTTGCTCATATCGGCCATGCGGGTATCGCCGGCTTTTATATTGGCTATCAGTTTATCGTAAAACTCAAGGCCCCATTGCGCGGTCAACAAGCTTTCCAAACCACGGGCAGCTGTACGGCCCAGGGTGGAGAACAATGCTGCAACGGGTACGTTCAGGTCTTTAAGGGCTTTGTCAACCACTTCCTTAAAATCTTCCCTGCCGCGGGCATAACCCACCAATACACGGGCCAGCGGACCAACTTCCATGGCGTGGCCTTTCCAGCGTGGTGTTTTGAGGTAGCTGTACTTACCATCGGTATTTAAATGCTCGAAAGGTGGTTTTGGGCCGGTATAGTTTATTTTGCTTTCGCCTTTCCAAGGGTGCAGGCCTTTGTCGTCGCCGCCGGCATACTCATACCATGAGTGGGTAATATATTCCTGCACTTCGTCGTCTTTCTTCAGGTCAACATCGTATATTTTGCTGATGTCCTTGTTCAGGATAGCGCCTCCCGGAAACTTATAGCTCGATGGGTCGCGATAACCATTTGTTGGCAAATCGCCGTAAACCATGTAATTACCCAATCCGCCGCCAATCGCGCCCCAATCTTTATAAAACGAAGCGATAGCCATCAAATCGGGTATATAAACCTGTTCAACAAACTCTTTACCGTCTTTTAACAACTGGCCTACATAAGCCAAACGTTCGGCATTAATCATGCTCACATCGTCCAGACTAATAGCGCAGGCCATACCGCCCACCAGATAATTTGGGTGGGGGTTTTTACCACCAAAAATGGCATGCACCTTCACAATTTCCTTTTGCCATTCCAGCGCTTCGAGGTAGTGGGCCAGGCCGATGAGGTTTACTTCGGCAGGCAGTTTATAGGCGGGGTGGCCCCAGTAACCGTTAGAGAAGATACCTAATTGGCCACTATCTACAAATTTCTTGATGCGCACCTGTATATCGCTAAAATAGCCGGGCGAGCTTTTTGGCCATTTGGAAATGCTTTGGGCCAGTTCGGATGTTTTTTTAGGGTCGGCCTTTAGGGCATTCACCACATCCACCCAATCCATGGCGTGCAGATGGTAAAAGTGCACCACGTGGTCGTGAATGTACTGGGTACAAAACATAATGTTACGTACCATTTCGGCATTAGGCGGGATGGTGATATCCAGCGCGTCTTCCACACAGCGCACCGAAGTGAGCGAGTGGATGGAGGTACACACCCCGCAAACCCGGCCTACAAATGCCCATGCATCTTTAGGGTCGCGGCCGCGCAATATTTCTTCCAGCAGGCGCACCATGGTGCCGCTGCTGTAGGCATCCTTAATTTTGCCATTCTCGATATCTGCTTCTATACGTAAATGACCTTCAATCCTGGTGATGGGGTCAACAACAATTCTTTTACTCATGATAATATGAATTATACTGTGATAGGTATGTTATTCTAATTCCTTTTCGCTCTCTTTGCCTTCAGCTTCGTGCTCGTGTATCAGTTTCGATTTACCGATATTGGTTGCAACCGCATGTACCGCTACCGCGGCAAGGGTGCCGCCCAGTGCAATTTTGCCCAAATCATCGGCGCTCGATTCGATGCCAAAGCCACTGAAGACAGAGGCCCTGTCGTACAGCCTGCCATTGTCCCAAAAATTTTCTTCGCTGCAACCAATGCAGGGGTGGCCGGCTTGTATCGGGAAACTGGTACCGCCATTCCACTTGGTAACGGCGCAAGCGTTGTAGGTTGTTGGGCCTTTGCAGCCAACTTTGTATAAGCAATAACCTTTTTTTGCATTTTCGTCGTCAAAGGTTTCCACAAACAAGCCGGCATCGTAAAACGGACGACGGTAGCAGGTATCGTGAACGCGTTTGTTGTAAAATGCTTTCGGACGGCCCAGCCTGTCTAATTCGGGTATACGGCCAAAAGTTAAATAGTGTACAATTACCCCGGCCATTACTTCGCCAATCGGAGGGCAGCCCGGTACTTTTATAATTGGTTTGTTTTTGATGATTTTATGGATAGGCGTTGCCTGGGTAGGGTTCGGCTTGGCCGATTGCACGCAACCGTTGCTTGCGCAGCTGCCCCATGCAATAATAGCCGCGGCACCTTCCGCAACTTCTTCGAGTATTTGCAGCGATGTTTTGCCGCCAATCATACAATAAACGCCATCGGCACCCAATGGTACACTGCCTTCAACACATAGTAAATATTTGCCTTTGTATTTGGCCATGGTGTTGCGCAGGGCGGCTTCGGCTTGTGTGCCCGATGCGGCCATCAGCGTTTCGGTATAGTCGAGTGAAATTTTATCCAATAAGATATCCGCCACTATAGGGTGCGATGAGCGGATAAAGCTTTCGCTGCAGCAGGTACATTCCTGGAAATGTAACCAGATAACCGGCATGCGTGGCATTGTCTCGAGGGCTTTAGCAACCTGCCCTATAGCAGATTGCTCTAAGCCTATAAAGGCAGTCATGATGCTTACAAATTTTACGAAATCACGGCGGGAGTACCCCTTGTTCACAACCTCTTCATAATAAGTAGGTTGTTCCGTTAAGGCATTGTCTTTGTTCATGATGGCAATTTTTAGGTTTGGAATTAGTGAATCAAAATTATCCCCCTAAAAGATGATTAAGACCCCTTACCATCATCTAAAATCGTGACAGTTGTCACTTCGGTCTTTTTTGTAGGTGCGGAATTATAACGAATGTGATTTTATAATGTGACCAATATCACATCGCCATCGCGGCGTTAGGGATAAATTTGGAGTACCAAAACCTGCATCCCATGCATGAACTTTCGATTGTAATGAGCATAATTAATATTGCCGAGCAGCAGGCAAGGGCTGCCCATGCTACAGTTATCGACGAAATAGAACTCGACATTGGTACCATGAGCGGGATAGAAATGGATGCCCTGGATTTTGCCTGGACCGGCGCCGTTAAACAAACTATGCTGGAGGGGGCCGAAAAAAAAGTAAACCGTATTGCCGCCAAAGCCCATTGCATTGACTGCGACGCCGAATTTGCCATCGAGAAATATTACGATGCCTGCCCCGTTTGCGGCGAGCATTTGTTATACATTTTACAAGGTAAAGAATTGAAAGTGAAATCGTTGGTGGTTTCGTGAAATAGACAAACAACATTAAAAACAATTATTATGTGCGCAACATGTGGCTGCGATTCGGGCAGCAAAACCACTTATAAATTGAGGGACAAGGATGACGAACATACACACAATCATCCGCATGTACATAACCACGGGCATACACATGACCATCCGCATGACCATGACCACCCGCATCCGCACCCAAAAACCGTGGTGGATGTTGAGCAGGACGTGCTGCACCAAAACAACTTACTGGCCCAAAGGAACCGGGGTTATTTTGATGCCAAAAACATATTGGCTTTAAACCTTGTCAGTTCGCCTGGGTCGGGAAAAACCACGCTATTGGAAAGGACCTTGCGGGACTTGAAAGGCCAGCTGGAGTTTGCCGTAATTGAAGGCGATCAGCAAACCAGCAACGATGCCGATCGTATTTACGCCACCGGCACCAGCGTTACCCAAATCAATACCGGCAAAGGCTGCCACCTGGATTCGCATATGATATTACACGCCATGCAAGGGTTGAAGCCCAAAGAAAACTCGGTTTTGTTTATCGAAAATGTGGGCAACCTGGTTTGCCCCGCCATGTTCGATTTGGGCGAAAAAGAGCGCGTGGTCATCATCAGTGTTACCGAGGGCGATGACAAGCCCCTAAAATACCCGGATATGTTCCATTCGTCGACTTTGTGCATCATCAACAAAATCGACTTGCTGCCTTATGTTCCTTTTGATATTGAAAAGGTAAAAGCCAATGCCAAAAAGGTGAACCATCAGCTCGAAATCATCGAAGTGAGTTGCACCAGCGGTGAAGGGCTGCAAGAATGGTACGGTTGGCTTAAATCGAAAATATTACAACCCGAAACGGTTTAAAAAACTCAAAATAATGTGCCTCGCAATCCCCGGTAAAATCATCGAAATCACCGCCCAGTTGGACGATGTTTTCAGAACGGCCAAAGTATCGTTTGGCGGTATACAAAAGGAAATAAACCTGTGTATGGTGCCCGACGCGCAAATAGGCGATTACGTATTGGTGCACGTTGGCGTGGCCATAGGCAAAGTAGATGAAGATGAAGCTATCAAGGTATTCAACTATTTGAAGGATATGGGCGAAGTGGAGGAGTTGGGTATTGGGGCGCCTTGATTTGCTTATACTCTCTCGCAGTGCGTGAAACATCAATATTGCGGATACGCTAAGGCTATAATTTGATGCGCCCGGCAACATTTTCAGGTCCAACCGGTTGAGCTGCTTTAATTTTTTGAAATAAACTTAAGCTTTTCAACTTTCATAGCTATCGAATGTTATGCCCGATAGTCTTTATTTCCGGCCTTAAACTCTTCATGGTCGGCTTTGGCCTGGGCAATATCATATTCCAGTTCGGGGTCAATATTCTGCTCTTCTACTCTTCTTTCTTTTTCCAGTAACTCTTCGTGGTGTTCCTGTAAATAAGCCAGTTGCTTTTTACCGTACGAGAATTTGGTAAACAACACAAACAGCACAGGCACAATAAAGATGGATATGCTTGATGAGGCAATCATCCCACCCAAAACCGTAACGCCGATTGTGTTTCGAGATTCGGCACCTGCGCCCGTGGCCAGTACCAGCGGCAATACGCCCAAAATAAAGGCCAGCGAGGTCATGATAATGGGCCTCAATCGTAGGCGCACGGCTTCAAGTGTCGATTTGATCAGCTCTTCGCCACGGTCGACCCGAATTTTGGCAAACTCTACAATCAGGATGGCATTTTTGGCTGATAAGCCAATAAGCGTAATCAAACCGATCTGTGCATACACGTTATTGGTAATGGCCGGGGCACATGTCAATGCTACAATAGCGCCGAAAGCGCTTATCGGTACTGCCAGCATAACAGAGAACGGTACCGACCAGCTTTCGTACAAAGCAGCTAAGAATAAGAACACAAAAACGATGGAAAACAGGAAGATATAAATGGTGATGGAACCTGCCTTTATTTCTTCATAACTCAATCCCGAAAACTCGTAGGTATAACCACGGGGCAACACTTTTGAGGCTAACGCTTTTAGTCCTTCTATCGACTGTCCGCTGCTATATCCTTGCGGGATAGCCCCATCCACTTCTGCCGAACGGAAAATATTAAAGTGCGTTATCAATGGCGCGGCGACAATAGGCTTATAACTGATCACTGCACTTAAAGGCAACATTTGGCCTGCCTCGTTACGCACATAATACTTGTTCATGTTCGATATCAGCGAACGATAAGCAGTATCGGCCTGCACCACTACGTGGTAGGTACGGTTATAAAGTGTAAAGTTATTGACAAACAAGCTGCCCATATAGGCTTGCATAGTCGAAAACACCTCGGAGATGTTGACACCAAGTTTCTCGCATTTCTCCCGGTCTACATTCAACTCAAAACTGGGCGTATGCGCCGAAAAATAACTGTAGGCGGTTGATGTAGCCGGCACTTTTTGCGCCGCCGCCACGAATTTTTTGATCACTTTTTCGAAAGCGTAAATATCATCGGTCGAGCTGCCTTGTTCTATCTGCATGCTAAACCCGGCCGCTTGCCCTATACCCCTGATGGGTGGGGGTTGCGCAACCACCACGTTGGCATTTTTTATCCCGGCTTTGGCAATACGCTTTTTAATCACGTCCATTATACCGGGTACCATAGTGGTTGGGGTGGTCCGCTCGTCCCAGGGTGCCAGCATACAAAACATGGAGCCGTTGTTCGAATTTGCACCACCATTAAGGATATTAAAGCCCGATATAGCTGTATAGTGCTTTATTCCGGGGGTGGTAGCTACAATCTTCATCAGCTTATTCATCACGTTTACCGATTGCGTGGTGGACGATGCCTCAGGCAACTGGTAAGTAACGTATAAACGCCCGCCATCCTCTGGCGGCACAAAGCCCGAAGGCTTTAGCTCGAACAATAAGTAAGCGCCAATACAGATACAAAGTAATAAAATAACGATATACCTCGCCCCTTTTATGCTTTTGCGCACTCCGTTGGTATACCGAATAGTCAACTTCTCAAACAGCCCGTTAAACCAATGGAAAAACTTATCCAGCCAATTGGATTTTGGGGTATAGGGCTTGCTGGGCCTCAACAATAATGTACACAGCGCCGGAGTCAACGATAAAGCTATAAAAGCCGACAACATTACCGAAATAGCGATGGTGATGGCAAATTGCTGGTACAAACGACCCACAATACCCGGTATAAAGCCCACGGGCACAAATACCGAGGCCAAAATAAGCGCAATAGCGATAACCGGTGCCGAAATTTCTTTCATAGCATGATAGGTCGCTTCCTTGGGCGACATCCCTTGCTCATCAATATAATGCTGAACGGCTTCCACCACAATAATGGCATCATCAACCACAATACCAATGGCCAGCACAAAGCCAAACATGGTGAGGGTATTAATGGTGAACCCTAAGGGGATAAAAAAGCAAAATGTTGCCAGTATAGATACCGGGATGGCCAATATCGGGATAATGGTAGATCGCCAGTTTTGCAGGAACAGCAATACCACGAACGCCACCAGCGCAAGGGCTTTTAGTAAAGTACCGATAACTTCATTCATCGAAACCTTGATAATTGTAACCGATTCGAAAGGTACCACGTAATCAACATCCGATGGAAATGATTTTTTTAGCTTCGCCAGCTCGGCGTACACGTTTTCAGCGGTCTGCAAAGCATTGCTTCCCGGCGACTGGAATACTTGTATGGTGGAAGCCCTGTTGCCATCAACAAAGGCATTGCTCGAAAATGTAAACTTACCCAACTCAACCCGTGCCACATCTTTCAGGTAAACCAATTGCCCTGTGGCAGGTATGGTTTTGATGATGATGTTCTCGTAATCTTTTGCCTTGTTCAACATGCCGTTTACCAGTATGCCGGTTTCAAATGCCTGCGATGATTGCTGCGGCGGCGAGCCCACCGAGCCGGCGGCTACGTAAACATTCTGCGCGTTTAGCGCAGCTGTAACATCGGCAGGCGTTAAGCTGTACGATGCCATTTTATCCGGATTCATCCAGATACGCATACTAAAGTTATCGGTACGCGCGCTTACATCGCCCACACCCGGTACACGCAGTATGGCATCTTCAATAAAGGTGTTGGTATAATTGTCCAGAAAAGTTATGC
>Ga0075019_10002650_pt1 | contig 10207 bp, 11 predicted proteins | sample ColStrG_CSR_2013_FD_71473 | JGI IMG/M metagenome (GOLD analysis project Ga0075019, IMG submission 71473) | Freshwater sediment microbial communities in response to fracking from Pennsylvania, USA - Cold Stream Run_MetaG_CSR_2013 | ecosystem: Environmental > Aquatic > Freshwater > Creek >...
CCACCGCCATGTCGTCGTCGTAGTGCGAGTCGAAGCGCAGTTCGGAGGTGGCGTAGCGCGCGGCGTTGTCGACGACGTTGCGGATCATGCGTTTGAGCATGGCCGGGTCGCCAATGACCCGGACCGGCTGGACAGCGCTGGTGTCGACGGACAGTTCCGAGAGGGTCCTGATCCGCTGGGCCTCCTCGAACAGGAGGTCGTCGAGGTCGACCTCGACTCGCTGGGTCTCGACCTGGTGCTCGTCGTGGCGCGCGAGCCAGAACAGTCCGTCGATGATCGAGTCGAGTCGGCGGCCCTCGCGCATCACCACGTCGACCACCTCGGGCCAATCGGCCCGACTCGGGTCGACGGCCGCCCGCTCGGTCGTGGCGAGCAGGGTCGTGAGCGGGCTGCGCAGCTCGTGGCTGGCGTTCGAGACGAACTCCTGTTGGAACTGCGAGGCCGCCTCGAGACGGTCGAGCATCGCGTTGACGGTGCGCGCCATGCGGGCGATCTCGTCGTCCCCACCGGTCTGGGGTACCCGCTGGGTCAGGTCCTGGGCCGCGATGGCGTCGACGCGTCGACGGATCGATTCGACCGGGGCGAGGGCCAGTCCGATGCCCATCCAGATAAGTCCACCGGCGAGCAACAGGAGCATCGGGAAGGAGACGAGCAGGCTCACGATCAGCACGTTCATGCTGTGGTTGAGCGATCCGCCGAACACGAAGGCGAAGATGAGCCCGGGACCTCGTTTGGTGAGGATCGTCCCGCCCTGGCCGAAGCTCAACTGCGCGATGGTCGGCCTCGTCGCAGCGGTGTTGATGAACTGGACCGCCAGTCCGTTGCTCGACGACAGGTCCTCGACCTGACGCGCGAGCACCGGAGCGTCCGAGATCGCCGAGGAAGCGGCCCAGACGGCCGTGCCGGTCAGATTCGTGATCTGGACGACCACGTCGCCTTGGGTCGGCAGCGTGACGAACGAGGTGGTGTTGCGCTCCTGGGTGGCGAAGCGCTGCTGGGTCTGGACCATCACCTCTTGGATCTGGTTGTTGGCCTGGACCTCGAGCGAGTGGTGGACCAGGTTCATCAGGGCCACGCCGGTGAAGACCAGGATGATGGTGATCGCCAGTTCGAAGAACAACGTGAGCCGCGCCCGGATCGAGAGTTGGCGCCGCCTGGTCATCAATCCCCGCGCGCGCAGTAACCCACACCCCGGACCGTGCGGATGATCGAAGGTTCGGTCGGACTGTCGATCTTGCGGCGCAGGTAGCCGATGTACACCTCGACGATGTTGGGATCGCCGTTGAAGTCCCGGCCCCAGACGGCGTCGAGGATTTGGGTCTTCGCCAGCGCCTGGCCCGCGTGGACCATCAGGTACTCGAGCAGGGCGAACTCGCGCGGGGTGAGGGTCACCAGGCGGCGCGACGACTCGACGGTGCGACGCAGTGGATCGAGGGTGACCGTCCCGACACTCAGTTGTTGGGGACGGCCACGCTCTGACCGGCGCAGCAGCGCGTTGATGCGCGCGATCAGGATCGAACGTTCGAAGGGCTTGTGGAGGAAGTCGTCGGCGCCCACCTCGAAGCCCTCGACCTCGTCGAGCTCGCCCTCCTTGGCGGTCAGCATCAACAGCGGGGTCTCGACGCCGGCGTTGCGCAGGTCCTGGCACACGCTGAAACCGTTGCGGCGCGGCAGCATGATGTCGAGCACGATGACCTGGTAGTCGCCCTTCAGCGCTTCGGCGAATCCACTCTCGCCGTCGTAGCGCTGTTCGACGACGAAGCCCTCGTCGCCGAGTAGGTTCGCGACCGCCCTTGACAGGTCATGGTCGTCCTCGATCACGAGGACGCGACGGCGGTCTTCACTCATTGCAAGTAGAGGTTACCGTCGGACCCTTCGGTGATCTTCAAGGGGGTGAGTCCCCGGGCGGCGGGACCGTTGAGGACGGCGCCGGTGCTGGCCTGGAACTGGGAACCGTGACAGGGGCAGACCAGCAGATCGTTGGCGGCGTAGTAACCGACCTGGCACCCCGCGTGGGGACAGACCGCGTCGTAGCCCAGGTACTGGCCGGCGCTGGTGTGCAGCACGATCCCCGGGTCGCCCGACGACGGGATCGTGAAGGTGGCGGCCTGGCCCTTCGGAACGTCCTTCGCCGGACCGAGCAGCGTGCCGGCGGTCTTCACCCCCGACGACGGGGTCGTCGTGGTGGAGGATGATCCCTGTCCGGAGAACTGGTGCGAGTTCTTCTTAGGCGTGGGCGCCCCGCCAATCAAACGGCCGGCCTCGGCGGTCGCACCACCGAGGATGAGTGCCGAGGTCCCGACCGCGGCGGCGGCGGCGCCGCCGAGCACCAACGTGCGACGGTCGACGGTGTCGAGTTGCACGCGGGTGACGATCGGAGCTCGTGGACCGAGCAGGACCGGGCAGGCCGCCGGGTCACAGGCGAGTCCCTGGCGCGCCCCGCACTTGCCCTTGTTGAAGTGACCGCAGACGCCCTGGACGGTCGCGAATTGGATCGCGACGATCTCGGGCCGGCCCAAGCGCTCTTCGCGCGCGACGCGTCGGGCGATCAACGCGTCCAGCGAGAGCCTCGAACCGCTGCCCGCCACGATGAAGGGCAGCCACGCGAAGGTGAAGACGATATCGGCACCGGTGTAGAAGGGTGACGCGTGGAAGCTGACGGTCAGGAACAGGCTGAACGACAGTATCGCCCCGCCGAGCGCGGCGATGCGGGTCCAGAGTCCGAGCAGCGCACCGAGCCCGATCGCCAATTCAGCCAGGGCGATGATCACCCCGAGCGGTGTCGCGAACCTGAGCAGGTGGCCGATGAGCAGGTGGATCGGGCTGACCCGGGCTGAGGCGATGAGTTGGGCCTGGATGGAACTGGGGCTCTGGGCGTTGAAGAAGTTGGGGTTGGCCAGCTTCTGCAGTCCGGCGAAGGAGAAGGTCGCGCCGAGGAAGAGTCGTAGCGGCAGCAGGGACCACTCACTGAGGGTCCAGGCCCGCACCGGGGCCCCGAGCGGAAGTCGTCGCTCGCGTTGGCGGACCGGGCGCACGGCACGTGAGGAGGTGGCAGCCATTCCACCATGGTGCCACAGAGGCCGCGACCGCAATTTTCGACCCGCGGGCTCTTATGGAATTCTTATCGGACTCCATCCACCACAATGGAGTCGTGATCAATGCCTCGATCGTCTCGTTCATACTCAACAAGATCCAACACCTCCCGGGTGGACTGGTCCTCGGACTCGTCGCCCTGCTGGTCTTCGGTGAGGCGGCCCTGTTCATCGGCTTCGTCCTGCCCGGCGAGACCGCGGTCCTCGTCGCCGGTGTCGTGGCGAGCCGAGGTCACATCAACCTCTTCTACCTCTGTCTGCTCGTCGTCGTGGCCGCGATCGTCGGCGATTCCGTCGGCTACGCGGTCGGACGGCGTTTCGGTGAGGAGCTCTTGACCCTGCCGGTCATACGCCATCGCCGGGTCCAACTCGAGCGCGCCCTCGAGGGTCTGCGTCGACGGGGACCGACCTACGTGTTCATCGGGAGGTTCACCGCGTTCCTTCGAGCGGTCATGCCGGGACTGGCCGGGATGAGCCGAATGCACTATCGCCGCTTCCTGGTTGCGAACGCGCTGGGCGGGATCATCTGGGGCATCGGCTTCACACTGCTGGGCTACTTCGCGGGCGGGGCGCTCACCAAGATCGAGAAATACGCTAGCTGGGCCGGGATCGCCATCCTCGTCCTTCTCGTCGGCTTCCTCGTCACCATGCACTACCGGCGAAAGCGCATCGACGAACGCGCCGACGCCCTCTGGCTCAGAGAGCATCCCAACGAGGACCTACCGAAGGGCCTCGAGTAACTCGTCGGTGGCGCCCACGCGCCACCCCGTCTCGTCTCGGGTGAGCAGTCCACGGGCGCTGGCGCTCGGCCCGCAACCGCGCACGAGGGAACGGACGTAGACCTCGTCGACGTCACGGCGCAGTGCGCGTTGCGCCGTCATCTCCCGCGCTGAAGTACCCAGGGTGACTTCGCAGAAGGAGCCGACGAGCAGCGGCCCGACCAGGGCGTCGCTCTTCAGTTCGCTCGTGATCCGCTCGATCTGTCGGCGCGCGCTGCTCGCGTCCTCCTCCGCCCGCAGGCGCCACGGCGGACCTTCGGCGCGCAGGTACCCCCCCTCCACCAGCCGGCTCGGATCGGTGAAGACGACGACGCCGGTGACGTCGTCGCGGAGTCGTCCGACGACGAGGCGCGCGTGGCTGAGCACGTGGGGCACCACCCAGGGCAACAACCACGCCTCGAGCCCGAGCCACGAGGGCCAGGCCGCGTCGATCAGCGCCACGGTGACGTCGAGCCCGAGACCCCGCGCGTGTCGTACGGCCCTCGCGTACCGGTCGATCGCCCCGTCGTCGATCCGCCCTCGACGAGGTTCGATCCGCGCCCACTCGAGGGTCATGCGGATCCCGGCCAGGCCCATCTGCCCGACCAGATCGATCACCCTCTCGTAGTCGTCCCACAGATTCTCGGCGTCACCGGGTCCCGCGTGACGACCGAGGGCGATGGTCGGCGAGTAGTTGGTCGCCGGCAGGTTGGGTCCGTCGAACCCACCCTCGACGGCGTAGCCCTCGAGGGTGACCAGCAGGCGAGGTCGTTTCTCCACGGGGTCAGTTTCGCACGCCTGCCCCCGGGCAACTCCACTAGCGTTTCGAACAGACCCCCCTGGGGCGCAACGAAGGAGACGTATGGCTGACGAGATACTCCGCGAACGGCGCGGGCACGTCGAGGTATTGACGATCAATCGCCCCGAGGCCCGCAACGCGATCAACCGGGCGACCGCGATCGCCCTGAGTGAGGCCCTCGACGACTGTGAGACCGACGACGACGTCTGGGTCGTCGTGCTCACCGCGGCCGGTGACAAGGCCTTTTCCGCCGGCATGGACCTGAAGGCCTTCGCCGCGGGCGAGTTCCCCAGCACCGACAAGGGCTTCGGAGGGATCACCCAACGGGACTTCCCCAAACCGCTCATCGCCGCCGCCAATGGATCGGCTCTCGCGGGCGGCTTCGAGATCATGATCAGTTGCGACATGGTGGTCGCCGCCGACCACGCGAAGTTCGGCATCCCCGAAGCCCAACGCGGTCTGGTCGCGGGCGGTGGCGGACTCATCCGCCTGGCCAAGTTGATACCCCTCGCCATCGCCCTCGAGATGGCCCTCACCGCGGACCCCATCGACGCGTCGCGCGCCTACGAACTCGGGCTCGTCAATCGCGTGGTCGCCGGTGACCAGGTCCTCGACGTCGCAGTCGCCCTCGCCGAGCGCATCGCGAAGAACGCGCCGCTGTCGGTCAGGACGTCCAAGTCCGTCATGAAGCGCTCGCGCGAACTGACCGAGCTCGAGTCCTGGGACCTGAACGCCGAGGCCTTCGGCGTGATCGCGCGCAGCGCCGACGCCATCGAAGGAGCAGTGGCCTTCGCCGAGAAGCGCGAACCGAACTGGCAGGGTAAGTAGTGGGGCTCGCCGCCGTCGGCCATCCCCAATTGGCCGATTCACTGACCATCGTTCGTCTCACGTTGCACGTGCTCGCCGCCACCGTCTGGGTCGGGGGTCAGTTCACCGTGCTCGGCTTGCTGCCGACCCTACGCCGACTGGGCGGTGACGCCCCGCGCCTGGCGGCGCAGGCCTTCGGCCGGCTCAGCTGGCCGGCGTACTGGCTCCTGGTCGCGACCGGCGTCTGGAACTACGTGGCGATCAGCCCCTCCCACGCCTCGGGGGCGTGGGCCGGGGCATTCGGGGCGAAGATGATCTTCGTCGCGGTGGCCGGCGCTGGGGCGTACATGCACACGAAGGCCACGAGTGCCAAGGCGAGGGGCATCTACGCCGGCGTCGGAACGATCGGATCGATCCTCGCGCTGGTGCTCGGCGTCGCCCTGTCGGGCTAGTGCGCGTGGTAGACGAGCGCCGACACCAGGGCCGCTGAGAGCACGACGACCGGGAACGGGGCTTTCGCCAGCAGGGCGGCCAGGGCAGCAGCGAGTCCGGCGAGCCGGTGATCGATGACCACGTGGGTCTTGGTCGCCAGGCCCTGGGCGACGACCAGGGCGCTCAGCAGCGATATCGGCACCAACGCGTTGATGCGCTGGAGCCGCGGTTGCGCGAGCCAGCGCTCGGGCACGAGGTAGCCGGTCACCTTGATGGCGTAGCTCACGGCGCTGGTGCATCCGAGCACGACCCAGAGCATCGTCGAACTCATCGCGGTCGCCAACCCACGACGACCGCGACGAGGGTCGAGGCGACGATCGGCAGACCCGCGGGCAGCCACGTGGTGATCATCAGGACGAAGACCATGCTCGCCGCCGCGCTGGCGCGCAGGAAGTTGTCGCCGAGGCGTGGCCACAGCAGCCCGAGGAACGCGGCGGGCACCGCGGCGTCGAGCCCGAAGGACGCCGGGTCGCCGAGGGCCCGTGCCCCGACGGCCCCGAGCAGGGTGAAGATGTTCCAGAAGATAAAGACACCCGAGCCGGTCAGCCAGAAGCCGGCGCGCATCGCCGCCGTTCCCCGCGGAGCCTGGGAGAGCGCGACCCCCGTCGATTCGTCGATCGTCAGGTGGGCCGCCGCCAGGCGCCGCCACCCGTGGACCCGCAGCAACGGCGCCAGCTGGATGCCGTAGAGGGTGTTGCGCGTGGCGAGCATCGACGCCGCCGCCACCGCGCTCAAAGCGCCGCCGCCCGAAGCGACGACCCCGACGGCGGCGAACTGGCTCGCGCCGGTGAACGTCAACAGGGAGAACAGGCAGGTCTGGAGGACGGAGAAACCCGAAGCCACCCCCGCCGCCCCGAACGCCACTCCGTAGGCCCCCACGGTCAACGAGACGCTCAGCGAGTCGCGAACCGTGGATTTGGGCAGTTTTGGCACGGGACCATTATGGCCGGGCCGGTTTGACGGTCTATTCGGAGGAGCGCCATTACCGACCGAGGTGAATCGCACTACTCTGTTCGAAGACACGTCAAAGGAGAAGGCAGTGTTCTTAGGCGAGATTTTTGGTCCCGATCTCTTGATCGTGGTGATAGTGATCGCGGTGCTCATCTTCGGTGGCGCCGCCATTCCGAAATTGGCCCGCAATCTCGGCTCGGCGAAGACCGAGTTCGAGAAGGGTTTGAAGTCCGCCAAGAGCGGCGACGAGTCGGGCACGAAGGCGACCGACGTGAAGTCGACCGAGGCAGAAAAGTAGTCCTGGTCGCCCCTTCGAGCGGCTGGTTCGCTCGACGCCCGCTGGGGTATGTGACCACCGGGCATTTCCACCAACACCAGTGGAGATAAGGACTTTCCTAATTTTCGCGACGGGTAATCCCGTGGAATTCGAGTAAGGTCTCGACGTGGAATCACCTGCCCTGCCCCCACAGGGTGCACCGACTCGTACTCGCGGCTGGCGCCGCGTGGGACGTATTGCTGCACTCCCCATCGCCGCGCTCGCGCTCTCCGGTTGCACCGTGCCCAATTTCGGGGTCACCAAAGGTGCGACCACCAGCTCCAGTTCGGTGTACCACCTCTGGCAGGGGTTCTCGCTGGGAGCCGTGATCATCGGTGCGTTCGTCGTTCTGCTCATCCTGTACGCGGTGCTGCGCTATCGGCGCAAGGGTGACCGCATCCCCGCCCAGACGCAGTACCACCTGCCGCTCGAGGTGCTCTACACCGTCGTGCCGATCCTGATCGTCTTCGGACTGTTCGCCGCCACGGTCGTCGTCGAGAACAAGGTCGTCGCCAACCCCAAGACCAACGTGGTCGTCGACGTGAACGCCTTCCAATGGGGCTGGAAGTTCACCTACCCGGGCAGTTCCGCCGTCGTGGTCGGCCAGACCACCCAGAACCCGGTGATGGAGATCCCGGTCAACACCAACGTGCACATCAACCTGACCTCGACCGACGTCATCCACGGCTTCTACGTCAAGGAGTTCAACTTCTCGCGCTACGCCCTGCCCGGCATCGTCAACCAGTTCACCATCCGCGCCGTCAACACCGGCACCTACTTCGGACAGTGCACCCAGCTCTGCGGCCTCTACCACTCCCTGATGTTCTTCTCGGTGAAGGTGGTGTCGATGAGTGACTACACGACGTGGCTGAACAGCTTCCAGAACGGCTCGGCGGCCCAGGCGGCCCAGAGCGCGACCCAACAGCAGACCTCCTCCGTCGTCCCATCCAAGACCACCAAGAGTTCGGGAGTTAACTAACGATGACCGACGTCCTAGACCCACCGGTTGACTTCGCCCACGAAGAGCCCGCCCACGAGGAGCACCACGGCCCCACCGGCATCCTCAAGTGGATCACGACGACCGACCACAAGGTCATCGGCCTCTCCTACACCGTGACCGCGGTCGTGATGCTGGTCATCGGCGGTCTCTTCGCCGAGATCATCCGCGGCCAGCTGGCCACGCCCAACGGCACGCTCGTGTCGCTCGCGCAGTACAACGAGCTGTTCACGATGCACGGTTCGGTGATGATCTACCTCTTCGCCGGCCCCTTCGCCTTCGGCGCGCTCGCGAACATCATCGTGCCCATCCAGATCGGGGCGCCCGACATGGCGTTCCCGCGGTTGAACGCCCTCTCGTACTGGCTCTACCTGACCGGTTCGATCACGATGCTCGCGGGCTTCTTCACCGCCGGCGGCGCGGCGAACTTCGGCTGGGTCGCCTACGCGCCGCTCTCGAACTCGCTCAACACCCCCGGCTCCGGAGCCGACCTCTGGATCGGCGGGCTGCTGCTCACCGGTTTCTCGGCGATCTTCACCGGGGTCAACCTGGCCGCGACGATCTTCTACCTGCGCGCGCCCGGCATGACGATGTTCCGCATGCCGATCTTCACCTGGAACCTGCTGGTCACCGCCATCCTCATCCTGCTGGCCTTCCCCGTGCTGACGGCGGGGCTGATCATGCTCTACGCCGACCGCCACTTCGGCACCCACATCTATTCGGTTGCGGGAGGTGGTGTGCCCGTGCTCTGGCAACACATCTTCTGGTTCTGGGGCCATCCCGAGGTGTACATCCTCGCCCTGCCGTTCTTCGGCATGGTGACCGAGATCATCCCGGTCTTCTCGCGCAAGCCGGTCTTCGGGTACAAGGGCATGGTCTTCGCCACCCTGTCGATCGCGGCACTGTCGCTCGGCGTGTGGGCGCACCACATGTTCACCACCGGCGTCGTGCTACTGCCCTTCTTCTCGATCATGAGTCTGTTGATCGCGGTGCCGACCGGCATCAAGATCTTCAACTGGATCGGCACGATGTGGCGAGGCGAGATATGGTTCTCGACTGCGATGCTGATGGCCATCGGATTCGTGGTCACGTTCCTCATCGGCGGACTCACCGGTATCTACCTCGCCAGTCCCCCGCTCGACTTCTTCACCCACGACACCTACTTCGTGGTCGCCCACTTCCACTCCGTCGTCATGGCGCTGGTACTGGGCGGCATGGCGGGTCTCTACTACTGGGGTCCCAAGATCACCGGGTACCTGCTCAACGAGACCATCGGCAAGATCCAGTTCTGGCTGCTGTTCATCGGGACCCAGGTCTTCACCATCCCGCTCTACATCCTCGGCCTGCAGGGCATGCCCCGTCGCATGGCCGTCTACCCGCACGACCCCCAGTGGCAGAACCTGAACGACTGGAGCAGCTTCGGCGCCGTCCTGATCGGACTCTCGACGCTGCTCTTCGTCGTCAACATCGCGGTCAGTTGGAAGAAGCACCCCGCCGGGGACAACCCGTGGGACGCGCACACCCTCGAGTGGTTCACGACCTCGCCCCCGCCGCACCACAACTTCTACCGTCTGCCCCAGATCCGCTCTGAGCGTCCGACCTGGGACTACAACCACCCCGAACACCACGCGCTGGCCCACGGAAAGCACGATCCCGAGGCGAGCGCCCAATGAAGGTCGAAGCGAAGATCCTCCTCGGTTTGGGCCTCTTCTTCGGTCTGATGTGCGCCGTCTACTGGAACTGGAGCCTGGAGAACGCCGGTGGCGTGATGATGTTCGCCGCGATGCTGCTGGGCTTCCTGCCGGGCGGTTATTACTACTGGTGGAGCCGTCGGATGAAGGCCCGTCCCGAGGACGACCCCACCGCCACCCAGGAGGAGGGCGCCGGCGTCGTCGGAGCCTTCCCCGGGACATCGATCTGGCCCTTCACCCTCGGCATGGGGGCCTTCATGGTCGTGCTCGCCCTGGTCTTCGGCATCTGGTTCCTGGTACCGGG
>Ga0075019_10002651_pt1 | contig 10204 bp, 11 predicted proteins | sample ColStrG_CSR_2013_FD_71473 | JGI IMG/M metagenome (GOLD analysis project Ga0075019, IMG submission 71473) | Freshwater sediment microbial communities in response to fracking from Pennsylvania, USA - Cold Stream Run_MetaG_CSR_2013 | ecosystem: Environmental > Aquatic > Freshwater > Creek >...
TCAATGCATCCTGAAGATCAGTATGCCATCCGGGCGCTCAAGGCTGGTGCTTCAGGCTATCTGAACAAACAGAGCGCGCCCAAGGAACTGGTCAGCGCGATTCGCCAGGTATCGGTCGGACTGAAATATATCAATGCTTCGGTGGCGCAGGAACTGGCCAATCATATTGATGAAGAACATCAGGTCACTCTGCACGAAACCCTGTCGGATCGTGAATACCAGACCATGACCATGATCGCGTCCGGAAAAGCGGTCAGCGATATTGCCAAGGAACTGTCGCTGTCCGTAAAAACCATCAGCGAATATCGCTCGCGGGTATTGCTGAAGATGAAGTTGAAGAACAATGCCGAACTGACGCATTACGCGATTAAAAATCAGCTCATTGAATAATCCGGAAGCAGCAGGTTTGTCTGCTTCCATTCTTCACGTCGCCAGCATCAGTTTGCCGAGCTGGCAGCCAGAACCCTGGTATCCACACCCAGACCAACTGCAGCAAAATCGCGTTCAAAACGGGACCGGCTCACCGGCATTCTGCTGTTGATAGAGATAATATCGGCCAGCTGCGCCACCTCAACCTGCATCGATTCCGTCAGCGTAGACAGCATGCCACCGGCCTGGTAATGAAACCGTGCACGCAGTACGTCGCCGGTTTTGACACTGATCGGATGCGCCAGGGGAAAGGCCATATAGCGATTCAGCCAATTGATGCTCGACGAGGTCTGCTCCACCAGCGCCAGGATATTTTTTGTAATAAAGCGCAGCGCGTTGACCGTGCCATCCTGGTTCATCATGAACGATCCTTCCCAGGCGATATCGATGGCATTTGGCTGATTGAAATCCAGCGTGCCGTAGAGACTGGGCGGCGCCATTTCGATGCTGTCCGGCAGATCGCCGGAGAGCTCCTGCACCTGAATGACCGGGGCGTGATAACCATGAAAATCGTAATTCTGTTGCAGCGGCTGGACTGCCATCAACACGGCAGTCGGAATCATTATCGGCAACGGTCCGCCAAATTTCGCCAGATAGCGCCGCTTGAATGATTCGACCACCTGAACCTGTTTTTCGCGCAGCATGGCAACATGGATCATTTCGCAGATCATCACGTCCACCGGCTCCGGCGGCAGGTACTCGAAGGCATCGGCCTGTACCACTTCAACCTTGTGCCCGTTGGGATTTTTTGCCAGCAGTCTGCGTGATTCTGTCACCAGCTCGGGATTCATTTCAACACACCAGACTTTGGCGGCTTTGGCCGCCGCAAACCAGGACAGAACGCCGGTACCGCCACCGAGCTCCAGCACTTTGGCACCCGGGAAGACCACATGATCAATCGCAGCCCTGAAATTTCCCATGCGATTGGCATCCATCAGCATGGCGTGATGATATTGCAGTGGAATGAACTGGCCCAGATAATTCTGTTGGTCTTCGCTTTCGGTCAACACGTTTTTAGTCAACATTGTTACGCTCCGGATGCACTGCAGATTGTCAATTGAACGCCAGCCATCACACGCCGACGCCGGACGCATCAAATGGGAGGATCTGATTTTTTCAGAAAAGGAAGAACACCTGGATTCAGACCAGGAGTCCCCTGACAGCATTATCTGATTGAGGCTTGATAATGAAGCGCAGAACAGGACCTGCTTTATCCCTTATTTCACGCAGCAGCGCATATCAGCTGACTATATATTCCATTTCGATATGCAAAATGCCAGCCTCGGCATACTCGTCGCCCAGGGTATAAAAACCGTAGCGGGCATAAAAACCCTGGGCCTGCACGGTAGCGCTTAATCCCAGGCACCGGTCGCCACGTTCTGCTGCAGCCTGCATCAGGCGCTGCAACATGTGTCCGCCAACGCCGATTCCGCGCGCACCGGCGAGCACTGCCATGCGTCCGATGCGGCCGTTCGGCAGCAATCGTCCGGCGCCAAGCACCGAGCCATGACTGTCAATGGCCAGGGCGTGAAGACTGAGTGCATCCATTTCGTCGGACACCATCGATTCAGGGATCTGGTGCTCGGCGACAAACACCTGTCTGCGCACCATCAATGCCTGTTCTTTGTGGGCAGCCCAGTCGGCCAACCTGATCAATATGGTCATAGGTTCTTGTGGAGTTGAACTAACTGTTTGCCCAAATTCCGGCCGTCGAGCATGTCGATAAACGCCTGCGGTGCTGCAGACAGCCCCTGCGCTATCGTCTCGTGGCAGGCCAGCTGGCCGTTCTGTGCCAGATGCGCCAACTCGGCCAGAGCCTGCGGCCAGATTTCCATGTGTTCGGTAATGATGAATCCCTGCAGGCTGGCCCGCATGGTCAATAATTTTCCGGCATTGTGCAATGGCTGTGCTGCGCCGTTGTATCCGGCCACCATTCCGCACAGGGCAACTTTGGCATAGGGATTCAGACAGGCCAGACTGGCGTCCAGCACGTCCGAGCCGACATTTTCAAATAGCAGATCAATGCCATCTGGCGCTGCAGCACGCACGCTGCTCAGTAATGCTTCTGCGGACCGCGCCTGTTTGTAGTCGACACAGGCGTCGAAACCGAGTTGGTCCGTGACGTACTCACACTTGCGAGCCCCGCCGGCGATGCCGACTACCCTGCAGCCCTTCAGTCTGGCAAGCTGGCCCACCACGCTTCCGACCGCGCCGGCCGCAGCGGAAACCACCAGAGTCTGTCCCGGCCGGGCGTTTAAAATCCGGTTCACGCCATACCAGGCCGCCACGCCAGGCATGCCCACAGCCCCCAGATAGGTTGATAACGGCAGTGCATCGGCATCCACTTTCAGCAGGTCCGCGCCGGAGGCAACGCCCATTTCGGCCCAACCGAGGCGGCCCGTGACATGATCGCCCGGCTTCAGGCCTGCATAGCCGGAAGCGATAACCACGCCGGCAGTCGTACCAATCATGGTCTGATCCAGCGGCTGCGGCGCGGCATAGCTTTTTGCAGCCGACATCCGGCCACGCATATACGGATCCAGCGACAGATACAGATTGCGCACCAACACCTCATCCGCACGCAATGCTGCGACCGGGGTTTGAACTGCGGTCTCTGATCGAAAATTTTCTATACTGACTTTGCCTCTGGGGCGCGACGCCAAAACGATACGTTGATAAATAGCCGTCATTCTCAGATTTCATAATCCATGCATTGACGTTCAGAGCGCACCGCACCGATAAACGGCTTGATGGCCTGATGGGTCGGGTGCTCCTGGTAGGCGTCGAGCGCTGCCCTGTCGGCAAATTCGGTATACAGCACCACGTCATACGTCGCTTCCAGCGGCGGCGCCGCAATGGCTGCTTCCAGCGCCAGCATGCCTGGTACCAGATTGCTGCAGCTTTCCAGCAGTGCCTTGAGTTTGATCGCGTTGGTTGCCTTGTCTGCGCCTTCAGCGTGCTCTTTCAGTTTCCACATTACGATGTGCTTGATCATGGTGTCCTCACGTTTAAAGAGCGCGTATTTTAACCCAGTAAGCCTGCCGTACCAGAAACGCAATCAGACCGGCTTGGTCAGCGCAGCCAGCAGCGCTTCGCCTGACCATTGTTTCTGCGCACCCTGCTCGGCCGCGTGAATGAGCTGCATCATGTGGGAATTGACGGGCGCAGTCCGGCCCAGTTTAGCGGCCAGCAATACCACGGCACCATTTAAAAAATCGATTTCGGTCGCGCGCTCAGCCTGCAAATCATCCCACATGGAAGAACGCGCTTCGGGATCGATACGCAACATCGACGCCGCAATTGTCTTGAAGATGGCATCGGGCAGAATTAACAGCAGCGGCAAATACCGCGCAGCCACGCGCGCCACTTTGGCAGGCCTGATACCGGCAGCCTGCAATACCTGCAGAGCCTCGGCGATCATCAGGGCCAGACAGCGTCGATAGGCACGTTGCGAGAGTTCCTGCTTTAAAGGCAGACCCGAGAGCGCATTCACGGAATTATTCAGATTCAGCAACAGCTTGCCCCACTGGACTGAAACAATGTCGTTCTGCAGCGCCACACTCAGATGGGCTGACTGAAACGTGTCCAGCCAGGGCTGCAGCGCCGGCGCATCTTCTACCATCAATTCGCCGTCCGTGCCCCGATGCAAACGGCCTTCGGGCAGATGAACCACATTGAATGGCACGATGCCAGCAAGTACTGTCCTGCCTGGCAAGTGTTGTCGCAAGGTCTCTGCATTGCCGATGCCGTTCTGGAAGCTGATGATGATCGCATCGGGGTCGGCAAACTGACGTATGGCTTTGGCGGCCTCTGCCGTATCGGCACTTTTGACGGTCACCAATATGAGCTGCCGACCGGCCAGCGATGTTGCATCCTGGGTATATTGCACCTGATCGGCCTGCAGTGTCACAGAGCGTCCGTGCAGATCGGACAGCATGAGCCCATATCGCGCAATACGGTCGGCCATGCGCTGGCGGCCGATCAACACCACGTCGGCACCCGAAGCAAGCAGTGCCCCGCCGAGATAGCAGCCTATGGAACCGGCACCGAGTATGGCTATTTTCATGCTGGCTCCGACATTTTTATCATATTTAATTTACGCAAGAGATCAGACCGGCGGCCACTCTCGCGAAGTATGGACAACCGTCAAAATCCAGACAGTTTGATCCGCGATTTCATACACCAGGCGGTAATTTTCATTCGGAACCCACTCCCGTGTTCCACTTATTTTTCCCGGCTTTCCCACAAAGGGAAAGTCGCCCAGTTTCGATGCCACATTACTGAACATTTGATCCAGCCGAATTGCCGCCTGGCTATTTTGATCGGCCACAAAGTCCCAGATCGCCAGTCGATCCTGCATTGCTTCCGGAGTCCAAAGTACTTTCAATCTTTCTCTTTCGCCCTGGCTCTACGCGCTGCAAATTCAGCTTCAACATCCTCGTTGGCTATCCCCACGCCCGCTTGTAATGACGCCCGAGCGGCATTCACCTTTTGGCTTACGTACTGTTCATGACTGCGCAATTCGCGCTGTTTCTGAATGAAATCTCGCATAAGTTCCCGAATAATCTGAGACGCCGGCCTGTGGGCGGCATCCGCCTCCGCAATAAAATCGTTACGCAAGGCACTCTCCAGCTTCATGGTAAATACAGCATCTTTCGACATAACATTCCCTTTGATTTGAACATTTGTACTGATGAAGTGTATACGAAGTAGTGATTTGCGGTCAAAAAATATTGACTGCCAAAATAAACTGCCTTGACAATAGCTGCCTATGCAGCTATTCTTCCGTCCTGCTTAACGCAAAGCAACTAATTTCCATGAATAAAATACATTCTCCCGACACACCGACAGCCGATACGACTCTCATGATTGAGTTCTACGAGCCGCTGACTTACCGCCCCATGGAGTCGGTCGGCTACATGCTGCGCAACGTGCATGTCTCGATCAACAAAATGATCGATGCCCAGATGCAAAAGTACGATCTGACGGCCATGCAGTGGCGGCCATTGCTGTTTGTGTATTTTGGCAAGGTCAAGACTGCCGCAGCCCTGGCCAAGGAAACCTGCATGGACACCGGTGCCACGACCCGCATGGTCGACCGGCTGGAAAAAAAGGGTTTACTGGCAAGAACCCGTTGTGCCCAGGACCGGCGCGTAGTGCATCTGGCGCTGACTGAGGCCGGACACCAGGTCTGCGAAAAAATCCCGGTGGATTTGTGCAAAGTCATGAATCAACACTTAAAAGGATTCAACCAGCAGGAACTGGATACTCTGAAAAATTTTCTGGAGCGCATGTTAAGCAATGGTCAGATCACTTAAAAACACCTCAGCACATACGGAAGCAGCAATGACATCTCAACTACTGAAACGCACCACTCCATTACTGGCCGCCCTGCTACTTGCAGGCTGTGTCAGTTATTCAGGCATCGCACCACAGTCTACCCAGACCAGTGCTGCCGATCTGGCGCTGAGCAACCCGACTACCCAGTGGCCGGCCGCGAAGTCTTGGGAAATTCTGCATGATCCAGTGCTGTCGAATCTGATCGAACAGGCGCTGGAACAAAGTCCCACTATCAAATTGGCCAATGCCAGACTGGCCCAGGTTGCAGCCATGGCCAGCGCAGCGGATTCGAATCGCTATCCGGAAGCCGGCATCGGCGCCAGCGTCACGCCGGAACACTTTACCGAAAACGGCCTCTACCCTCCTCCGTACGCCGGATCGGTCTACTCGACCAACCTGCTGATGGTCAATGCCCGTTACGAATTTGATTTCTGGGGAAAAAATCATGATCTGCTGGTTGCAGCAATCAGCCAGGAAAAAGCCGCAATGGCTGAAGTCCAGTCCGCCCGCTTGCTGATCGAGGCGAGTGTGGCCAAGAGCTACTACACCCTGGCCAGCAATCTGGCGCAAAAAGCCATCGTCGAAAAAATTCTGACGCAGCGCGAAGAGCTGGCCCATATCGCCCAGCAGAGTCTGGTCGCAGGGCTCGAAACCAGTCAGGACCTGAAAGCCACCGAGCAGGCGATACCGGCAGTCAAGGCCTCGCTCAGTTATCTTGACGAACAGATCAGCCTGTCGCGCAATGCGCTTGCCGCGCTGATCGGCAAAGGTCCTGAATCGACCGTAACCCTGGTAGCACATTTTCCGACCGATGTCGTCGTCAGCGCGCCGACCTCTGTCCCTGCCGAGCTGATCGGACGGCGCGCCGACATCTCTGCTGCGCGCATGCGCGTTGAAGCGGCCGGCAAACAGATCGACGCGGCCAAAACCGAGTTTTATCCCAACGTAAATCTGAGCGCCTTTGCCGGCTTTTCGAGTCTGGGATTTTCACACTGGCTCGATGGCAGCAGCCGCGATTATGGCGTGGGCCCGGCAATCAGCCTGCCGATTTTTGACGGTGGCCGGCTGCGCGCCAATCTGAGCAGCAAGAGCGCTGAATATGATATGGCCGTGGAGAGCTACAACCAGACGCTGATCAACGCCGTGCACGACGTGGCCGACAATCTGACTTCACTCAAAGCCGTGGGCCAGCAACTGCAACTGCAGAATGAATTGCTGCGCAGCGCCGAATCGGTCTACCAGATCGCCCAGCAGCGACAGCAGGCTGGCCTGGTCAACCGGATGGCCGTCCTGAGCGCCCAGAGCAGTCTGCTCAATCAGCAAAGCCTGGCCATCGTACTGCAGGCGCGCTCGGTCGACTACAACATCAATCTGGTACGCGCCTTAGGTGGCGGTTACAACGAACAGACCGCATTTCAGGCCACCACATCGAACACTCATTAACAGCATCTAGGAAAACAAATGGATAACTCAGCAGAACGCATCACCGGCGGCAACGCCAAACGCAAAACCGCCCTGCTCACCATCGGTGGCATCGTAACCCTTGCGGCACTGGTCTATGGCGTGTACTGGATCATCAATAATGGCAAACATGAAGACACCGATAACGCCTATGTGCAGGGCAATATCGTGCAGATTACCCCGCAGATCACCGGCACGGTCAGCGCCATTCTGGCCCAGGATACCGATTTCGTGCACGCTGGCCAGGTGCTGGTGCAACTCGACGGTGCCGATGCCCAGGTAGCGCTGGATCAGGCCCGTGCGCAGCTGGCGCAAACCGTGCGTGAAGTGCGCAATCTGTATGCCAACAATGACACCTATGCCGCCAACGTCAGTGTGCATGCGGCCGATATTGCCCGCACCCAAAGCGAACTGGCTCGCGCCAAAGAAGATCTGGCCAGACGTCAGTCGGTGGCCAGTATCGGCGCTGTATCGAACGAAGAACTGGAACACGCCAAAGCGAATCTGGTGATGGCGCAGACCGCGCACGATGCCGCAGTTGCCGGTGCGCTGTCAGCCAAAGAACAACTCGCTTCAAACAAGACGCTGACCTCCGGCGTGCGGGTTGAGCATCATCCGAATGTGATGCGCGCTGCGGCCAAATTCCGTGAAGCCAGCATCAATTTTCAGCGCACCAGTCTGCGCGCACCGGTCACCGGTTTTGTGGCGCGGCGCAGCGTGCAGCTCGGCCAGCGTATCCAGGCCGGTGCACCACTGATGGCCGTGATTCCTATGGATCAGATGTGGGTCGATGCCAATTTCAAGGAAGTCCAGTTGCGCAATATGCGCATCGGCCAGCCGGTGATACTGATCGCTGACATCTATGGCAAAAACCAGCCGTTCCATGGCACCGTCGAAGGACTGGGCGCAGGTACCGGCGCAGCGTTCGCCCTGCTGCCGGCACAGAACGCTACCGGTAACTGGATCAAAGTGGTACAGCGCGTGCCGGTCCGGATCAGACTCGATGCCAAGGAACTGGCTGACCATCCGCTGCGCATTGGTTTGTCGATGGAAGCCGAAGTGGAAGTTGTCGATCAGTCTGGTGCTGCATTGGCCAAATCAGCCAGCAAACCGTCTGAAGTGGTTGCCACAGAATCCGGCGACATCGATGCCGAAATTGACAAAATCATCGCCAGCAATCTGGGTGAGAAAAAAGCCAAAGCACATTAATCATGTCCAACACCAGCGATAACAATGGCACGAATGGCACAAATGGCACGAATGGCGCCAAAGCTGCCTTGAAGCATATCGAATATCCGCCGCTGACCGGCGCCAATCTGCTGTGGGGAACACTGGCGCTGGCACTGGCGACATTCATGATCGTGCTCGATTCCTCGATTGCCAACGTCTCGATTCCTGCCATTTCCGGCGATCTGGGTGTCAGCCCATCGCAGGGAACCTGGGTGATTACCTCGTTTGCCGTGGCCAACGCGATTTCGATTCCCTTGACCGGCTGGCTGACCCAGCGCTTTGGCCAGGTGCGGCTGTTCATCACCAGCATTTTGCTGTTTATTCTGGCGTCCTGGCTGTGCGGCTTTGCACCCAACATTCAGTCACTGATCGCCTTCAGGATCTTTCAGGGCGCAGTCACCGGACCTATCATTCCGCTGTCGCAGTCGCTGCTGCTGTCGAGTTATCCGAAAGCGAAAGCCGGGATGGCGCTGGCGCTGTGGGCCATGACGACGCTGGTCGCGCCGGTAATGGGTCCGCTGCTCGGCGGCTATATCACCGACCATATTTCCTGGTCGTGGATTTTTTATATCAACATCCCGGTCGGCCTGTTTGCCGCGGGCGTTACCTGGAGCATTTACAAGGAGCGCGAATCGGTGGTGCATAAACTGCCGATCGACAAGGTTGGGCTGTTCCTGCTGGTAATCTGGGTCGGGTCGATGCAGGTCATGATGGACAAGGGCAAAGAGCTCGACTGGTTCGCTTCGAACCAGATCATTGCGCTGGCAGTCGTGGCCGTTGTCGGTTTTGCCCTGTTCATTGCCTGGGAACTGACCGACGACCATCCGGTAGTCGATTTGCAGCTGTTCACGCGGCGCAATTTCTGGACCGGAACGATTTCACTGTCACTGGCTTACGGTGTGTTCTTCGGCAACGTGGTGCTGCTGCCGCTGTGGCTGCAACAATACATGGGCTATACCGCAACCCAGGCCGGGATGATTCTGGCACCGGTCGGTATCATGGCCATCATCCTCTCGCCGCTGGTGGGCAAAAATGTCAGCCGGGTCGATCCGCGTTACATGTCGACGTTTTCGTTTCTGGTTTTTGCGCTGGTGTTGTGGATGCGGTCGCGCTTCAATACCGATGCTGATATGGTGACGATTCTGATCCCGACCTTTGTGCAGGGCGTGGCGATGGCATTTTTCTTTATCCCGCTGGTCTCGCTGACGCTGTCAGGATTACCGCAGTCAAAAATTCCGAGTGCATCGGGTCTGTCAAATTTTGCCCGGATTACCGCCGGTGCGTTTGGCACATCAATCACAACGACGCTGTGGGAAAACCGCGCAGCTATGCATCACGCGCATCTGACTGAGAGAATGAATCTGGCGAATCTGCCGACGACCCAGGCATTGACCAATCTGCAGGCTGGCGGTTTAAGCCCAGAGCAGTCGCTGGCGGTGATTAATCGCACCATCGATCAGCAGGCCTACATGATGTCAGCCAATGATATTTTCTTCGCCTCGTCGATGATTTTCTTTGTCCTGCTGGGCGTAGTGTGGATGGCACGCCCGGTAAAATCCCCTGCAGCCAGTGCTGACGCGAGCGCCGCGCACTAGACAGCGCGATGCTTGGCGTACCTGGAAAATTCCGTCGCCGACAAAGGCTCGCAGTATAAATAGCCCTGAAACCCGGCACAGCCGGCCTGCAGCAAACAGGCCTGCTGCGCTTCGGTTTCGATACCGACCGCAATCGTATTCAGTCCCAG
>Ga0075019_10002652_pt1 | contig 10203 bp, 8 predicted proteins | sample ColStrG_CSR_2013_FD_71473 | JGI IMG/M metagenome (GOLD analysis project Ga0075019, IMG submission 71473) | Freshwater sediment microbial communities in response to fracking from Pennsylvania, USA - Cold Stream Run_MetaG_CSR_2013 | ecosystem: Environmental > Aquatic > Freshwater > Creek >...
GTGACGCTGCGTCCCTGCGTAAAGGCCGCCTCGTTACTGGCATCAAAGCCGAGAAATTTGGTCGGGTCATACAACACCAGAACAATCACAGCCAGCAGTCCAAACAGCAGGCCGTAACGGATGACGGAACGCAGACTGACTCCCTCCTTCACGGCGAGGAAGATGGCTAACAATAAAAAGCTCAGATAATTCAGGCGTGAATTGGCCAAAATAACTTCGCCGGCAGCCAGCAAAATTAATCCCGCCAAAACTGGTGTAATTTTATTTTTCATAAAAATGGCAACAAGCAGCACTGAAAAACAGAGTGCGTAGGCCAGATCAGTTTTAAAAAAATAATAGCCTTTGAAAGTTCTCACCGATCCCCAGGTGGCCCAGGCAAAATCAAACGGGAATAAGGCGCCATTGATGACGATGGCCAACACTGCCCCAGCCGCCATGGCGTAAATCAACCAGCGATCCGCCGCAAACGCAACCAGTACAAAGAACACAAAAGGGCTGATGATCTTGAATACTTCCGACATGGAGCCAAGGTAGAAAAGAGACAGCCCGAAATGAAACAGAAAATAAAAAATAATCAGCCAGATATAGCCAAACAAGGATTTATTGCGCGGGTCTACCGGCGCTCTTTGCAAGATGAGTCCGAACTTGGCAAAAAACGCAGCAAAGATCAGCAGCAAAATATAGACGTACTTTACCGCTTCAACTTCATAAAAAGCATCTGTCAGCGGTTTTACCATCACCAGAAACAGCAGCGGCATGGAAGAGAACGGCGGCCACTCCCGTTTGCCGGATGCGGCTGATGTTGTACCGGAACTTGACGACAGCATTGCGTTTTTATCCGCTACCGATGCGCTTTTCAATGTCCGCCCCTTTGCAGCCAATTCAGTACGGGACCAAAACGGCCAGTTGAAAATTTTGTCCTGACCATGTCGGCTAGCGCCTCACCTAAAAACCAGCTAAATCTGGAAATGAACAGCAGCGCAATGACTGCGCCGCCGGCCAATAGCGGCAGTACTCCCATCGCAGACGTTCTCAAGTCTGAAGAAGTGTGCATCAACAGCGCGACACTCAATCCTGCAACCGACAACACGATGGCGCCGCGAAATATCGACAGCACTTCAGCTGCGCTCAAATTCAGACGGCTTCGAATTGCTGTCAACAGCAACAGGAACCGGACAAGGTAAGCGAACGGTACCGACCAGACGGCCAACATCAACGACATGTGACTCAACATCAGAAAGCCAGAAAAAAGGATGGCGCCGGAGATCATCAAAATCTGCAACTCAGTGCCCACACTGCCTGTACCGCGCAGGATCGCGGCTGTGATCGCACCCATGGAAATAAAGGGGATGGCAATCGCCAGTGCCGTCATATACGGCGCAGCCTTGATCCACTTGAAACCATAAACGATATTCAGCACCACCTCGGATTCGCATGCGGCAAGCGTAAAAATGGGCAAAGTAGTCAGGGCAACCGCCGCCAGCACGACCAGAAAGCCTTTTCGTACCGCACCCAAATTGCCATGCAAACGCGAGGTGCTGGCAAAAGCGATGTTTTGCGCCGTGCTGATCAATAAGCCTGAGGGTGCTTTGGAAAGATTGAATGCGACCGAATAAAGGCCCAAGGAATACATGCCCCAGAATTTACCTACCAGAAAGCGGTCCAGATTATCCATAGACCAGCTCGTCAATTCAGTTGCCATGGACTTGATACCGAAGTGGATCAGCGCCCGGTCACCGATCAGACGCGGACGCAAGGTATGTCTGGCCAGCGAGTAGGTCGCCAGCAGTGAAAAAATCGTCTGCGCTGCGAAACCGGCCACCAGACTCCAGACACCAAAACCATTGATCGCCAGCACGGTAGCCACACCGCCGAAGCAGACGAAATAGGCCACCAGCTGAATGATCTGGATGCCCTTCAGGTGCAGATCCCGGCGTAATAAGCTTGACGAGAGATTTGAAACAATCTGGAAAGGAATCAGCAGCGCGCAGGCCCGGAAAATCGGCCCTAAAGAGACGTCTCCGAACAACTGTGCCAACATCGTTGATGACAGGATCATCAACAGGGCCATCACGCTGGCAAACAAAACCGACCAGCCCAATGCCATGCCGATATCGGTTGAATGCAATTCCTTTTTTTGTATCAGTGCCGCGCCAAATCCGCTATCCGCCAAGATGTATCCCAAGCCGAAGACCGCGAGTACGGCCGCATATTGACCAAACGCGACCGGATCAAGAATCCGCGCCAGGGTAATCTGAACAAATAATTGGGCAACTACTTTTCCCACCGCTCCTGCGACACCCCAGGTGAGTGCTTTGGCACTGCGGGAAGAAATACTATCTACTGACACGTTGGTGCTCCGGAACTGATCTCAACATGAATGCGGCAGGAATGAAGGTATGCATCTTATTTATTGCTCCTGACCATATCCGACGAATACTTTATTTGTCAGCGCGGCTGCGCGGCCAAATCCCTTCACGCCTTTGCAGCACAGCTGCACGGCTTTTCCCGCAGAAAAAGGCAGCACCAATGCGCCAATTAAAACGAACGCTGCCCCACCTATTAATCCTGCCGAAGCCTTGTGAACAATCCACCACTGCGGATGCACGGCATAGGCCTCACGCCAGTAGCGGATTGACGTCCGAAAGCAGCGCTCGAACACGAAATTCAGAGATTGCCGGGCAAGTGGTACGGCCTCATTCACGACTGCCGTGTCGCACCAGATGAACCGGCCACCGCGCGTTTCCAGCCATTGGAAAAAATCGTAATCTTCACCACCGGTGTGTGCAAAGCGCAGGTCAAACGCAGCGGGTTGCCGCGCTTTCAGCCAGCCTGCCTTGACCAGCGCGTTACCGGTTCGGCAGTGCCTGCTGCCGATTAACGTGCCAGTCACAAACCGTGGCCGCTCAAAAAATCCGCTCTCGATGACCCACGACCGGGTACCCGCCGGATACTGTGGTATGACGGGTCCCAACACGGCATCAATCTGGCCAGTCATGTTCCCGACCAGATCGGATAACCAGTTACTGGCCGCCCATTCGTCATCATCAATAAACGCCAGCAGTTCACCTTTGGCGAGTGCTACGGTCTTATTGCGCGCGAAAGAGATTCCCGGAAGCGGTTCAATTTCATAGCGCACCAGCAGCTCCGGATAACTCTGTGCCGCTTCCTGAATTACTGCTTTTGCTGAAGCCGCCGGATCGTTATCGACCACAATGACCTCAAATCTGGACAGGGCAAGAGTTTGCGTCGCCAGACTTTTGAGTAATTGCATCAGCAGCAGCGGGCGCTTGAAGGCACAGACACACACGCTCACTTCTGGTGTGTTTATCGGTGTCATTACTGCACATGCTCAGCAAGAAACGCCCGATAAGCCAGCTCCAACCCCACAGCCAGCGTCGTTTTGAATCGCCACCCGGCCGCATCCAGGCGGCCCACATCCATCAGCTTGCGCGGCGTTCCATCCGGTTTGGTCGGATCAAACACAATCTCACCGCTGTAACCCACCACCTGCCTGACAGTCTCGGCCAGTTCCCTGATCGTGACGTCGACGCCCACACCGATATTGATCAGCGGCGGTTCAAATCTGCCCGACTGGACCTCATCACTGCCCAGCAGATTGTTGTAGTTGTCGTCCGGCAGATTCATCAGAAACACACAGGCATCTGCCATGTCTTCGCTGTACAGAAATTCTCTGCGCGGCGTGCCGCTGCCCCACACCTCCACCTGCTGCGCACCGGACTGTCTGGCATCATGAAACTTGCGTATCAGTGCCGGGATGACGTGACTGTTGTTGAGGTCATAGTTATCGCCAGGTCCGTACAGATTGGTGGGCATCACTGCCAGGTATTTGGTGCCGTACTGTCGGTTATAACTCCAGCACATTTCAATTCCGGCGATTTTGGCGAGCGCATAGGGACGGTTGGTGGGCTCCAGCGGACCGGTCAGCAGATACGCTTCCTTCATCGGTTGCGGTGCCAGCTTCGGATAAATGCAGCTGGAACCCAGAAACATCAGGCGCTTCGCATTGTTCTGATAAGCGGCGTGGATGATGTTGGTCTGAATGGCCAGATTGTCGCGGATGAAGGTTGCCGGATAAGTATTGTTGGCGAGTATGCCGCCAACTTTGGCTGCCGCCAGAAATACATAGTCCGGCTGTTCTGCCTTGAAAAACGCTTCAGTTGCAGACTGGTCAGTCAGATCCAGTTCGGCGTGGGTCCTCATCAGGAGATTGGTGTAACGCTGTTCCTGAAGATTGCGCACGATGGCCGAGCCGACCAGTCCGCGGTGGCCGGCGATATAGATTTTGGCGTTCCGGTCCATGGCTGGATTACTCATGATAGTCAAAGGCTGCGAAGCCGTTTTTCTTGACCAGTTCATCGCGCTCGGCGCTTTTCAGATCTTCACGTACCATTTCGGAAACCAGTTCCTGGAAACTGATTTTTGGCGTCCAGCCCAATTTTTCCCGGGCTTTGCCTGGATCACCAAGCAGCGTTTCCACTTCGGTAGGACGGAAGTAGCGCGGATCAACCTTGACGATGACCCTGCCGTTTTTGTCGGTGCCGACTTCGTCGACGCCCTTGCCGTGCCAGGTGATGCGCAGATCGAGTTCCCGCGCAGCCGCATCAACAAAGTCGCGCACGCTGTATTGCACGCCGGTCGCAATGACGAAATCATCGGCCACGTCCTGCTGCAGCATCAGCCATTGCATTTCAACGTAATCCTGCGCATGGCCCCAGTCACGCAGGGAATCCATGTTGCCGAGATACAGGCAATCCTGCAGACCGAGCTGAATACGGGCCAGCGCGCGCGTGATCTTGCGGGTGACAAAGGTTTCGCCACGCAGCGGGCTTTCGTGGTTGAACAGAATGCCGTTGCAGGCATACATGCCGTAGGCTTCACGGTAGTTCACGGTAATCCAGTAGGCGTAGAGCTTGGCGACGGCGTAGGGACTGCGCGGATAAAACGGGGTGGTTTCTTTCTGCGGTGTTTCCTGCACCAGACCGTACAGTTCAGAAGTAGACGCCTGGTAGAAGCGGGTTTTCTTTTCCAGGCCCAGAATGCGGATCGCTTCCAGAATGCGCAAGGTGCCGATGCCGTCGGCATTTGCCGTGTATTCCGGGGTATCAAAGCTGACTGCGACATGGCTCATGGCAGCGAGGTTATAGATCTCGTCTGGCTGCACCTGCTGGATGATGCGGATCAGGTTGGTGGAGTCGGTCAGGTCGCCGTAATGCAGAACGAAGTTGCGCAGGGAGACGTGCGGATCCTGATACAGGTGATCAATCCGGTCCGTGTTGAACATCGACGAACGCCGCTTGATACCGTGGACGATATAACCTTTCTTTAATAAAAAGTCGGCGAGGTAAGCGCCGTCCTGGCCAGTTACTCCGGTGATTAGGGCGATTTTAGACATGACACGATGCTCCACATAGACAGGTTAAATTTTGGCGGGTAGTGCAGCTTCCGGGTTGCGCAACAGCGGGATACTGAATTCGTTTCAAACCGGCTCTGGTTAATTCAGCCCCATCAGCCACTTTCGATACTTGGGACTCAAGTTATCCACGAGTGAATTGACGAAGCTGTCCTGCACAACAAAAGCGTGCGGCGTATCCCGGTCCACAGTGGAAACACGAAACACGAGGCCATCAGGAATTTTCCCTTCGAATCCGTAGGCGATTTCTTTCATTCTTCTGTCCATCCCGCCACGACTGAGCTGATCACCGGTCGTCGCCCAGTAGGTGACCGGCTCATAGCGCTGGTTCGACAGATTCGTTTCAAGCCGGTTGACCGGAATTGCGCCGAGGTGGGTGCTGATCTGGGCCTGGCGATTCGACAGCACCTGAAAGCCCTGGGCCGGATAGCAAATTTCCGGGTAGTGGACTTCATAGCCTTTTTTCTGGTCGGTGCCATAGGCTATAGACAGCATGACGTGTTCACCACTGCTGTTCACATAGGTTCGCGATAAGGTCTGCGCGTAAATCCTGTTCAGCAGCGCTTCGGTCTGCGGATTGATCACGGCGGAAGACAGATTTTTTTCTTCTCTCCAGTCGCCGAACTGTTCAGGAATAACATCTTCGAGTTTGACAGCGCCACGACTGTCCGATAAATGCGTGGTTGGCGTCATGATCCTGGCCGCACCGGCGGACAACACCATCATGCAACCCAGCGCGATACTGGCCTTGAAGAAGTGGTTCATGATGGCTTTCCGGTTGACGCAGCGGATTTTGCTGCGCGCGCCCTGGCGACCACCTGCAGCAGCGCATCCATGCCGATGATGAGTGACAGTGCGCTGACGAACAACACCATGCCGGCAAAGCCGTGCAAAAATCCCTGCCCGGCTTCGTCACCGAAATAGTAGGTGATCAGCGTGAGGGTGATCACGCGGATGACATTGGCGGTAAAGGAAATCGGAATGATCAGGCATGCCAGTCCGATGTTGCGTATCGCCGAGGTGTGGCGCACCACATTCAGATAGAACAGGCCGAGCGCTTCCAGTGTCAGCAGTGTCTGCAATCCTGCGCAGGCGTCTGCCACCAGCAGCTGGTACTGTCCGATTTGCAGGATGACGCCGGTACGTGCTATCGGATAGCCCGCAGAAAACAGAATCTGGTCAGTGACGAAAGACACCGCCATTTTCATCGGCAGGGTCAGGGCGCTCACAATCGTACCCGGCAACGGGATCATGAACAGCATGAAGAAAAAAGGAAACCATTGTGCCTTGAGCGCTTTGCCGCCACGCGCAATCAACAGGACGGCAGCCAGCACCGGAATGATGGACCCGAGTTCGAACAGCACGATATCCTGCGAACGACCAATGGTGTACATCAAGAGACCAAGGACCGCTATCGGCCAGCCGACCGCGGAACCTGGCATGTCGGCGCTGGCGTCCAACATCTGTGGCCATTGCTGTTTGATCAGCCAGAATGACAGCACCATGATGATGGGCCCGTGCGCATACCCTTCCGTGCTCCACAGGCCGGTACCCAGATCGACCAGCGTTGGAACATATAACAGCAGCAGTCCGGCAAGCACCGGCCACCAGACCGGCAGCATCGCCTGCAGGTCTGCGCGTGTTATCTCACGTGGCTTGACCGTTGCAGTCGCTGCTGTCGTTGCTGCGGTCGTTGCCATTGGCGTTTCCATCGCGCTTGTCATCAATAATCCACCATCACCGAACCAACTACTGCAGCACCGACACGGCCGAGTTCGTCGGCCACTTTGCTGATATCGGCCAGGCTGGTCATGTTTTTACGTGTCACCAGCAGCACACCGCCGGCCCGCACGGAAATGGCCAGCGCATCGGCACCGGCAGAGAACGGACACACGTCATAGATGACCGCATCGTAACGACTGGCGAGATTGCGATTGAGCTCATCAAAAGAGCTGCGGCTGATTAATTCCTGGGGATTCGGCGGCAGCGTGCCGGCCTGCAGCACCGACAGATCCACGAAGGAATCGACTTTGGCGATAGCCTCCAGATCGGCGCGACCGGCAAGTATGTCTGACAGCCCCTGCTTGCCCGGCAAATTAAAGATCTGCTGCTGGCGCGGCTTGCGCAGATTCGCGTCAACCAGCAAGGTCTGCTCACCGAGTTGCGAGAACACGACCGCTAGATTGGCCGCAAACAGACTGGCGCCTTCGCCCGGGTTGACGCTGGCGATGGTCAGGGTTTTACGACCATTGGCAAACCAGCGCAACATCAGCTGACTGCGGATGGCGCGCAAGGTTTCCACCTGCTTGCTGAACGGCTCATAAGCAGCAGACAGTTCGGGGGCGAAATTGCCCTGGCCTGGTTGCAGATACGGGTAATCAAACTGATATGCCAGCACCTGCTGGATGTCGGCGTCGGTGATGAGACCGAGACTTTTTGCGGCTTCACCGAAGCGCAGGCCGAGCTCTTTTTGCTGACGCAAAATCCGTTCGGCATCTTCCGGCTTGATCTTGCCCATATCGAGCAGGATACGGCCGATGCTGGATTCGGCGACAGGATTCGCTGACAGCATGGATACAGGATTAGATTGGTTCACAGGGTTCTCCATGGCTCAGCGTGTTTTCAGGTCGGGAAAGAAGCTGCGGTTAAACAACCTGATGCCTTTCCTGTTTGGAGAAACCCAGTCCAGTTCGCCCAGCACTGGTACTTTCAATGCATCGATCAGATCTTCCGGAGAACGTACCCGACGGTCCATCAGTTCAGCCAGCATGCCGAAGGCGATGCCGAGTATCGCGCCGACCAGCACCGAGATCATGGTGTAGAGCATGGTTTTTGGATTGGAATGCGTCAGCGGTGCAATGGCTTCATTCAAGACCGCGATGTCGGCCTGATTGGATTGTCCTTCGAGGTTCGTCTGGGTAAAGCGCTGGGTGGTGGATTCGTAGGCACGTTGGGCGCTCTCCATCTCGTTGCGCAGCAATTTCAGATCATCACGCGTGCGGTTGAGCAGCAGTACCTTGGCTTTTTGTTTTTCCAGCGCTGTGCGGATTTCTGCCTCGCGCTGCTGATAAATGTGCTCGCTGTTACCGACGCTGTTCGATGCCGCTCTGATCTGCTCATTCAGTTCGGCACGCTGTTTGTCGACTTCGGTTTTCGCGCTTTGGTACTGAGGATGGTTTTTATCCAGACGCTGGGCAATTTCGGCGAAACGGGCTTCGGCACCGGCCAGACCGGTTTTGAGATTCAAGATCAGCGCGTTATTCATCACGTCGGGAGACTCGCTCGCACCCGTGCCAGACGCCTGGTTGCGCCGCGAAGCGGCCTCGATCAACTGCGCCTGCGCCTGCACCAGTTGTCCGGAGAGTTCATTCAAACGTGCGGATTCGATATCGATACCATCAATCCGCGCGTCGGCGGTGACCATGCCGTTATCCTGCTGGAACTTGGACAATCGTTTCTGCGCGGTTTCCAGGTTGTCACGCAGCACCTTGATCTGCTCGTTAATATAGACTGCGGCCTTTTTGGCGGGCTCGACCTTTAACTGAATGCTGGTCAACTGATAGGCTGCTGCAAAGGCGTTCGCCACCGTGGCGCAGAATTGCGGATCAGTTCCCTTGAAGCTGATATCCAGCACACTGCTTTCATGCGACGGGAGGACCTCTACGTTTTTCAACAGCAATTCCGCCAGCCAGTCGCGGATGGTGCCTTTACCATCGGTGGCTTTCGTGAATTGCTTTTGAACGGCATCACCCTCAGCCAGTTTGAGCTCATCGACCACTTTCAGGCTGACATTGCGGCTGGTGATGATGCTGACCTGCGTCGGCATATACCCCGGCATCAGCTGCGCCTGCACGGGCGTACCGGTCACCGGATCAACACCCTTGAAATTCAACACCAGCGAAGTGGTTGCTTTGTAGGTCTTGGGCAGCACCAGGCAAACAACCAGTGTCAATACGGCCGTCAGTATCGTCGTAACGATAATGATGAAGCGACGCGCATACAGAATGCGTAAGAACAGGCTGAAATTCATGGTTAGCTTCTTAACTCAGTTTGACTATCGGTTGACATGATCAGACGTGGGCCTACAGGTTGTGCGATCAGGTTCAAAACAGGCCTTCGCGAATGTAGATCACGTCATCACTTTGTACCAGGTCATCCGGCCTGACCGTTATCACCTGCAGTACGCCAGATGCATCACGACGCTTGATGCGCATATTTCTCTCAGTGCCTCTGAGCGTAATGCCACCGCCACTGGCCAGCGCCTGCACCACAGTCATCTCTTTTTCCAAACGAAATACGCCGGGACGCTGCACCTCGCCGTAAATATAAAACCGTGGATAACGTTCCACATACACCAGATCATTCGGTTCCAGATCGTAGTTTTCGGCCAGATTGCCGCTGTGGATCATTCCGATCAGGTCAATCACGCGTTTGGCGCTTTTACCATTTTGCATTCTGATGACGGTGATCGTCTCGCCACCGTCCGGCGCAATACCGCCCGCTACGGCCAGCATTTCAGTAATACTGCGTTTGCCGTCCATCGGATAGCGGCCTGGCTTTAAGACCTGCCCGAGAATCGACACCTGCTGACTCTGCTGCGTGGTCACAAGAATATTGACCTGGGCATTCTTGACGTAACCGCCTTCGCGCAACTGTTCAGCAATTTTCTTTTCGCCTGCCGCTGTGGTCAGTCCTTCCAGCGCTACCACGCCAACCAGCGGAAAGGTAATGCTGCCCTGTTCGCTGATCTTGGTTTCCAGGTTCAGATC
>Ga0075019_10002653_pt1 | contig 10203 bp, 7 predicted proteins | sample ColStrG_CSR_2013_FD_71473 | JGI IMG/M metagenome (GOLD analysis project Ga0075019, IMG submission 71473) | Freshwater sediment microbial communities in response to fracking from Pennsylvania, USA - Cold Stream Run_MetaG_CSR_2013 | ecosystem: Environmental > Aquatic > Freshwater > Creek >...
ATAGGTTTAATGCTGGCGCTATTGGGAATGTTGTGGCTTAGCCGCGTTACGGTCGAAAGTTCGTATTTATTTAACGTTGCATTGCCGATGATATTTATTGGTCTGGGTCAAGGTTGTGCGCTCAGCCCGCTGACAGTTGCGGGTATTTCCGGTGTTGAGGTTGGCGATGCGGGTGCTGCATCTGGCGTGGTCAATGTTGCGCATCAATTAGGTGGTTCTTTAGGGTTAAGTATTTTGGCTGTTGTATTTACACATGGTGTCATTCGGGGGCAGGGGTATAGTGGATTGGCTGAACGAATTTCCAACACCTTTGTGGCAAGTAGTTTGATGTTGGTGGCAGCGCTGATTATTGTTTTGATTTTTTTGGTGCCTAAAAAGTTGAAATAAATATTTATTTACGTTCTATTGGTGCGTTCACGGTGAATTATTTTTTGCTGTGTGGGTTCAGGTGAAATTCATGGCAAGCGATTAGTATTGGCTGGATCTTAAAAAATGAGAGTCGCCCATGTCTTTAAAATTATTTGCTCGCATTGCTCTTGTTGTGCTGTTTTGCGCTTGCTGTAGTGGTTGCAGTTACTCATCCAACACCTCTCACATTAAATTAAATTCCGGTTTTATTGCCTATAATTATCATTCAGGTGAAAGTGTTATCGCTGTTTTTCAATCGGGTTTAGGTGATGGAAAATCTGTGTGGAGCGATGTGGCAAGGCAACTGCCTGCCACGCAGAGTTATTTTATGTATGATCGCTATGGTTATGGTGATAGCAACCGCACAATGGGTACGCGGGATGCTTGCACAATCGCACGTGAACAGCATGAGCTTTTGGCGAAACTTGGCATTCCTCCACCTTATCTGCTGGTTGGGCATTCTATCGGCGGATTATATGAATATGTTTATGCGTTAATGTATCCGCAAGAAGTCGCGGGTTTGGTGTTATTAGATCCTACGCATCCGCAGCATTGGCAGACAATGCAAGTGGAGGCGCCCAATACTGCCGCCGTTGTAAAAGCATTTCGCTATACGGCATTTTCATTGGCGGAGCGCGATGAGTTTGATGCGCAAGCGAATTGCATAAACACCCATAATGTGCAGCTGAGCCCGCGCATCAGCAGAAATACACAGATGTTTACCAGTACTGAAATGAACTCTGGTGAGCAAGGTACATATCAAGATATGTTGAAAAAGCTGCGTAACGATTGGCTAAATTTGTTAGGTATTCATGCAGAACAGCGCACTGCGGAAATGTTTACCACAAATCGCAGTATTCTTCATTGGCTTCTAAATTTTTACTGGATTTGCCTTGAGCATCCAATTTTTTAATAAAGCCGTTAGGTTTTTGCTCAGTTGAAGGTGCACCGCAATTTGTGTGAACCCAATGAATGCCTTTTTTACCGTTGTCGTTGTAGATAATGCCACAGACATGAATAGTGTCACCCAGAGTGAGCGTATTAAGCGGTGCGGGTACCTGGTGATGGGCTTGGTCGTAACCTGTTGCAAATACATTGTCGATAGCGACATCGTAAATATCGTTCGTTTTTGCATCTTTAAAGGTTAAATGTGTGTGTGATAACTCGGCGTGTTTGCCGTGGCGTACTTTGGGTTTTCCGGGTTTGAAAACAGGTGAAGAGACAATCGTGCCGCTTAAAAACGTGGCTTTTGCCGCAGCACAATCGGTTGTATCATCGGCGTGAGCGGCGAGTGACAGACTCAAAAGTATGACACTGGATATCAGCGTAAATATTTTCATTCGGGTTCCATTGTAGAGAGAATTAAAAGTGTGGGTCATTGCTTTTTAATGAAAATATAAGACGTTTATTACTATGTATCTCATCGTAACCACGTTTATAACCTGTGGTGTTATAAAGTAAACTATCAAAACTGCCATCAGCGATTGCGATGCGCAATCCTCGCTCAATACGATCAGCAAGAGCTGTATTATGTTTGTTCACAAAAAAATATTTAGGCGAACGGTAGTGCAACATTAAATGTTGTTCAGTAATAAGCCCCTTTTCGGCATAGAGTTTTTCTTCGTTCCATACCTCATCCAATCCGCGTGGAAAGTAATCGAAACGTTTTCCGAGTAGCATACCAAATAAAGGTTCAAATTGTGGTGATGTCACTACGGGTAAGTTATTTGCTAATAAAACATCTGTATCTCTCCAGTGTGAACCTTGTCCCGCTTTTAACGCACGTAAGTCTTCCAGCGATTTCACATGATCAAATAATGGTTGATCTTCTTTGCGGATTAAAAAAATGCGATAGCTATTTAAGTCTTTCAACAGCGAAATGCGTATAGGTAAAAGATGCGTTTCTAATTCGTTGCTGGTTACACTCCATACCACATTGACAACGCCATTATGAGCCAACTCGGCTTCGAAACGCGCTTTAGTAAGTTGATGTGAATAAGCTGTAATATCGAATGGGCCATCGGTCGCTTGCGTTTTGCTTAGTGCAAGTTCAAGTAGTTTTGAATAATAAATCGATGTGGGCGCGCTGGGTTCAACAGGAGGAATTTTTACATGTAAAGTTTCAGCGGCATAACTGATGCAACTGCTGCAGGTTAAGAACAGTGCAATAGCATTCATGAAAATAAAATAGTTGATCTTTTTACGAAGCGGAGACGGTTGCAGCATTAAAAAGCTCCTTATCGGATTAAAGAGCATGAAAACCATAAGACGCAATGTAGGTTTTTGCCAGCTCACTAGCCCGCGAAAAATTTCCTTCCAAGCATTCAGGGAAAATATCGGCACAAATATATAAATAATAGTCATTGGGTGCTATTGCATTTGCAATCATGGCCCAAGCGAGAGACTCATCTAAATTACGAAACGCTGGGCGCACCCATTGAAAGCTAATGGCGCGCGCTGCTTCGCGCTCTCCTTCGATGGCATCTTTGATTAGTCGTGGTTGTACTTCTGTAAATTTTTCCATCCACATGGATTGATTTTGTAAAAATAAATTATCTAATTGTGACGATGTAATAGAAATTTCATCTAACTTTATTGCGGTAGGTGCAGCATAAAGTTTGGGAAGGCGTGAACTGTAATTATACCAAAGCGATGCCAGTGCTAATCTATTGCCAAATTTTATAGATTCTGCTGTAAGCGTAGCCGTATTATTGGTGTTGGTTGTTGGCGCAGCGGGCGCATTTGTATTGCTTTCCGGATGATATGTGTCCAGCGGTTGCTTTTCATCGGGAATGTAAATTTTATCGCCTGTTTTATCTGGCGTATAACCAGTAGGAATTGTAGCTTTAGTTTTATCGGAAGTGTGTTGATGTGTTTTAGGCTCAGTCGAGAGCGAAGGTAAATGCATTTGCCAAGATGGATGTTCGCCCGATGCGCTATTTGTTTCTTCTGTAACGGAAGTGGGAGGTTCTTGTAGTGCATTTTCGAGAGATTTGCTTGCCGCAAAAACAATGCATAGCAACGCGAAGGCAAAGACGATTACCAGTGGTGCACTAAGGTGTGATCGCATATTCCTAAATCCCTGCTGTGTTGGGTATGTGCTGTAGGCGTTGTCTACACCACAAAAATCATTGCCTGTTGGATGTTTAGCGCAGGCGTTAGTTATTGCTTTATCGCTCCTGGTTAATTTAAGGCCATGTGGCGGGCAACTGCAAGCGTCATTTGCAGGCGATGCTTGTGCAATTACTACTCATTAATCTCAGGAAAAAGCAGTAATTGCCACAGCTTTTGAGTAGAATGCCTGCCCTTATTTTCCCTTTCTAGGTATGTCTTCGTGATCTCCACCGCTAATATCACCATGCAATTTGGTGCAAAACCGCTGTTTGAAAATGTCTCGGTAAAATTTAACAACGGCAACCGTTATGGGTTGATTGGCGCCAATGGCTGCGGCAAATCTACCTTTATGAAAATTTTGGGTGGCGATTTGGAACCCTCTGCCGGTCAGGTAATGCTCGAACCCAATGTGCGCTTGGGGAAACTGAAGCAAGACCAATTTGCCTACGAAGATTTTACCGTATTGGATACGGTGATTATGGGCCATACCGAATTGTGGAGGGTAAAGGCTGAGCGCGACCGTATTTACAATTTGCCTGAAATGAGTGAAGACGATGGTATGGCGGTGGCTGAGTTGGAAGTTGCCTTTGCTGAAATGGACGGCTACACCGCTGAAGCTCGTGCAGGGGAATTACTGTTGGGCCTGGATATTCCGATTGAGCAGCACAGTGGCCTAATGAGCGCAGTCGCGCCTGGCTGGAAATTGCGTGTGTTGTTAGCGCAAGCGCTGTTTTCTGACCCTGAAGTACTGCTGCTCGATGAGCCGACCAACAACCTTGATATCAACACTATTCGCTGGTTGGAAGGTATGCTCACGCAGCGCAATTCCACCATTATTATTATCTCGCATGATCGCCATTTCTTGAATGCTGTGTGTACTCACATGGCGGATTTGGATTATGGCGAGTTGCGAGTTTATCCTGGCACTTATGATGACTACATGATTGCATCGACTCAAGCCCGCGAAAAATTACTGGGCGAAAACGCTAAGAAAAAAGCACAGATTGCGGAGCTGCAAACGTTCGTGAGCCGTTTCTCGGCGAATGCGTCTAAGGCGAAACAAGCAACCTCGCGCGCAAAACAAATTGAAAAAATTCAATTGGACGATATAAAACCTTCAAGTCGTGTAAGCCCCTACATTAAATTCGTGCAAAATAAAAAATTGCATCGCCAAGCGGTTGTGGTAGAAAAATTAACTAAGGCATTTGATCGTCCACTGTTCACAAATTTGGATTTGCAAGTGGAAGCTGGCGAACGCATCGCCATTATCGGACCCAATGGCGCAGGTAAGACAACTTTACTGCGTTGTTTATACGGCGATTTAACGCCTGATAACGGTACTGCTAAATGGGCTGAGCAAGCAGAAATAGGTTATTTTGCACAAGACCATGCCGATGATTTTGCGGCGGACGAAAATTTATTTGATTGGATGAAGCAGTGGACTAAAGGTGATGAGCAATTGGTGCGCGGTGCCTTAGGGCGCATGCTGTTCTCTAATGATGATGTAAAAAAATCGGTGAAAGTGATATCCGGCGGTGAGCAGGGGCGCATGTTGTTTGGAAAATTGAGTTTGATTAATCCGAACGTATTATTAATGGATGAGCCCACCAACCACTTGGATATGGAGTCTATCGAAGCGCTTAACCTCGCGTTAGAAAATTATCCCGGCACATTAATTTTTGTGAGTCATGATCGCGAATTTGTGTCTTCACTTGCCACGCGGATTATCGATATGCAGCCAAATGGTTTAGTGGATTTCAGTGGCACTTACGAAGAGTATTTGCGCTCGCAAGGTATTTTTACTGGTTAATTGTTGCGGTGTGGGTTGGGTAGTCATGCCCAACCTGCTGCTGTTCATACCTAATTTCTATTCTCGCACCATAGGTGTTGGGTATGGCTACCCAACCTACACGACCTGCATTACCCCGCGATATTGATTTATCTCAAAATCTGAACTATTCCTTCCTTCACACTGGGTAACGGTGCTTGAAATGCACCTTAATGCCCCCACGTCTGTGATATGTCATGCGTCTTTTCTGAGGTTTGCAATGCGTATAGATCGTTTAACTAATCAATTACAACTCGTACTTTCTGATGCTCAATCACTTGCGGTTGGGCGCGATCACAGTCAGCTTGAACCAGTGCACATGCTCTCCGCCATGCTGGATCAAAAAGGTGCCGGCAGTGTGCGTTTATTATTAGCGCAGGCAGGTTTTGATGTGGCAGGTTTGCGCGAAGATTTAACTAAAAAAATAAATGAGCTTCCCAGTATAAAAAATCCTACGGGTGATGTTGGTATGTCACCCGAGATGGGGCGCTTATTAAATTTAGCGGATAGATACGCGCAAAAAATTGGCGATAAATTTGTCTCTAGCGATTCAGTCTTGTTAGTTGCTATGCAAGATCCACAAAGTAGTATTGGTGACATACTGAAAAAGTTTGGCAATCTACAACGCTTACAACAAGCAATTGAAAAAGTGCGCGGTGGTGAATCAGTTGATGATGCTGATTCGGAAGGCAATCGCCAAGCACTGGAAAAATATACCGTGGATTTAACGGCGCGCGCAGAATCTGGCAAGCTCGATCCAGTGATTGGTCGCGATGATGAAATTCGCCGGACCATTCAAGTACTGCAGCGCCGAACTAAAAATAATCCCGTATTAATTGGCGAGCCCGGCGTGGGCAAAACGGCAATTGTCGAAGGCTTGGCGCAGCGCATTGTAAATGGCGAAGTGCCAGAAGGTTTAAAAAATAAACGACTGCTGTCGCTGGATTTAGGCGCATTGCTCGCCGGTGCAAAGTTCCGTGGCGATTTCGAAGAGCGTTTAAAATCAGTCATCAATGAACTGAGCAAACAAGAAGGCAAGGTCATTTTGTTTATCGACGAAATCCATACCATGGTGGGCGCGGGTAAAGCTGAAGGTGCTATGGATGCGGGCAATATGCTAAAGCCTGCCTTAGCGCGTGGTGAATTACATTGCGTGGGTGCCACAACGCTTGATGAGTATCGCAAATACATTGAAAAAGATGCTGCGCTGGAACGTCGCTTCCAAAAAGTGCAAGTGGATGAACCCAATGAGTCTGACACTATTGCCATTCTGCGCGGTTTAAAAGAGCGTTACGAGGTTCATCACGGTGTGGATATTACGGACTCTGCAATTATCGCAGCGGCGAAATTATCGCAGCGTTATATCACTGATCGACAATTGCCCGATAAGGCCATTGATTTAATTGACGAAGCTGCCAGTCGTATCCGCATGGAAATTGATTCAAAACCAGAGGAGATGGATCGCCTTGAGCGCCGTTTAATTCAATTAAAAATTGAACGTGAAGCCGTGAAAAAAGATGAAGATGAAGCAAGTAAAAAACGTCTCGCTAAAATTGATCAAGATATTGATAAATTTGAGCGAGAGCTGGCTGATCTCGAAGAAATTTGGCGTTCCGAAAAAGCAGCGCTACAAGGTTCGCAAGAAATTAAAAGTCAGTTAGAGCAGGCGCGTTTGGAATTGGAAGAGAAGCGCCGTAAAGGCGATTTGGCGCGCATGAGTGAATTGCAATACGGCATTATTCCGCAGTTGGAAAAGCAACTGGATATGGCCAGTCAAGCAGAAATGATGGAAATGAAATTGCTGCGCAATAAAGTTACCGACGAGGAAATTGCAGAAGTGGTTTCCAAGTGGACAGGCATTCCCGTTTCAAAAATGTTGGAAGGCGAACGCGAAAAATTATTGCGTATGGAAGAGGCACTGCACAAGCGTGTTATCGGTCAACACGAAGCGGTTGTCGCTGTGGCTAATGCAGTGCGCCGCTCGCGAGCAGGCTTAAGCGATGCGAATCGCCCTAACGGTTCCTTCTTATTTTTAGGGCCAACCGGTGTGGGTAAAACAGAGTTGTGTAAGTCGCTCGCCGAATTTTTATTCGACACCAGCGATGCCATGGTGCGCATTGATATGTCTGAGTTTATGGAAAAACATTCTGTCGCCCGTTTAATTGGTGCGCCACCCGGTTATGTGGGGTATGAAGAGGGTGGTTATTTAACGGAGGCTGTGCGCCGCAAACCTTATTCAGTGTTATTGCTGGATGAGGTTGAAAAAGCGCACCCCGATGTATTCAATATTTTGCTGCAAGTATTGGAGGATGGCCGTTTAACGGATGGACAGGGTCGAACGGTGGATTTTCGCAATACCGTGATTGTGATGACTTCAAACTTGGGTTCAGATCGTATCCAAGAATTAGCAGAAGATAAGTCCTTTGATACGTTGAGTTTTGATGCGCTGGTATCGGGTGATTTGAATAATTCGCTGAACAATGAAAATCGTTACAACGCTATGAAAGATGCGGTGATGGAGGTTGTTAGTGCGCATTTCCGCCCGGAGTTTATCAATCGAATCGATGAGGTTGTGGTTTTCCATCCGCTTGGACGAGAGCAGATTCGCGGTATCGCCGATATTCAACTGGAGTTGCTGCGCAGACGCTTGGCCGAGCGTGATCTTGGTTTAGAACTGGATGATGCGGTGATGAATAAGCTTGCTGCTGTGGGTTTTGACCCTGTTTACGGCGCGCGCCCCTTGAAGCGTGCCATACAACAGTTGGTGGAGAACCCTTTAGCCAATGATATTTTGTCGGGTAAGTTTATCCCCGGCAATATCATTCATGGGACGCTTAAAGGCGATAAGATCTTTTTTGAGCCTAAGCGGTTACAGTGATCGCAATAATGAAAAAGCCCGCATTTGCGGGCTTTTTTTGCATTTCTCAAGCGCTATTCGCAACTCTCTTCTACCGCTTTGCTGGCTTCGGCTAACTTTTCTTGTTGTTCATCGGGTGTCAAATAGCGGAATTCGCCGTCATCACCTTTCATGCGAATGTGGGTATAGGTCTTCAGGGTGTCTAGGTTTTTACGTGCATTTTCGCAGCGCACTTTGTCTTTTAGGCCATCTTCAGGTTTAGCGGTATCGCCTCCTGTTTTAGGATCTGCGTTCTTTTTTGCAGTTGCTGGCTTATCGGTAGTGACTTCAGTTGAGGTGGTGCTTGATTCAACATGTCCTATATCAGGCTTAATCAACTCAGCATGTACATTTAATGGAGGATGTTGGCTGTAATGTACTTGGCCTTTATCATCAGTCCATTTATACACTTTTTCAGCCGCTAAGACGGATTGTGCAATGAGTAAACAGGTAAAACCAGCAATTAAAGCGGAGAGTTTCATAGCAATAACTCATTTCTATTTATAGACCTAGGAACTATAGCGCTATTAAGAGGTTAGAGGAAATATTCCGTGATATGGATATCGTTTAATTGACGACCTGTTCACTTTAACCGTATACATTAGAAGATTTTGTTTTTTATTTATAAAAATATTTTTATATATGATAAATATCGCTCATTTTTGGGCACTTAAAATAGTTAATGTGACATTATAATCATTTCTTTACCTTAGTCTGATTGACACATCTTTGCACTTGGCTCTAATCTTGAAGAGCTATGTTTGCAATTCATACTTGTATGCATGGTGCGCTAAAAACATAACCAAAAAAAACGTGTTTTAGCGATCTTCAAATGACTAAATTACCTAATCATAATGTAATAAAAGGGGTTGGCTATGGGTTACCATAAAAGTAATCAGGGCGAAGCATCTAATGGCGTGAGATTCAAAAGATCAATGCTTGCAATGTGTGTGATGGCACTGAGTGCTTCATCATTCGCAGCGGATGATGGTGCAGCTGCAAAAGATACTAAAGGCGACGGTGTAGAAGAAGTTGTTGTAACCGGTATGAAAGAAGCTCTGAGTAATGCTCAGGACTTAAAAAGAAATGCCGATACAGTTGTGGACTCAATTACTGCAAAAGATTTGGGCTCATTCCCTGATAAATCTGTGGGTGAAGCATTGCAACGTGTGGCGGGTGTTACTGTAAACCGCTTTGCTGCATCGTCAGATACAGCGCACTTCTCTGCAGAGCCTTCTGGTGTAATTGTTCGCGGTCTGAATCAGGTTCGCAGTGAATTCAACGGTCATGATTCATTCAGTGCAAACTCTGGTCGTGGTTTGAGTTGGGGTGATATATCACCAGAATTAATGTCTGGTGTTGATACCTACAAAAACCAAACCGCAGAGCTGATCGAAGGTGGTATTGCGGGTAGTATCAACATGCGTACTCGCGTTCCGTTTGATCAACCAGGTGACATGTATGCGTTAAGCGTTTCAGGTGACTACGGAAATCTCTCTGAAAAAAAGACACCAGAAATTTCTGGTTTGGCGAGCCATCGTTGGACTACCGGTGTGGGTGAATTTGGAGTTATGGGTAACTTAGCTTACTCTAACATCAATACTCGTTCCGAGGGCGTGCAGTTTGGTCGTCTTGACCGCTTCCCAGCGGGTGTTATCCCCGGCTCGAATGCGGGCACTGAGTCGTTCATTCCCGATACTATCAACTTCCGCGATGATACTTACGATCGTACCCGTAAAGGGATTGCTCTTGCTGGGCAATGGCAAGATGATGATTCAAAATACAAAGTAACCGTACAGTTCAACCGCTCAGAATACAACAATACCATGGAAGAGTATGTGGTTTCCCCTGAATTGGGTAACCCCTCTTACTCTAAAAGTGTGTTTGATGTGATTTCTGACCCAGCTAAAACGCCGATTGCTGCAGTAGGAACACCAAACTATACGTTTGATAAAAA
>Ga0075019_10002654_pt1 | contig 10196 bp, 13 predicted proteins | sample ColStrG_CSR_2013_FD_71473 | JGI IMG/M metagenome (GOLD analysis project Ga0075019, IMG submission 71473) | Freshwater sediment microbial communities in response to fracking from Pennsylvania, USA - Cold Stream Run_MetaG_CSR_2013 | ecosystem: Environmental > Aquatic > Freshwater > Creek >...
TGGTTCTTTGCTCAATTTAAATAATGTGTTTTGAAATCTTTTAAGAATTTCTACATCCTTGCCTTCTACTATCAGGAATTTTTTTGCAGACCATAAGCGAGCCAAGGCGATATTGTGGATGCTCCCTATATTTAACAGGACTTTTTGAACTGCTCCAAAATCAGATGCATAGATTGATTTCGGGTTTTTTCTATCAATGACCAAAACATTTTCCGGTTCAACCTCGGACATAATTTCAACTGAGTGCGTTGCGATAATAACTTGATTATATTCATTTTTTAGCAGCCGTATAAGCTTTCTTTGTAAGTCAGCATGCATGTAAACATCCGGCTCATCAAGTATAACTGTCGATCCATTTTCGCACCTCGACAAAAACCACATGGTCTGCATCCACATTTGCAGGCCATGGCCCATGTAACCAATTTCAGATGTGAAGACGCCCTCTTGGATAAGTAAATATGGATTTCTTCCTTCAATCCTATCTCCTGGGTAATATTCAACTAGTCTAAGACCTTCCCACGTGGCTTCAATAAGTTGCTTAAATTTCTTATAGTAGCCACTAAGATAGTTTAGCTGGTTCCGGAAGTGCCTCGATGACGTGGGCCCATCGACATTGGCCCTAACGTACTCCTCATTTAAAACTTTTTCGTCCGTGATCAAAGGCGCAATTTGAGGAAGGATGTTAATTGCTTGCAGTTTAATCTCTTGAATTCTCGCTTTTGAAATGACCTTTCCTGTATTATCAAATAGAACTGCATGAAATTTTTTTTCTCCGGCAAAATATATTTTGACTGTGATGCCGTTCATAAACTCGGCCGTTATTGTGGCAGGAGGTTCACCGTATTGATAGAATATGTTTTCATATGAGAAATCAATACGCAGTAGCGATGGCGATACGCCACTATAGGAGACGGGGATTTCAAGCCAGTCAGGAACTGGTCTATAATTGGACGTCTTGAATCTGTTAACTGCAAGCGATAGCAATCGCAAGGACTCAATTAGTGTTGATTTGCCAGCATTGTTCTTACCGACAACTATAGTCAAAGACCGGAAATCAATCTGGTGCTTTTGAAATCCTCGGTAGTTTTCTATCATTATTGATTTGAGCATTTCGGTAATGATTTTTTCGACCCAAGAGACCTTTAAATAAAGGCCCAAGCCTTGCTCATTTAAATCCTGTCAGATAGGGCTTAATTCAAATATAACGTAAGAAAGAAGGATTCAAAAATTGTCTTAAGAGTTTACCCCAGAGGGCTCTAGAGATAGGTCGACTTAAATAGAAACTAAATAACCCCATATTCGATCTTAAGCAATTCATTACTGACTAATTCCATACCCGCTCGTGTATCCAACAGATCGATGGGTATTTCGTAATTTAATGCTGGGATACAAGCCCTCATCCATTTCATAAAGGATTCTTCGTTGTTATCAAACACCATCAGGCCGTTGTCATACACCTCTGCAAGCTTAAAAATAGATTCAGCTATTAGCGGCGAAAGTTCATTGTCTAGCTTCCATCGGTCGTAAGTTCTTACTGAAATCCCCGCGATCACTGCCGCTTGTTTTTTTGAGAGCCTAAATTTCTTGGCAATAAATTCTAAATGTAATTTTCGTAAAGGCCATTGTTGAATTATTCGGAACGCACCCCGAAGGCCAGTTGGGTACTCAAATTCTTTCCTGTATTTCTTGGAAAGTTTCGTCAAAGCTTTTTTGGGTTCAACCTGACTGGTCAGAGCTTTAAAGATAGTCTCAGCGTCCCTCCTAGTAAGTAAATTTCTCTTACTCATAGTCGAATTGTTTCTTTCAATGACATGGAGAGTCACAGTTTAATGTCGTCGAGATTGTCACGTGTGAGCGAAAAACTGCTCGCAAAGCAATTTCTTTCGCGTTCCTCGTAGTTCCAGGAATCAAATGGAATATGTTTTATTACTTCTTCTAAAATAATGTCCCTCTCCTTGTCGATGGTTTGAAACTGGTCTATTAAGATTGAGACCCTTTTATTCTTAATCTTTAGAGTTGGGCTAAGCCAATGAAATTTCAGGACTTTTTCAGAAATAAAGTGAACCATACAAGAGCCTAAGAAGGAATCTGCCGACCTTAAGTAGCTATCAAGCTTGGCCACTTCAATTCGCGGCAAGTTGTCAAAGTAAATCCCGTAGACGTTTTCACAAGTCATAAAAGCTTTTCTTGCCGATCGGCTGAAACTTGCGCTATTTCCCAACGGGAAAATAATTCGGTCCCTGATTCTTTCTCCCGCGTTTCTCGTCCACAGTTCTGTCACAAAGGTATGAGTTCGTTGTGTACAAGTCTTGACATAGCCTTGAAGCACGGATTGAATGAGCGGATACCGAAATGCCGACGATCCGTCGCTTTCATTCTTAGCGATTTCGGTCTTGAAATAAAATACAGTTTTCATGTCAAAATGGTTTAGTATCGGAATTGATTTTTGCTTTAAGAAACCTTCTGATCTTTTCCTTGATTTCAGGTGTAAGCCTTTGTTGATGGCGTTTCGCTTGCTCCAGATTTCTTTCAAGTAAAACCTTACTTTCAGGATTTTCTTTTTTTCATAATCAATACGCTATGGTTTTTCCTTCTCCTTCACAACTTCCTTAAGCGCAGCAAATGCTTTCTTCAACGCCGCATTCGGTTTTTTTTGTTTTTCCAAGATATCCATAATTGATTTGAACCTTTTTTCGGTGAGGTAAATCACATTTCGTTTTGCCAATTTTTTCGGTTTCATATTAAATTTTGTTTTTCAAGTTTTGATTCAAATTGCACAATATCATGTTCAGCTTGAAGGCGGATCCAATACATGGGATCCATATTCAGCGCCTCCCCTATCCGGATAGCCAGATCAAAATCTATTCGGTTTACTCCCTTCATCACATTGTAGAGTCTCGGCGGGTTCACTTTAATCCACTTAGAGAAGCCCGCTAATGTCCAGTTCATTGGTCGAAGAAAATTATCAATCAAATGGTCAACTGGGAGAAAAGTTTCCCTTTTGTCAAACAAGGGTTTTCTTATCTGATCAATCTTCTTTAGTTCTAATTGCAGATTCTTTTCGGCGTTGGCCGCGTAATGACTATTCTGTAATTCTATCCAATGAAGTGAGGAACCCTTAAACAGTCTTGACAGCTGCACCATCATGGTCAGGGGCATTTCCTTTTTTCCAAGAAGAATCTGAATAAATGCTTTTTTGGTCATGCAAAAAAGGCGGCTCCAATCTTTTGATGTGAGTTCCGAAGGCTTGATATATATTTCATTCAGAATAATTCCGGGGTGCTGGTTTATTTTAATGGATATTGGATTCCGCCCAACACTTCTGGACGTTGGAATTGCACTAAAGTAGTCGCCGGCAGAAACAGAAGTTACCTTGTTAATGATATTAGATTTTAGAACTTGCTGGATCTCATGCCGAGATTGAATATCGAGCCAATATTTTGTTCCCGTTCCAAATGCGGCACCAAGCTTGGCGGCAACCGGGGGGCTTATACGCGTTTTTCCATGAACAATATCACGTAATCCATACTTATCTATTTTCGCCCTCCTGGCAAGCGTGGATATGGTGATATCAAATGGTTTAATGAATTTAGTTAAAAGGATTTCTCCGGGTGAATTAACATCGTGATGCTTGAGTGGAACAATCGGCTCGATGGGCCTAATTGCACCACGGGATATCCTTTGTCTTATGTTGAGAAATTGGGCAAACTCCCATTCCGTTTGAATGTCGATCCATAACCGTGGAGAGGTATAGGTTGCAGCACTTAATTTAAAAATAGAGGGGATTGAGAAGGACTGGCCCTTTAGGAAATATCCGAGCCTGAACCTGCTCATGTTAATTGACTTGGCAAAAGTCGCCAGAGACATCTTTCTTGGCAATATGAAATACCTCAGCAAAAGCTCTCCTGGGGAACGTAGCGGTCTTTGATGGTCTATTTTCATATTTTAATATGGCAATTCATATTTTCGTTTGACGATCTTAAAGAAGAATTTGCCTCTTGGATCCTTGATGGAAAACCTCTGGCACCAGAGATTTACCTGCTCATCAACAATAAAAAATAGAAATTGGGCACGACCTTCGGTTTCTAAAATAAGCCCGAGCAAATAAAAAATTGGGTCCAGCATCAGGTGATGACAATGGTCGATGACTATTAAAATGGATCGCTTCAGGTCTTTAATGAAAGAAATGATAGACTGGATTGTAATTTCGTGGTACCCTTTACTGGACGTGCGAGATTCCGGGTTGATTTGAGAAAGAATTTCCTCATATAAATGTGCCATAGAACAAACAATTCCCATGCGTACATAGACGCATTTGTATTTGGCGCGCATGTGCTGGTAGATCCTGAATCCATGTTGAAGGTCATCCTTTCGGACAACGAGAGCCGGACCGGTAACGGCTGAGTCATTTATGATTAAATGAATCGCTTTCTTCCAATGTGTTTTCGAATAGGTTTGGTCGAGTTTCATTTTGTCTTCAATTTCGGGAGCATCTTTTTCAGCGCCGGATTCTTAGCCAGAATTCTGCCGGCATGTTCTTCGATATAGTTTTCCAAATACGGTTTGATCGTACCATAGCCCGTGGCCAGAGCGTGCCATTGAAGCACGATGACTGCATTTCTGGAGAGGTCCACGTTGCGTCGGAGTTTTTCCTGTTTCCTTTTGTCACTCATTTTCGATTCCTGTTAAAAATTTGAATTCCGATTTACATGCAGAGGTAATTTTAATTCTGGTTCTCATGAATTATTCTCTTTTGTTTTTATGGTAGAATAAAGATTAATTTATAGTTCCTTATAAATTTCAGCTTGCTACTTTTGTCCTCATGTCCCGACCACTACCCGCTCGTTCAAATGCCACCTCTCCTGCCCCACTGGCAACAACCACCGAGGTCTTAAGCGACTACGAGCAGTGGCTCCTTTTGCACTACGGTTCGGTCGGTACCTATTTAGACCATGCCAAATCCTTTTTAAAGCGTTTTAAACCCTCCGGAACACTTGCCCGGCAGTTGGATACCTTTGCCGCCGCCAAGAGCATTACCGGCCGTTCTATACTCAAACGCTTCGGTCGCTTCCTAGAGGAAAAGAAAATCAATTCCATCAAAAAGGATTTTCCTGTTGATCCTCTGCCCCGTGGAAATGTTTTCGTAAAATTGTACCTGCTCTCTCAAAAAGATCATCTTAAAAGTGAAAGGTCCCGTTCCACGTATGCCACTGTGCTCAATAATTACTTCGAAGAAATTCACCAGCTCAAGCATTGCGAGAAGGTGACTGCTGAGCGGTTTATCTTTTCCAAGGATCATTCTGATTTTACTGCAAGTCTATACGCCTCAGTGCTTCGCAGTTTTGCTCGATGGGCCCTGTCTTATCTTGAAACCCCGGATGAAGAGCTCTCCAGGGAAGAGCGAAAACTTAAAGCTGGCCTGTCTGTATGCAGCAAACGTTCACTGCGTGACGTGGCTTCAATAAAATCTCCGCTCAAGAAGAAGAGAGGTTTTTATAAGGAAAGCCTTTCGCGAAGTGAGCGCGACAAGATGCTCAAAGTGGCCGACTCTTCGTTTGATCGGGCAGTACTGACGCTTATGTCCTGGAATGGCCTTCGCCCAATTGAAGTGGAACGACTCACCGTGAAGGACATCGATCTCAAACGGTGTACCCTCAAAATCTGGGGGAAAGGGCGCACCGAAAAAAGCAAAGAGGTTATTGCTCTGTTCCCAACCACCCGAAATTCACTTCGCTCCTACCTGCAAGAATCCAAAGTAAAAACCGGACAGCTATTTCCCCGTCTGAACTATAAGAAGATTCATGAACTGGTGTTGAGGTACCTGGGAAAAATAAAAGTACTGCAAAAGCGGGGGCCGTTTTCACCGCACAGTTTACGCCACACCGCAGGCCAGCTCCTTTACGATCAGGGTATTCCTTTAGAATATATTCAAAGAACGTTGCGCCATTCGTCCATGGCTTCTACGTTAGTCTACACTGAAAAAGCAATCGAGCGCTCCTACTTTAAAAAAATGAGAAACATACGATAAGGCCTAGTCATTTTCGTATTCCCGAGCTTCGATTATTTTGTCAACGTCAATTTCAAGTTCCGCGATGGTCTTGAGTTTTGCATCAACAATTATTTTCGTCTCTGCTGGAGTCAATTTTCTTTTCGTACAATATTTTGAAATGTCACCAGGCGTCAACCCAGGCAGCGGGACCCATGATTGAAATCGGCGGTAGAACTCACCAACCCCAGCAACACCCTTTTCACGTGCCTTCTCAAGCCGCTTTTTAAATGCCGGCGGGGCAATAAAAACCAGCGCGGTCGTTGATATCGTTGCGTCCCGAATTTCCTGAAAGAAAGACAACTGCCTAAAACTCAAATGTGTGCAATCGTCAATGCAGACTAATCGTTTTTCCTTTGTTACGGTTAGAAATCGAGATATCTCTTTGACCATGTCCCAGTTTGAGGTATACGAACCAGGTGGTTGGCCAGTCATCAAAAAGACCATCTCAGACAGCACGTTGCGCATGCCGTAGGATGGGCCAATCTTCATGTAATAGCAAAAAGGGCGGCCGATAATGTAACTGGCAAGACCAGTACTTTTTCCATTCCCTTCTTGTTGTTGAAGGTTAATCATCGCTGACTTTCGCATTGCTCTGTCGAGGGATACTGTGATTGAATCCTGGATTGAAAACTCCATGATTTTTCGTGAGAATAGGTACCTGAGGTACTCCATCGAATTGATGTCAAGATATTTTTGTTTCATCTCTTACGTGCTGCTTTTCTTAGTCATGTTGAACTTTAATGTTTGAAATATCAACTTCGCCTTTCTCTTTTTTCTTCTTTCGTTTCATGCCCTTGAGCATTCCTCGCAAAATCTTTGCCTCCAGATTCGGCGTCGTAATCCCATAATCGTCGGGCAGCCCATTAGCGATGTTCTTGTTCTGTTTTCTTTTCATCACCCGGTAGGTGTTGACATTGCGCACCGCTTGCCGGTGGATTTTCAGCACATCTTCCATATTGGCTTTGGTGAGCACCAGTGTTGGTTTTATTTCCCCAATAAACTTCCAGGTAAACCGCTCGAAGAGGTATACCTTACTCATGTCTTCCAGGTTGTAGAAAAATTTTACCATAGAGTTTTTGTACTTCCAGAAGATAGTGTCCTCATATATTTGGAACGTATAGCAATACGTGTCTCCTTTAGGCACTGGGGTGTTCATCAGGACAATACTGCCATCATCGTGGATCCACTTCGTCTTCGTATCCCAAAATAAAAATGGCTCCATCCAATGCTCAAAGGCAATAACGTTTTTGGATTTGTACATTCTGAAGAGCTCGGAAGGGGTCGACTTACGCAGCACTTTCATGGAAATTTGTGTTTTTTTCGATGATCATTTCAGCAAATTGTTTTCGGAAATTCTCTTCGGTTGGAAATTTATCCTTATGAATCCACATTTGATTGAGAAACTCCTGCGAGGGATTCCCTACTTTATAATGCCTCCGGCTTCGCGAATCCGCCCCTTTGAAAAAGTCTTTTTCAGAACAGACTTTTAGTTGAAAGGAACCAAGCGTCGCCTCCATCTCGGCACGGAATGGAGCATACCCTGGTGGACCTGGTGGGAACTCAATCCCTAGATTCATCATTTTTTTCTTAAAGCGTTTAAACAAGGGACGTCGATAGTACGGATCGCGGTCAAGGAGTATTGACAATGGCATCCATCCAACCTCGTAAAATGCCATTCGAAAGGCTGCCAACGCAATCTTTTCTCTGTCAGGATCGAGTAGTCGGCCAAGAGCCCAGCCAACGATTTTTCGCGAAAATGTATCGATAATTATATGCGAAATTAAAATGATTGGCTCACCACTCAGTGCCCTCACGTAAAATTGAACTTGATAGAAATCCGCCATATATTGTTGCCCTGGGGAAGTGGCCAGGGCCCTTTCTAATTTTGGCATTGAATTCATTCGCGATGTCGATAAGCCATTTCGTTCATAATGAACCATGTTTTTTAGCTCAGGATCATTTGGGATAAATTTCTTCACTGAACTGACATCAATTTTGACTTTGAATTCTTTTTCTACCAGTCGAACAATTGCTGGGTATGTTAAGTGGGTGCCTAGTTTATCTTTGATAAAGGCCCTAATTGGTCCAGTAAGTTTTACTTTGTAGTCGCGAGGAACTCCCTTGGAAGCGCTTACCAGTTTTGATTTGATCGTTCCATCTTCTGCCTCTTTAATCACTCTCCAGAAATATTGAGCGTTCCCTAATTGCAGGATGGGGTCACATCCTTCCATAATTTCTTCCAATATAACTTGCCAATAGGCTTCGTAGATCATGGCCCTATTCCATTTCTCATGTTTCATCTTGATCACTTCCTCCATCAATGCGTGAGATTGGGCGTAAGGTCTTCGCTCCTTTACATTAGGAAAATCGTTGATGTACACTTTCAGGCAATGGGCATAGTGATGATTGTAAACAGCTTCCAATTTGGATTTTATTTGTTGAGCTGTAAGGCTCATGTATTGTTCTTCCATGAGTTTCTCATTTGCTCGTAAAAGAGAAAGCATTTCACCGGGGTCTTGTGGAAGCCCAAGTTTATTTAGTGAATTTGGAGATGCCGTTTCCCAGTTTATGAAAATTGCACTGACATCAACAAAATAACTCCAGAGATTCGACTCGTGGTTATTGTTTTTTATAATCCCATTTTGGATTGTCTTTTTGTTGAATTTCAAAACAGTTATCATGAGCCCAACGGAGACAAAAAGATCAACCGAGTTGCTCAACAATTTCTTGACTGAGAAATATCTCTGTGTTTCCCAAAGTGTCTTTGCTCTTGATCCTGAAATAACTGGTTTCATTTTTAATTGGTTTTCTCGGCTATAAATCTTTCGACAGGAATAGCATTGAAAATGTAAGGAACACCTGAAACATGGAGGAGATTCCCGATCGGGAAAAACTTCTCTGTTCGGAGAAGGTAGTGACTATTTGATCCTTCAATTTTTGTTTCAGTAATATTCATGATTGAAATGTTGCAAGGTTACTTGGCGCCGTTTTAAAACTGTTCCTTCCTTAATCAGTGACTTAAAGACAGGCAATTGAGCGACTCAATCCCGATCGATTATCTAAATGATTCATATATTTTATTACCTTCGTTACAACCAAACAAAAACAACTTAATGCATCATAGGAGCCTAGCCTGTTTGAAAATGGGCGATCCAGCGTACCCGAAAAAAACACTTTATTACTTGCAATTGGTCGATTTACACCCGATTATTTTTCCAATCGGGTGTAAATCAGGTGAAATATCGGGTGAAGTATCGGGTGTTTTTCAGGAAGGAGACCTATCTTTACGGACTAGGGTGGTCTTCTCCATTCTAAACTACGCCCGTGGCAATAGAACAGGACGACGATTTTTTGGAGTTTCTCGTGGATAAGCCGAGTTACAAATCTAGGGTTCAATACTTGATTGAAGTCGAGGGATTAGAGATCAGTGATTTACTCGAATACTTCCACGTTGATCCTAAAACATTTTACGATATCAGAACAGGCAAAACCAAATCGCCACGGGAACCGTTCCCCACGAAACTAAAGTCTCTTGAAAGCAAGTTAAAATCTAAGAGAGAGGAAATAGGTAAGGATAAGGCTATCGAAAAAGACTCCGGCGTTGGTCTGATTCGTCGGAATCAGACTGAAAAATATCTATATTATCTTAGTGTAATGTTGTATCAAGCGCCTGAGTCAAAACAACGAATAATTTTAAGATTCGCGTATGATACAGTATACTTAAAAAGAGATGGCAATATAAAGGAAGAGATCATGCGCGAATTAAACATTAAATAATTTTCGATTGGCCGCTCGAAACCTTTCATCCTTTTGGTCTTTTTCGCAAGAAGTTCAACCGCAGAATTGTGTGTTGATAGCTGGTTACAACACATCGGCAAATATATCGACAGGTAACACAAAACTTCAGCACATTCATTTTCCAAGGTGACGTGCGAAAATTAATATAGGCGCTGTAATTGATTCGGGCGATATTTAACGGAACAAATTCCAGGAGGCTATCCATTCTTCCACTATTGATTCTATCTGGTGAATATTTTAGAAGCGTACGCACCAGGCATATCTTTCCGGAAACTGCCATTGAATCGTTCGATGAAAGCGTTCCGCGTTGGCTTGCCGGGTTGCTGCGAGAAAAAGTTGACGATACTGC
>Ga0075019_10002657_pt1 | contig 10191 bp, 8 predicted proteins | sample ColStrG_CSR_2013_FD_71473 | JGI IMG/M metagenome (GOLD analysis project Ga0075019, IMG submission 71473) | Freshwater sediment microbial communities in response to fracking from Pennsylvania, USA - Cold Stream Run_MetaG_CSR_2013 | ecosystem: Environmental > Aquatic > Freshwater > Creek >...
CATAGCGCAGCATCCTTTCCTGGCGCTAAAATCACTAAGGAGAATCATGCCCCGGGTAGAGGTGGAAAGCCGCAAGCCACTCCACGTGTTCCTCGGCCATGCTTCGGACGACAAGCCTGCCGTTCGGAAGCTCTATGTCGATTTAGGATCGGCAGGCTTCGATCCGTGGCTGGACGAAGAGAAGATTCTGCCCGGGCAGGACTGGGACAGGGAGATCCGAAATGCGGTGCGGACGAGTGACGTCGTGCTCGTCTGCGTGTCCAAGTCGATCAACAGGGCGGGATACCTTCAGCGCGAGATCCGTGTCGTTCTCGATGCCGCTGATGAGCAGCCCGAAGGAGTGATTTTCCTGATCCCTGTCCGGCTGGAAGAATGCGACGTTCCGGACCGTCTACGCCGGTGGCAATGGGTCAATCTTTTCGAAGAAAACGGCTATGGGAAGCTGCTGCGCGCTTTACGGACACGGGCAGGACTCCCGGGCGCGGCGGTCTCCGGGCAGCCACCACAGGCTGGTCCCAGCGACACCGCGTCGATCCAGATTCACCTGTTCGACGGCGGCGGACGGCCGCTGGCGGACGGGAGCCAGGTGCTCGTCAGGTTGTTCGACGGATTGCAGCGGCAAGTGCTGAGCGGCTTCTACCCCGGTCCGAGTATTCTCCTTGCTGGCGTGCCCAGGTTCAACAACTACCGCGATCATTACAGCCTGATCGCCGGTCTCAACGGCTACCGGAACGCGGGTTTTACGCCGCTGATCGTCCGGGGTGGCGAAGCGGTCAGCATTTTTCTGATGCTCGTTCCCGAGAACGCGGGGTTCGACTTTCGGGCGGCCCGGTGGTCTGATATTCGATCCACGACACCCTCGTTTTTCTGGCTGGTCTGCCACGGGTGCACGGACCGCGGCGCCGCTCAGGACCGGTATCAGCAGCTTCTGGAGGGCCAGCCCGCAGCGTTGGCGCATCTGCTCAATTCCTTTGCGATCATGACCAACCTCAACTTTCCCGGTGGCAGTTTGGTCGCCTACGTGAAGGAATTGGTATGGGACGATACCATGCAGCCGGCGCACTACTTCGCCTACGCCGACACCGGGTTGATCCAGCAGATTGAACAGGCGGTAGACCAGGGAGCTTTTGCCACGCAGATCGGGGCGGAGTTCTTTCACCCCGGGGCCAGCCGCAGCTTCCGGGAGACCCGCGGGGGCGAAGCGAGCCTGCTGTTGACGTTCTACGAGGATGATTCCCAGGTGATCGACGGCATCGACTGCGCGCGCATGCAGGTGGAATTCGACTACTCCCGGGATCTTTCCGCCCATGCCCTGCTGGAGGTAATGCCAAGCCAAACGGCTGTTGTTGCGGACCCGCGCAGCGTATATGCTCTGCGGTGGATGGCTTGGCGCAATCTCGGGGCGCCTGCCTTTGAGCCGCCGTATGCGATCCGCTGAACTCGGGTCGGCAGCCCTCCTTCGAGCCTGATCCGCTCTCAGCCCGTGACCGCCGGCTCGTACGGCGGCGCAGCGCAGAAGTTAGCGGATAGAACCCTCGGACGACTGGACCGGCGAACCCCAGGAAGCCTTCCCGAACCAGGTTGGAGGTGGGCCAGACCCGGGCTAGACGGTAGGCCTGGTGCATTCGTGAAGTCCTGTAAGATAATGCCCCATGCGAACATGGGAACCAGCCTGTCTGGTAATCGAAAAGCCCAGCCGCTCCAGAGCCTTGAGTGCTTCGGCTCCAGAGATGTCTCGGGGCAGTTTCACGCTTGAACCAGGATGGGGTCGCTCACGAAGTGGCTGCGGTCTCTACGAGGACCAGCGCCTTCGTCAAAGTGAACTGAGACCGCTTCCGTGATTTGCTGCTGCAAATCGCGGAGATCTTGTCCTTGCGTCGTGATGCCCCCCGCGCCATCCGGATCGTCCCACCATGCCAGTTCCTCCCGATCGATACATCCGTGACACGCCGTTCTGTCACTTGAACCATAAAGTGGCCGAAGTCCGCTCCCAATCCCTGTGTTTGCGTCGGCCGTCTGCACAATTCAGGTGCCATTGAACCATATCGTGGCCGCGAGTACCCGGTTGGAAGCATAAGATGGCCGGAAGTCGCCTGCATCGTTGCTGCGTCGGCGGCGATTCGAAACGCACCAACAAAACTATTGCATTCTACCTGTATGTGCGCCATACTGCGCACATACAATGCCGAAGCACGAAACGCCGGAGGAAGTCAGACGGTGGTTCCTGTCAACCGTCCAGAAGATGTGGCCCGTCGCCGAAGGGTCGCTCTCACTTCGCAAGAGTCCATGCGTTCGGAAGAACTGCCAGGCATGCGCGAAGGGTGAGGGACACCAAAGCTACATTCTCTATGGTCGAAGCGAGGGCCGACGGTCGTCGGTGTATGTGCCGGACGCCCTGGCACCACAGGTTCAAACGGCCATCGACAATGGCCGGGAACTCCAGCAGTTAATGAGTGAGGCGGGGGTACGCTACGTGAACGCATTGAAAACGGCGCGCCGCAAACCTTGATTTGGCACCCTCACGCCGGAACAGGAGGAGGCAACAGTGCTGAGCCGGGACGATCTGTTGACGCTATACCAGCGTCTTGGTCTCTCAGATGAGGCCCGATCAATCATCGATCAGGTTCGCTTCTCCGACCCCGCACGCCGGGTCCGTAGCGGCCGCGGCAACGTGAGCGGACGATATCCCAGCAAGAAGATGGGGGTAACGATCCAGTTCGAAAGCCATCGGGTCGAACTGGCCGCCATCTACGAGATGGAACACGATGCGCATGTGTTGGAGTTTTTCGATCAGCCTCCATCGATAAAGCTGCTCCTACGACAGTGCGAATGGCAAAGGCATGGGGGTGGTCCACACACCAGACTTCCTCGTGATCCGCGACGACGCCGTTGGCTGGGAGGAGTGGAAGACGGAGGAGGACCTCAACCGGCTCGCCGAACACAACCAGAACAGGTACCAGCGCGATGAGACAGGGCGATGGCGCTGTCCGCCTGGCGAAGCGTACGCCTCGCAATCCGGACTTTACTATCGAGTTCGGTCGGAGCAAGAAATCGATTGGATCTTTCAACGGAACATACAATTTCTCGAGGATTAGCTGGCGCGCGAGTGTCCGGCGTCGGTTTCCGAAATTGCCGCGCAGAATGGGTACGCGAACGCCGGCTGCATCAGGCTGGAATTCCCCGATCTTTGTCGGGCCATCGGGCAGAAGATCGCTCAACGGAAGGAAACCGAAATGAACGGAAAGGGAGAGATCCTGAAAGCGGCGCTGGAAGAAGATCCGCCTCTCACAGCGGAGCAGATGGCCAGAAGGTTGGGTTTCGGGTGTCCTGGAGTTCTGCGGCGAAACTTTCCTGCGCAATACCAAGTGCTTCTTGAGAAAAGAACGGCCTACGCGGAAGCCCAAAGAAAGCAGCTACGTTCTGACCTGATCAGTGCCTTGGCAGAGAACCCGGCACCGACTGTTCCCGCTGTGTGTCATCGGCTTGGTATATTTACGACTCGGGTTTACTGCCTGCATGGGGACTTGGCGCGCGCCATTGCGGCCAGACCTTCGAGGGAGCGCGCCGAATCGATGGAGCGGCGGCGCGAGTTATTGCGCATCGAGGTATCTGCCATCGTCAAAAACATGCTTGACCGTGGGGAGCGCCCCGTTGAGGCTCGTGTACGAAAGATGCTTAGCGCAGAGTCTCTGAAGGCGCGGAGAACGCTCAGCCGGTGTTTGAATGAGGCAATCTCATGAACCCGCGCTATTCCTCTCGCAGGGCCGACATGGGATCGGTCTTAGTTGCCCGCCGCGCCGGCAGGTAGCACGCCAGCATCGCCAGGCCGGCCAGGAACAGGGACGCCCCGACGACCAGAAATGGATCGTAGCCGCGTCGGCCGAAGGTCCGCGCCAACACGTCGCTGTAGGCGGAAAAGGCGCGCGAGATAGCGAGCGCGCCGCTGAAGCCGAGTGCCGAGCCCACCACCACCAGCGCCGTCCCTTCCCTCAGCACAAGTCCCAGGACCTGGCGGCCGCGCGCGCCCAGGGCCATCCTGATGCCGATCTCTTTCCGTCGCCGCGCCACCGCGTAAGTCGTGACTCCGCCCAAGCCAATGCAGGCCAGCAGCAGGGCGAAAACGCCCAGGACCTCGAAGATCCCGGCTTGCCAAGCGACCAACCAGTTCATCCTGTCGAGGTCTTCGCGCAGGGTGTGGGGGTTGTAAACAGTGAGATCGGGATGGAGCGATGCCAGTTGAGTCCGCACGGCCGCCAGAGTGCCCAGGCCCGCCGTGCCGCGCACCAGGAGCGTGGCGCCCAGCGCCGGGTTCTTGCGAAACTGCTCGGCTGTTAGCGGCAGAAACACGGTAGCCACTGGTTCTGTTATCCCAAACCCGAACTGTACGTCGCGCGTGAGGCCAACCACCGTGTAGCTTGCTTCCCCCTCGCGGATCGTGCGGCCAATCGGGTCTCGGCTGCCGAACAACTGGCGCGCGGCGGTCTGATTGACGATTGCCGGTATGGCCGCACTGCCCTTTGGCGCCGTTGCATCCGATTGCTGCTCCCGGCGATCGAACTCGCGCCCGCCCACCAGAGGTACGCCGAGGGTGGCGAAGTAATCAGCCCCGATACGCTCCCGGAAAACTGCGATCAGCACTTGGCCGCTCTGGCCTTCGCCCTCGGACGACGACACTCGGGTGTTGGGCCGATCGGCCATCAGGCCGGAGAATGGTGCGCTGCCGGTCAACGACACGGCGCGAACTCCGTTGACGCGCGATAGCTCGCCCGGCAGTCCCGCAAAAAGCGATGCCGCTTCCTCGGCGGAATGACCGTCGCGTACCGGGTCAACCGAAAGAAGGTTGAGGTTCGCGATTGGAAAACCGGGATCGCGGCGGGTGTTGCGCGTGTAACCCGCGACCAGATAACAAATGACCAGCAGGAGCATCAGGGATGCCGCCATCTGGCAGACCACAAACAGATTGCGTAGGCCGAAACGGCGATAGCTGCGCAACGGCGCCTGCGCACCTTCTTTCAGCGTGAGACCTATGTCAACGCGCGCCGAAGATAGCGCCGGCGCCAGTCCGAAGCCTACGCCCGCCGCCAGCGCGATCGCCAGCGTGATCGCAAGCACTTGGAAATCGGGTTCAACGTGGATCTCCGAGAAATTCCACGAAGACGCCGGCAGCGACGAGATCGCGTGTGTGATCCAATAGGCCAGCACGATGCCGACGAGTCCGCCGGCGAAAGACAGAAGCACGCTTTCGGTCAGGAACTGCCGGACCAGGCGCGCCCGGCTGGCCCCAATCGAGAGCCGAACGGCGATTTCGCCCCTTCTCTGGCTGCCGCGCGCGAGCTGTAGACTTGCCAGGTTCGCACACACCAGCGCGAGGACCAGTGCCCAAAGGACCATGACTAAAGTCTTCGCAAACGCGCGCTGCTCGGCTCTCATCATCGCAAAGGTGCCGGCCGGCATCAATTGAACCACCTGGCCGTTGCGATCGCGATCGGGTTGGACTCCGCCTTCTCGGTCGAAGTTGCGGGTCGTCGCTTCGAGAGTTGCTTCCGCCCTAGGCATTGTCACACCAGGTGCAAGCCGCAACACCACGCGAAAAATCTCGAGGTCCCGCCGATTGAGGGGATCCCCACTGAGTTCGGGAGCCACTGAAGCGCCGCACGTTACCGGTACAAACAGGTCCGCCGCATAGGCTGGCCAGATCCCCAGAAAGTTCTTCGGGCCGATACCCACTATCGTTGCCATCCGGCCATTCAGCCGCAGCCTCCGTCCCACTGCGTGCGGGTCCGCGCCCAGTTGCGTGTGCCAGAAGCGATCGCTGACCACTACCACGGGCGCCATGCCAGGCTTTTCCATCTCCGGTGCGAATAGCCTTCCCGACGCTGCCGTCACCCCCAAGGTGGAGAAATACTCAGGCGAAACCAGGTGTCCGGAAAACCGTTCCGCCCGGGCGGTCCTATCCCCGGTGAACGCCACTGCGAAAGGGACTGGTCCCAGGAAAGCCGTGGCCGCCACCGCCGCCTGATGCTGATCTCGATAGCGTTCGAAATACGGGTAGGAAACACCGCTTCGAATGGTCACCAGCCCCGCGGGATCGCGCACGCCGGGAGGCGGGCTCACCATGGACTGCATTTCGCTGAAGAACGCGCAGCACATACCAATGCCAACACCCAGCGAGAGAATCGCCACGGAAGTGAAGCCTGGGGATTTGGCGAGCATCCGCAACGCATAGATGACATCCTGACGGATCTCATGCAGGTACATGGCGGGCAACCGAATCGCGATATCGGCAAGGAGCCGTGCCAGCCCAGGCACCCCGTACCGCCGCCAGACCTCCGGTATGGCGTCCTCACCCAACCTGTCGAGATCCTCGCCATACAGCATTCGGAATTCGTTGGGGTATGCGCTCGCCATGCGGCGATAGAGACTCAGCCAGAGGTTCAAAGGCGAACTCATCAGTAGGACTCCTGCTTGCGTTTCCTCTGCACCATGCGGAGCATCTCTTGCAGCCGCTCGCATTCCAGGTCGAGCACCCTTCGTCCCAGCCTCGTCAACTTGTAATAGCGGCGGCGTGCGTCATCCAGTTCCGCGACCGGTCGCTCATCGGACTCTTCAATCAGGCCATTGCTGATGAGACGTTGCAGAGTGCCATAGAGGGTGGCAGGCCAGATGCGCACTGCTCCATTCGTCCGCTCCAGGACTTCCTGCATGATGCCGTAGCCGTGTTGCTCGTTGCCGACCAGCGAGAGCAGAATATGGAACGAGTTGTTGTGCAGCGGAAGAAAACTAACAGGACCTTTTTCTCTCATTACAATTATATATATGCCAACATATATATCGATGTCAAGCCTAGTTTGCAGCTTAGTTTGCTCCAGCATATGCTGCGGTGGTTGCCAATCCAATCCGCTCTGAACCCGCAGCGGCCAGCCCTCTGCAAACGCCTAAGGTCCGTCGCAGGCGCGTATCGTTTAACCGATCCAGCTATGGGTGGTTTGCCGGTGGAGCGTCAGAATCGCCGGCCACATTATGGTTCAAAACGGCCATTTTATGGTTCAAGTCACGCCGTTCAGATCGCCACAACCCTGTACATCGCCAGCGTCGACTTTACAAAGCGATGTTTCGTGATTACCCGAACCCCGACCTTCCCGTACCGCTCCGCTGAACAGGCACCAGATTCCGCCAGGATCCGGCGGACCGCCGGCGCGATTTCTGGCCGGAAGAAGAATCCATCGAGGATTTTCTTAGGGCACTCCAGGAGTGGCGCGGCCACGACAGATCCCATCGCGCGGCTGCGCAGCTCAACCGTCCACTGCTGCGGGATCGCCGACTACCCCTCTCGTTGATGACCGAAGTTAAGTTGGAGCAATGGATCCTTTTAGCTTGGTGGAGAGCAGGATCGTGTCCAGCGGTTCCGGGAGTTCACGACGGGTTTCATCTATGCCTTCGTCACGCGACTTGTCCCGCGCCGCTCTCAGCCCGTGACCGCCAGTTCGTACAAGTACTCCACCTGCGACCGCACGGCGCCGTCGATCCCCTGCACCTTCGGATTGGCCGATTCAATCACGTAATACTCGTCGGGCGCGTGCGCTCCGTTGCCGTGTCCCAGACCGAAATGGCCGGCCGGCAGTTTCAGCGGCTCGCCCGTGAACACATAGCCCGGCCACGACCCCGCCAGCCGCGGCCAGAAAATCGGATCGAGCCCGTTGCGCCGGTAGACCGCCGCCTGGGCCTTGATCAGGGCCGAATCGGCCGGCGTCGTCGTGGGGTCGTAACCGCCCGTCATGTTGACTTCGATGTCCCCGAATCCCCGCTTCGCCAGGTGCGCCTTCAGCGCCGCCAGCGCGCCCGCGGCCGTCATGTTGGGCACCAGCCGCAGGTCCAGCTTGGCCACCGCCCGGTGCGGCAGGATGGTCTTGCCGCCCGGCCCGGTATATCCGCCCACCAGCCCCTCGATGTTCACCGTGGGCCGCCCGGCCAGCAGTTCCAGCGACTCCAGCCAATCCACGTCGTGAACCCAATGCTCCACGCCCTGCAGCCGCTTGGCCGCGTCTTCGCTCTCTCGCCGCGCCGCGTCCCGGATCAGGGCCTTTTCTTCGGCATTCAGCGGACGCGCTTTGTCGGCGTAGCCTTCGATGGCCGGCGTGTGTCCGTCGGACCCCACCAGGGTCGCCAGCGCCTGCACCAGGTGCCAGGCCGGGCTGTCCACCCGCGCCTCGTTGCTCGAATGCAGGTCCTTCTGTGGTCCGCGATGCCAGCGTTCCCCACTCGAAACCAGCTCCAGTTCGATCACCCCCTTGGCCCCCAGGTTAATGGTCACGGAGCCATCCAGTGCCTGCATCGGCATGGGCATGTAGACGCCGGAGCACTTGCCGAGCGCCGCCAGGATCTCCGGCCGCTGCACCACCTGCGGAAAGTGCGGCGAGCCGATCTCTTCTTCGCCTTCCGCCACGAAGACCAGGTTCACCGGCAGCTTACGCCCGGCGGCGCGGAAGGCGTGCAGCGCCGCCAGCCAGGTGGCTTCCGGCCCCTTCTGGTTAACCGCCCCGCGCCCGATCAGCACCTTCCCCAATCCGGGCTTATCGACCAGCGCGGCCGTGAACGGCGGCGATGACCACTCGGCCGGGTCCGCCTGTTTCACGTCGTACATGAAATAGATGCCGAACGTCCGCGGCGCGCCGGCGTCGAGCCAGGCGAAGACTCCCGGATGTCCGTCCGTGGCTACCTTCGTCACCTTGCCGAACCCGGCATCGCGCAGCAGGCGCATCATGTGGTCGCAGCCCTCGGTCATGCCCCGATTCTCCGCGGCAATCGATGGCTGCCGGATCCAGTCCTGAAGCCGCCGCACGGCTTCGTCGTGGCGTTTATCGATCTCGACCTGGATGGCCTTCAAGTCGGCGGCATCCGCCGCTCGCGCGCGCCGCTGGGCAGCGAATGCCAGCGAGGATGCGATGCTCCCTTCGAGGAAACGACGGCGGTTGACGGACGAATTCATGGATCTCCTCCAAAGGCACGATTATGCTTGGTAGGAGGAGCCCAGTCAAGGTCGGGGCGACTCCTACGATGGTTCCGAGTCGAAGCCGCCCTGAATCACCCCGGCGCGGATGGCATCGACATAGTCTTGCGTTTCCTGCATTCGCTCCACACAAGCGGCGCAGGCCAGCAGGTGTTCTTCGAGGATGGCCAGTTCCGATTCGTCCGTCACCAGGCCCAGGTAGTAGCGCTCCAGGTCATCGTCGCAAACGTGAGGCCAGTGGATCGGGCCGGCGGCACCGGCGTCCGCCTCCGTTTGTGGCCGCTCGAGAACCGCGTGCTCCATCATGCTTACCTTATCGGCCGTTTGCGGCCGGTCAGCGAGAAAAACTCGGACGAAATGTCCCTTTCGCCCGGGCTTTTAAGCGCTGCTCGCGACGTCGGATCCGCGGGTTATCCTCGAAGCCTAGCGCCGTGCGCGTCATCTCCAGCGCCATCCCGTAATTGCGCTCGCGATGTTCGTAGTGCTTGGCCAGTTCCTCCAGCGCGCGCACGCGGTAGGGATTGCGCGACGCCGCCAGTTCGGTGGCCATCGCCAGTGCGGCGTCGAGGCGGCCCGACCGCCGCTCCAGAGTGGCGATGTCCCACATCGTGCGGAAAAGCAGGTCGTCCGGCAGTCCCATGTCGATGGCGCGGCGAAAGAGTTGCAGCGCTTCGTCCAGCCGTTCGGCCTGCTGCATCCAGCGGCCCAACCCGATCAGGTCGGCGCCGTGGCGCAGTCCGTGGCCGGGCGGCCGGCCCTCGCCGGTGCGGAACGCAAACGGCACGATGGCGGTCAGACAGGCCAGCGAAAGAATGTCGGTGGCGTTGTGATCGAAGATCGGGATCAGCGGCATGGCGCGGCGCGACCGCAGGTAATCGAAGTAGCAGTAGGGAATCAGCGAGCCCGGCAGGTCGCCGTGGCGCTCCACGCCGAGCACGCGGTTTTCCAAATCCACCAGGCGGCAACTCTCGAGGCGCAGCTTCCACAAGCGGCGCGCGCCGAAGAGCAGGTCGAGGTGCTCCAGGCGTTCGAACGGGTGGCGCCGGCGCGCCATGCGGAAACGCGTTTCGAGCAGCGGCTGGTCGTACGCTTTGCCGTTGTAGGTGATCAGCACATCGAACGGCGCCAGGTATTCGGCCAGGCGCGCCAGCAACGATGCTTCTTCGCCGTAATCGCGCATGAAG
>Ga0075019_10002658_pt1 | contig 10191 bp, 24 predicted proteins | sample ColStrG_CSR_2013_FD_71473 | JGI IMG/M metagenome (GOLD analysis project Ga0075019, IMG submission 71473) | Freshwater sediment microbial communities in response to fracking from Pennsylvania, USA - Cold Stream Run_MetaG_CSR_2013 | ecosystem: Environmental > Aquatic > Freshwater > Creek >...
GGTACAGCCACTACCATAACGACATCACACCGGACGGCAAGATGGTGAGCGTAAAGCACGACTTCCCCATTTTTTGCAGTCACCCCTAAACCGCTTTCCGGGAGGGAGCCGAAATAAAATGCCGATCACGAACTGGGAGATCACCCTTGAAGATCACGACCTGCTCATGCAGGTCGCCGACCGGGCGCTGCGCGAACTGAACCAGTACCCCGACGACAAGCGCACCCTCGTCATGGACCTCAACGCCTGTCACTCGAATGGTTGCGCCCTCGACTTCGCGGGACTGCTGGCCGCACCCATGCTGGACTTCTCGCACGACATCTACGGCATCCGCAAGGCCATCAACCGTAACACCGGCAAGCTGAGCGAGGACTGCTTCATGCCCCGCTTCGCGCTGGCGAACCATGCAGGAGGCGGGCAATGAGACTCTACGAAGTTAGGCTCAGCTTCGAGTTCGCCGAGGGTGGCAGCACGATGGTCTTTCCTAACCTTGCGGCGGCACGGTCACGGGCCGTCGAGTTACTGAAGGAGCACATGCAGGACATGGTCGATACCGCCGACAGGCTCGATATGCCAGAGATCGACCGTGGCATCCCCGATCTGTCCGCTAAGATCGACCTCGTCGAGACGCCCCCTGTCACCAAGGAAGTGCTCTGCGACATCATCAATTCCAACGGCGGCTCTTACGTCAGGTCGAACCGCACCGTCATGACAATCGCACTTCCCGCCGGGGCCAAGCGCCCTGTCGTAAAGCGAGTCGAGAAAGGAGAGGCCCATGAAGGCCGAGCAGATGAATAAAATTTCCGCCCCCATCGGGGACGCTAAACTCCGTGGCAAGACCGTAGTCGTCAGCCTCAACTGCCTTGCGCCTGAGTACCGCGAGGGCGACCGGCGGCTGCTTTGCACGGAAGGCTTCGGCTGTGACCCGGCGCTCAGGGGTAAAGCTGTTTACGGCATCTTCCGGGGCGAGAGGGGTGTGCGCTTCGACCGCCGCGATCTCGAAGGTCTGGCCGCGCACCCACTCAAGGAGCAAGCCCATGGGTGACCGTGACCAGCCACTGCTTGAACTTATCGAACGCCTCGCGCCGGTGGCCTACCCTGCGCTGTGCGAGGAGTACCTGCCCACCTGCTGCATCGCCGCAGCGGCCATCCTGACGCGGGTCTTCCGTGAGTACGGCTACCGCGCCGAGGTGATCCCTGCTACCGTCCGAATCTACAACGCCGGGATGGTCAAGCTGCTCCGTGACCGTGTCCGCATCCCCGACGACGAGGAGCGGAGGGAGATGTTTTTCGAGCTTCACAAGGCGTGGGGAGTCGGCATCGTGCCCGCCAGCGCCAAGGTCAGTGCGCTTCAGGACCGGCGCGGCGGCGGCTACGGAGGCCACCTGCTGCTACGTGTAAACCGGTTTCTGATTGATCCCACCATCCGTCAGGCCGAGCGCCCCGACAAGGACATCAACCTGCCCGATATGCTGTATTACCCGCACGCCGAGGAGTTCGCACAGAGTGGCAGGCTGGCGGTCGAGGTCAACGGCTGTCATGTGTTCTACGACCGGATCGACGATATGTCCTACAGGTCCGCGCCCGACTGGAACCGGCGGTCAACGCCCTACCCCGAAACCGTGCAGAAAATAATTCAGCGCATCACCGCTAAACCTGTTTCCGCACAGGAGGTACTACCATGCCAGCCGTCGTCACCGACACCGTAGCCAGCGCCATCGCCAAGGCACTCAACGCCGCCGTCAAGGCCCACGACGAAGCCAACGCCGACACTCGCACCAACGGCACTCTCTGCACCGATTACCTGACCACTGCCGTAGCCAGCCTCAAGGGCGCACAGCTATGGATCAGGGAGCTACACGCCGAGGAGGCTCGCGATGCGCGAACCAAGCCCACGCGAGGTCTGTAAGAAGTGCGAGAAGGAAGAGGAGGGATAAGCCATGAGAGCCTTGATCATCGGACCCGACGAACAAGCGGCCATCGCCAAGGTGATGGCCTACGCCATGGAGCCAGCCCACTTCTACACCATCGGCGGGCCGATCCCCGGCGACAACCCCGCTTATACCTGCACCGTCCCTGACGGCTTCCGCTGCGTGTTCACCTTCACGCGCGACAAGCGCAAGCTGTTCCGTCATCTCACCATATCCGTGCCGGGAGAGTTGCTTCCCTCCCCCGAGTCCTGCGTCGTGATCGCCAAGGAGTTTGGCTTCACTGCCAGCGACGAAGACCTCAACCTGATCCTTCGCATGGAGCGCGATGGCTGGCTGGCGGGGCGCGGCCATCAGGGCGAGAACTGCATCGTCGTGATCCAGCCAACCACTCATAGTGAAACAGGTTTACACACGACCATCCGCACTTGACACCACAGTGTCACTCATGCCATAATCGAAGAGCCAGTAAACCGGGAGGGTTTAATGCCAAAACGATTTTCTACGAAGGGACTCGCCCAGATAAAGGTCGGCGACCGCGTCGGTCCTATCCGCACCACTTTCGGTGGTGAGCAGAAGTGGACCGGCGTCCTGCGCACCGTCACCAAGGTCACCGAGAAGCGCTTCCTGCTCAACAGTGATTGGTTCGAAAAGGACACTGGCCGCGCCGTGAGCGGCGGTGGGGGTAGCTTCTATGTGCTGGCTACGGCGGAGATGATTGCCAAGGTAGAGGAGAAGCGAATGCAGGATTTAAAGAGCGCTTTGGAACTCGCGGCGTTCCACCAGCGCGAAGACTACAAGCTTGCATGTGCCGTCTGGGACATGCTCGACGGCATGACCCCGGAGCGGAACCCGCTGGACAGGCTTCCTGTCGAGGAGTGGCAGGCGCTGTTCAATAAGCTGACCGGGCAGGTGCCCCAGTGATCGTCGCCAAGGTCATCTTCACCGCTCTCGCCTGCGGAGTCATCGGAACCGGCGTAAGCCTCGTGGAGCAGAAAGCCAAGAGCAGGGTAATACGGTTTTATGCGTGGCTCGCCGCTGGCGTTTTATTTATCGCACTAGGAGTTGCATTGTGACTGTCAGACTCGAAACCCGCACCGTCTTCCGCTGCAAGTGCATCCGCTGCGGCCACGAGTGGGATGCGCTGAAGAAGCCTTTCCGCTGCGCCAAGTGTAAGTACCGCTCGTGGAACGGCGAGGATAACCGCTTCAGAGACCCGTTCGACTTTACCGACAACCACTACAACGCGGCGAAGGGACGGGTTCCTGCTTCCTCACGGTTCGAGACAGGCACGGAGGCTCCTTCCCTGCCCCCTCTCAAGGTTTTGCGGGAAACGTTGGCTCAGGCGAGGACGATCATCCACCGGCTCATCCTCGACAATCCATGCGACCACAGTAAAGACCTGTGTGTCTGCGACGAGAAGAGAACGCTGGCCTCAATTGACCGACAGATCAAAAAGATGGACAAGCTGTTCGCCGTGGAGGCGCGCTAGGATGCCTCGTACTGGGAAACAACACTAATCGGGAGGGAAAGATGGCAACGCTTTTGAAGGTCGATGGAACACAGCAGGAAGTACAGCCAGCACACGGAAACAAGTTTACGCTCGCGGAGATGCAGAAGCTGGTAGGCGGCTACATCATCCCCATCAAGCTCAGCGCCACCGAGCGCATGGTGGTGGACGAGGATGGCGGACCCCGCGTCCTGCCGCCGAACGAAGCCGCCACCAGCGTGCTGCGCAAGGCGCTCGGCCCCAACGTCGTCACCATCGTGGGCAACGCTCTCGTCGGCAACCGCAAGGAGTTCGGGCTGCGATGACGACCAACGCGATGCCCCACCAGATGAAGGGCAAGGACTGGAAGCAGTACGAGATCGTCGAGGAAGCCTTCCATGACCTGTGGAGCCTCTGCTACCCGCGCCGCTACGAGGAGACGGGCAAGGGCCAGTACGACACGCCCAAGTGCGTGGCCCGTTCCCTCATGGACGCGCTGCTTGGCTACCACGGTGCCTACATGGACGGCGGCAAGCCGGGGGAGACGGAACAGAACGAAGCGGTCTTCGCCAGCCTCATGGTCAAGTACAACGTGCCGACCTACTACCTGAGCCACGACGTAGCCGTGGCTCTCACCCAAACCACTCCTGCTGCGGTGCTCGACTGTGCGGCCATCAAGCTGCCCTTTCCGGCGGCGTCGTTCATGCTGCCCAAGGGCATCCTGACTCATCCCGAGTATGGCGACGTGTCCTTTGTCAGCTACGCGAGGATGCATGGAGGTTCGGAGGTTCGCTGCCCTTCCCCCAACGGACAGATGGGGCACAACCTGTTCGCCCCCGAGGGTAAATTTATTTTCAGCGTGTTCCTGCGCACCGTGCAGGGCAACACGCTGCACTGGAGTTTTGACTCCGAGCTACGGCTGGTAGACCTGAAGAACGAGGAGGAACTGGAACAGCTTCAGAAGCTTTACAGCCACAGCAGCACAAGCTTCCCCGGCGAGTATCAGAACTTCACCCCTAACGATATCGCCGCCATGACACGGACCATCCGGCTGGTCTTCAACATCCTGCTGCTGATGACGCACAAGTCGGAATTGGTGGACCCGGCGCGGCTGCTCAAGCGGGTCAACAAGAACGGCAGGTCTATCGAATACTGGAAGCCGCACATCATCGGGAGCAATTACAAGCTGCGCCGCGAAGGACATGGCGAAGGCACCGGCACCCACGCCTCGCCGCGCGGCCACTGGGTATCCGGCTTCTGGCGTGAACAGGTACACGGGCCGGAAAGAAGTTTACGCAAGACCCTGTGGATCGATCCGTTCTGGCGCGGAGGCGACATTTGATCATCTGGAAAGACATCCCGGCCATGCTCTGCACCTGCGACATCTGCGGCTACTCGTGGAAATCCGTCGCCGCACAGCCTCCTAAGTGGTGCGGAAATAAAAAGTGCCGGTCGCGGGAATGGAACGGCAAGAAACCTGCACGCGGGAAAATAGCTTTACCTGCGCCACATAAAGTGGGCAGGCCTAAGACCATCGCGCTGGCCGATGACTTGTTCTGAACGGGAGGGGATGATGGCAGAAATACAACCACCGGAGTTGTTCGTCGTGCGGCTCTACGACGGCATGGACAACCAGTGGCTCGACGTGTCGGAGCCGCTGATCCGTGAGGAAGCGGAGAAGGTCTGGCGGGAGAAGACTGAGAACGGCACCAAGAACACCACGTTCGATGACATCGACTACTACGCGATTTATCCGGCTGACACCAAGATGCTGTTCAGCGACGGGTTTGGAGAATTCTGAAAGATGCTATCACTCACTGAAGCGCAGGAGCCTGTCGTGCAATGGCTGACGCTGCTGCGCGACCTTCTTCGCAGCAACGGCATACCCAACGGATACACCTACGCGGGGGTCGGCGACTTCCTCTTGCGGCACGGCGTCTGGTATGAGCCGAGGCCGCTTCCCAAGAGCATCAGGCATGGCGCGCCCCGCCAGTGCTTCGCGAACGCCGTCATGCTGGGCAGGATCAAAGGCCTGCGCTACGTCGAGGGCTACGCCTTAGCCCAATTCAAGGGCGATGCACTCCTGCCGGTGCAGCACGGCTGGAACCTCGACCGTGACGGCAACCTGATCGACGCCACTTGGCGCGAACCGGGGCTGGCCTACTTGGGTGTGGAGTTCTCCGTGGGCAGGGCCGAGAACGCCCTCTGGTTCGACGACGCCAGCGTGCTCGACAACCCCAAGTCTCGCTACAGGATTTTCAAGGAGCCGTGGCTGGGGGAGAATTTTAATCTGGCGTGGCGGCGCAGCAACAAGCTCAGACGAGCGGCCAGCGAACTTCGTGCGGCGGGGATTTGGAGAGACTGACGGCACGATCTACGGCATCATTTGGTGCTATACTTGATACAGGAGGAAGCATGAGAACTACATTGGCACTCGATGACGAGTTGGTCAGGCAGGCAACGGAGTACACCGGTATTACCGAAAAGGCCGCGCTGGTGCGTAAGGCGCTCCAGACTTTGATCGAACGGGAAGCGTCGCGCAGGCTGGCGGCGCTGGGTGGCACCATGCCCGATCTGAAGCCTATTCCTCGCCGCAGGGTGACTGGCCAATGATTCTAGCCGACACCAGCGTTTGGATCGACTACCTGAACGGGCAGGACGCGGAAATGCAACGACGGCTCGATGCGGGCGAGATTGCGATGCATCCATATGTCGTCGCGGAACTAGCTTTAGGGTCGCTGCGAAACCGCTCCAAGACCCTGCTCGATCTCGACCTGCTTCCGCATGTGAAGGTTGCTCAGATCGGCGAAGTTCGCCAACTGGTTGAATCCCGCAAGCTCTACAGCCGGGGCATCGGCCTCACGGACGCTTGCTTGCTTGCCGCCGCACTGATCAATCCAATCCAACTGTGGACTAGGGACAAGGCGCTGCGTGCCATCGCCGAGGCACTGGCGTTGCATGTGGCTTGGAAATAAATTGTCGCACCGGGAGGGGACTTGGGGAGAAGAAACATCCGTAACTGGCCGGTCATGGCCGCGCCGTGCGCAACCTGTCCGTTCCACGAGGGCGGGAATGCGGACCTTGCCTGCCGCGTACTCGACCGCACCCTGCTTCAACAGCAGCAAATCTGCCACCATCCAACTCTGCACGGCAAGCGGCAGACGCACCTTTGCCGTGGCGCACGGGACGTGCAGTTGAGGGTTCTGCACTGCCTTGGGTTCATCCCGGAGCCGACCGACGAAGCGTTTACAAAGAGAACCGATGAAGTATTGGGACCACCAAAAACACGTTCTACCGGGAGGGGAAAGTGAAAGTATTTGTCTATCTGCGTGTGTCTGGCCGGGGCCAGATCGAGGGCGATGGTTTTGACAGGCAGTTATTGGCCTGCGAGAAGTATGCCGCTGAAAACAATCTGGAGATCGTCGAGGTCTTCCGCGAGGAAGGCGTCACCGGCACCAAGGAACTGGACGACCGGCCCGCGCTGGCCGAACTGTTCGCCGCGCTCGAAGAGAACGGCATCAAGGCCTTCCTGTTCGAGAAGCTGGACCGTCTGGCCCGCGACCTTATGGTGCAGGAGACCATCATCGCCGATGCCCAGAAAAGCGGTTATACGGTGATCTCGGCTCACGAGCCGGACCTGTGTTCCAGCGACCCCAGCCGTGTGCTGGTGCGGCAGATTTTCGGAGCCATCTCCCAGTATGAGAAGGCGATGATCGTGCTCAAGCTGCGCGGCGCTCGGCAGCGCAAGAAGGCTCGCCACGGCAAGTGCGAGGGGCGTCATTCGTTTGGCGAGAAGCCGGAAGAGGCGCAGACGCTTGAGCAGATTAAAATCTGGCGCGCCGATGGCGTCAGGCCCAAGGAGATCGCCGAGGCGCTGAACGACCATGGCTTCCCTACCCGTTCCGGCAAGCCATGGCTCTGCACTACCGTGGCGAAGATCATTCGCCGCATGGAGGCATAGTGATCCGCTTCGGCAATCCTCCGTACCTTGAGTGCTCCTCAAAGGGCGACAAGCGCTTCTCCGCCTTCCACGCCCGCATCAAGGCGCGGGGCGGCAAGTCCATCGAGGAGCTTTATCAGGCCCACAAGCGCTTCCCGGACGGCTCCACCGGCCTCCACTGGCGCGCAGCCAAGGGCCGCACCGACTGTGTGAACATGGACGAGTGCCGCATGCTCTATGCTTTGCTGTGGCGCGAGTACATCTGCGAAAATCCGGAACTGAATTTAATTCTCAACAAGGCGTCAGGGTTGTCTGATATTTTCGGCCAACCCGGCCATGTCTGTCAGGCCGAGGAGTTGTGGCGAATTCGGAGGCCGAACTAATGCTCAAGCGGCTCAAATGGTGGCTGCGCCTGCTGCGCGAATACCATGACCTGTGGCGCGAGTATTTTATTTCCGTAGTGCTGAGACTGATGTTGTGGTTTCAGGGAGACAGAAAATGAGCGATGAATTGCAACAGGCGCAAGACACACTGGCCGAGGCCGAGGGTTGCTTGGATAGGTCCACGCGCTCGTTAAAGCGTGCCCGGTTGGTCTTCACAGTGAACCTTCTTCTCGTGGCTGCGCAGATATCTCTGCTCGTCTGGAGTAACCATGTCCGTCGCGACATGATGGAGATGGTGTCGCGGACGCAGACGTGGCGCGCACAGACGCTGGCAGACGTAGAGCGAGGGACGGCGCAGATACAGGAGCGGTCGCAGTTCGCCATCAAGACACTGGCGCAGGCGCGACAGGTGTTTGCGCAGGCGCACGAACTGGACACGAGAGCGATGCGGAGGCTGGCGCAGGCACAGATGGTGTATCGGAACGCCATCGACCTTTGCCAGCATCCCAACGCGAAACAGCAAAACACGTCGCTTCGCTTGAGGTGAGTATGAGTACGCAAGACGACAACATCGCAGAGGTCCGCGACCGCGTAAAGCGCCACTTCGCGGACACTCCGCCTGAGAGGATCGTCGAGAACACTGAAACAGTTTTACGGGAGATGGGTATGGGTCAGGAAAACGAATGCACCTGCGACACCACGATTGAACAGGTCTGCCCGATCCACGGCGCGACCACGAGCGAGCCGCAATGCGGCCATGTCCCGGCGCGGCCCGATGTGGACCTGACGCTGTGCTGGAAGTGCGGCGTGGAGATCATCCCCGATCCCGACACGCGCCTCTACCGGCCACTGACCGCCTCCGAGAAGCTGGTCAAGCGCGAAGTCACCCGCCAGCTACACGACCTTTTCTATGACGTGCATGTGTCCGAGTTCCAGCGCGTCCTGTTCGACCGGCTGGAGCTTCCGCAGGACATTCCCTGCATCCGCCTCGCGGAGAGCATCATGGGGCGCTGGATCGTTATCAACGGCCAGAGCGAGGACTTGGCGTGGAGCGGATCGCGCTGGGTGCCGCACCGGCGCGGCCTCCCTGTCGACGTGCAAATCTGTAACTTTGCAACCCGCGAAGAAGCGCTGGCTTATGCCGAGGAGCACTTCCCCTCAAAGCCGCCCGAGTAGTTCCCTGACCGTGTCAATGGCTTCGGCGGACTGCACCATCTTCGCTGTATAGCGCAGCAGTGTCCAGCCCTGTAGCTGAAGAGCGTTGTACTTGTCGAGGTCAGAGGCGAACCTGCTCTTGATGCGATGCACGCTGGACTCGATCTCCACCGCCAGCCTCTTTTCCGGCCACGCAAAATCGACCCGCCACAGACGTGACGGGTCGAAGCGAAACTCCCGCTGGGGTTGGGATTCCGCGTGCAGTTCAACTTTGCAATGCAAAGCGAACGTCTCTTCTCCCCGGCTCGGCGGGCGCGGAATTTTATTTCTGGGCATCCCATCCCATGGTTTGGCTCAGCGCATTGGCCGCGTTGTAGCTGATGCTTGGCGACGGCGACTCCGCCAGTGAAGCGGTGTAGATCGTCATCGGCGTCAGCGCCTGCTTGAGCATCTTCATCTCAGCCTCATCGACTCCCCGCCTGATCTCCTTATCCTGCCGCCCAGCAGCCGCCTTGGCGGGCTGGGCTAGAAAGGGCGGACCTTGATCTCCACCTGTTCCAGCTTGTCGAGATACTCTTCGGGGATGGACCTCCCGGCGAGGATCGACACCTCTTCCGGGGTTGCCGCCAGAACCCGCGTCACGTCGGTGATGATCTTCGACTTCACCGGCTCTTCGTTGCCCGCCACGTCCTTCTTCGCTTTGGGGTGATGGATGACCACATACTCATAAAGCTGTCCTTTTGCCATTTCGTTCCTCCTTGATTTAGTCGTCTTCTTCCTGTTCGGGAACCGTGAAGCAGTGCAGGAATGCCTGCAACCACGCATCGTTAAACACCACCAGTTCCGTGTGATGAACGCTTTCGATGAAGAATTCCTCGTCTTCGGCATTCCTTGGGAATTTGAGCTTGAAGCCGTCGTTCAGTTTGCCTACGTGCTCCGCTGCCTTCATCACCGCCCCGATGAGATCGTCGGCTTCGACCAAGAAGCTGATGGAAGTGTCCGGCCCCTTGACGCGAACGTGGTACAGGTCTTGCTCGCCTACCTTCTCCATACGGCCCTCCAGTCTTCTTCCAGCCCCAAGCCGTGTACCAGCACGGTGCGGGCGACCTCGGCCATGCGGAACCCCGCTTCCTCTAACAAGACCTCGAACTCCGCCGGTTCCCTCTCCCGTTGCTTGTGCTCGGCCAGCCACTGGTTGAAGTCGCGCAGCAGGACACGCATGCCCCCGCTGATGCGGCGGTGACGAACGCAGCGCTGCGCCATCCAGAGTCCGAGGCCGACGCTCATGGCTTGCAG